>Ga0209518_1000937_pt1 | contig 34722 bp, 22 predicted proteins | sample RifGroB1_FD_183993 | JGI IMG/M metagenome (GOLD analysis project Ga0209518, IMG submission 183993) | Groundwater microbial communities from Rifle, Colorado, USA - Groundwater B1 (SPAdes) (version 2) | ecosystem: Environmental > Aquatic > Deep subsurface > Groundwater | place: Rifle, Colorado...
ATTCCTCTGAAACTCTTAGGGTATTTGTGGGCATCAACGGCCACCAACTCGTTGCCTACGTTTTCGAGCTCGGCCAATACACCATCCATATTATCCGCAACCTGCGGCATCACGGAAATCCAGCTTTGGAATGCATCCATGAGCCCTTCCTCTACAACAACTTCTTCCTCTTCGGAAATACGCATCCCAACGGCGTCTGCAAAAGGCGTAATCAGCGCGGTAAGCTCCCTTCCGGCTTTTACACCGTGGAATCCGGCTTCAATAAAGTGATTGCTGTCCTCATAGTAGTCTTTTGTGAGAGGAAAATCGGCTGCCCAACCAAACTTTGAGTTTCTGGCGGCGCGAAGATTGTTCAAATCGGCTTCGCTCTCATCCAATGTCTTATTAAACGTCACAAGATCTCTGTTCTTCATTGCGTCTTGAAGAGATACAAGATCGTTTCTGATTGCATTCACGTTGCTAAGAAGCGTATAAGCCGGGCTGACTATAAAGAAAAAAACTAAAGCGGCAATCACACCCGCAACCGCTAGAACGGCGATTCCGCCGGCCCCCAACCCTTTCAGCAAACTCTTGAATTTATCATTTACATTACCGCCGTTTGAGAGATTACCCAATTTGAAGTTTTTTAAGCTAAAAGGAAAATTTAACTTCAGTTCTTTGAAATTCTTGAGCGAACTTGGTTTCCAATATTGAGAGTTTTCCATTTCAGTAAGCTCCTTTCGCACCCAACACTACAAGAGGTGTTTTCAACATTATTACTAAATCATACAGTAAAGATCTGCGTTTTGCATAGTCGGCGTCCATCCGCACGCGTTCGGGAAAGGTTATCTCCGAACGCCCGCTTATTTGCCAGATGCCAGTAATGCCGGGGTTGACGCTAAGAACAACGGGCATTAACTCGGCAGTCTCGGGAAACCTTTTTGTCTGCTCTTCCACTTCAAACGGGAAGTATGCCCTTGGTCCAACCAAGCTCATTTCGCCTCTGAGCACGTTAAAGAATTGCGGGAACTCGTCAATGCTGGATTTTCGCAAAAATTTGGCACCGGGGATTAATCTGGGGTCTTCGTCCTGGCCCAATTTGTATCCATTCTCCTGGTACTTTTTATACAACTCCGGGTGGTCGCGAAGCCATTGAAGAGCGTTGGGGATCATCGATCTAAATTTATAAAATCTAAAATTCCTACCGTGTCTGCCCACGCGCTGGGGAATGTCCGCAAACACGGAACCCTCCGGCGAGACAATTTTTATCCATATCGCAATTGCAACCATCACCGGTGAGAAAATAACAACACCCACCAGCGCGCCAACTACATCTATGATCCTCTTTGTAACGTCGTAGAAAGTCATACGTCAATTTTGTACACCTAAGTATACAGTACGTATAACCTGCTTCAAATTCCTTTCATAAAGTTGTCTGCTAAAATTTCTCGCCTGCAAAACACAATTACTTTGCGAGTACTTGCGGTAATCAAAGGCCGTCAATACCTTTAACAAGCTTTCCGCCGTTTGCTCACAGAAGAACTCACCAGTTATGCCGGCTTGTACTGTTTCCAAAGCGCCGCCAAAGCCGTAAGCAATAACCGGCTTGCCGCAAAACATAGCCTCAATGGGTACTATGCCAAAATCTTCGGCCTGTGTGTTTATAAGTGCCTGACACCCCAACAAAAGCTCCGTTTTTCTTTCATCGCCAACCTGCCCCAAAAACTCAATGTTCGGGTTTGAACCGGAAATTCTCTTTAGCCTGGGCATATCCCGGCCAACACCTACAATTTTCAGCTTCACACCGCATTTGATACAAGCGGCAATCGCAACATCTACTCGTTTCCAAGCTGCTAATCTAGTTACTACGAGAAAGTAATCGGAGACAGAGTTTTTGGTATCCGTCCGTAAACAGATATCTGCAAACGGATAAACTACAATCGCATCGCGTTTATAGTATTTTTCAATTTTTGATTTTATAGACCGGGAGTTTGCTATAAACAGATCCACCCGCTGCGCTGCAATATAGCTCCAGAAACGCATCCACAGTATGGGCAAGGCCAACCAACCACCGTCAACGCGCTCATGATCAAAATAACCTGCCGGTTCCCAAAACATGCGTCCCGGGGAATTCATGTAACAAACGTGTTTTGTGGATGGTTTTGTAATCACGCCGTGAGCAAATCTTGATGAAAACGAGAGTACAACGTCATAATCCGAAAAATCAAAACTCTCCATTGCCAAGATATGAAACAAAAGAATCGAATAGAAGCGATTCAAACTATCTACAAACGGAAGCTTTTGCATAAACGAAGTTACAAGTTTAACACTATGTTCTTTTGCATACGCAATCCACTTTTTTGATGCAACCGAAGTATAAATTGGAGCATCGGGCCATATGTCATGTACAGCAACAACCAAGCGTTCCTGGCCTCCAAATTGCACCAAATCATCGCAGACAATTGCCAACTTCATATGTGTTTAAAGTATAATCTATCCATGGTAATAGGTTTGAACGGACAAGGCTTACTTGCACAAAATCCGGCCGGACCGGAGAGATATACTTACGAGCTATACAAAGCGCTTGCTCAGATAGACAAAGAAAACAGATATACTATTCTGTTTGAGAAACAACCGCCAAAACAGTACATTGCAGATCTCTGCCAACACAATCCCAACTTTAGTTATAAAGTGCTGCCAAAATTTATTTCGTGGACGCAGGTTAGCCTTGCGCTATATCTGGTATTTAACAAAACCGACGTATTCTTCACGCCAATACATACCCTGCCAATCGCAGCGTTGCCGTATATAAACGCGGTAAGCACTATTCACGGACTGGAATACGCTTACGCAAAAAACCCGATCTTTATTGGTCAACACGAGTGGTTTGTAGCAGCATTTTCAAAAAAGGTTATTGTGCCGTCAAACGCCGTAAAAGAAGCGCTGGTGAAAAAGAAGTGGCCTTTTGTTGATGACGCAAAAATGGAGGTAATACCGGAAGGGGTTGGAAAAATGTTCTACAAACAAAGTGTGGCGGAAATAAACATAGTGAGAAATAAGTACAAACTAGGCAACGAACCGTACTTACTATTTGTATCAACAATTAACCCAAGAAAGAACTTGCCAAACACCATCGCCGGATTTAGCATGGCAAACCTAGAAAATGCCCAGTTGGTTGTGTCGGGAGCTGGCGGCCAAAATTGGAAAGAGGCTTATGAAGCCGCAAAGAAATATAATGTTGCCGACAGGGTAAAATTTATAGGAATGGCGTCGGATACGGATCTTCCGGCACTATATTCCGGAGCAAAGGTTTTTGTAAGTTGCTCTTTAGACGAAGGTTTTGGGCTTCCACTTCTTGAAGCAATGGCGTGCGAAACCCGAGTAGTTGCATCTGATATCCCGGCCTACAAAGAGTTGGGACTTGATTTGATAACCTATGTCAACCCAAATAGCAAGGAAAGCATAAAGGACGGGATTTTGAAATCCGTTGATGAGCCCGCCAATGAGGCTCTGCGAGACAGGCCCCGCGACAGCTTATTTGACGCGTTTAGCGAGCCAAATAATTCAAACGCATTAAAAATCAGAGCAGCGGAATTTTCTTGGGAACAAACTGCAAGAAAGACTTTAGCTGCTTTTCAAAATAGCGTCAAAAACGGCTAATGTGGCACGGGCTGTGTTTTCCCACTTGTACTCGGGTACCAGACCATAACCCCTTTTAACAAGAGTTTGACGGAGTGCAACATCCGTAAGGCCAATGTTGATTTTCCGGGCCATATCATCACCGTTGTAAGGATTGAAGTACAACACCGCATCTTTGTATACTTCGCGATGACACGGTATGTCGGATATGGCGCACGGCAATCCTACAGCCAATGCCTCCAACGGAGTTAGACTAAAGCCTTCCATAAAGGAAGGAAAAACGTACAACAACGATTTTTTTCTTAACGCGGCTAACTCACTATCCGTTACATAGTCGGTTAAACCCGGCATGAGAATGTCTTTGCTTAGTCCCAGCTCCAGCACATTCTGAAAAATCGATTCGGAAAATTTGTCTTTCTTGCCGACAAACACTAACTGGCCGGTAAATCCAAATTTGTCTTTTAATATCTTAAATGTTTTTACCAAACCCTCCACATTTTTGTGCTTATACATGCTTCCAACGTATAAAATAAACGGCCTGGCGATGTGAAACTTCTTTAACACGGTATCGGAAGTAGTTTCACGCGCAACTCCGCCGTCAACTCCCTCATAAGCCAGAAGCAGTTTGGTATTTTTAACCCACGGAAATGTTTTTAGAATATCTTGTCTGGTAACATTCGAAGGCACAATTACTTTAATCGCTCTGAAAATAACCCAGGATACAACAAGCGAGTATACCCACTTCTTGAGCTTAAAGTAGGGTTTGGGAAGAGTTGTCCCTGCCTCCGTACTGTAAGTGTGCATAATAATGTCCGCAATTGCCGTCACCAGCTTACCCGGGTACAAAACCGGCACGTTAAAATGCGGCACATACAACAAATCTAACCTACACGCAAGCAGTTTAATAAGAAATCGGATCTGTTCGTCAAAGGAGTACCATTTATAGTCGGCTACAACCTTTTGAAAATTGGGATTCTTTGGAACATAGCTATGGTAGTGGTTTTTGGACAAAAAAACCAAGTACCGGTTTTTTGTATCCAAAACTTCCAATTGCTCTACAATGTTTTTTACATATCTGCCGGGGCCGGCAATTTCCCAGAAGCGTGCATCTATTCCAATTGTCTTGATAGCTTTCATACCTCCATTCTATGAGGGGCATCCTTGCTTTGCAAGGATGCCCCATACGCCCACGGATGCTATTATTTGTGGGTGTTGAACAAGTCATTATTTAAAATATCAATGGTAGGTGCCGGCAATATTGCCAATGCAATCCTCGGGTTTGTATTTCTGGCCGCAGCAGCGCGAACTCTCCCCGTACAGGAATTCGGAAAATACGCGTTATTAACAAGCGTTCTGGTGGCTGTTGCCAAAATTATGGACTTTGGGACAAACTCCATTTTTGTAACACACACAATTTCAAAGGATAAAAACCTATCGGACGGCTTCATCACGCTAAAAATTATCTTGTTTACCATAGCGTCATTGCTCGCACTTCTAGTTTTGCAGAGTTTCAAATTGCTAGACACATACGTAGGCGCGGTATTTCTTCTTGGCCTTATTGGTTATGGCATAAACATTACACTGTTTGCATTTTTCCAAAAATCGGAAAGTTTTCATCTTGCCGTAATACTAAACACAGTTCCCGCCATTATAAAGGGAGCCGCGGGTACAGCAATAATTTTAGGATTAATCAAGCTTGACTTATTCCAGCTATTCGGCGTTTTTTCCACGTCTATGTTGTCGTGCGGGTTGTTGTTAGCTGCAAAACCGGCACCGACAAAAAAATTTACGCTTTCTCTTTCTCGTGCGTTTAACTTTATAAAGGACGCGTATCCCGGAGGCGTATCCCAACTAATAAACGAAAGCTGGATGGCCTTAAGCAATGGGTTAATAAAAGTATCAAAAACATACGTGGATGTTGGATTGTTCTCTCTGGCGAATAAAATCGCCAACATATTTGCCTTAATATCACTTTCGGTGTTTACGGTATTGTTGCCAAAGAACGCCGCCAGGAAAAAACAGCGGCTTGCATACGATATTGCGGAGACATTATTCATTGCCCTCGGAATGATAATTCTTGCCATTATACTAACGCTTGTATCGGAGTTGTTTGTAGGTAAAGTGTTTGGCTCTCAATACACGCCGTCAACAAGTGTTCTTGGCATGCTCATATTTGCAAGTTCCATAACGGCTGTCCATACATTTATGGAAAATTACTTCTATGTTGAAGAAAAGATCAAAACTATGATGATAATATCGATCACAAAGCTAGTCGTTTTTCTGCTGCTCGCACTCGCATTAACCCCGGCGTTGTCAATACAAGGCATGGCAATTGCACAACTCGCATCTGCAGTATTAACACTGCTGCTTGTTGCTATTGTAGTTATTACTGATTTGAAGAAGCGGACTCAAGACCAACAACAATCTGTGCTTTAATCAGAGCCTCCTCTTGTTTTCTTTGCTCCAAATCCAAAATCAATTCTGCTGGAATTCCATAACCTTTTCTCACACTTTCATCTATGTTACTTTGAGTTCTTTGTACTAATGTTTGGACGGTTTTTAACTTCTCCAAATCCACTTCGTGAGTTGATGGTTTGTATCCCAAAACCCATTCCTTCTCTTTTAGGCTCAACTTCATAGTTGGATTTGTTACCGATAAACTTTTAAATCTGCTCTCTTTGGTAATGAAAATAATGCGATCGGTATATTTTGGATACTTCATCTTTTCAGCTAAGGAACTAAAATCAACAGTTTCATAAGGACCTTCGGTATAAAACACATCCAACGGCCTATCTATTCTGTCGGCAAAGACAACAACCTCCTTGCCAAACTCTTTGTCTTTGGCCTGCAGAAGAACCGCTTGCGGTCCTGTTAAGTCCGGCACAAATACCAGCTCTCTCTTCACGTAGAAATAAACCAGCGAGACCATTATAACTGCATACAAGATAAGGCTTTTCATTAGTTTTTTGTTGCCAACATTGATCCTGTACACAAACCGGTGCAACAAACCGGACCCGGCAGCGCCAATAATTAAGGAAAGCGCCGGATACACCGGTATCATGTACCAAACAATTTTTGATTTGGATACCGAAAAGAACAAAAACATAAACAAACCCCATATTAAGAGGAAAATATAGTTCCTGTTTCTTCTGACAAAAGCGAAAAAAAGGCTGTAAGGAAATGCTCCCAGCAAGGCAACAAACCACAGCCGCATGCTAACTTTCAAAACTACAAAATACCAGTAAAGCGGCTTGGCTTTATCCTCAATACCACTCGTGGCTCGCGTCAAAATGTGATATCCAAGATACTCTTTTAAAAAAGTTGAGCCGTATCTTCTTACCATTTCCGCATGCCACGGTAGAAATACAGCAGAATACGCACCAAGCAAATAAAGATAGTTGGTAAATCTGACTTTCGCAATTTTAACATCGCCAAGAAAAGTGAGCAGAAATTCGTTGATAAATATAACCGGTAGCCCCAGAAAACCCACTATACTTTTTGTCATTACCGCAAATCCGCCCGATAATCCTGACAAAATCCAATAACGGCGATTGTTTGTTTGCAAGGCAAGCACGTAAAAATATAAACCCAGCGTCAGAAAAAACGTCATGGTAACATCAAGCATTGCAGAACGGGCATAGTATAGGTACTGGAAAGTGGTCAGCAACGAAAGAGCAGCCAAAAACCCGGCTGTCTTACCAAAAAGTTTTTTGCCAAAAAAATAAATCAGCAAGATAGTTGAAAAGCCAAAAACGGCCGATGGCAGCCTAGCCGCCAGCTCGGTAATACCAAATACCCTCATGGCAGCGACAACTAACCATAAGTACAATGGTGGTTTCTCAAACCACATAGCTTCTGGTACCCATTGCTGTGCCAGTAAATCGCCTTTAAGCAACATGTTTTTAGAAACTTGCGCGTAAATTGCCTCATCCCAAGGAATCAAATGATTGGCGCCTAAATTTACGAAAAGCAAAAATCCCGCCAGAAGTCCAATAAAAATGACCGGGGTTTTGCCCGATGCAACAAAATAGTCCACAACCTTTTGTAGATAATTGGTTTGCCCAACAACTCTAACACCATAAATAAAATACAAAAACAAAATTAGCCAGAAAAATTCCGAGTTGTACGAATAAAATATACCCGCAACATACCAACCAAGAATAGCGGAGGCCATTGCGGCAGCTAACATGTAGTCTGTTCTATCCGGCGCGGATAGCGCTGCGAACAATAGGACACCTGCTACAAGCGCAGAGAACAAAAGCAGGACGGAAATACCCATTCCGCCGGTTTCCGCCACGGCCTCGCCCCAAATGGTATGCGCGGGAACACGTACATTGAGCCCAGCCGGATCTCTTCCAAAATATTCCGCTGCCGTGCCGGTTTTGCTAAATCTTTCAAAAAAGCCACCGTAGCCGCCGCCAAGCACAGGAAATTCTTCAAAGACCTCAAAAGCTCCCTTTATTAAGAGAAAATGAGAATCGAATGAATCGAGCCGGTAGTTGAAGTATTGTCGAACCGCTGCCCGAAACGGACTGGATTTTATGCTGTATTCTCTTAGTATAGGTAGTGATACCAAAATAACAGCTGCAACAACGTATAAAACTCCTTTAACGCTAAATTTTCTCACGAGCAAAATGGTTATGAAAGAGATAAAGGCAATGCCGGCGAGCATCCAAGCGCTTCGGGAGTTAGTAAGCGCCAAAATTCCCGTCATCGGCAAAAACATAGCTAGATACATTGTTTTGTCGCGTAAACGCGGCGCTACCAGTATTAAAACTCCAAGTACAGGCAACAAAGCCGCAAGCAAACTCCCAAAATGGTTAACATCCCAAAAGGTGGAACCAACGCGTGGTAAGTGACCGGGTACGTTCCATAATGCACCAAAAATGACACCGCTAAACTGATAGATCAAAAATTGGGCAATTGCCAAGACACACAATCCAAAAGCAATAAAGATGTAGAAACGTATATACACAAATGTAATTTGTTGATCAGCAAGTAAGTGCGTGTACAAATAAATTCCAAGAACATAAACAGTTGTGAAAAACCCAAATAAAAGTACACTGTGTTCGGGATTCTTGGAAAATGCAAGTGATGCGCCGCGTACAAACCACAGAAGTGTAAATAATAAAATGAACGGATCGCTGAGTATTTTTCTGTCAGACTTTCGCAGAAACCATGGAATTACTTTTACACCAGCAACAAAGACGAATGCAGCCATCAACAGCCTAACCGGCAACAAATCCCAGTTATAAATACTGAATAACTCCTTGTGCAACAAACCCGAAAGTACCAACAAAACACCAAAAGCAACCTTTTCGTTGTGCAAAATCAACAAAGCGGAAATTATAAACAAAGACACCAATACAATAAGTTCAATCGGCATACACCAATTCTTTCATATAGATACCTTTTATTTTACTCGCAGTATTTTCCCATGTGTATGTTTTTTTCATCTCGATTGGAAGTTTTGGGCGCGCTGAAAAAAATTCTTTTTCAACGGCAGATTCTATTGACGCAACACTCCCCGGGTCACAATACGACGCGTACGCACCCAGATACTCTTTTGCACGGTCACCGGATGCAACTGCATTGGTACCGCAAAATAAAGCCTCCAAAAGGGTTAGGCCGGTTGTCTCAAACCAGCTCGCCGAAACGCAGACCTTGGCATGTTGATATAAAGGCGGCATCTTGGCATTTTCCAATTCCTCAATATGAACAATCCATGAGTGCCTTCTAACGGCAAATCCAAAACGGATCAGATATTCAATATGGTTTCTGCTTTTTTTTCCAACGAGTACAAGTTTTACATCCAAATTATGTTTTTTTCTAAAATCGGCAACGGCATCAATAATTTTGAGCGTGTTCTTCCTGGGTTCGACCCTCCCAACGCTTATTATGTAGTTCTCAACCCCAATAGGCGACGGTACAAGCGGCACATCTACAAAACTCCTGCTGACCCCATTTAGGACTTTTTCCCATTCAAAATCGACATTATAGGTTTCCTTTAAATCTTTTGCTTCAATTTCTGTCTGTACAAGCACTACATTTGCGCTTTGGAGAGTTCTTTTGTGCATTGCGGCCAAACCAATTAGAAGGCTTAAAAATGTAGGTCTGGCTTTTTTTATATTGAAAAGAGATCTATATATGTTTTTGAAGGTATCGCGGTTGTGTTGCTCTCTAAACAGATACTTGGTAATGCGCCTATAGTCAAAAACGTATTCATTGTCGAACCTGTGAACCTCCTTTAGTGAATGGTGGATCGGCGATAAAATAACCGGTTTATTATGCTTTCTAGCCTTTTGAACATAAAAATAAGTTTCCGGCGTCCAGTCAAGTTGAAACACGTGGACAAGATCATATGTCTCTATGTCAATATTTATGTCGGTTGCTATATCAACGTCAACGCCGAGAACACGTAAAGCATTGGCGGTGTTTTCAATTTGAACACGATCTCCGCCAATATAATCGTATAAGTCCGAGCGCGCCCACATTAATATCTTCACTGTATGTCCTCCAACAGTTGCTGATACAGGCGATTATATGAATCTATAAATCTTTCCATAGAATACAGTTCCTCAACCCGTGTGCGTGCTCCGGCAATTAGCGTGCCGAGATTATCCCTTTTTGAATATAAACCCACCATTTTGTCGGCTAGATTTTTATGATTCCCCGCCTCAAAAAACATTACGGTACCGTCACCAACCTCCTCCAACACCTCAAGGTTGGAACACAAAACTGGAACACCAAATGCCATGCCTTCCAACATTACTATGCCAAAACCTTCGGCGGTTGACGGAAATAACAGAACGTCAACGGCGGAAAACAACTTAATTTTGTCATTTTTGTCAAAATACCCCGTTACAGCCACCCGTGTCGTTAATCCTAAATCCGACACCTCTTTCCTAATCACATCTTCCAAAACGCCGCCGCCAGCAAAAAGCAAATAAACTTTATCCGCAACCGTGTTACTTTTCAGAAACTCCGTAAAAGCCCTAAGTGCAACCAGATGACCTTTTTCGGGGGACATTCTTCCCAATAAAGCAAATACAAACGCATCGGCTGGAATTGAATACTTTAACCTGACCTCACGCTTAGCGCTTTCCTTTGTTATCGCATCGATCACATACTTCCCTACCTCAACACCGTTAGGAATAACGACGAGTTTCTTTTCCGGAATTCCTTCAGTCATTTTTATTCTTTTTCTCGACTGAGTCAGCGCAACCTCCTTTGTACAAAAGAACCTGACCAAAAAGCTGTAACCAAAGCAAGTGGCCATTCTCATAATTTTGGGTATCCCCCACTCCGAAATTGGCGTATGGGTGTGCGAAATCCTAACCCCAACGCCGGCCAAAAAGGCCGCCAGTATAGCGTTTGTTACAACTTTTACTTCGTGGGCGTGTACAATATCTATTTTGTTTTTCTTAAGAAAGAGAGCCAAGGACCCGATGTAAATGGGATCAAAATCAAAATTCAATGTTGCGCTTGTAACCTTGGCACCGGCATTCTCGTACCATTTTTGCGGAACACCGTTTGGGCACCATACAAACACTTCATGCCCGTTTTTCAACATTCCGCAAACCAAGTCCAAAACGTGCTGTTCCATTCCCCCAGGCTGTGAAGAATTTAGAGCGTACAAAATGCGCATATCGCAATTATACGCGAAGTGCACTTGCGGTATTTATATACCCAAGCATTTTCTCAACTTTTGCATCCCAACTGTTTAGTTTGGCTACCTCTTGGCGCCTTTTCATTCTTGCCGGCGAGTCTTCTTCCAAAGCAAGTTTCAGATTTCTTGAAAACTCGTCGTGATTTTTGGAGACGTAAGCAACTTCCTTAAAAGGCGAGAAGGCCGGCAGGTTAGTTGTTATAACCGGCAATCCTGCTGCCAGAGAGTCGTGGAATTTTACAGGGTAGGAATTTATTGTGTAGTCGTTTAGCTGAAATGGAATAATTTCGGCGTCAAATCCCGCCAGGTAGTATTTCTTCAGGCTATACGGCTTTGGCCCAAGGTAAAAAACATTTTTTAAGTCCGCCAGACCCAAATCCTTCAAAGACGCATTCTCTGATTTTAACGCCAACGGGCCAACCAGAACAAAAGAATAGTTGGGGTAGTCCAAAGCAAGTCTTTTCACCAATCCGACATCAAACTTATAATCGTCTAACGCGCCAATGTAACCAATCCTCGGGCGGGTTATGCCTTCAACATCTTTTGGCAGTTGGAACTTATACTTCTTTGAATCCTTAAACAACTCAAAATCACCGGCGTTAGGTGTCCAATAAACCTTTGGGTTGTACTTTGACAATTTCTCCACCAGCATTGGTGTCACGGTAAAAACCAGGTCCGCCGTTCTTGCCAGTAATTCCTCCTGTGCGGCCACGTTGCCGGCCGATGTGCCGTATAGCTTGTTGCCGGGCGCAAAGGTTTCGTAATTATCAACACAGTCGTAAATCAAAATGTCATGGTTTATTTTTGCCAGGTAATTTTGAAGCGATGCAATTTGAACGTGATAAATCCATAAAATCGTTTTGAGATTTGGGTCCAGATGTTTCTTTGCCAATGCGTTGATTTTGCTTATATGCAAGAGTGATGTTATGTGCGAAACCGGCACAACATTTAACGGTGTATATACTAGAATGCCGGACTCATCAACTTTTGTCTGGGTAAGCAGACGTTTTGCCGACCACCATCCATACTGCCACTGCTTAATAAAAACCCGCCCGGTGTTAATGGGAGGATCACAATATAAAACGTTGTGCCCCAGCTTAGCCAATCTATACATCACGTGGTGTTTATTTGTGGGTGATGTTGTATCCCACAGTTGATTAGACAAGCAGATAATGTTGTATCTTTGTTGCATTAGTTGATTATACTTTGCCGGGCAGACATTTTTCACACGCCTTTTCCAACAATCCAAACTTTACAAAAATTCTGCGAACATTAAATGCAAACTCGGAATCCTTTATAGACCAAAGCCAGGCAGTGTTTTTGTACCCAGTGTCGTAAGCTGCATGCCAGATACCATCAAAAAAGAAAATGCCGAATATTTGAACCAGCGCCGAGACACCAAGCAAACCGTAAAACCACACCTTGGTCCTTTCAAAAAACGGTGATGACGTGTAAGGCACCATAAGCAAAATTAAAAACGGAATAACATCCGAGGCCATTCTATACCCATAAGACCACCCGCCGAACCAGTGCTTCCAACTACCCATAAAAAGCGTGTGCAAAACTACAATACAGCCAAAAACCAGATATTTTAGATTACCTCTCCAAGCCTTTTTTGCCATAGCTAAATAAAATCCCACAAGTGAAAATACGAAAACCGGCGAATATATAAGTATGCCTTTACTGGGCGAGAACCATGTGCCAATAAAACCCTCCGGAAATTTTCCCAACCAATTTACGAACAGCTGATCTGTATAACCTTGATTGGCAATGTCAACATAGAATACTGTGTTGTACCAAAAGAAAAATAATAAAGGCAAAAACAACCCGCATATATACAGGAAGGATGCGTTAGCAAGTTCTCTCGTAATCTCCAACCGCTCTACAACAAGCAATAGCGTAAACGGTATAATGAGCGCCGATGTGGGTCTTGATAGCACTGCAAAGCCGACTACAAGCCCGGACAGAATGGCATACCGTTTATGTGCGGTATTAGATATGAATTCGAATAAACAAAACATATAAGCAATTATGAAGAGTTGGAGGGTCCCGTGCTGCCACAATGATTGCGATGCCATTGCATAATTTGCCGTTCCAAACAAATAAACGAGTGTTAGTACTACAGAGGCTTTCTCATCAAGAGAAAAGTGCTTTTTCAAAAGGACGTATAAAAAGACGCCGGAAATAGAAACTATAATCGCCGATGCTAAGTGCGCAAGGATAATGAGATTTTCAAAACTAGTCGGCATTCCAAGTAAAAGCGGAAGAAAATAGATTGGAATAGACAGAATACCGGCCATAAGCGGAAAAGCGGAAACAAAATGGGCGGTGCCGTCTTTCGCAATAACCTTCTTGAGATAAAAAGGGGTCAGCTCTTTTTCAAACGTTTTGTCGTCCGGGTGAGGATACTTGCCCAGCATCATTTTATAATACGAATCTAGGTACAATGTTTTTTCTTTGATAATCGCAACGGGGAGAAACATTGCCGGTAGTGTGTCTTCAGATTGAATTGCGAGAGGGTTTATGTTTGCCTTATATGCAAAAAACCAAGAGAAGAAAAAAACAAGGAAGGAAATAATAGCAAGTTTCCAGATTTTTGACATACATCAATTCTAACACCGTATAGCAGACTACGTTACTATAAGTTGTTGAAAAACGGTTGTGTCGCCAAAAGTCTTAATTGGGATAAAACGCGTTGTTTGAAAGAACACATTCGCATGGTCTTTGGCGACCAGTACATAATCAATATCAACCAGATCGCCATTTAGAAGCTTGGTTTCAAAGTCATCTGCGACAAAGTTCTTGGCGTTTACAAGTTCCCGCCTGTGAACCGGCAACCAAAATAAGGCTTCGTCAGACATTGCCCGGGGATATACTGCAAACTTTGCATCCGGCGGTATGTTATCCCGCAAATAAACGTATACATCCGGCGGGTCGCCAATATTTTGTATCTTAAGCGGAATGTAAGTTTCAAATAACGTAACGGCTAGCAATGAGATCATAAATAACCATAGTAACTTCGCTTTATATACAGAAAAAATGTAATCCATACAGTAACCGAAAGTTGTAAGTAATAACAGCAAAACTAAAATCGCCAGTCTTGCCGTTACCCGAAACATTGGAAAAAATTTGAACAGTAAATATCCCGGTGTCCAGATTACAACACCGGAAATAGTAAAGAAAGGCGGCAACATTAAAATTACAACAGCGAATATGGTTAGCAGATGTATTACTATAGTCTTTTTCACCCGAACATCTTTCTTTAGAAAAACATAACAGCAAACCAAAATTACAGACAACAACAATAAGACACCAAAATAGCTGCCAGAGTGTTCGGCGGGAAAATAGTCGTCGGTCAAAAAGTATGCGGCTTTTTCCAATCTATTAAGAGCAGTTTTTGACAACCCGCCAAGCCAGGGGTTTTTGATTGGAGGTAAGATAAAGTACCATGGACGCGAACTAAAGGTAAAAAAGTCCTCATAGGTCCTTTGGACTGTATATTGCGCGGGTTGTTTTGCAATGAAATTGTCATTTATATACGGAAACAGAAACAAAAAGGAAAAAGTCAGCGATGTTAATATTGCAACCGCATAGAGACTAACACTTTTAAAGGCGGTCTTCCTTTTTCCTAGGGATACTGCAACAAAGTCAACAACGGAATAAATTGAAAAAGCAACCAAAATGAAAAACCCGTAGTAGTTTGATACAAGGGTCGAGAAGGTTATAAACAAACCAAGAATGATGTGGTTTATATAACTTTGCTTTTCTCTAATTTTTAGAAATAGCATCCAAAATAAAGGCATTAGCCATATTTGGATGAGATCAATATGAACTCCAAGGTGTACCCATGTATGCGCGGAGAAACCAAAGATCAACGCATATACAAAACCAAATTTGAATCTTCTAAAGAACAGGTAACTGAAAAATAGGTTGAGTGCAAGAGTCAGAAACAGCAAATAGTTATATGAGTTTTCGCCTAGTAAGGTTAGAAACATCGATACAAACGCTGATAACACCGGTTGGTTTGTTTTGAGCGGGTGGATCATGTTATCAAACATTTTCTGGTAAACAGGGATATTAGCAACTATCGGGTCGGATATTGTAAACAACTGTCGCGAGATTCTACTCCAAACAATTAGCGCCGTCTGGTCTTCCAACCCGCCAATAATATACATAAGCTAAAGTTTATCACGCCAAAGGCTTACAAATTGCTGGGCAAAGGCTGTTAAAAAAGATATATATGACCAAACCGCCAGCTTTTCCGCGAGAGTTTTTTGACCAAATGACAATACTAATATCATCATCACAAAAAAAACAAATGCCGTGATTGAGGTGAACTTCTGCTTAAGATCAAACGCGACAACCGCCGATAACCACGCAGCAATATATACCAACATCACGGGTGCATATTGAACGGGAACAAAGATGACATCGGAAAGAAGTATCATAAAATACAACAATAGAACATACCGCCTATGCAGCCTTAAGAATGCTAAAAGTTTGATACGATTACTATTCATCGGCGGATATTCTAAATTTCCCGGCAAGCCAGTTTGAAAAGAGTAGCAAAACAGAAGCGCAGGCGCTAACTATCATTACCCACAGAAAAATTTCAAATGTGCGCTGGGGGGCAAACTCCAAGGTAAGTTCGTAGTCGGGCTGATTATCCATATCTTGTGGCTTAATGTACCAGCTGTTAGCAAATCCGTTTACACGATAGTGTTGCCCGGACGCAACTTCACGACCGTTATAGTGCAAACGCCACGCCTGGTTGTAACTATCGTTAAAAACAAGGGTATATGGGGCTTTGACATTGCTAATATGAACTACATATTTTGTGGGATTTATTTTGTCAAAAGAAACACTTGGTGCAGCTTGCACCGCGTTATCAACTTCTCGCACAAGAAGTATTTTTGGTTCCATAACCTTTTCAACTCGTAGATTTTTTACCGTTACGCTTGCCAAATCTCCAAGATCGGGAAAAGCATATATGTAAAGATACGCACCCACTGCATCTCTGCGCGCGTCAATTTCTTTTTCGTAGTGAGACAAGCATTCTCCTTGTTTAGTACACTCTTCCCGCTCATAAACCAACGGATTGGCCTCCAACTCTCGGGTAACATTTACCTTCTTAATAGTGGTTGTAGCAAAATCCGTGCCATTACTGGATTTCAGCTTGTTGTAGTAATCTTTGTAATCGGGCACTTCTTCAACAATTGAATATCCCAAACCACCCTTATATGCGCTATAGTCAAATGAAATTCTGTATTTTTGGTTTGCCTCCCAATTGCTGATCCGCTTGTACTTCACATAATCGCTCCATAACACTATATCCGGAACTTTCTCGTCATTTTTACCAACGGGCGTAGAAAATCGGTAACTGTAACCGGGAACTACACTCTGCGGGCTTAGTTTTAATGAAAACGGCTCAACACCATCAATTCCGGTATAAGCTAGCCATTCGCTTGGATCCAGCAAATTAGGCGCACCGGACACATCCAGATTTAGTTTATAAACTTTTTGGTTTTCAAGGTTTACTTTTCCCAACAACATCCAGAATGTTTCAGTACCAGCTGCCTGCCCTTTAGTTATATCTGCAGAAAAAATTGTGCTTCTTGATTTCACGTCATTTACACCAAACGATTTCAATTCAAAGTTTTGCGTGTAATTTTTATCTACAAGAACTCTATATTCACCGGATGTCGGGGCTTCTATTTCATAACACAGCTCACCACACAAAATATTTGCTTCATCGGTTACCCAACTAAAAAACTCGTCATAAGCTTGGGCAATGTCGTTGTTATATACCTGGCTCACCTTGAGCATCTCGTTGGATCGTTTCATGTACATAACCGCCTTTTTAACAACCTCCCAATAATCTCTACTTCTGTCTCTAACCGGCATCCCTCTGAGAATTTCTGTCACCTGATTAATGCCATCAGAATAATTTTTGGCAAGCGTCACCTTCTCGTCGTATGCAATATCGTACTTTGATATTTCGGTGACACGCTTGGCCGCATACCAAACAAGCAAATCTATCTTCTTTTTATAGTCACCCGACACTCTCATAAGTTCAATTGCTTCTTTTATGGGCACAAGTTTATATTTAGCTTCTATAGGACTTACGTTTACTTCCGGCCACAACCAACCTTTATTCCACACAAGACTCTGGTTAGAAAGTTCAATCTTTTCACGCACACCGGCCACACTCATCATGTAGGCCATATCCGACTGGTTTTGGGAACTGGGAAAGTGCCTATCCCCTAACGTGTAAAGTGCTGATTTAGGTTCGTACGAATCCAGGCTAACTGTATCAATAATTCCGGATTGGTTTATTCGCGCAATTATGTAGTTAGTAGTTGCGTATATTAAAGGTACTTCTATATTGGTTCCAAAACCGTACATTATAAGTGCCGGACGACCGTACAGTTGCACGTACAACTCATTCCTTAGATTTATGTCTGGCTCCCAGTTTGGAATGCGCAACAATTTTTCTGCAGTAAAATCGCCAAATTCCCTTATTGGTACTAAACCCATTAGCAAAATTAGGGAATCAACCTGTGACGGCGATGTGATTGTGGTGCCTGCATACCGCCAGTCCAGATCATTCTCCCGTAAAACGTAAGTCACTCCTAACATAGCCAAGTATTTGACAGTTACATTTGGGTTTTTAAACACCGCATCAATCAACTCGCCCGAACTAAGAATGGAAAGTGGATTTCGAATGATGTTATTTCCGCCGGCCACAAAATTTACGGCAATATCATCGGCCGATGAAATGCCTTGCGGCCAATTCCACGCCGAGCCGTACGAGGCTCTCGGCACAGTTAAAATCCTCGCGTCTCTAAAATCTGTTTTAAGATATTCCTCAAACTCCAACCAATAAGATGGTATTGAGACCCTAAAAGTGCGCACACTACCGTTCCATCTGTCCCAAACGTGTTCACCAAACAGTGCGGGCTTGGTAGCTACCAAAACAAACACCAATACAACAACAAATACCAGATACTTCCTCATACCGTGAAGGCGCTTCTCAATGTTTAACAGAAACATATAAAAAAGACCAGAGATGGCCAGCACATACAGTTCGCCAAACTTGGTAAACGGTTCTCTGAAAACCTTAAGTCCGGGAATTGCATTGAAAAAAAGCTCATACACAAAACCAAACGGCTGTCTTGAGCCCCCAACCAAAAACAAGCTTGCAAAGGCAAGCAGCAAAAAATAGCTGTGAATAAGCTTTACTGCCCTATTTTGATCGCGTCTGAATCCCTCTATGAAAGCTGCAAAAACAATAAGATATGTGATTAAAATGACTACGGGTAAGTCATAGTAGCTGTTAAACGGATAATATTGGTATAAGTAATGGCTTGAATACCAAGCCCATTGTCCAATAAATCTAAAATTAAGAAAAAGGGCTCCGGCGTTTATTGCCGAAAACCAACTACCTCCGGTAACAACATCTACCGCAGCCTCGAAAAAGTACGAAAGCAACGGCAACACCCACCATATATTCACAATCGCAAAAAAGAAATAATAGAGTCCTATATTAATAACGCTGATTCTGTTTACACACTTATACATTGCGCCAACAAATAACAATTGTGGAATAAAAATTGTAATAGCCAAAGGCAAGTTTGAATTAAGAGATGAAAACAAAACCGAAAGCAAAACCAATTTAGTCAATAGTGCCAAATTCACTTTGCTGCTGTAATAAAGTTTAATGAAGTAGTAAAGAGAGAAGGGCAAATATGCACCAAACATAAGCGGAAACAACGCAAACGGATTTAATGTGGCAAAGGCATTAAAAACAAACAGCAGCACAGCGGGTATTAGCGCAAATGGTGAAATCCGCTTGGAAATCAGGCTGACCAGTTTGGCAAAACCAATATATTTAAGAATATACAAAAGTGCCAACAGAAGCCGTTGCAATAACCATGCGGGGACAAACGAGAACACGGAAGTAAGCAGAGGAAGTCCGAGCAAATTTGGCATAGAATAGGTTCTTCCTCCAAACGGGACATACACATCCCACGTATACGGGTACAATTCGCCTCTTCCAAGTTGCAGATATGTATAGTTGTCGCCGCCCGCTAGTAAATTGGATCTGCCAAACAATGTAAAGATGTGAATTGTCTCAAAAATGACAAGCATTCCAATGAAAATCAGATTTCGGCGTTGCGTCAAAAATCTCATTTTGTAACACGCGGCACGCCAAGCTCCAAAAGGGCAAAGAATTTATGCGGAATGAAATACATTTTTTTCAAAACATGAAAATCAGAGACTTTTCTTGAATTCTGAATGAGTTTTCTTTTTACCATAGTTGATTTAAAGTTCTGAATGTTCCATATGTATGCATTTATATAGGTAGGATATACGGCATCGGCTTGACCTGTTGCAGCCAAAGCTAACATCTCTGCAAAATTTATCATAATGTAATACGGTAATACCCATAAAACGTTCCACCAACTATAATTCTTTATTATATTTCTTATAATGTTTCTCTCGGCCAAAAACCTGCGATGATATTTTGTTTCATACTTTCCACCTTTAGGATAACCGCCAATCCCAACAGATCCGCCGCTCCAATGATAAATAACCGCCGACTTAACCGGCACAACGTCTAACCCCATCATGTGCGCCTTCCATGAAAGTTCAACGTCTTCCGCAAAAAGGAACGAGCTGGAATCCATCATGCCAACTTTCAAATAGTTTTTCTTTGTAATAAACACTCCGCTTCCATCGGCATAGAACGCACGCCGGGTTTGGATACGCCCATCCAGAGTGTAAGTTCTCGCCGGATAACCAAACACATCGGCGGCTATACCGCAGCTTATGAATTCTTTGCCGTCGTAAGTCATTTGCATTGGCGCGTATATGTAGTTGTCGTTCTTTTCGGCTTCTTCAACCAACCTTGCCACACAGTTTTTGTCCGCCCACGCGTCCGGTCCCATTAAGAAAACGTATTTCCCGGAAGCTTCTACTACCCCCATATTGTTCCCCGCCGCGCAACCTGTGTTTATTTTTGACGCAACCACCTTACCGTCCTTAAGCATCTTCCTTGCTCCGGCTACCGTATCATCGGGCGACATATTATCAACAAATATGACCTCAATGCTTTTGTATGTTTGTTTATTAATTGAATCAAAATATTTTTTGTTGAACGGTTCGTTTTTGTAGGCAGTAGTGACCACAGAAACCAACGGTTCTTTTGCAACGGACTTTTTGGGGCGATGTACCTCATAGACATCGCGCCGCCTGACTTCTTTATAATCAGTATCATAATAGTGCTTCAAATAATCTGCGATGCAAGCCTCCCAATGGCGCATTATGTTCAATTTGCGTTCGACGAGTTTTTTGTTCTCCATCACTTCGTTCTCCGGACGCGGCGTTGAGAATTCTTTTTTGAAGAATGCGCCGGTGACAGGAATGACATCAATGTGATCCAACCTCAAAACCTCGACTATCTTTTTGGCCACATCGTACCGTGAGCAGTTACCGCTGCTCACCATGTTATACAAGCCGTATTCGGTTGAGTTGGTAATCACGTGCAAGATGCCTTTTGCAAAGTCGTTGACGTAGGTTGGACAACCGTATTTGTCGGTCAGCCCATAGATTACGTTGTGCCCATTATTCACCAATGACAAAACCTTCCTCACAAACTTCTTATCCCGCTCGTAGCTTCCCATCATCCAGCCAGCCCTGAATATAAAGTGTTTGGTCAGAATTTCAGGAATTTGCTTTTCCGACTCATACTTTGACTTGCCGTATACATTGATGGGATTCGGAATGTCGTCCTCTGTGTGCGCGCCTTTCTTCGTACCGTCAAACACACCAGCCGTGCTGATATGAACCATTGGAATACCCAGTTTGCTGCACACTTTGGCAATGTTTATGGCACCTTTGGCGTTAGTATCGTAGGCTTCCTGTTGATGAGCTTCGCAATACTCAAGATCTGTTAGCGCGGCAAGGTTTAGCACATAATCTGGTTTTGCTTCTTTTATCATTCGGGAAACAATGCGGTGGTTTCTAATATCCAACTTTTTGGTCCATGGGTCTAACGGACTCAAATCGGTAGATACCACTTTTATACCGCTATCGGTAAAAATCTTATGCAACGCTGTTCCCAACATACCGGATGCGCCCGTTACAAATACCCGCTTTGGTGTTTTTATCTTAGTTTTCATCGCACATAAAAGACAGTAAATTTGAGATCTTTTATATACTCTTCCTTAGTCGCAACCCCAAACTCTCCCGGAATTAACAGATTAGGGACATCGATGGTTATTGTTTTTGTTTCCGGATCCCAGTCGAAGGCGGATACATTTGAGTATACTATTTGTTTATCATCAGGATTGTCCGGCAAGCCGGAAATCCTGATTCGATATTTACCTTCATACAAATAAACCAGCCTCAGACTATGACAATACCTTCCGGCTGTCCTTCCACCAACACCAAACTCAACCGGCGGTCTTACCCACCCTCCGCTTTTGACAAAACGGGCATCAGGGTACGAGTAGCACGGAGGCAGCATGTAAGTGTCGGTCAGCGTTTTCATGTTAAAAGTCCGCGAGTATATAGATTTATAATGTGACAGATCGGAAAACCCCACATCATACAGAAAGGTTAAGCTGCGCATCGGACCTTTAAGCTTTAAAATGGCAAACTGGTTCTCTATCAAGTTATCAATTTCCGGGTTCCATGTGATACCCAGTACTCTCCATGCAAACCATTTTGTGAAATGAGCGTAATAGGACAGTAAGTTGGGAAATCCGTATTTAACGCTACTAACATACTTTTTGAAAAACTCTATCTGGTTACTCATACCTTTGTTTACATTTGCCAAACGGTTATAAAAATGACCCAAATGCCAATACGGCCAAAGCAGGTATTCAACGTCTTTGTGTTCTTCATCAACAATTTGGTCAAGTTGAAACCCACCCACGTAGCTTGTGTTGCCCTCTATCCATGCAACTTTCTTTGGCGCATCTTCAAGAGAAATACTTCTTTTCTTTAGAAAGTCCAGAATGACTTGATCCGTCATCTTGTGTCCGTCAAGCTCCGGGTAATTTGATCTCGCCAAGTCTATAGTCAAAAAGATTCGCAACACCCAAGCGGTCAAAAACAACAACCCAGCTAAAATCACCGGTTTTGGCCTTATTCTATCTGCAAAAGGCGCGAGAATAACCACAAGAGACTCAACACCGGTACTCAAAAGCATAATTGCCAAAAAGCCGGCCGGGGCACCCCACCTAGACCAATGTATAACCCGCGTGGAAACACCTAGGTAGTATAGAAACATACTGCAAAACAGAACTAATTCGGTGAGCTGATACAAGTCACCGTTTTTGATGTGGCTAAAACTTGCCTGGTTTTTGGCTAATTGCCACAGTTTAAAAAACAGCTCCTTTCCAGCATATTTGTACGCAAAAACGAGTAATATCGCTATTGCTAAAAGCTCTGATAATCCAATTTGATTAATCAACACATCGTATAAATACACTTCCCAACTATCGTAGGCTTGACTGGGGTAATCAAAATCAAACTGTGTGCCGTGGATAATCGTTTTTTTCACACCGTACCAAAACCTGTGATGATCAAACGGTTTAGGGGCCAATAGCGCCCACAACAAAATGCACCCAACAACAAGGCCAAAGACAAAAAGCAGTAATTTATAAAGTACGGGTAACTTCTGCGTGTTGTCATTTTTTTCCCTTTCGTAAACAAAAAACGGCAAGACTACATTTAGAAGTACCACCGGTGCAAGCAGAAAAAGTGATTTTAAGTTTGTAAACGTACCCAAAAACACAAAAATAGTATTAAGCACGAAAAACCAGATAACCGATTTCTTTCTTTTGTGCGCCCAGAAAGATAAAATCACAAAGTTCACATAAACAAAAATTGACATGGAGTCGGAGTTTACACGCAAAAATCTCTCAAACATTCCCAACGAACCAAAGTATAAAATCGCATATATTACGGATCTTATTTTTATGCTGCGGTCATCTCTCTGAAGAATCAGAACTCCCAATACAAACGTGATCAGATACAAAAGGAAGCCAAATACTTTGCCGTAAAAGAATGTGACCAACGTGGGATCGCCCTGCGGAAAATTTACACCTGAATCAGTAAACATATTGACAACCAAGAAGAACGCAGCCAATGCGTATTCGGTAAGCGCCACGTGTAAATAATTGTGTAACGCTTGGCCTGCCATTATGGAGAAAGCGTTAAAATAAAACTGGTGTTCGTCGGGATGTGATCTTATAGTAGATAGTATGGGAATTGTGAGCAGCAAACTTAAAAACAGTACAACACAAAGTAATACAAAATTCCTATTCGATTTTATTACCTCCTGCGTATTACGCCTCATGTCTTCAGCTTAGCTTGTGGCAGAAAAACTTAATGGGCAGTAAATAACATCAACCAAAACTAACGTCTTTGAGTATAGCAAACTGCCAATGGATATGAAAGTGTAAAGCATAACATGGTTACTTGGATTATAATTACACCAATCCTATGCTATTTTTAGTTATAACACACACAGCAATAAGAAACGGCAAGTCATCGGCAGGACCGTATTCAACGGTTATAAAAGCGTTGGAAAGCATTACACACGATATTGAGGCTATTAAGATACCACTTCAAAACTTTGATTATCCAATCTTGTTCGGTAAATCAAGTAAAGCCGAAGAGGTTACAATCCCAAAGGAGCTAGGTGCTATCCCGGCAATAAAATACACAGTTGATATAATCATAATAATATATTTGATCGCAAGATATCTGTACAAACACCTGGATAAAGTTGATCAGATTGTTATCATTGGTATAGACCCGCTGTCCACTCTGCCGGCCATACTTTTTAAATACGCGTTGGGAATTAAACTGATTTTTTATAGCGTTGATTTTAACGAAAAAAGATTTTTAAACGAAGTGCTCCAGAAAATATACGAACTCGCCGACAGACTTTCAAGTACTGCCGCAAACCAGGTTTGGGTAGTCTGCAATTCTTTGAAAGAGTACAAGTTACACCACTACAACACAGAAAGTACCTACATTCCAAACTCGTTCACGTTTGACGGAACAAACTTCAGAACAAATGTGAAAAAAAGAACATTAAGAAGATTTGTATGGACGGGTAGCATACTTACAAACAGACAGATAAAACATATTGTTGATTTATGCAACAAAATTCAGCAGTTGCAGCCAAAAGCAGAATTTTGGTTCATACCGTCCAACAAGTTAGCAGAGATTAAACAGGAAATAAAAATGACGCATTTGAAAAACACAAAAGTATTAGACGTTGACGGTCAACAGGCCTCGCGGGAACTGGTAAGTCAGTGCGACATTGGCATTGCCGTGTATGATAAGAGATTTGGTTCTACAAAGTACATTGAGCCAATAAAGATATGGGAATATATGCTGTGCGGGTTGCCGTTTATAATCTCATGCGAACCGTCCCTGAATAAAGAACTGATAGATGAAGGTGTTGTGTACTTGCTCAAACCGGACAACCAAGTACCCAAAGACACTGCGGCGCTGGAAAAATTCATAAGCCCGGAAAGCGTAATAGCCAAGAGAGAAACTTGCTTGGAGTTTGCAAAAAAATATGACGCCAACAAAACAATAAGACACGCATTAAGCAAACTTATTTCTTCAAATACAAATTAACGGTGGCAGCGGCATATGCATATAGAAATCCTAAACAGACAACAGGATGAAGGAACCACGCAAGATCCCGTTTTTTTGTATACCCAACTGTAGAAATCAACAACGGTTGAATCAATGTAAGCGTGAAAAAAACAAACAATGCCAAGTTAAGCACATCCTTAGGTTTTCTCGGATTAAATATCAAATACCTGCGGTGTGCATGCGCCGGATTGTGTTCATTAAAGTAAGTAACTCTCCGTTTTAAAAGTTTTGGCAGGCTGGCTGCCGTATCGTGTAGAATTTCATTTTTTACCATGGCAAACTTAGTGTGGCCCAACCTGGCAATGTCCAATACAACATCTATATGAAAAAATTGCCGCGGTTTACATAGAGACTGAAGCAGGATTTCTCTTCTGGCCATAAAGCCGTTGCCGCCCATTGTTGGCATGTTTGTGTCATCAAATTTGACCAGCACATACTCTTTTGTTTCCTCCAATATGTCCGTGTACACCCACTTGTCATAAAACCACGCCAGCTTGTCGCATTTACCAAGGTAAAAAACGACCGGGTCGTTGGCGCCAATCAACGCGCAATACTTGCTAAAAGCGCCGAATTTCTCATCAATACCGTAGCGCCACGTTTCGGAAGCTACAACGCTTGGATCTTTTAGCAACGGGGCTAACATTTGATTGAGCCATCTCCTAGTTGGAAGAACATTATCCGAATCAACATACACCACAAACTCGCCACTGGCTTTATGCAAACCAACACCTTTGCGCGCTTCCTGATTGTCTTTGTAATCGCCGTCAACAAACGTTGCCCCATATTTTTCGCCAATCTCTTTAGTTGTATCGGTTGATCCGCCGTCTATGAGAAGTATTTCGATTTTATTTTGCGGATAGTCTTGTCGTCTTATGGATTTGAGACAATTTCCCAGCAACCTTTCCGAGTTTAGCGTTGGGATTATAAAAGATATTTTGGACTTCTCTATTGATCTAGACACACGATTCATCTGTACTTGGCCAAAAACTTTTCAAACACACTTACAATATAATCAACGCAGTTTCTGTCAATAGCCGGGTAGCAACCAATCCAAAACGTTTGATTCATCACGACATTCGAGTTTACCAGCTTACCGACTATTTTAAACTTGACGTCTTTGTACGCCGGTTGTCTTATTATGTTGCCTCCAAAAAGAAGCCGCGTTCCGATATTATTAGATTCCAGATACTCCAACAACTCCCTGCGTGCAAAAGGCGCGTTGTCTCTTATTGTCAGAGCATACCCAAACCAAGACGGAACACTGCCCGGAGTTGCCTGCGGCAATATAAAATACTTCTCAAACTTCGCCAGGCCTTTTGACAACATTCTGTGATTTTCCCGGCGTTTTCCGACAAATCTCCGAAGCTTACCGAGCTGGGCCAAACCAACGGCAGCTTGCATATCCGTCATTTTGAGGTTAAAACCTATATGGCTGTATATATACTTGTGGTCATAACCTCTCGGCAGCTCGCCTAACTGCCAGTCAAACCTTTTGCCGCACGTGTTTTCTTTGCCCGGGGCGCACCAACAGTCTCTGCCCCAATCTCTATAGGATCGTACTATTTTGTTGAGGGCGGCGCTGTTTGTTAAAACAGCGCCGCCCTCTCCACAGGTTATCTGGTGAGCAGGATAAAAGCTCAGCGTCATCAAATCTCCAAACGTACCAACCTTCTTTTCTCTGTATATCGCTCCCAAAGCATCGCAGCAGTCTTCAATGAGCCAAATGCCCCGTTTCTTACAGAAGGTGGCTACCTCCTCTACTTCGTACGGATTCCCCAAGGTGTGCGCCAGAAACACAACCTTTGTTTTTTTTGTAATCGCCGCTATAACATCTTTTGCACGTACGTTATACGTTGGCAGCGAGACATCAATCAATACCGGTTTACACCCAAACTGGATGATTGGGTTTAGAGTTGTAGGAAAACAAGTTGCTGCACCAATAACTTCATCGCCTTTTTTCACAGCCCTTTTACCCAGCACAGGCGATGTTAACGCATAAAATGCAAGAAGGTTTGCTGAAGAGCCGGAATTTACGGTTGCGGCATACCTCAACCCGGTAGTCTTAGTCAGCTTCTTCTCAAATTGCTCGTTAAACCTTCCTTCGGTGAGCCAAAAATCTAAAGAAGCGTCCACCAAACTTACCAACTCCTTATCATCAAAGACTTTGCCTGACGCCGGAATATAGTTTTTGCCCGGTTTTAACTTTGAGTCAAAAGCCAATCTATAGTATGCCGCCGCGAGTGTAAGTATTTTCTGGCGTTGGGTTGACACGGAAACCATTAAAGCTTAACTTCGGTGTCGGAATCAAGTGTGAAGGATTTTATCTTATTGCTGGCGCTAACCTCGTAGTGAATAGCCGGTGCGCCGGGCTGTTTCTGCACCAACAAGGTGTAGTTCTTGTTCAACAAACCGGCAGGTAGCTGGTAGGTTACAGTGATGGCCAGTTCTTCCCTCGGTCGTAACTCAAAGTACGTATCAAAGTAGGAAACACCAAATTCGCTACCCGTTCCCACCTCGCCGGAGTTTCCGGTGGCACTAATTAGCTTTGACCCGTTTGGGACATAAAATCGCAGATAGTTTTTGAACACACTAGCCGCAGGATCGTCGGAAATATATGTGTAATGTGCAGTAACGTCACTAACCAACGCGTTGTTGTCGTAACGAACTACTTTATCCACCTTTTGGTCTATGAGCAAATTAACGCCCGTGCCGCCAACATTGGCGTTGGACACATACAAGTAATCGCCGTCGTGTTTTCTTACCGTTGCGCCCAGATTGAACTCTTCCACAACGCGTTGCACTTCCGGATCAACAAAGTAGAGCAAAATGTGTTTCTGGTTCAAATCTTCGTGCACTTTCGCCAGCAACTCAACTCTTTCCTGCGTACTTATAGAAAACATCTTGGTCATGATTGAGAATAAGACCGCACTAGTGTTTCCTTTTAGTTGCTTGTCTTGTGCATCCCGGCTACCAACCACTGAGAAAAATTTCTGCAACTGCTCGCTCACATTATCGGCGGTGATGCTACCAAATCCTTCCACTTCAACATCGCCAACTACCTCCAATAAACTTGCGATAAAATGAGTGTCAAGAAAAATCACACCGTCTATGTTTGAATAGTCGGGCAGTGAAGACCAAACGGATTGAATGTTTCTGGCTGTCTCTTTAAAGTCAGCAGAATATCCTGCATCTCTAAACAAATATGAACCGGCACCGGTGTATTTGTTGACATAAGAAGCCGGCGGAAAGTAAGCCGCAATCTTTTCGTCCAGAACAAAAACATCGCCGGACTTTGAGATTGTAAGATTACCCCCGCTTACGGTAAAGACGCCATAAGCCACAGCAACGCCGCCGGAAGGCCGTAGTTCTTTATCATTCACCAAAAAGACCAAATAATTGCGCGCGCCGGTCTCTCCTGCCAAATTTGGAATCATCCCCACAACCGACACAAAGCTGTCATAGGACGTAATCAAGGCCGACGAAAAAGATTTAATATCAATTATGTAATCTCTAACGCGCAACCCGTTTACATCCTGCGGATATTTGTTTGGGTCCACAGACTCAAGCCGTTTGTTTATGTCAAAAAGGCGTTTTTTGTAACCAGGTAGTTTCTGCGTCAAAGCGGTTGTTATGTCGACAAAATGTACATTTTTTTCATAGGTTGCATCTGCGGCACCCCAACCTCGTAGATTCAAATCCGGAAGAAGGTTTTCAACAGAAGAGAGCAAATCTATTGAGATGTCCATTAAATCCAGCGAGGTCTTTGAAACGGTGTCTAAATCGGTAATATAAGAGCCAATATATGGCAAAATGGAAAAGATTTGCAGCCTGGAGATGCTTTTGTCCGCCTTGACCAATACATTTTCCCTAAAATAGTCCAGTTCCAAAGGCAAAAACTGCAAGTCATCCGAAATTTCCAACCCGCTTATATTTCCGGAGAGCGTTTCCTTAATTGGGCTTATGCTTTCCGGCAATCTTTTTGCAATCATAAGAAGCGAAAACGCAGGGGACACCAGAAAATAGTATATAAATACAAAAATAGCAATGGCAGCGACATACCATTTCCTCTTCCCGACAAACGCTATTACTAGTTTAACCGAATTATTCATTGCTATAAGTTAGAGGGCAGGAATCAAGTTTTAACTTAGCAGATTAGACTGTATATTACAAGCGTAATGCTAAAGATTATAAAAAACAACTACGAATATTTTGCAATAGCTGCGTTTGTACTAGTTACATTTGGGAACAGTGTGTTTTTTCACAGGTACATATTTGGCGATACGGCTATTTATGCGTTGCACATTGCCGGGCTGGCAAAAAATCTTGTTAGCGTTTTCGGATTTAAAGATAACTTCCTGCTTTGGAACCCGGCGTATTTGTCTGTTGGAATACCAACCCTGGGAGTTGTTGATTTGGGAGTATTGTATCCTCCAAACGTTCTAATAGCAGTCGTCGCGTTTCTGCTCAAAGATCCCATGATTGTATTTCCACTGTACACAATCTCCATTTACATTCACTTGGTTTTTGGATCAATTTTTGTTTTGAAATTACTCACAGATATATGGAATGTCAAAAAACAGTACGCGCTTTTGGGAGCATTTCTTTGGGCTTTCGCCGGTTACAATATGGACTTTATGCCGGCTGCCTCAATATTTTTAGCAGCCAGTTATTTGCCGTTGTGCCTATATCTCAAGTTAAAACGCGGCAACGGTGCCTTGTATTATCTTTTTCTGGCTGCAAGTTTTCTTGCGGGTTATCCAATAGTCACCATTATTATCGCCGGTATGTGTTTTATATATCCATTGCTAAGCAGAAATACAAACACCGCCGAACTCGGTAGCTACTTGAAAAGTGATTTATTGGGGCTGCTACTAATAACCGTGCCAATAATTGCGCCACTATACTTTACCGCAGCCTTTAACTTAAAATACACAACGCGATCTTCGTTGACACTTGAAGGCTTTCTCCAAAATCCGGCGCCGCTAAGCAATTTGCTTGAGTCGGTCTACCCAAAAAACACGCCTCTTAACGACTACAGCAAAACCAACCTTGTTTATTTGTATTTTAGCGCAACGGGAATCTTGCTCGCGTTGTTTTGTAACTTTAGGAAAATTATTTCGGATAGGAAAAATGTCCTTTTGTTAATTATTGGCATTGTAACTTTGATTATATCTTTGGGCAGTCTGACCCCACTGCCAGCCTTTTTGTACCTCACGCTTCCCGGCTTTGGTATGTTCAGAAGACTTGCGGTTTTCTCTCTAGTACCGGCTTTTGTGTATTGCCTGCTTGTGCCCCAGTTTGCCCAGAAGCAGGTAACAATATTGTCAAAGAAGGTCCTCTTGGGAATTTTTTCGCTTTCTGCCTTTGCCCTGGTAACAAGCTTGGTCACAAGAAATGTGAGCCTGGCGTTTATAACGGCAATCACCCTTGGAACACTAATAGCTATATATATGCGTCAAAAAAGCACAGACCACTTTATGGCTGTGTTGGGCCTAACACTGCTTTTTGAAGCAAGTTTTATTTCATTGTCAAAAGCCTATATAAACTCATCGGTCAACCCGCAGTCTGTCTTCAGACCCGGCAAAATCACAAATGAAATCGTCAAGATCATTAAGCCCATGGAACGAGTCGATTTGATGCGTACTCAATACAACTACAGCACCACTTATCTAAATGTGGAACAAACATCCGGCTACGTTTCACTTGCGAGTTTTTACGGAGCCAAAATTACAGAAGCGCTAAACAACGCTGATATTGACCCGACAAACCTGCGCGACGTGCTGGGCGTCAAGTACGTTATAAGCAAGGAAAAAGACAGAGAAGTCTTAACGCCTTTTGAGAAAATAAACGATGCGTCGGATTTTTACTCGTTTAATTACAACAAGCTTGAGTGGGAGCAAGACCCGCCGAAAACGCAATACGCAATATACAAACGCGACGCGCCACTCCAAAGGCTATTCCTGGCAAATTCAACAACACAAGCAAAGCAGGACAAAGATGTACTTATTGAAATTAGCCAAGCAAAAAATCCACGAGATGTGTTTGTACCAATCTGGCAGCCGGAAGGAAAGTTCGGTAACCTGCCTGGAAACGTGAACATTGTGGAATATAAGAGAAATTACATCAAGGCCATTGTGGAACTTAGAAACGATGGTTTCTTGGTAAACTCAACGGCATACTATCCGGGATGGTGGGCGAAAATAAACGGAAAATGGGTACTCCCAACGCAAACCAACTGGTTCATGATGGGAACTTATGTACCTGGCGGAAGGAGCACTGTAGAATATATGTATATCCCATATGGGGTAATTGCAGGCGGGCTTTATGCCGTAGCCGGCCTTGGCATATTAGTTGTTTTTTCAAAAAAGTACCAGTTTTGGAACACAAATGCTTAGTATCGTCATCCCCTTTTACAACGAAGAATACCGCATAAGCCAATCCAATAGATTATCCGACTCTATAAAATACATACAGTCGAAAATTACAGAATCGTTCGAGTTGCTATTAATCGATGATGGATCCAAAGACAACACAGCATGCATTCTAAAAGATGTAAAACGCAAACACAGCGACATTTCCATTAAAATAATAAGCTATCGCACAAACCGCGGAAAAGGTTTTGCAATTAAACAAGGCGTTTTAAAGGCTAAAGGCAACAAAATAATCACAATGGACGCCGATTTCTCCATTGACCTTACCGAAACCAACAGATTTATAAACGAACTGGACACGTGCGACATTGTTATTGGAACAAAAAAACACTTAATGACTCAAACACATACAAAACAAAAAACACCAAGAAGAATTCTAGGCAAAGGATTTACACTGCTTACTAACATGGTGCTTGGACTCAACTTCACAGACATAACATGCGGTTTTAAAGGTTTTAGAGCAGACATTGCCAAACTGCTATTTAAAAAGCAGAAAATATACAGATGGACATACGACTCGGAGATATTGTTTCTAGCCAAAGTCTACGGACACACGGTCAAAGAGCTTCCGGTTTCGTGGCGGCATATAGAAGGTAGCAAGGTGTCCCCGCTCAGAGACACATTAGTATCCATAAAAGAACTAGTAGAAATTATATTTAATCACCGGTATGGAAAATACGATTAAAAAACTTAACAGATGCCGGCTATGCGCAACAAAAAATTATTCCTTGTTGTTTACACGGGTTGGATACGAAGTTGCCAAATGCAATATATGCGGATTTGTTTTTCTCAATTTTGACCCGGACGCCTCTTTTTTTTCTAACTTTTATTCCGCGGAGTTCTTCAACGATTCCGGAACAAGACACGCATACAACGATTATGAGAGTGAGGCCCAAAGCATGAAAAAAACATTCGCAAATCGTGTAGACGCACTACGAAAATACGGACAAGGCGGATCTCTGGTTGATATAGGGTGCGCAACCGGAGCTTTTATGGAAAGAGCGACACGGTTTTGGAAAACTTACGGCATAGACGTTTCCCGGTACGCAATTGATTTGGCCAAGAAAAAGAACCTGGATGTTGTCTGCGGAGATTTGCTAACAACACAATTCAACAATCAAAAGTTTGATGTTGTGACCCTGTGGGACACAATTGAACACGTGACCGATCCAAGAAGCACGCTAAAAAGAATTTACGAGATTACAAATACCGGCAGCGTAGTAGCACTAACTACGGGCGATGTTGGCAGTCTGACGGCAAGGTTATGCGGCAAATTCTGGCATCTTTACAATATTCCCCAACACTTGTCATTCTTTAGCAAACAGTCAATAACCCGTATTCTGGAGGAAACCGGATTTTCCGTTAGAGAAATTAGTTACCCGCCGCTTACGCTTACAATTGACTACTTGGTATTCCGCCTTGTCACATTCTATGGGCTAAATTTTGCACTACCTTTGTATAAGTTTTTGAAGAAGCGTAACCTTCTAAGATACGAAATAAAAATCAACCTACACGACATTATGTTTGTAATCGCAACCAAGAATTGATTGGGTTATCGGGTTACACTCGAATCAGAGAGATACTTTTACCTTGGCCGCTATCTCGGCTTTGGCGCTTTCTTCTATCATCTTCTCTGCCAGCACATCTTCTTTCTTGGGTAACAAGTGCGTGCTCAGGCTTTTAATCGCGGCAATCCAAAACTGCGGCGACAGCATGTTCACTTTTGTCTGTTTTTTGTCAAAGTCCAACAGGTGCCCCAAAAGCTTCCACGCAGAATAAACCAAAAACTTAACATCTTCATACTCTTGTATGCTTAGCACCTTGCGCATTATGTACTGCGGAGTAAAAAATGACGAATAAAGCTCCTGCGTCAATTCCAACAAGCGTTCTTTTTCAAAAGGAATTTTCATAACGGGTTGGCGCATATCAAAAGCCTCGTAGTCGGTTGGAGATACCAGTAACAAGTTGTCTTCAACGCAATCCTTGTAAAGCGGCGTTCCGGGATATGGAATAACAATTGTTGCCTGCATGGTATCAACGTAACCTTTTTGGAAACACCTTTTGGCAACGGCGATGGTATTTTTTGCCATTTCTTCGGTCTCCCACGGGTAGCCAAGCATAATAGTAAGGTGAGGCTCCAATCCGGCTTTCTTGGCCATACGCACACCTTCTTCTATTTGGTGAACTTTCAAACCCTTATCCAACCTATTTAGCGTCTCCTGGTTGCCGGACTCCATCCCGTATAAGATAAACCTAAAATTCGCCTCGCCCATTAAATCGTAATACTCTTGCGTTAACGCGTTAAGCCGCATATTGCACCCCATCACCACTTTTTTGTTGTAGCCGGATTCAATCAACAGATTACAGAATTTCTTTAACGGCGGACCAACGAACAAGGTACCGGCGTCATCAAAAATCTCGCGCACACCGTAGTTGTCCACAACGTGTTTGACCTCGGCAAAAAGCCTTTCGGGAGAAAAGCGTCTGTAGGTGCCCATTGGGTTGATTGTGTGGTCCCACACGCAAAAAGTGCATCTGTTCCACCAACAATCTTTACCCGAATACATATATGTTGCCGGCGTATATTTGTAATTGCCGTTTGCGTAAGCGTAAAGTTCCCATCGTGTAAGATCGCGGTCGACAAACGGCAGCTCGTCCAAGTTGTGCGTTTGCTTTAAAGGGCCGGAAACCCAATAAGCGTCTATCTCGCCGGTTACGCCTGACTTTTCGTATTTTACAAATTCCGAGAGTTTTACACGGTTGTCGCCTTTTCTGCCCCAAATCCCTCCCACCAACGTAACTCCCTTTGTAATAGAATCGGCCAAATCAGAAAGCATAAAGTCGTAATCACCGCCGGTTATGGCATAATCCAACTTGCTGTTTTCCATTATCTCTTTAGGTACATAAGTAACGTGGTCGCCAACCCAAACCAAAAGCATGTTGGGAAACTTTTCTTTCAAGTCGTTTATGACTGCCCAGTGCTGCTTAATGACCGGCGACTTTGTTTCAACCATAAGCATGTCCGGTTTCTCTTCCGCAAGCTTGGCGATCCACCGCGCATACGACCACTCCTCGGCAATACCGTCAAACCAAACAACATCATAGCCTCTTTGCCTTGCCAGTGACGCGGCATACGCCGGAACCATTGGATATATGTATGTTTTGGCGTTGAAGAATTGAAACTGTCTGTTTTGTGATAGTAACGGAACTCCCTTGTCCGTTTCAATTGGGGGATACCCCACTGCAATTTTGAATTTCTTTGAAGAATCAACCGGCATTTTTGTGTACGTATAGACTACCGTATATATGTATTTG
>Ga0209518_1000938_pt1 | contig 34698 bp, 31 predicted proteins | sample RifGroB1_FD_183993 | JGI IMG/M metagenome (GOLD analysis project Ga0209518, IMG submission 183993) | Groundwater microbial communities from Rifle, Colorado, USA - Groundwater B1 (SPAdes) (version 2) | ecosystem: Environmental > Aquatic > Deep subsurface > Groundwater | place: Rifle, Colorado...
CGAAAAATAAGCTGATTTGACCGGGCTGGAAACTCCGGCAAGATTGTCGCCGATGTAAACAGAGAAGTTGGCTGTAGTCGAGGCAGACACCGGGGTTGCTGAGTCAAAGACGTAAAAATCGACGGTTTTAATCTGATCCGCGGCTTCAGACAGGGATGAAACAAAGAAAAACGCAAAGCTGAATAAAATCGCGGCGCATATTTTAAGGCGTGTAAGCATAGTTTAAAAGAATTTTCGCTGAAGCAATATTAACCGAGATACTCGTGTCTGTGGCAATCTCCAGCTTATTGCAAGGCGGCGCGCCACCCAAACCATTGGTGCAGGGCGCACCGTCATTTAAATTAAGGTTGGCTTCAGTATCAGGATTTGGTATTTGGATGATAAACCTGAACTTTGTCGGGTTAGCGGCGCTGACGTCATAACTCCTACTGGCGCCGCTGTTAACGTTAATGTCAATGACGCCAGTGCCGCCAGAAACAACTCCAGTGACCTCAACAAACGCGCTTTTTATTGTTGGCGAAGTTTCCGGAACCAGAACAGTAAACCGAGAAGTCACCAGAGTGTCCGGAGGAATCTGACTGGTCTGACTGGTAATGTAAAACGAAGTGGTTTTCGCCGGCTTAACGACGCTTGTGGTCGCGAAAGTGTTGTTTGAGCTGACAGCCTCGTTGCCAGCTGAATCTTTGGAACGGACGCGATAATAATAAGTCGTGCCGGAATCAAGGTTTGAAAGCGGAACGCTGTGGGTGAACACCAGGTTTGAGTCAAGGGTCGTGCAGTCAGTCGGACAGTCACCGAACGTGCCGGTTTTATTGTACTGAACCTGACTAGTGGAACTTTCGCCAGTCGTATCCCAGGTAATCGTGGCGCTGTTTGTTCCGGGCGTGCCGGATGAGATATTGGTAATCACCGGCGCCGACGTATCAACACTGAAATCCACTGATGTTTCCGGGTTGGCGCCAAAAGAAACCCAGGCTGAATGCTCGCTGGTGGTTGAGTTTCTGGCGCGCGCTTGCCAGTGCTTGTTGCTGTCGCTTAAGCTTGTGAAAGTAATTTTTGCCTGGGACAGCGAGGTGCAAGCGTCGCAGCCGCCGCCGCCAACCACGGTGCCTTCCAAAACACCTGAGCCTGAAGCATAGGCAGTACAGCCGCCAACGCCAATGGCATTGGTGCCAGTGCAGGTAAAAGACGTGCCAACTGGCTGAACCTCAATCTGTAGGCGCATATTAATTGACAAAGACGCAGTAATGTCTGATTTCAAAATCACGGTTGATTCAGTCGTGCCAGAGCCGATGGCAATGACAGTTGTATTGTCTGATTTATATTGGCGCGACGGCGGCTCAGTCACTGTCGGAGTGTTTGGAATGGTTGATTGAACCGTAAAATCTTTGCGCTGTGATTCATAGAGCGGCGAAAGCTTGCCTTGAAGCTTTGTTTTTTGCGTGCCAGTCGGCGTGCCGGACGGCACTTTGACGCAGACCTGGGTATGTCCCCATTTTGAAGCGCCGGAGCAGTTTGGCGTGGTGACAAAATCTGTGGAAATCGCCTGGGTCGAGCCAAAGTAAGCAATATAGTCTGTGGTCGGCGGCGTTGGCGGACAAGTGCCGGTCTGGCAAAGATGGTCGCCGTCAATCTGAACCACGCTGCCGACAGTGGTCGCCGTCGGCGTGTTTGAAGCAATCCGCGGCAGGATATGCAGGTCAATGACATCGGTTTTCGAGTCGCCAGTTCTTGTCAGTGTGACGGTGCCGTCATAAACCGTGTTGGAAATAGTGGCGTTCACCTCAACGCAGACAGAACTGCCCATGCCAGTAGCTCCCCAGCCAGCAACAGTGCACGGACCTTCGGCTGTCCCGTGAACTGTAGCAGCAATCGTGCCAAAGCCGCCAGTAAATTGAACTGTGCCAGCTGTCGTGTTGAAATGGTCGCCGTTAAGCTGAATCAAACCAAAAGTGTCACCAGCCAGATATTCTTGGGCCGCGTTTGTGCCGCAAGCGCTGTCCCGGTCCCCGCCCGCAGAACAGGTTGCCATACCCGTGATATTCGGATAAATATAATAAGTTATTTTAGTCGCGTCAGACTGGGAACCGGAAACCACTTCCATGGCTGAAGCGCCGCCATAACTTGCCAATGCCGCGTTTACCGTCAGACTGATTGAGGTGTTTGACCAGGCAGAAACATCACCCGTATCCACTGTGGCATTGCCGCCGACAGTCAGACGGACGCAGCCAGTATCCACGGCGCCGGCGCAGTTGCCGCGCGAACCAACTGGCGCGACGCCAAAACCAAAACCAGAGATGGTGATTGACTCCGTGCTTCTGGCGCCGTCAGACAAACCAGAACCAAAAGTTGAGCCAGTGGCATTGGGCTTCACGCAGGTCTGCGTGGCTGTGGCGCAGGTACTAGCTGCAGAAGTTAAAGTTACCGGCGCGCCGGTTTTGGTGACTGTGCCGCCAGAAACCACATCTGCATTAGCCGCAATCTGAAAATCAATTCCTTGGCCGCCCTTAGGATAAGTTGAAGTTTTTGCCAAGTCGAACCTGACGTAAAAATAATAAGTGGTGCCGGAGTTAACAACCAAACTGCCGGAAACAGTCGCGGCTTCAGCCGTGAACGCGGCCACAGTTGAACCATATTGGCCAGTGACGCCGTTTGAGTAGTTGCCGTCAGTGTCGTAAAAAAGCGCCAGATTTGCCAGATTGTTGGTCGCGTCCGCCGTGCCGGTTTCCGTAATCTTGATTGAGGTGACTGTGTCAGAACCAGAGTTTAAAGACAGCGTAAACGCGGCGCAAGCGGCGGCGCTGGCGCAAGAAAGCACTTGAGCATATTGAGAAGTATCGCCGGAGTTCAAAACTGTGACTTTTGAACCGGCCGTGACGCCAATCGTCAAAGTTTGCGACGGCGCGGAAACATATCTGACGAAAGAAAATGAAAACGGCTGGTATAAACTGGTGGTGTTTGAAGTGGCAATCGCCGCGCCATTCGGGTTTGACCAACTAGTCACGCCTGAGGTGTTCATTGACGCCTTGAGCATATGAATGCCAGTGCCTTTTTGCACCACGGCCATGGCAATGCCGGCAGTCAATGGGTCAGCCACCAGTTCCATTGGCGAAGTAACTGCCGAGGTCGCGCCAGTAATCGCAAAGTCAGTGCCTACAGTCCAGGTATTTGTCGCCGGGTCTGATGAATACCAGTCAAGCCCGGCCGTGGCCCCGTCGCCATAAACAACCAAAGCGCGTTTGACTGTGTTTTTCAGAAAAGCAATCCTGACTGTATGCCAGCCAGCTAAGCCAGCGCCGGCACCCGTATCGCAGTTTGCCGGTGTCGCCGGCCAGGCCGTTCCAGACCAAACAACGCACTGATTGTCCAAGGCAGCCGGGTCGCTGGAAACAAAACCAGCATAGTTTGAAGCTGTGTCGGCGTCTTCTGCCATATCCACAAAAGTAGCAATCTCCGGAAACGTAGTATTAGTGGTGATTGTCCAGGTGTTTGAACCTGTCGGCCTGGTGGCATATCTGACGTCCGCAGTGCTGGAAAAACCCCAGGCAGCAATAAAATCTCCGGTCGCTGTTTCATACGCGCCGTCAAACGACTGGATAGTCGGGTGCGTGCCAGTGCCAATGTCTTCTAAAGCGGCTTCCAAAACCACACTATGTTCAGAGGCCGCGGTAAAAGCCGCGCCGTCCCAGGCAATGCCCGAAAGGTCGGCGTTGGCATCGGAAAACAAAGACTGAATCTCGTTGGCGCTGGTCGTCATTTTCGGCACCAGCTCAACCCAGGAAACAATACCGGTCAAACGAGCAGTGTCCAAGTTAAGCTCGCTTGACCAAACCGAACCGTTCCAGGTCCGGTATTTCATTTCATTGGTCGTGGCCGCGCCTGACGAATAAAGCACCAAAGCGTCCCCGGAAGTGTTTTCATACTCAATGTCAAAACCGCGCCTGACGGTGTTGGCGTTGGAAACATAAGTGGCGTTGGTGCAGGCAGTGCCGCCGATTGTGCCGCCGCCAGTCCTGACGCACCAGTCAACCGACCAGGCTGAACCGTTCCAGCGCATGGCCAAAATTGTTGAGCCGGTCGTCGAGATGGCAGCCTGAACCACGGCAATCATTTCGTCCCGGGTTGGCGCGGCTTTCAGCCGGATGTATCTGACTGTGTCAGTGAACCCGGAAAGAACATTGGTTTCACCGCTGACTGTTGAGGGCGCGGTAAAAATTCTTTGATAAATGCCGTCATTGGTTGATTTGGCGTAAAGCAAGCGGCCGTCGCCAGCAGCCGCGGCCTGAACTTCGCTGACGCCGAGGTTTTGCGCCAGTTTTTCCAGCGGCGCCATTGATTTCTCCCCCAAGCTTGGTTTTAAAACTGAAAGCAAGCCAAAAACAAAATCGTACGGCAGGTTTGAAAACGCCAGATTAAAAACCAGAAAAAAGACAATTGTTTTTTTGAAAATATTTTTCACGATTAAAGAACTAAAAAAATATTTTGCCGCCTTAATAATTAAATTACGCTTTATTTTTTTATTTGGCTTCCACTGAAACCGTGCCTTTGGAAGTTTTGACGCCCCAGTACCAGGTTTTCGTGCCTTTACCGTAAACCGCGTCCACGCTCAAAATCTCCACCCCCTGGTAGTCGGACATAGCTTTGACTTTTTCGACCGCCTGTTCAGGCGTCACCGCAAAAGAAAGCGGAATAATCTCGCCCGAGCTTTGATACTCAATTTCTTTTGAAGAAAGAATCTGTTTTTGCGAGATCTCAACCTGGAAGCCTTTTTGTTTATTTTGCGGCGAAACGAAAATCAAAACCCAGGAATCAGCCCGGTCTCTTTGGTTGAGTTCGCCGGAGCTTAAATAAACCAAAACCGCATCTAGCTGCCACTCTTGGGCTTTTGCCAAAGCCATTGAATAAGCATCCTGGCCGACAATCTCGTTTGTCGGCGCTGGTTCAGGAAAGACTTTTTTAAGAAAGTCGAGTCTCCCAGTTAAAAACATAAAAGCCGAAACACCAATCAAAATCGCGGCAAGAGTAAGAATCAAAATAAGGTTTTTGTTTTTAAGCTCAATGCTCATATTCTAAAAAGACTGTTTTTGATTAAGTGTGGGATATCTTATTTTAACAGCCTCCGGAGCAGATAACCAGATTTGTTCCCGGAGTAATGTTTGTCTGGGATTCGTAAACAGTTGCCGGGCAAAAATTCGTGCCGCCGCCGGTTGATGTCCAGTCTGCCTGAACGCAGGTTTTGTTGCGCCAGCGGGTGATAAACTCGCTGTCACTCAAAGTTTCGCCGCCCGGCCAGGAAACCGTGGCCGTGATTTTCTGGGTTGACGCATCAAAACTTGAACCGGAAATGTCGGCGCAGGTCACGGTTGAACCATCGCTGTCAGTAATGCCTGAGATCTCCCGAGTCGCATTGTCGCGGCAAACATTTTTGATGATGAAAGAACGCGAGTAATTTATGGCGTTGATGACAATACTTTCCGTGCCCGTCGCCACCACCCACTTGCCGCTTGATTTTTGCGGATAATAATTCGTACTGCCATGGCTCAAACCAAAAAAACTTGTCCAGTTTTCCAGGGCCGAATTTCTGACGGTTTCAAAAGTTTCTTCCAACAAGCCGAAGGCCGCGTTTTTTTCGCTGGAAACTTTGCTGCCTTGCAAACTGACATAAATCAGCTGCGCTCCCAAAATCAAAATCAGGGCCGCGATGGAAACCGCCACCAAAACTTCAAGTAAAATCTGTCCAGAGTTTGTTTTCAAAGTTTTCATAAAAATCAATAACCGATCTCCAAACTTGAAACATTAATGCTTTTGGAAACGTCTTCGGAAACAATCGTGATTGTCGTCGTGGTCGTGGTCGCGGCAATCCTTGAAAAAACCACATCAAGGGTTGAGGAAGACGCCGGTATTGAAAAAGTAATCGTTGTCGGCAGGAACGAGGTGTTTTGAATTGTTTTGCCGGCGTCGGCATAGTTTGTCGGGCTGGAAAAAATTTCATAATAATCGCTGGCGCTGTTGACGAAATGAATTCCCCAGTTAAACCGGCCTTCGCCGGACATGGCTTTGGCGCGGACATTGCGCAGATCGTAAGCAATGTTTTTTGCGGTGAAGTCCAGCTCAATGCCTTTGGCGTAGTTGCGATAACTGCCGAAAGCAAAAATCGCCAAAAGCGCCAGAATCGCGATGCCGAGCAAAAGCTCAAGCAAAGAAAAACCCCGGCGGACGTTTTTTGAACTTGAAAGCCTTGGTCCAATCATTAGTTGAAAGTTAAATGAATTTGCCGACAAACTGATAGATCGGCATCAGAATCGAAAGCACGATGAACGCAATAACCAAACCCATAATCAAAAGCAAGACTGGCTCCAGAATTGTGGTCAGGTTTTTCAGAGCATAATCCACTTCTTCGTCGTAAAAATCAGCGAAGTTTTTTAAAATCGGCGAAAGGTTGCCGGTTTTTTCGCCGACAGTGACAAAGCTGACGAGAAACTTCGGGAAAAGCTCGGGATAAGCGGACAAGCCTTTGGAAAAAGGAATGCCTTTGTTAATCTCCACTGCGGTTTTGTTAATCGCGATTTTGTAATATTCATTGCCGATTGATTCGGCCGACAGCCTCAAAGATTCGGCAAACGAGATGCCCGAGTCAAGCAAGCTGCCCAAAGCCCTGGTGAAACGCACCAAAGCGACTTTCTTAACGACGTCTTTGGCAATCGGCAGGCGGAATAAAATCAAAGCGCCAACCCGCTTGCCGGTTTCCGTCCGGCGGGACCAAAGAAAAACCGCGATTAAAATCAAAAGCACAAAAACATCCAGCACGAAGCTGTAGCGAATGGCGTGCGAGAGCTGTAAAATTATTCTGGTGAAAACCGGCAGCTCAACTTGGCTGCGGCGAAAAGTTGTTTCAATCTTCGGGATGACAAAGTTCAAAAGAAAAACAATCACGCCGAAAGACGCCCCGAGCAAAACTAAAGGATAAACAAACGCGCCCTGGACTTTTTTAGCCAGGCTGTGTTCGCGGGTCAGATACTGAGCTAGTTCATCAAGCTTTTTATCAAGCTCGCCCGAAGCTTCAGCGGCTTTAATCATACCGATAAAAAACGGCGGAAAGTGCTCCGGAAAAACCGCAAAGCCTTTCCAAAGCGGCTGGCCGTTTTCAATGCCTAGTTTGATCTGCTGCAAAATGCTTTTTAAAACCGGCTTTTGTGCGTCTTCAACAATAATCTCAAGCGCTTCTTTGATATTAATCCCGACTTTAACCGCCGCGCCAAGGTTCCGAACAAGAATAATCTGGTCTAAGGTCGTGACGGTTTCAAAAAACGCGACTTTTGAAAGGGAAAAAACCTGCGGCGAAACTTTCGGCTCAATCACCACCGGAATCAGTTTGCGTTTTCCGAGATACTCAACAACGCCGGCTCGAGTATCCGCATCAAACTCGCCTTTGATAATCTCGCCTTTTTTGCTGCTGGCTTCAAAAATATAGCGCATTTTTATTCGTTGACGACCCGCAAAATTTCTTCAATCGTCGTGACGCCACGCTCGACTTTTTGCAGGCCGTCTTCAAACATTGTCACCATGTCTTCTTTAATCCCCTGCTTTTTGATTTCGTTGGCCGGTTTGGAACGCAAAATCAGTTCGCGAATGCCGTCAGTAATCTCCAAAATCTCAAAGATGCCGGTCTGGCCGGCATAGCCGGTATGATTGCAAAGATCACAGCCTTTGCCTTTAAATAAAGTTCTGGGAATCTTGTCTTCAATCTTGGTTTCACCAATAAGCTTCAGCTGCTGACGGACAAGATTTTCAATCTCTTTAGGGATGGGAAAAGAATAAACACAGCGGGTACAGTTTTTCCTGACCAGTCTCTGGGCAATCACCATAATCACGGTTGAAGCCAGTAAAAACGCCGGCGCTTTCATGTCCAAAAGCCGCGGAATCGCCGACGGCGCGTCATTGGTGTGCAAAGATGACAAAACCAGATGGCCGGTCAAGGCCGCGTGAATGCCGATTTCCACAGTTTCATCGTCTCTGATCTCGCCAATCATAACAATATCCGGATTTTGTCTGACCAAAGCCCGCAAGCCATTGGCAAAAGTAATGCCGGCTTTTTGGTTGACCTGGGTCTGGTTGGCGCGCGGAATCTCGTACTCAATCGGATCTTCAATGGTGTTGATATTGACTGCCGGCGTGTTGAGAATATGTAAAATCGCGTAGAGCGTCGTCGTCTTGCCGTGACCGGTCGGCCCGGTGACTAAAATCATGCCGTGCGGCTTTTTAATCTCTTCCTGAACTTGCTGAATTCCTTTGGCAGACAGCCCCAGCTCTTCCAAAGTCAGGGGTCTGGCGGCGGATTTCAGCAAACGCATCTCGATTTTTTCGCCGTTCATCACCGGCATGATATTCACCCTGATGTCAATGAATCCGCCTTCGGCCATCTCCGAACGGAATCGACCGTCTTGGGGCGTTTGGTGTTCGTCTATCTGCAGGTTCGCCAAAATCTTGACCCGGGCGACCAGAATCGGCTCAATCACTTTTTGCAGCGTCAGAATTTCATCTAGGATCCCGTCAACCCGATAACGAATCAAAAGCTCGTTCGGCAAAGGTTCAAAGTGAATGTCTGAAGCGTTCAGGGCGACGGCGTGTTCAATAATGCTGTCAAGAATCGTGACAATCGGCAGGGCGTCCGCCAGCTTTGACATGTCAATCTCGCCGCCGACTTCACCCATGACTTTTTTGACGTTTTCCGAAATAATCTCGTCAAACTCTTTTTTGATTTCTTTGCCGTACTGCTTCAGCCCGAACTTCAGGCTTGATCTGGCAGTTAAATAAACCTCAATCTCCATTTTCAGCTTGGCGCGCAAAAACTCAATCGTTTCGTAATCCAAAGGATCAGCCATTGCCAGCTTTAAGGTGTTTTTCTTTTCGTCTTTTTCAAAGATGACGACATTTTTGGCTTTGGCGTAGCTTTCCGGAACCAGACCGATGATTTCTTTGCTGAGCGCCGGCCGCTTTCTGAGGTCAATAATCGGAATATGATAATTAGACTCCAAAAGCTCGATTAAATAATCTTCAGTAATCTCGCCGCGGCTGACCAAAACCTCAGCCAAAGGCATGGCCAGCCTGCCGGCTTCACTTGTGGCTGCGGCAAAAGCTTTTTCCTTAATGATGCCGGAGTTCAAAAGTAGGTCTTTGAGTTTGTGTTCGGGAATATGCATTTTAAATTTTCAGCGAAGATAAAGAAATGAACTTGCTCAAATAACCTCCAAAAACCAGGGTCAGAGCCGCGCCCAAAAGCAGGGGTGGACCGAGAGTGACGCGATTTTGTTTGAAAAAAACTGACATTGCCAAAGAAAACAGAATCATCAGAGTAAAGCTCAGCGGTAAAAACAAAAGAAAAAGAGGCCAGCCGCAAAAAAGACCCAAAAGCAAACCCAGTTCCGGCTCAAACGGTTCAAAAAATCGCGGCCAGCGCTTTTCCAACAGCTTCAAAAAGAAGTAAAACAAGACCGCAACCAGGGCCGTCGCCAGAAAATTAAACCAAAACCGGCTCAAAGCGTAATAAAAAAAATACCCGCCCGAAGATTCGGTCAAAAGCCTGAGTTTGCCGAAAAAACCCGGCACGCTCGGGTCAAGGCTTGATTCCAAAAGAACTCTGCCAAACCCGGTGTTTGACCAAAGCTGGTACTGAAACCAAGTTTTCAGAGAAGCAAACGCGAAATAAAACAAAGCCGTTGCTTTGATTAATCCCCAAAAAGATTTTTTTGCCAGATAAAAATAAACCGCGGCTGGGAAAATAATCGAGTAAAACACCAGCGGAAACCACGCCATGTAAGAAATTATATTCATAAGTTCGGGAAACGTCGCGCCAGACGCGACTGGCGCGTTTGACGTGCCGCCGCAAAAAACGCAGACTCAACCGGCGGCGCCGGAAAATTCAAACTCTCAGCTGGCTTGAAAAGAAAGGCGGGAAACTCTAAAAGTCATTGGTGCCGGGGAGAATCGTCAGGCCAGTGCCCATCTCAAACAAGTTTGAGTTGTTGCCGCCGTCTTTGGCTGACCGGTCGTCAGAACCACCGACGCCGTAAGAACCGCTTTCCAGCCTGGAATCAATCTCAAAAGACGCCGGGGTTTTTTTGCAGGCATAGCGGTACATTAACGCGCCGTTGTTAAGCACTGCGGCTGTGGATGTATCTGAACCAGTGGTTGTAGAAAGATCATTGGTCGGGTCAAGCGGCAGATTGGAGATTGGCGAACCGCCGGTAATCGCACCAAGGTTAACCGGAATCCAGCCAGTGCCGTCAACTAAAGTCGCGCCGGTGGTGGAAGCGTTCTGTTCCCAGCTGGTGGCTGCTTGAGTCCACCCGGTCGGAGGCGTGGCGTCAGTAACACTTTCGCCGCCGCCGGCAGTGGTATTGATGCTTAGCCAAAGCTCTTCATTGGCAGCAGTGCCGCCGTCGCATTTGTCATTAACTGTGCCGGAAGTGCCGTCAAGCTGGGGCCCGGAAACCGTTGACATATAAATGGCAATCGCGGTCTTCAGTGTTGAAAGGTCGGAAATCCTTTGGGTATCGCGGGACTTTGCCAGAATTTCAGTCGGGTTAAGAACAAAGATTAAGACCACGGATAAAATCGCCAACACGGTGATGACAATCAAAAGCTCCAAGAGCGTGAACCCTTTTTGAGCTGTCGTCGCCCGGACCAAACCTTCCCCTTTTTTAAACATGAACATATATTGCTTAAATTAATAAAAATTGTTCAGCGAACTTTAGTCAATTATACCACAAATCTTTTCAAGGGCGATATCCACAGGCTGGCGGCGGGAGTCTATTTTAAGCAAGGTATTTTCTGACCAGCTCTATCACCTCATTTATTTTGGCATTGGCTTTGATGATATACTCTTTGACCCCGAGTTTTTTGCCTTTTTCAATGTCTTCCGCCTGACCAAGGTTGCTCAAAATCAGCACCGGCACGCTTTTCCAGCGGTCATTTTTCCGGATCTGCTCCAAAACATCAAAGCCGCTGATGCCCGGCAGCATGATATCAAGCAAAATCAAATCCGGCGGGTCTTTGGCAAGCATAGCCAGAGCCTGGTCGCCGTCAGACGCGATTAAAAGCTCAATGCCTTCTTTTTCAAACTTGACATCATAAGCTTTCTGCAAAAAAACATCGTCTTCAATAATCAAAACGGTTTTTCGGCTTCTGTTTTGTTTTGGTTCGTTTGGTGTCATGGCTTTTTAGCGGTCAATCGAACAGATGCCGTTTTCCAGGCAGTTTGTCAGCTCTTCAACAATCTGATCAACGCTGTGCTGGGCTTTAACCAGATAACCTTTTGCCCCGAGTTCCAAAGAACGGTTGACAAACTCCGGCTGACTGAAGTTGCTGAAAACAATCACCGGAACTTTTTTGAGTTCTTGATCTTTGTTTTTTTCTTCCATGAAATAATAACCGTCACCGCGAGGCATCCGCAGGTCAAGTAAAACGCCGGAGTATTGCTTTTGTTTCAACATCTCCAGCCCGGCAATGCCGTCTCCGGCCGAATCACCCTGGTACCCGGATTTGTTCAGTTTCCATAAAATCGCTTCCCGGGTCGGCTCGTCGTCTTCAATCACCAAAATGACACGGCTGATTTTTTCGGGATTTTTTGTCATAAATTCTTCAAAACTTCCTTCAATTTTTTGACAATCTCTTCTATAGTATATTCGCTTTTGATGATGTAATCCACAACGTTAAAACTGAAAGCCTGCCTGAGTTTTTCATTGCCGCCGGAAACGCTGACCACGATGACCGGCAGATTGGCAGTCTCCGGATTCTGCCTGATTTGGCGCAAAACTTCCAAGCCGTTGATTTTCGGCAAAAGCAGGTCAAGCGAAACCAGTGTCGGCCGCAAGGTTTTCAAAACCTCCAAAGCCTCTTCCCCCGAAGACGCCGTAAAAACCTCAACTCCGGCTTTGCCCAGCTTCAGTTTCAACGCTTCTTGCAAAGACGGTTCGTCTTCAATCACCAGAACGGTTTTTTTCTCAGGCATGGTTATTTATCAGCGCGACTGGTCATAAAATCGTCGACTTTTTTGACAATATCCTCAAGCCGGTACTGGCTTTTGACAATGTAGTCAATCACATTGAGTTCAAACGCCCGCTGGATTTTTTCCGGCGTGCCGGAAACCGAAACCACCATCACCGGAATGTTTTTCCACTGGGGCGTTGAACGCAGATTTTGCAAAAACTGGAATCCGCCCATGCCCGGCAAAAGCAGGTCGAGCCAGATTAAATCTGGGGTTTCCTTAACCAGAACGCCCAGGCCAGCTTCGGCGCTGAAAGCCGTCAAAACCTGATACTGGTTTTTACTTCTGAACTTTGCCTGAATCGCTTCCTGCAGCGGCTCTTCGTCTTCAATGATAAGAATTTTCCTTTTGGTTTCCATGTTAATTATTTTCTAGCTTTAATTATATCATAAGCCTCATTCGTTCAGCCGCGCCCAGCCCTCCCTAACCTGCATGCCGGATTCCGGAATCGTAAAGAGAAACTCCGCGCCTTTATCAACCTCAGAAACACACCAGATCTTGCCGCCCCAGGCCTCAACCAAATACTTTGCCAGGGATAAGCTTAATCCCCAGCCGTCGGGCGAGTAAGCCAAAGCATTGTCGGCGCGGAAAAACTTTTCAAAGATATGCTCCTGGCTTTTTTTCGGAATGCCGATGCCTTCGTCTTTGACCGAGATCTCAACCTCGTCTTTGTTCTTTGATAAAGAGATGATGATTTTGCCGGGCTTTGACGAATAAGTAATCGCGTTGTCAAGAAGGTTTCGGACAACAATGGAAAAAATTTCCTGGTCAACCGCAAGCTTGGGAAACGGACTAGGTTCAGCGGTTATCTCAATCTCTTGCCGTTTTTCTTCGGCTTTTGCCGAAGCGTCACGAACCAGGTTTTCAACCGCTTCTTTGATGTCTGTTAAAACCGGCTCAATCCTGATTTTTCCGGCTTCAGAACGGGCAACCTGCAAAAGCAAACCGATAAGCTTTATCATCCGTTCAGCCCCTTGGTAAACCCGTTCAAGAAAATGCGATTGTTTTTTTGTCAGCTTGCCGACGTCGCCCAAAAGCAGCATTTCGGAAAACCAGCGCATTGAAGTTAAAGGCGTTCTTAACTGGTGCGAAGCGGTGGCAATGAAGTTTGACTCGGCTTCTTCAAAGCGCTTTTCTTCAGTCGAGTCGCGGAAAACAATCACGCCGCCAATAATCTTATCCTCAAGAACAATCGGCGACGACGACAGGATAACCGGAAACCGCCGGCCGTTAAAATCTTCAAAGTACAGGTCTTTATCAAGGTCAGCGACAACCTTCAAGCCGGTCCCAATGGCCTTGACGATTGGATGGTCTCTCTCCGCCACCTTGGCGTTGTTTTCAAAAGCATTGATGACGCTTCGGATATCTTTGTTTAAAAGCTGACCCGGGCTGGCGGAAAGAATCTTTTGCGCCATCGGGTTAAACGAAACAATCCTGAACCTAGTATCAACCTCAATCAAGCCTTCACCCATGGAAAAAACCACGGCGTTCAAGTGGTTTTTCCCCCTGATTAAACTGGAAAGCAGCAAAAGATTGCCGAAGATTAAAAATCCGCTGACAAGCGCCAAAGCGCCGAGCGCCCAGTGGCGCCAAAAATAAAGCTCAACCACGCCAAGAACAACAAAGATAATCCCGATGAGAACCGAAAACGCCATCACCAAACGAACACTCCAGTGAAGCAATGGTTTCTCCAAAACAGTTCTTTGATTTTGCTTTTCAGATAAACTCTCCGCCATAAAAAGTTATTTACCGGTCGTTGCTTGTCCAAGCGCAGAGTTTATTTTTTCAACAATCGACCGAATTGAGTATTTGCTCTTAACCAGATAGTCGTCAGCGCCGAGCCCTATGCCTTTTTTAATGTCTTCGTCCTTGCCGAGATTGGAAAGGATAATCACCGGCGTTTGCAGACGTTTTTCCTGACGGATAATTGAAAGCACTTCAAATCCGCTTTTTTTCGGCATCACCAAGTCAAGCAAAATCAAATCTGCTTTTATATCCAACATTTTGTCTGCTTCTTCGCCGTCTTTGGCGACCAAAACCCTGTATCCTTCACGTTCAAGAGCAAAGACCAAGGTTTTAACCGTCATCACGTCGTCTTCTACCAAAAGTATGATTGTCTTTTTTCTTTTATTCATATTTAAATTTTTGATTGAGGTTTTACCTCTTTAATTGGAAGAGAAAAATAAAAAACCGAACCCGGCGGCGTTTTTGACCCAAGCCAGAGACTCCCGCCAAAAAGTTCAGCATAACTTTTAGCCATAAAAAGGCTTAGCCCGAAACCTCCGGGCGACATCTCTTTCGCTCTTTCGCCGCGAAAGAATTTATTAAAAATGAGCTCGCGGTTCTCTTCTAAAACGCCGATGCCTTGGTCCTGAACAGAAAACAAAATCTCGTCCTGAGACGCTTTTTTCCGCAAAGCCGTCGAGACAACCACGGTTGACCCTTCCGGGGAATAACGGACAGCGTTGTCAATCAGAGTTTCACAGATTCTTCTTACCTTGTTGGCGTCGACAACCAAAGATTCAGGCAGAGAAAACTCGCGTTTGACGGTAATCTTTTTCTCCTGAATCTCACCTTCCAAGCTGACGATTGCTTTTTCAACAATATCCCGATCAAAATTCACCTTCTCTTTCCGGATAACAATTTTCCTTTCTTCAATCTCAATAATCGAAATCAGATTATTCACTCCGTTATTCAGGGCCATGACTGCCTGGTAAATGCTCCTGACGACATTTTCAACTTTCGCTGACAGCTTGCCGAATGAGTTTTCAAGGAGCAGTTCAAAGTTCCACCTGGCCGCGGAAAGCGGAGTTCGCAGCTGATGCGAAACAACGGTGATAAACTCTGACTTGACTTCGTCAAGCCGTTTCAAACGCTCAAAGTTTGAAGCGTTCTTTATCGCCGCCGCAGCTTCCGGAGCAAAAACTTTCAGAAAACGAACATCTTTCTCGGAATAAAGTCCGCCGGACATTTTCTCGCTCAAAAGCAGAAAGTCTTCCTGCTCTTCTCCGGCGCGCAAAGGAAGAATGACGCTTACCTCCAGTTTCCGCATGGTCTCCTTTATCGGCCCTTCACTCAACTCGTCAAAAATAACAATCTTGGGCTGGCTTAAAAGCTCGTCCAAATCTTTGTCAGAAAACCGCGGCGATTCCACGTATCCCTGAAAAGCCAGATGACTGATTTTTTTGTCGTCAACAATGACAAAAGCGCCTTTGGCAATCTGGATTTTTGCCAGAATTTCATTGATGAGCCGGTTTAACAGACTGGAAAGATTGATGTTTGAGGCCATAATCAAAGCCAGACTGTATAAAAGAGCATTTTCGTCGTAATCTTCCCGGTAAAAAACACGGTTGGTTATTTTTCGGAACAAATTCAAAAGCGGCTGGAAAGAAAAAGCAGTAATCAGCGTCAGCAGGGTGGAAATCAAAAGAACGTCTCCGGTAATAGAACCTTTGGCAATGAAAGTGCTGATTGAAGACATGCCAAAAGAATAGAATAGTCCAAGCACCACCACAGAAAGAAAGTAGGCGGTTGAACGCGCAACAATCTCGCGGACATCCATAAAGCGATGTTTGACAATGGCATAACTGATAATCACAAGCATTGGCAACGAAAAAAGCGGACCAAGGTTGTTGTACTGGAAAACACCGAAAAAGACCGGCAAAACAATATTGGTCAAAATCATTGGCACAGCGAAAACGGAAAAACCGAACAACACGTACCAAAGTCTGACTTTTTCAATACCGCGATACAGAAAAAGCTTTCTGACCAGAGCAACAATGCTCAGTCCGATAAGAACGGCGTAATACCAGCTAAAAAACGGCATCAGTGGACCGAGGCTGCCGGTGATAAATCCGTCAATAATGCGAATATCTCCACGAACCAACCAGGGAGTAAGCGTAAGAACAAAAAGTAAGGCTGTAAACGACCAAAAGAAAACAGCGAGCCATTGTTTAATATGACCGAAACCGGGATAAATCAAAGAAAAATACAAAAAGCCGTTGATCATCGTCAGATAAAAAGAAAAGGCGAGCCGACTCCACCAAAGTTGAAGAATCGGCCCGCCAGCAGAAACGATCGTCAAAAACAAAGTAATGTTCCACAGCGCCAAACTGAAAGCGTAAACACCGAACAAGAGATTCGCTTTAACACGCGGGTTAGCACGAACCACCACCCATCCTAAAATCGCATTGGCAACAAAAACTACCAGATTCAGAACGAGAATGGTGTTCGGGTTGATAATAGTGGTCATAAATTGTTTATTTTTTTGCGTTGGTCCAAACCAGACCGGCTGCTGAGATAGTACGGTGGTATTCCTTAAAGCAGCTCCAAAGCCTGACCTCCAAACCGTTTTTACACAGACCTTCCCAGAGTTTTTTCTGAGCCGCCATAATCAGATTCTCGTACCCGCGACAACGACTCCATTCTACAACCTTACTGGCAAGAGACAGCCAGACCCCAGTCCCACGCTTTGCCGGAACGACAATCCATCTCGAGATCTCAAGTGTCTTTTCACGCGCCAAAGAAAGCTCTTCAGGAATGGCGAACTCCTCATCATCTTCAAGAAGAAAGCCGCGGCCAGAGTCGGACAAAACCCTGATGCAGCCGACCAACTCTTGACCCTCTTTGGCCAGGAAATGAGCCGAGAACGGATCAAAACGGTCCGTTTCCATTTTGTCCGGGTAATCAAACGCGTCAAGACTTTTTATCTCCCCGCAATATACAGCATAACGCAGTTTGTAAACCTGCTCAAGTTCTGACGGACGCTGCGCTCTTCGAATTAACGCGCCGGTTTCTTTTTGCAGGCTCATAATCACTGAACCATCGCCGTAAATCAGCTCCTGTTTCAACACCCGAAAACCAGCGGCTTGTGCAATTTCTTGAAGGTCTTTAGGATGTAGAAAGTGAAAAACCCGATGCTTAGCTTGTTTTGCAATAGAGAGATTTATGGCAATAAGAATTGCCCAGGCCGGAAAATGCAGCGCGAACTCCAAAAAACCTTTGATGTCTTTTTTAGACCAGAGATCGCCGAAGTGTTCCTGAAAGATCGGCCAGAGTCGCGGAACAAACGGGTTGACGAGGACCAGGAGGCCGCCATCCTCAAGCAAATCAAACCAAAGCCCAAGGGTTTCCAACGGATCTTTGGCGGCGTAAAGGCCGTTTACAGAAATTATCCGATCATACCTTTCGCCGTGATTGGCAAGAGCGTCAAAGCTGCCTTCCTGAAGTTCCACCCCACTAAAACCAGCCAGTTTTTTCCGGGCTCTCGAAATCATTGCCGGCGACCTTTCCATACCCCTGATCTTTAAACCATACGGCTTTACCGGCAGACCGACAATATTCTCAATGGTATTGCCAGTACCACACCCAAGGTCCAAAACCGCAAGATGGGGAATCAACTCCAAATATTCAACCACTCGGTTCTGGAGCTTGCGGTAAGGGGTAAATCCTCTCAGTACGTCATATACCAAAGCATAGAGATTCCAAATTCTGACGAACATTCATAACTCCTTTCTAGTTTTCAAAGAACAGATGATTGGCTTACCCAATCGTTTAAAATCAGCCCTCAACTCAACCAAAGGTTAAGAGCTTGTCTTAAACGTAAAGCCTGGCCTCTTGGACTCACTTCAGTTAAGATAATATGCCCAAAAAACCTAAAAAAATCAAACCACTTACTTAAACAGCGATACTCAACCCTTCTTTTTTTGGCGCCATGCCGCTCAAAGGAATGGTGAAATAAAACGTCGTGCCCTGGCTTTCTTCAGACTCAAACCAAACTTTGCCGCCCCAGCCGTCAACCAATGCCTTGACCAAAGACAAGCCCAAGCCAGAACCTTCGGGAACAAGCTTGAGCGCGTTTTCGGCGCGGAAAAACTTTTCAAAAACCCTGTCTTGCTGGGCTTTCGGAATGCCAATGCCTGAATCTTTAACCATCACCTCGGCAAACTCGCCTTTTTGGGTGACTAAAACCGAGATGGTGCCTTTTTCCGGAGAATAACGGATGGCGTTTGAAAGAATGTTCTGGAACACCTGCCAGATAACTTCCTGGTCCATGGAAATATCCGGAAACGGATCGGGAATGGTTTTAACTTCAAGCTTCTGGGATTTGGCGTCAAGCAAACCCTTTAAAGCAACGGACACGCCCCGCAAAAGATTTTTGAAACTGATCATTGTCGGTTCAATCTTCACCCGGCCGGCCTCAACTCTGGCAATTTGCAAAAGCAGGTTCACCAGGTTAATCATCCGTTCCGTACCTTCGTAAATCCTTTCAACAAAATGTTTTTGCTCTTCGCTGATGGCGCCGGCGTCCCCGGAAATCAGCATCTCGGAAAACCACCTCATTGAAGTTAACGGGGTACGCAACTGATGCGAAGCAACCGAGATGAAGCTGATGCGCGCTTCGTCAAGCGCCCGTTCTTCGCGGACGTCGCGGAAAGTGATGATAATGCCGTTGACTTGTTTGGTTTTGACGTTTTTAATGGCCGAGGCAACGGCGACAATCGGAATTGTCTTATTGGCCTTGCCGACAACCAAAGTGTCCAACGGCAAAACAACTTCTCTGGCGCCGGCGTAAGCTTCGCTCCAAAAACTTTCTTCAAGCGGTTCTTTGGTGGCGTGAATAAACTTCAAAACTTCGCTGATTTTTTTGCCCAAAAGCTCTTCTTTGGCAAAACCCAAAGTCCGTTCGGCAATCTCGTTGGAAATCGTGATTTTGCGTTCCAGGTCAAGCGCCAAAACGCCTTCACCGATGCTTGAAAGCAAAAGAAAGTACATGTTCCGCTCCTGGTCGGCGACCGAAGCAAACTTCTGGACATCGGCAAAAGCTTTTCTCAGGTCTTCAGACTGCTGTTTGATTTTTTCTTCGGCTTCCCTCTCGTCTTCAAGCAGGTTGAGCATCGCCTGTTTGCTTCTTTCCATCTCTTCGTTCTTTCCTTCCAGATCTCCTACGGTTTCACTCAACTTTTTTGTTCTATCTTTAATTTTTTGTTCCAGGTCCGTATAAACCTCTTTTAATTTAACCGCCATTTCATTAAACCCGATACCGATTTCGTGCACCTCCCTCAAGCCTTGCGGTGGAATACTCGTTTCAAACAAACCCTCAGCAAGGCGCTTAAATCCATCTCGAATGGCCCCGATTGGCACAACTACTAAACGATGTAAAAACCTTGCTGCGGTTATAAAAACAACCAGAAGCAAAATCAAGGCCCCGGAAGCCGTTATTGCAATGTTTTTCTGAATTTGCTGTTGGGTTTTAGTCTCAACGTAAAACCCCATAAGACCAAGGGGGATAGAGTTAAAGCGAACTGGCACCACTCCAACTATGCCGGAAAACTCCGCTTGATTAAAGCTTTTAAAAAACCCTTCTCCCTGCTCCGCATTTTCAAATATTTCTTTATAATCTTTGAGTGTTATTGCCTGGTTAAAAAACGAACTATAAAAGTTCGCGGTAATCTTCTGATTATTTTTAGAAAAAAGAAGAATGCCCTGAGATGCAGCCGGCGCCAGATTACGCAGTTGTTTCTCATTGAATACCTTACCGATTACGAGAACCCCGCTTCGGCCCTCGCCATACACCGGCACAGCAACATAAAGCACAGGGGACTGGTAAATAATTGAATCAAAGAAAAAAATGCTTGGGGTTTTAAATTCAACGGCCTTTTGCACCAATGGTCTGAAATCCTCATTGGCATACGGCGAAGTATCTCGCGCGTTTTGAAAAAGCACCCGCCCATTGTCTAAAAACAAAAAGATTTCTTCAAAACCGAAATTAATCTTTGTTTCAATCAAAACCCATCCCGCTGCTTTATTACTTTCCAAAGGATTATCAACTAAGTGGATGATTTCCTGATTCGTAGATAGAGAGTTGGCTATAAGGGAATAACGTTCCACGTTGCGGTTAATATGCTCCGAAGCAACACTAATGTGATCTCTTAAGGCGTTACCAGAAACGACGCTCAAAGAACGTTCGGCAGTTAGGGTTACAAAGATAAGGGCGCCAAAAAATAAAAAGGCCAGAATTCCAAGTATCGTGACGCTAAAAACGAGGATGCCTGTTCTGGAAAAAAATTCCTGTCGCATATTTTATTATTGACAACCGCAAAACAATTTTAAAGACTAAAGTAGGAAAATCCTTCTGCTAAATCTTGCCCTTCATTTTGCAAGAAAGAAACAAAGTCTTTGACTTCCGGCAAGCTATCCTGTCTGGTAACGACATAGTAAATTCGAATCAGTTTGTACGCGCCAGACTCTACTTTATCCACATCAATGCCATCAATCGAAAGAACACCAACCCTAGTACCCGAGATACGCACCCTCCCGTAAGAAAGATATCCTATGCTGCCCGGGGTAGACGCCACAGCTTCCAGCACATCTTTTTCCGAATGAACTTCAATAGAACCAACACTAACTTTTTTATCCTTTAAATAAAATTCTCTGAAAAGTTTTTTGGCAGACTCAGATTCTTCACGATCTACTACGACTACCAATTCATCCGCTCCTCCAACTTCACTCCAATTGGTAATTTTACCCGTATAAATATCCACCAATTGTTCAGCGTTAAGATTTCTGACGCCGGCAACCGATGTATTAATAATAAAGACGACCGCATCTTTAGTAAAAGGAGTTAGAACCATTCCCGGAAATTCTTCTTCTGGCTTGGCTTTCCTGGAAGCAACACCAATAGAAAGAGTGTTCTCCTTGACTCCTGCCATCCCGATTGCCGCATCGGCTGAGGAAAGAAAATCGAATTTTATTCTTTTATCTAATTTTTCGTATTCGGTCGCCCAATTTTTAAGCGCAAATCCCGCTGATCCAGAGCCCGCCACCGTCAAAGTTTTCTGCGTATTGACATCAGAAATAGATGTCGTGTTGCGATAAAAATAAAACCCGACACCCAAAACCAAAATTACCGTTATAACAATAGCTATCGTTAGCGTTACTTTTCTTATTTCCATGTATTTATTTTATTTTTATATTGTTAATTACTTACAAATATAATACTCCAAAAAACCCTCCGAGAAACACTCCGCCTCCTTATCCCGAAGAATTACCTGAAGCAATTTTCTTTTTTAACTCCTCATTTTCTTTCTTCAACTCCTTCATCCTCAACTCGCGGCCAACCATAAAGTCATTCATCCGCTCCATTTCTTTGAGTTTTTTCTGCATCTCCAAGTTGACAACTTCCAGCTGCTTTCTGGCCCCCTCTGTCTCGACTGTTCTTTCTTTGACTTTCTGTTCCAGAACGCCATAATATTCTTGAAGTCGAGAAGCCATGTGGTTGAAAGCTTCGGTCAGCTCGCCGATTTCATCGTTTGATTGAATATTAACCCTTTGCGACAAATCGCCGCCGGAAATCGCTTTCGCCGCGGTCATCAATAAAGTTATGTTGGAAATAACTAATCGGGAAAAGAATAACATTGTCGCACCGAGCGCGACAAGAAATCCGAAAATGAGCAACAGGGCCGCCCGTGTCGCCTGCTCTCTGGCCGGGGCAAAAACGGATTCGACCGGTTCCTCGGCTAGCAGGACCCAGTCGTTCCCTTTGTATCCCAAATGACCGGAGGACGGCACTACGGCTCTCAATTCTTCTTCGTATATGTCTTCAATGTCCGTGCCGACATTAGTAATAGGATACCCTTCTTTGAGCGCGTTCTGAATCAGAGGCAATACTTCTTCTTCGATTACCAAGAGATTCTCCGGCGACTCCTGATTGGTGGCTATCAACTTCCCGTCCTTTGTGTACAAATTTAACTCGGTATCCGTCTCTATATTTTGCAAAATATCCTGCACCGCTTGCCATGCGAGTCCACCAGTAACCACTCCAACGACTGGTTGCCCGGATGCATGCCGATCTCTCACCGAAACAGCAAATATAACAACCGGTTTTCCCGTGTCGTCCGAGATTACCAAATCTGTGTACAAAACCTCGTTTTTGGATGCGTTTAAACGTTTAAATATCTCATAATTATTGGGTTCCTCTTCTATCATATTGCCAACCTTCTCGTCTAGAGTTGATGCGATTATAACCCCGTCCACGTTGATCAAAAACAATGTATCCCATGGACCTGAGAAAGTGGCTATATCAGATATATGGTCTTTAAGTTCTGAAGATGCAACTTGCCCTCCTTCTGCAAGTTTTTCAAATATACTGTCCTCGCCGATGGCCTGAATATCCAAATAGCGTTCATACAGAAAGCTGTCTATCTCGTCCATAACCTTTGTGCCCAATTCAACCTGCTGGGAGCTGATTGAGCGCTCCCATGCCGCACGGGTATAGTAAAAATCCAAAATGCCGGCTACCAAGAGAGCGGAGCCTATGCCACTGATCAAGATGAGGCTGATTTTTGGGAGCAGTTTCATTATTTCTCTTTCAGAACGGCGCGGAGAAAGCGCGGTTCAATAAGTTCATCAGTGTCTATTACCTTCTTTTGCTCATCCTTACGATGCTCCATTATAAACTCGTTTATCATTTTCATATTGCCGTAGAGCGAACCCAAACCTTGGGTAAAGGTAAATGCTGTTTTATTGTCCCGCTCGTTGAGCATGGTGATGCCCTTAAGTTGTTCGGCGATACTTTCTTTCGTGTCACCGAATTCCTTTGCAATAACGGCGTTCGCTTCTTCCGAATTGTCGCGCCAAAAACGCAGAGCTTTAAAATACGCGCGGATGATTTTTAAAATAGTTTCCGGATTCGCTTCTATGAAATCGGAGTGGAATGTAAGAATATCCGTGATAAGTCCCGGCGCATTAGCAGAGGAGTACAAAGTATGAACACCGCCGTTTTTAGCGATAAGCTGCGAGAGAAACGGCTCGTGCGACACTGCCGCGTCTGCCTTGCCTTCAATAAGATTCTTGATACTTTCTTCCGGATTGCCCGGGACTGGAACAATGTCGGACAGAGATAAATTATTTTCGCCGAGCGCCCAAGCGACAAAAAACTCCTCAAGAGTCCCCACCTCATAGGCGACTCGCCTTCCTTTCAGGTCAGGGATATTTTTTATACCCTGCCTGGCCACAATGGCGTCCGAACCGTTAGAATAATCAATTGCCAGAATAACTTTATGATCCAATCCGTTTAAGGATTCATTTATGGCATCCAATGTTAAATTTGCCCGTCCCTGAATTTTCCCGGCAACATAGTCTTTGGAAAGCTCGCCTAAGGCGATGTATCGTTTGATTTCAACGTCCAACCCGGCTTCCCTGAAGTATCCTTTATCGCGAGCCACATACAAAGGAAGATATCCCGGCCAGGTTTCAGTGCCAATGACAATCTTTCCTTGGTAGGACGCCGGGGATGGCCGGCTTTTTTCGCCTTGAAAAAACCGCGTATAGCCAAACCAGCCAACCATTCCTATGGCAATAATGGCGAGGGTGGAAATTATTAGTATTTTTTTGTTCATTTTTTTATCAATTAGTTAATTTTATTTTTGTTTTAATTAGCAAAGTTGATTTTGAAATGTTGTGTGCAACGGTATTTTTTCTTGCTCACCAACGGTTTCCAGTTCGAAAAGCGGTTTTGTCTTTTGACGCGCTGTTTCTTGAGTAGTTTTTCATAACTTTATTTTATAATGTTTTTTTGCTCGTAAAATTAGCCGAGTCTAAACTTTAGCTGGCTCTTCCACGAAGTTGCTTTTAACTTGATTCGCTTTTTTCAGCTCCTCAATCTCTTTTTTCAGCTCCACCATCTTCAGTTCGCGGTCAACCATTAATCGGTTGACCAGCTTCAACTCTTCAACTTTTTCTTCAAGCGTCTTTGTCCTTTCAGTGACTGTCTGCTCAAGCCCGGTTTTCAGTTTTTCCAGTTCGGCGGTTCTTTCTTTAACCGTCTGTTCCAGATTATTTTTCAAATCTTCAAGCTCCTTAGTCCGCTCAGAGACTCTTTTTTCCAGCTCTTGGCGCGAGATAAATGAAACCCGCTCTTCAAAAAGAATGTTTTCCGGAACGAAATCAAAAAAACGAAGAATCAGCTCCGGGTCGCTCGTTAGCTTGAAAAACGCGAAAGATTTTTTCGCGATATCCAGGCTGACTTTTGAACCGAAAGAACCCTCGACTTCTTTGTAAAGCGCCTGGTACAAAGAAGAAAGGAACGCAAACAGCTCGGCATCGGCAATGGAATAGATTTTTTCCTGGGTAAGAAGCGGGGAAAAATCAATGCCAGTTTTGCCAACCGTCAACTCCTGAAACTTTGTCCCTTTGGCCGCTTGAAAAACAAGCTCTGTCAGCCGGGAATTGCCGAAACTATTTTTAACAATCTCTGCCAGGCCAGTCGAGATAATCTCAAAAAATAAAATCTCCTGCTCAATTTTGGAAGCAAAAAACAGGCGCAAAATCACCGGCAGGTTTTTAACCTCAACCGCCACCAAAATCGCCGAACGCAACGACTCTCTGGTGAAGCTGCTCTGGACAACCGGCGGAACGTGATTTAAGACAAAATGCTCCAAAGCCAGAAAATTGCGGGCATAAGCCGGCTGCCTTTGTTCTTCGGCCAGCTGGTCGATTTTCTGATACTCTTCCCAGATATCCTTGACAAGCTCTTTTTGGTTGATAAAGCCGTAAACGCAGTTAAACAGCCTTTCAACGGCAATCGTTGCCGCAACCTCGTCTTTTTCCGGCTGATTAAATATTCCCTGAGCCATGATAAAATATTAAATGCGACTTTATCTTAACGGAATTATGGAATGATTCATAATTAAGACAGAGTTGTTTTCAAGAACTAATTATTAATTATCATAACACAATATGAAGTTCTACAAAAACCCGGATTTCATTATTTTGTGCGTTCTGTTCCTGGTCAATATTGTCTGGGACATTCTGCTCTACCTGAACCCGGACCACCAAACCATCTGGAATTATTTGTTAAACGCCAGCTACGGTTTGATGTTTTTGTATGCCGGCGTTTACGGCGTCCTCAAGGGCTCAACTCTGGATTCAGCCAGTCCGATCAGAAAAATGATGTTCTGGCTCGGCGTCGGGTTTATTTCCTGGGGTGCCGGCCTTTTCACCTGGACTTATTACAATCTTTTCCTGAATATTGAGACGCCTTATCCGTCTTTGGCCGATATTCTTTTTATCATGGCTTATCCGGCAATCGGCCTGGCCTGCTCCTATTTTATTAAGTTTTTCAAACCGCTCTTAACGCCAAAAATTATCCGTGACTCTGTTTTGCTTGCCGTTTTAGCGACGGGTTTCAGTTTTTACGTTTTCAACCCGAGCTTGTCGCCGGAACTGGGGTTTTGGGAAAAGTTTTTCAATCTGGCTTATCCGGTCGGCGACTCAATCATCATGTCCATGGCGTTTATGATGTTTCGCATCGGCGTCGGCAGAATGCAGCCGGGATTTTTGGTTTTCCTTGGCGGCTTGTCAGTGATGATTGTCGCTGATTTTGCTTTCGCCATCCAGACTTCCAAGGAAGTTTATTGGAACGGCAGCATCTCCGACCTGCTCTTCATCATCTCCATCTTTATCATCAACCTTTCAATGATTATGGTGGTCTCTTCGCAGACAACCGAATCCCAGTTTATTGGCGGCAATATTGCCAAAGAATCGGAAATAAAAGTTTAAACGGCAGAGATTATTTTTCGCCGATAACAATCACCACGTCAAACTCGCCGGCTTCATCCAGCTCTTGCCAGGATTCCGGCTGGTAACTTTGATTGACGAGCTCAAGAATTTCTTGAAGCGAGTTTTGATAGCTTTTTTTGCTTGGTTTCACTTGTAATAAAGTCGTTTCTTTCGGCGGCGCCAAGTTGCCGGTTTTCGCCACGCTAAACCCGGCGTCAACCAGACTGGTTTTCAATAAACCAGCTAGGCCCGGTTTTAAAGTGCTGTTGTAAATCACAATCTTGAGCAAGGTTTTATCTTCCGGCGGCAAAGGCGGTTCCGGCGAAACCAAGAATGAAGCTTCGGGCTCTTTGGAAAGCTCCGGCGAGACTTCGACTTCAGGGCTTGGCGCAATGACAATCTCCGGCAGATTCAGCTTTTTGGCGACGAGAAAATAACTTTCAAGGTCGATTTTCTGGGCCTCGGCCTCGCTTGCCCGCTCCGTCGCCAAAAACATTTTATTGATGCTCAAAGACAAAAACACGGCTGATTTGGCAAAAACAAACACAACCATCGCGAAAAAAGCCACAGAAATGACCGGATAAATCACCTGTTTAAACCGCAATTTTTTCAGCTGGAAAAAGTATTTTTCAAACATGTTATTTAACGTAAAGCGTTCCGACAATTGAAAAAGTTGAGGCGTCTTCCCAGCCGCGGACCGGCGAAGCGGAAACATTGATTGAAGAGATTTTCGCCAGATACGGCAGCTTCTCAAACTGTTCAAGGTAACTAATCAAAGTCACGACTGTGCCGGTCAAAGCAATGTTAAAATCGGTTCTGAAAACCGGAAACGGCGATTCCAGAATTTCCGGCGCCGGAACTGGTTCGTTAAACCTTATGGTTTGATACAAGTTTGCCTGGCTCGCCAAACTCTCAACCGCGCCGACAAAATCCAAAATATTGTCTGCCGGCGGATAAGCGTTTTTCATCCGCTCCTCATTGCCGCCGATTAATGCCAGGCCGCTTTTCAGCTCTTCGGCGGTTTCATTCCTTGTCGCCAAGAGATGGGCTAGTTTTTCTTTTTCCGCGAAAGAGTTTGTCTTTTTTTCAATGTCTCCAGAAATAAAACCGACAAGGGTAAATCCAAGCGAACCGACTGCCAAAGCAAAGATAAGGCTTTTAAAAATACTCAGTCTGACTTGTTTGATATCCGGCAAAAGCATGATTATTTGAAATAAATTAACTCCGGGTTTTTCAACCGGAAAGAAATGGTGAAAGGAATTTTTTCCCGCTGTTCCAGATTCGTCAGCGGTAGCTTAATCTCCGTCAAAATCTCGGAACTTTCCATTCTTTTTTTGAAAGCGTTCAAAGTGTTTCGGTCATTGGCCACGCCCGTCAAGCTCATCACGCCTTCGGCCGAAGACAGACTAAGATTGATAATGACGGTGCCGGTTTCAACTTTTTTCTTAAGCTCGTCCAGCAGCCGGCTCCAGACAAGCGAGCCTTTAACAATCTGGCTTGAAGCTTTGAGCAAGGAGTTGATTTCTTTGGCTTTTTCCTCTGTCTGGGCAATCTCCGGACTGATTGGCACGCTGCCAAGACTTTCCAGCTGTTTTAAAGTTTTTTGCTGGGTTGTTGAAACCAAAACCCAGACGCCGACAAAAGCCAGGCTGAAAAACAAAGCCAGCCCCACTGTCAGATTAGAGATAAACGACGCGAAGTTAACTGCTTTTTCATGCTCATAAGCAGTTTGCGTGCTGATCGGCAACAAGCTGATTAAGTTGTCGTCTTCCCTTTCAATCAATCCCCTGGCGGCGGCGCCCAAAGCAAAAAGCCAGTCTTTTTTGTCTCCTTTCCCGATCGCCATAGACTGGTACTCACCTGTCAAGGGCACGTCTCTGGTTTTTAAATCAAACTCTTCGCTGATTAATTCTCCGGCTGATTCGCAGTAATCCTTGATTCTCAAAAACTCGTCCGCCAGTTCTTTTTTGGGGAAACTGCTGTTCAAAACCCGGCTGAACCTTAAAAGATTGTTTTTGAAAACAAAAATGCCGCTGCTGCTAAGGTCAGAGGTTTTGACCAAAACCGATTTGTCTTTCGGAAAATCGGCAATGTGCGTCAAGCTCAAAGGATAAGCCTCCATGGCCACGGGGTGGAACTTAACTTTTTTGAAAATCTCCAGAAAAGCGTCCACGGCTTTTTTCGGCACCGCCGCCAAAGAAACTTCGGCGCCCGACTCCTGCTTGTTTGTTTCCCAGGAAACATACATCTCGTTTGGCGAAAACGGCAGCTGAAAGTTTATCGCCAGGTCGATTGCCTCATTAAGCTTTTCTCCGGTAATGCTGTACGGAAAGTTCAAAACTCTTGAATAAACAAAGTTTGGCGGCACGGAAACAACGACGTTGGTGATTGGGAAATGCAGCTTAAGCTGAAGGTTTTTTAAAGATTTTTCAAGCGACAAGGGGTTTTCAATCTTGCCGTCTTTAATCGTTCCTTCAGCGACCGGCTCTTCGGCAAAAAGCTTCAGCTCCGGTTTTTGTGTTTCGTCGTTTTTTTCCAGCAAAACCAAACGCACAAAACTGTCAGAAATCTCCAGACCGGCAATCAATTCTTCGCCGGTGAAGAGCCTGATGATATTTTTGGGAATCTTCATTATTTATCTAAAATAAATCGCCTTCTTTAGGTTTGCGGTCTTTACAATTATTATATCAAAAAGCAAAGACAAGACCAGTTTTAACGCGCAAAAACCTCCGCCGCAGCGGAGGTTTTTGTTTTATGCTTTGTGTTTTTACGGATTATTTCTCAATCTCAATGCCCATGGAACGGGCGGTGCCTTCGATGGTCTTTTTCGCACCAGCCAGGTCATTGACGTTTAAGTCTGCGATTTTCTTTTCGGCGAGCTCGTCAAGCTGTTTTTTGGTGATTTTGCCGACTTTTTTCTTGTTCGGTTCGCCCGAGCCCTTTTCCGCGCCGACAGCTTTTCTCAACAAATCAGAAGCTGGCGGGGTTTTCAAAACATACTCAAAACTGCGGTCGGTGAAAATGGTAATCTCAACCGGAATAATGTCTGTGCCGCGATCAGCCGTGGCGTCGTTGAACTTCTTGACGAAATCGCCGATGTTCACGCCGTGCTGTCCCAAAGCCGGGCCCAAAGGCGGCGCCGGCGTCGCTTTGCCGGCCTGAATCTGAAGTTTTAATTTTGTTTTTATTTCTTTTGCCATCTGTTTCCCAACGAATAACGAATTTTTACGAATAAACGAATTGAGTATTCTACGACATTTTCAAATAAAAGTCAAAGATTAGTATATTCGTGAATTAGTACTGATTCGTAATTCGCTGATTAAATCTTTTTAATTTGAAGAAAATCCAGTTCCACCGGGGTTTCGCGGCCAAGGAAATTAACCATCACTTTGACTTTGCCGCGCTCGTGGTCAACTTCATTGAGCTTGCCTTCCATTTCTTTGAACGGCCCGTCAACAATCCTGACCAGGTCGCCGATCTCGGCATCCATGACATACTGCGGTTCCCCGGTTTCCAGCTGTTTCAAAATATTTTCCATCTCTTTCTTGTCAACCGGAATCGGCGTAATCCCCGAACCGACAAAGCCAGTCACCTGGGGAGTGTTCCTGACAACATACCACGACTCATCAGTGACAATCATCTCAACAAAAACATAGCCCGGGAAAAGCCTTTCTTCAACCGTGGTTTTTTTGCCGCCGCGGATCTTCACTTTTTCCAACTTCGGCACCAAAACATTAAAGACTTTGTCCGCCATGTTTAACGACTCAACTCTCTGCTTCAAGCTCCTGGCGACGGCTTCTTCGTAGCCGGAGTAGGTGTGGATAACGTACCAGTTCCTTTCTTGGGTCAGCTGTTGTTTGGCCATGATATCAACTAATTACTAATCTGTACGAATTTACGGATAAACGAATTATTAAAAACCTCTTAAAAAATATTCGGAATTCGTATATTAGTTTATTAGTATTAATTCGTTATTCGCTGATTTATCTAATAATAATCCGTTCAACAACCTGCAAAAATGCAAAATCAAACAAACCCAAAAAAATCGCCATCACCCCGGAAAAAACAATAATAATCACCAGATACCTCAAAGTTTCCTGTCTTGTCGGCCAGGAAACTTTCTGAATCTCAACTTTGGTTTCTTTGAGATAATTTTTTAAAAACTCAATGATTTTCATTTCTTTATTTTATGATTATACCAATTAAATCCAGAATTTTGTTGTTGGTTGCTCGCCTCGCCGAAGCCTCCGGCGTAGCGCGGGCTCGCCTCGCCGCCCGCTCCGACTCGTCGGAAACGAGGCGAGAAGCCTCCGGCGTAGCGCGGGTCAGTTGTCGGTTTTTGGTTAATCTAAAAAGGCCTCGCGGCCTTGAGTAAATATACCAGAAACCCGGTATTTGTCAATTTTCAAAAACTGCGCTAAAATCGCTTTATCACCGGATGAAAGGAGGCCAGAATGGCTGATCCGCAGTTCCAGATGCTACTGGCCGAAATTTCGGTCTTTGCCTTGGCAGTAATAACTTACTTTGCCAACGCCAATAAAAAGTAGTGAAAAAACAGTCCCGACATAACGTCTGGGCTGTTTTTATTCACGGCTCTTTACTTAATTTTTATGGTCTTGTTGATATCTTTCCTGCGAAGCCAAAATCTCTTTTTCCGCCGCGCTCTTGTTTTCCCAGCCAGCGACCTTAACCTCTTTTCCCTGCAAATGCTTGTAAGTTTCAAAATAATGCCCGATCTCTTCCAAAAGATGGGGAGAAAACTTTTCAATGTCTTCCAGATCTTTGATTGTCGCAAACCTCGGATTTTTTTCCTGAACCGCCAAAACCTTGCTGTCTGGTTCGCCAGAATCAATCATCTTCAAAAGCCCGACCGGCCTGGCTTCAACCAAACAGCCCGGCACCAAAGGCTCATTGCCCATGACCAGGATATCCAGAGGATCGCCGTCTTCGGAAAGCGTCTGTGGAATAAACCCATAGTCTAACGGCGAGTAAACCGCGGAATAAAACGCCCGATCCAGACGGATAACGCCGAGCTCTTTGTCAAACTCATACTTGTTCTGGCTGCCTTTGGGAATCTCAACCAAAGCATTGACGACCTCTGGAGATTTTTTGCCGGCCGAGATTTTTTCAAAATTCATATTTTTGTTTTCATTTAAGTTTTACGGAACGCCAAAGATGTTTTTCAAGATCCACCTGGGTTTCAGTTTTAAACTTCACGCCTTCTTTTAACAGTCTTTTCTTTTGTTCCTTCCAGCCGTCAAAAGCAAAGTTTTTCGCCAAGCCGCCGAGATTATTTACCACCCGGTGGCAGGGAGTTTTTAAGTTGTTGTTTGAGTGCAATGCCCAGCCGACTTTTCTGGCGTCGCGCGTACCCAAGGCTTTGGCAATCTGGCCATAAGTCATGACCTTGCCTTTGGGAATTTTTTTCACCACCTGGAAAACTTTCTCAAAAAACCCCTGACCCTGTTTCATGGTTTCACGCTTCATGTTTCACGTTAAACGTCAATATCTTTGACAAAGCTGGCTTGAGACTGGATGAACTTTTTCCGCGGCAAAACCTCGTCGCCCATTAAAATATCAAACAACTTGTCCGCTTCAATCGCGTCTTCAACCGTCACCCGCTTGATAATCCTGGTTTCAGGGTTCATGGTTGTTTCCCAGAGCTGGCTCGGGTTCATCTCGCCAAGACCTTTGTATCTTTGAACCGACACGCCTTTGATTTCCGCGGTTTCTTCTTCAGCGCCGGTTTCAATAATCTCGGAAACGGTTTTCTTCGGCGACTTTTTTTCAATCGCCTCAAGCTTCAGCTTGGCAAACTCGCTGACGATTTTGTCTTTTTCCTCTTCAGAATAAGCGTACTTGAATGTTTTGCCTTTCTGGATTTTAAACAGCGGCGGCTGGGAAAGATAAAGATGCCCGGCGTCAATCACCGGCTGGAAATAACGGAAAAACAAAGTCAAAAGCAGGGTTCTGATGTGCATGCCGTCAACGTCCGCGTCAGCCATGATAATGATTTTGTGGTATCTCAGCTTGTCAAGATTAAACTCCGAGGCGATGGCCGTGCCCATGGCCACAACCAAAGACCGGATCTCTTCGTTTATCAGCATTTTTTCCATCCTGACTTTTTCGACGTTCAGCGGCTTGCCGCGCAAAGGCAGGATTGCCTGCGTCCGCCGGTCGCGGCCTTCTTTGGCCGAACCGCCGGCAGACGGGCCCTCAACAATAAAGATCTCAGACTCTTCCGGCCGGCGGCTTGAACAATCAGCCAGCCTGCCGGGCAAAGACGCGCCTTCCAAAGCGCCTTTCCGCAACACCGAATCTTTGGCGGCTTTGGCCGCGGCCCTGGCTTTGGCCGCCAGAAAAACTTTTTCAATGATGGCCCTGGCATCAATCTGGTTTTTTTCCAAAAACTCTTTCAGGCTTGAAGAGACCACGGCGTCAACATTTGATCTGGCTTCCGGGTTGCCGAGTTTGGCTTTTGTCTGGCCTTCAAACTGCGGCACTTTAAGCTTGACTGAAACAACACTCACTAGACCCTCCCTGACATCGTCGCCGGTAAAGGTTTCGGTATTTTTAAAATAATTGTTTGCTTTGGCATAATCATTCAAAACTCTGGTCAGAGCCGTCCGGAACCCGGTCAGATGCATGCCGCCTTCGCCGGTTTTAATGTTATTGGCGAAAGAAACTTCCATTGACTGCAGGTCGTCAATGTAGCAAAGGCTGACCTCAACCGACATTGCCTCAACGTCTTTCTGGACGTAATAAATGCTTTTATGGATCTGTTCGTGGTCTTCAGTCAGATATTTAAGGTAAGAAACGACGCCTCCTTCAAAATAAAAACCGTAAACAAACGGCGTTTGGCCTTCTTCGCGCTCGTCAGAAACAGTAATCTTTGTTTTCGGCGTCAAGTAAGCCTGTTCACGAAGATGGTCAAGGATTCTTTTCCAGTCAAGCTTCAGCTCGGAAAAAATCTCGGTGTCAGCTTCAAAAATCACGGTTGTGCCGGTTTGGTCAGTCTTGTTTTTTTTCTCAACCTTGGTCGTCGGCTTGCCCCGGGCATATTCCTGAACCCATAAAAACCCATCGCGCTCCACTTCAACTCTCAGCCATTTGGAAAGCGCGTTAACCACGGAAACGCCGACGCCGTGCAGGCCGCCGGAAATTTTGTAAGAATCGCCGCCGAATTTGCCGCCGGCGTGCAAGGTGCAGAGTACGGTTTCCAGGGCGGATTTTTTCGTTTGCGGATGAATGTCCACCGGAATGCCGCGGCCATTGTCTTTGACGGAGACGCGATTATTCGGCAAAAGCTTAATCTCGATCTTATTGGCGTAGCCGTTGATGGCTTCGTCCAAAGAGTTGTCAACCACCTCCCAGATCAGGTGGTGCAGACCGTCAACGCCGGTTGAGCCAATGTACATACCCGGCCTTTTTCTGACCGGTTCCAGACCTTCCAAAACGTAAATGTCTTTGGCGGAATATGAAACTGATTTTTTTTCCGGTGTCATTACTTGTCGTGGGTGATTTGATTATTTAACGTATCTTTGCGCCGATGTCTTCAAGCTTTTGAGTGATTTTTTGCATCTCAACGTCAACTTCTTTATCCGTCAAAGTTCTGTCCTTTACCCGGAAAATCAGATGGAACGAAAAGCTTTTTTTGCCGGATTTCTCAAAAACATCAAACAGCTCAAAGCTTTCAATCAATTGAGATTTTATCTTACCAGCAACTTTTGAATATTCAATGTTTTTATCAATGAAAAACGAAATGTCGCGTTTCAGAACCGGCAAACGATTGATTCCGCGGAAAGTTTTCGCCAGGCTTTGTTTTTTCAGAAGCTCATTCAGATTAACCTGGGCATAGCTCACCGGGCCTTTTATCCCGTACCACTCAAGAAGCGAACCTGGCAGATTGACAGCGTGACCAAAGTTTTTTCTTGAACCCTTGAAACCAAACGGCAATCTTTTCCCGCCAAGCTCATAAACTTCAGGGTTTTTAAAAACAACCTCGCCGAGCCCAAGGCTTTCAAAAACCCTTACCAGACTTCCCTTAAGCTCCAAAAACTGCTCCTGGGCGCGGCCATGGCCAAAGACTGCCAGACCAAGACTAATGGTTTCGTCCGGCAGACTGTTTTTTTGTTTGCTAAAAACATGGCCAGTCTCAAAAATCTTAATTCGGCTGAAGTTTTTCGCGTTCTCGGAAACATTTCTCAAGATTCCCGAAGCCAGGCTCCGCCTCAGGTAACGGTAGTTCTCCGAGGTTGGTTTTTCAATCTCCAGATAATCTTTTTTCCCGCCAAGTTCGCGGCGCAAAATCTCAATGTCCGACTCCCGCAAAAGCGAATAGTTCATCACTTCGTCAAACCCAAGCTTTACCAGCTCATCCTGAATCCGCCATTTCAACTCAATCTCTTTTTCCGTTTCCGGCGCCTGAATGTTTTCGGCCACGGTTTTTGCCGGAATCTTGTGGTAGCCAAGATAACGCAAAACCTCTTCGGCAACGTCTTGTTTAATCTTCAGGTCCTGCCTTAAGCTGTCAAGCTCCAAAACAAACGCGCCTTTCTTCAGTTTTTTAATTTTTGTCGTCAGGGTTTTGAAAACTTGAATCGCTTCGTTTGGTTTAACCGGAAAACCGATGATTTTTTCAATCTCTTCAAGGCTGATGGTGATTTTTTTCGGCAGCGATTTTTTCGGATAAACATCAACAAAGCTTGAAGCCATCTCGGCGCCGCAGATTTCCTGAAGCAAAACCGCGGCTCTTTGAATCGCTGTTTGCGTCAGGTTCGGATCAAGGAAGTTTTCAAACCTTGTCGAGGCGTCGGTTTTGACGCCGGTTGAATGCGAACTTTCCCTGATGTTTTTCGCTTCAAAGTTTGCCGCTTCAACAACAATTTCTTTTGTTCCAGCGTCAATCTCGGCAAACTGGCCGCCTTTAATGCCAGCCAAAGCCAGGACTCTTTTTTCGTCGGCAATCAAAAGTTCACTACCTGAAAAAACCAGGCGTTTGCCGTCAAGCGTCGTCATTTTTTCCTTTGCCTCTGCCAAACGGACAATAATCTTCTTTTTTTCCTGAGCTTTTGTCGCTTGTCGACTCCGAC
>Ga0209518_1000941_pt1 | contig 34644 bp, 44 predicted proteins | sample RifGroB1_FD_183993 | JGI IMG/M metagenome (GOLD analysis project Ga0209518, IMG submission 183993) | Groundwater microbial communities from Rifle, Colorado, USA - Groundwater B1 (SPAdes) (version 2) | ecosystem: Environmental > Aquatic > Deep subsurface > Groundwater | place: Rifle, Colorado...
ATCGAAAGAGCCCGCCGCAGCCTGGACTGGTTTCGCGAGAATATAACTGAAGTCGAAGAAGGGCTGAATTGGATTTACATGTACAAGCAACCGGCCCTGAAACTGGGCTGACGAACGAACGGGTTTTGCGGCTGAACCGCAGTCACTTTTAACGGCTGCGCTCAACTTTTATCGGCTCGGCGGGTCGAGCCGCTTGGTTAAATTTTCGGAGGCATCATGGACAAGCGAGCAATTCATTGGATTACAGGAGATCACACAGGCACCTCAAGTAAAACCATTTGGGCCGCAATGATGGGTGGCGTCGAGGGGACTCACCGGCTGGGCGGACGGTTTGACATCCCTTATGACCCCTCCGACTTTGGCCGCTGTCACCGACTCCTACAACTCATCCCTGAGTGGCGGGCTAACCTTGGCAAGGTCGCTGAGATTTTCCCAGGCTGGAAGCCGATGGTGGACGCATGGGGTGAGTTGGAGGATCTGTGGGAGGAAGAACTGCCGAAAGGGAAGCTCCCGAAACTCTACGAGCGGATTCAGGGGCTTGTGAATGAGTGCCGACTGGCTGACGGGTGGAAGCAAACTAGCCCTTATAGCTGGAGCCGGGACTAAATTTAACGGTTCGCGGGTCCCCCGCTGCAGACTTTCACTGACCGGCTCTGGCTGGTCGCAACCTGGCGGGTGGACCCGCTTGTTAAACCCTGGAGGGAATGATGGAACCTAAACTGCCGCGGTTGCTCGAATCTGGCCGAGTCGAAGTCAGGCTATCAAGTGTAGGTGGAACGCACGTCTTTGAGGAGTACGGCATTGACCGGCTGCTGAAGCACCTGCTGGACGCTAAGGAAGTGCTCCGGCCGGTAAAGGCGGGCTCGCCCGAACATAAGACCCGCCTTTACCTGGAGCGCAAGCTGGACGTGGCCCGCGTAGCTAAAATCGTCATGCCGTACTTCATGTCAGAAGCAGACAAAGCAGATGAACAGGACCTGGAGGAAGTTACGGTCTCTGTTTCCTCAGTCTACAGCGCATGCAATGTCATGGCCTTCATCGAGAACCTGGAGATGTACGAAAAGGAACAGCGGGAGGAGATGGAGCAAATCCGCGCCAAGCTGTCACAGATAGAAATGGCAATCCGCGACTACCACTTTGCACTGGACACCTGCCAGCATGGGCATGTTGCCTTGGCACAGGCTTACGATGTTATCTCTGATGTGATGGGCTTGCCTTGGGAATACGGGGCAGAACAGGTAAGGCGTCGTCATGCCGCGGAGAAGTCGCCGGAGTCGGTTTAACGGTTTTGAGTTGTGCCAGTAGGCACGAACGCCTTGTTAAACGGGGCGTACTTTCCATGGAGGGAATCATGAGCGACAAAGAGCATGTGAATCACCCGCAGCACTATGGCGGGAAAGAGAACCCGTATGAGGCCATCAAGATCATTGAAGCCCACGACTTGGGCTTCAATGACGGCAACGCAGTCAAGTACACCCTTCGCGCTGGCAAGAAGGACCCCGCCAAGGCGATAGAGGATCGTGAAAAAGCTATTTGGTACCTCACCCGCGAAATCCAAAAACTGAAAGGAGAACTGCCTCATGTTACTCGTTAAACCGTCCGCTGAAATCCTGCACATCACCACCGAGCCGCTGCATCTGATCGAGGCTGCGGGACGGACCTGCTACAAGTCCGAAGACAAGATCACCGCCGACTCCGCGCCGAAGTTCGCGGAGATGATCCTGAAACGCGGGCACGAGTCGGTGATTGAGCATTGCTCCGCAACCGTTCGCTTCATCTGCGATCGCGGCGTGTCGCATGAGATCGTGCGTCACCGTCTGGCCAGCTACAGCCAGGAAAGCACGAGATACTGCGACTACGAGGGCGGGCATGTTGCCTTTGTGATTCCGCCCTGGACCAGATTTTTACCTGGTGAGGCGTCATGCTGCACCGATGACGCAGCAGTAATCACACTCAACGACATCGCCGACGCAGGAGCTGTTTGGCTCTACAGTATGCAACTTGCCGAGAACAACTATAAGGATCTGCGTGATCGAGGCTGGCGTCCCGAGCAGGCCCGCTCCGTCCTGCCGAATAGCTTGAAAACGGAGCTAGTGATGACCGCGAACCTGCGCGAGTGGCGCCATTTCTTCAAGCTCCGGACTGCGGCAGCAGCTCACCCCCAGATGCAAGAGGTCGCGTGTCCTCTCCTGGAGAAGTTCAGGCAGGCAATGCCGGTGCTGTTTAACGATGTTGGCACCACGGAGAGCGCCGTTTAACGAATTTAGCTCAGCGCTTGCGCTGGAGCGGGTGTTATGCCCGCAGGAGACGGGGACCATGGACAGTAAATTACACATTCTGCAACACTCCCTGGGCGTCGACCAGTACGGCAACGGGGTTCAGCATCGGAACCATTTTGTTACTGGCCCTGGCGGGAAAGACCATGCGGACTGCATGACCCTCGTTGAAATGGGGCTGATGGCCAATCGTGGATCGAGCGCATTAACTGGCGGGTCCGATTGCTTCATCGTAACCAGGGCGGGCAAGGATTACATGACCCAGAACAGTCCCGTTCCGCCTCCACAACCGAAGTTGACAAAGAGCAAACAGCGGTACCAGCGGTATTTGGAGTATGGCGATATGTTCGACAGATTCATTGACTTCTGCCGGTGGGATGCTGCCCCGGAAAGAAGCTGGAACGGAGGTAGGGCATGAAGAGAGATGAAGCGCGGGAGCTTTTCAATAGCACGTTGTCATACTCGGACGTCACGGTAGAGAGCGCCAAAAGACTCAGGGACATCATCGACTCCAAGATGGTGGAAAGTGGCCTGATGAACGGCACTTACAGGTGTCAAAAAACTATCTCACGGGTTGGTGACCCTGGGAAATTTTTTACCGGGATCAAATGCAAGTCATTCTACTTCACTGGCCGGGAAGCTGTGAGTTTCAACAGGGACGGCTTTGTTGGGTTCGCTGGATGGTCGGACGAAACCAATGTGCAGCCTATCCTGGCAGGCTTCGCCGAGTGGGTCAACGAGACGGCAGCCGCTAAGCAGCAGGCGGCATAACGGTTTTCGAGCTGGCCGCGTAGCGGACGAGTGAGGGGTTAAGCATCACATATCAGGAGGAGCGGATGGCAAAGGATTCAGAACGCTGGATAAAGGAAGCAAAGGAGAACCTGAAGGACCACCAGTTCAAACAACTGGCGTCGTGGGGCGAAGGTGATAGCGAGGTGTGGGAGTGCTCACGTCCAGGTTCGAGCTCTTATGCCTTCACCATCTGTATCACACGCATGGGGATCGCCGTCGTCGGAGACATCGATGGGCTCACCTTCAACGTTGGCAGCAACTACGGGATGCCTTTCTTGGCTGGGAACGATGTGGGCTACTACATCCACTCAAAGCTGGAGGCGAGCTGCAAGGAGAAGGAACTGAACCGGGAGCGTTATCTGGAATGGGTGGCTCGGTGTGTCATCAGGTATATTGCCAATAACCATATCGACGGGCTGGAAGAGCGAAAGGTGGCTATCCCGGACTGGCTCACAGAGCATGCAGATCCTGACCACAAAGATTTCGAGCGTCTTCGGGACTTCGTTTACCACGTATGGCATGGCTTCGACTGCGCTGACGAGCTTTGGGACTGGTTCTACTCCTGTCACAACCTGCTGGACTCGGCTGATGGTGCGGCAGAAATGCACGAGGCTTACGCCCTCCCCGATCTCGATGGGGTCGATTTCGATTGGGCCGATGCCCCCGATTTTGAGAAACCGAGAGAGAGCCTGATGGTGCGGCTCCACATGGTAAACGAGGCGGCAAAGCGGATCATGGCGCAGAAAGAGTCTGCTTAACGGGTTTTGCGGCTGAACCGCCGCCAACTCTTACACACTGACAGAAACTTTTACCGGCTCGGCGGGTCGAGCCGCTTGGTTGGGCGATTAAGCCCCAGAAAGGAAGGAACGATGAAAGCAGCGATTGCAATAGATGACTGGAAACTGCCGATTTTTGACCGCCACCTGTCAAAAGCTGGTCACACCTACGAGATGGGACCGGGAGTAACGGAGGATACGCTCCTCCTCACGGTCGAATCCAACGACATGGCCGCACTGGAAATTGTGGTGCGGTCCGCGAACACAGAAGCCGCACAGACACCTAAAGGAGGCCGCAATGCAAGAAACTACCCTCACTGATGGATCACCAGTGACACCGGACCATCGCGAAATCGACCCTACAACGGGGATGCAGAAAGGCTACGTCGTGCTTTCCGCTGAAGAACGGGCAAAGGGCTTTGTGCGGCCAGTGCGCCGCTCCTACGTGCATGACAAGTGCGGGACTGTAACGACGATGGGACAGTCGCTGGCAGAAACCTACGCCCGCGATCCTGGCTTTTACAGCGGGACGTTCTGCGCCACCTGCCGCGCTCACTTTCCTGTCGGAGCTAATGGCGAGTTCACCTGGCACGGGACAAACGAGAAGGTCGGAGTCTGACGGCCCAACGGTCTTTAGCTGTGCGAAAGCACGAGCGCCTTGTTAGGCGCGGGGAGGGAGAGGATGCAGGTAACAGAGCAAACAGTGCAGCGTATGACCATCACGGACGTGCCGAGCTTGGACCCGATAGCGGTTTATCTGGAGGATTTTGGAGCAGGCAGGGGAAAGGCTACGATCACCTGTTCCAATGATTCTTGGTCTTACTTTTGGGGAAGCATGGGTGAAGGCTCGACTATCAGATCCTTTTTGGCTGAGTGCAGCAACGACTATCTGGCCGGTAAGTTTTCTCCTGGCCTCGACCACACAGTAGATGATTTGGACAAGCTGGTGGAGCACGCCAAAAAGCACATATGCAAGATGCGGCGCGATAACGATTTCAGCAAGGAAACGGCGCGGGAGCTTTTCGACCTTGCCGAACAGCATCTGGATGATGTCAGTGAGTTTTTTGACGTAGAGCGCGACTTGATGTACCGGATCTTCGGTGACGAGTGGTGGTATGACATCCCGAAGCAGCCTAACCACAAATACGAGTACCTGTGCAGGATACTTACGACGGTTAAAGAGGCACTTGCAGAGACGGCGGAGAAACTGGCCGCCTAACTCCCTACTATCCCGCCATCCGGCGGGATAGTAACTCCTCCAATCCGCAGCAACCCCTCGCCGTTGCCGCATCCGGCTGGATAATGGAAAACGCAAAAGCCGCCGGGCTGACCTGGATTACCCTCTCTGTGCTTGACAGACCTCGCCCGCCTGGGATATAGAGGCATGATCGCAGTTCCCTCCAAAACCGTCTAACCCCCCACTACTATTACCAAACTGAACCAAACGAACGCGCCGCCCGGCGCGTTTTTCGTTATTGTCCCTCCCGTAGTTTCTTCCATCGACTGATCGTCCCGGAGTTAGTCGCTCCGGGGCGGTCCTCTCTTTACCCAAACTTTGAAAAACACGGGGCCTTCGGGCCGACGATGCAGCATGAGCCGGCACGGCTCGATAAACGGGGGGGGTGGTCCTCTCCTTATCCGGGGGAAGGGGCGGGGTTTTCCGAAACTGTTTCTGTCTGGAACTTTTCTTCCCGCCCCTTCTCCCCGGATATCGCTTTGCCGCCTGCGGGCGGAACCTTGATGCTGTTACGGAGGTTGCATGGACAGGGCACGGCTGCTGAACCAGCTGAAAGAGGATGAGGGGTACCGCAGGGAAGCGTACTGGGACGTGAAGCAGTACTCCTACGGCTACGGCTGCCGGGCGCCGATGGCCGGAGCCATGATCACGGAGCCGGACGCCGCCAAACTGCTGGCGCAAAAGATGGAGGAGGCAATCGGTGACTTCGAGCGGATCTTCCGGCAGCACCTGCACAAGTTCAACGACGTGCGCGCCGAGGCGTTCGTGAACCTGATCTTCAACATGGGGCCGGGCCGGCCCGGCGGCAACCAGGGGCTGCTCTCCTTCAAGAACACCTTGGCGCATATCACCTCGAACAAGGAGGTTCCCTGGGAGGCGGTGGCCAAGGGGCTCAAGGCTTCGCTCTGGTACCGCCAGGTGGCGGACAGCGGCGCGTTTCCGGGGCGGGGTAACAGGATCGTGGCGGAAGTGGCTACCGGGATCAAGGGGGTGCGGCATGGGTAACAAAAATCGGATAGCGGCGTCGCTCGCGCTGATGGCTATGGCCGGGTTCCTGGCCATGTTCGGGGGGCTCTGCTTCGTGCAGATCCCGGTGCAGAACAAGGATTTCTTCAACATGGGCTTCATCGCCCTGATCGGCTTCGTCGGCACGGCCTTCGGCTACTACCTGGGGAGCTCGCTCGGCTCGGCTCATAAAAACGAGCTGCTCGCGCCGGGCGCCCAGGGCGTCCCGGGAACGGCTCCCCTGGCGGGGCCGGAGGGGTTCGCCCGCCTGCCGCTTCTTTCGGTGCTGGCGCTTGGCTGCACACTGATGCTCTGCGCCGGCTGCGCGACCTTGAAGACGGAGGGGCCGGAGGTTACGGCGGGCAAGGCGCTCCTGGCGGTGAAGCAGACGGTGGTGACTGCGGCCGTCACGGCTGATGCGCTCTGCGGCTCCGGGCAGATGTCCGCGGAGAACTGCGACCGGGCCAGGGCAGCTTACGAGATAGCCAAACCCGCCTACGATTCGGCGGTGGACGCATACCTTCTGATGATCCAAGGGGGTGACCCTGCCGCATTCGGCGGGGCTCTAGCCCGGCTGCAGGGGCTCGCGCAGAACATGGCCGTTCTGACGGGAGGTGCCAAGTGACCGCGCCGCAGATTGCTCAGCTCGCCGTCATCCTCGCCCCGATCGCCAAGGAGCTGGTGGTCGAGGGGGGTAAGCTGGTGGCCACCATGCGCGACGAGATCAGCGTCGAGGATCTCACCAGGTCGCTGGAACTTTCCAAGTCGGCATCCTGGCCGGCGCTGGATTTCAAGGCGGGGGCATGATGACCGGGCCATCCTTTCCCAACGTCTGGTTTGCCCTTTTCGTCATCTTCGGCTGCGCGGCCCTGGGCGGCTACGTCGGCGGTTACACAGCCGCCAGCCTGCACACTCCCCTCCAGGCCGAGACGGTCCGTGAAGCACCCGCGGAACTGGTGATCCGGGAGATCGTGGAGCTGCAGCCGGTGCTGATAGTGCAGGGCGACCGGCCGGTCGCCCCTACGGTGCCCGCGGCACGGCGCGAGACGGTGGCGCTGCAGACGGTGGCCGCCGCGGTGGCGGGGACCGAGAGCGTGGGGGACGAGCCTGCCCTGGACGAGCTGGCGCGGGCGGTACAGCCCGAGACGCCGGTGGACGTGATGCTGCAGGCAGCGGCAAAGCCTGAGGCTGAGCGGCCTGGTCTGAACCCGGCGCCGCTCTACCCGGGCGCACTGGCGGGCCTCGCGCCGGAGGAGCCTGCTGCCGGCTGGTGGCAGTTCCGGGACAACATGGGCGCGGGGATCCGCGGCGGCATGGGCTTCCGGGAAGGGGTTTCCAGCTACCAGGGCGCGGCCTACGGGTTCTGGGAGTTTCTCCGGGTGCGCGACGTCTACCTGACCGGGTACGGCGAGGTGAATACGGACCGGGCGGCCAGGGTCCAGCTGGACATGCAGTGGCGCCGCAACAAGTGACGGCTATCTTAATTTTCCCAACGAGCACACGGAGGGCTTGTGACACCTGAACAGATCGCCGCGCTGACGGCCATTTCCACCATCATCTCCAAAGTAGGCACCTGGCCCATAGGCTCGGTGGTCGCGCTGGTCGTCCTAGGCCCCTGGATCTTCATGGGGTTCATCTCCTACAGCATGCAGCAGCGCCACACCGCGGCGATCCGGATGTACGAGGAGAACGTCAAGCTGGTGCTGGCCTACGAGAGGGTGGCGACGGGGCTGCAGGATATCGTGGTGCTCTCCACGCAGGTGATGACGCAGGTGCGCGACAAGATCGACGCCAACCTGTACTGCCCGCTGATGCGAAAGGACCCCAAGGTGGAGAAGACGATATGAACCTGGAACGCGCGGCAATGAAGGGAAAGCTGGTCGAGGCCAGGGAAAAGCGGGTGCGGCTGATCAACCGGATACAGGGGGACGCCACGGCGATCCGCGCGGCCCTCAACACGGCGCTGACTCCGGCCGAGGAGCTGAACGTCCCGGTGATCGATGAGCAGTGGGACCAGCTCAAGGAGGCCTGGGCGGAGCTTGTGTCCGCGAACCAGGACATCAGGCAGCTGGAAAGGGAGCTGGACTGATGGCGGAGAAAGGGGCGCGGGCGGAGCTGGAGGCGCTGGTGCGACAGTCGTACATCGACACCGGCAACCTCACCAGGGCGGCCGAGCTGCACGGCGTGTCGCGCCAGGCGGCGACCGAGTGGAAGAAGCGCGCCGGCGACGAGTGGGACAAGGCGCGAGAAAGAAAGGTCACCTTCGCGCTGCGCATGGAGAAGCTTCTGGACCGCGAGCTGGAGTACGCCGAGGAGCGGCAGCCGGGCGCGATCGAGGGGGGGACGCTGGACAACCTCTCCAAGCTGGGCGCGCTGGTCGTGAAGTTCAAGGCGCTGGAGGCGACCGGCGGACCTTCTTACGACAAGGCGGCGGTGTTCCTGGAGAACCTCAAGTGGATGGTCGGGTACCTGAAGGAGCATGACCAGATCGCCCTCGAGGCGCTGGCGGAGAATTTCGAGCAGATGGCTTCGGCCTTCAAGGAGCAGTGCCTGAGTGCGTAAGAAGATCAACCTCACAGAAGGGCAGTATGACAAGGAGGTGGGCGAGCTCAAGAAGTGGATCCGCGAAAGCGTCTCCCCTTTCGAGCACGACACGCCGGCCAGGAAGAAGGAACGCGTGGAGCGCGCCAGGACGGATCTGCTCTTCTTCTTCTCGACCTACCTGCCCCACTACTTCTCCTGCGACTTCGGCGATTTTCACGGAGAGTGGCAGGAGGTGACCGAGCTTTCAGACCAGTTCGCCCTGGTGGGCGCGCCGCGCGAGCACGCCAAGTCGACCTTCTTCACCCTGGGCAACCCGGTGCACAAGATCGTCTACGCGCTGAAGCGCTTTATCTGGCCCTGCTCGGACACCCACGACCAGGCGGCGGGCTTCGCCCTGCAGATCAAGCTGGAGCTGGAGGAGAACCCGCGCATCCGGCACGACTTCGGGGACCTGAAGACCAAGCAGTGGAGCGACGACGAGTTCGAAACCTCCAATGGCGTCAAGGTGCTGGCGCGCGGCCGCGGCGACAAGGTCAGGGGCATCAGGTACCGGCAGCACCGTCCGGACATGGCGATCTTCGACGACATGGAGAATGACGAGACCGTGGAGAACCCGCGCACCACCAAGAAGATCTTGAACTGGATGCGCGGCGCGGTGCTGGGCTCGCTCGGCAAGGGGTACTCGGCCATCATGGTCGGCAACCTGTTCCACTCGAAGAGCGCCATCGTCCAGCTGATAGAGGACCTGGACGATGACGGCAAGCCGCGCTACTTCTCCAAGGTCTACGCGGCGATCCTGGACGAGGGGGGCGAGAACGAGCGCCCCCTGTGGCCCGCGAACTGGCCCATGGAACGGCTGATCAAGAAGCGGCACGACGTGGGGAGCTTCACCTTCAACAAGGAGATGCTGAACAAGGTCGGGGTGGAGGATACACCCTTCCCCGAGCACCAGGTGAAGTACTACGGCCGCATCGAGATGGTGAACCGCAAGCTGATCTTCTGCACGGCGATCGACCCGTCCGCCACCTCGCACAGCGGCAGCGACTTCCGCGCCGTGGTCACCTACGGCTTCGACCCGAAAGATATGCTCTTTCCCTGCATGCACGCCTGGATCCAGCGCCGCTCCATAAACGAGATGCTTGCCGCGGCCTACCAGCAGAACGACCAGTATCCGGGGGTGGTGGCGATCGAGGACAACATGCTGAAGGAGTTTCTGCACCAGGCGATTCACAACTACGCCAAGGAGGTCGGGCGCTATCTCCCCTGGGCGCCGATGCAGCACTCGACCAACAAGATCGGCAGGATCGTCGGTACCTGCAGCTACCTCTGGGAGCACGCCAAGATGCTATTCGAGAAGGGGCACTCGGACCAGGCGCGGCTCATCGAGCAGTTCGTCTACATCTACAACGCCCAGGTGAACGACGACGGTCCGGACGCATCGGAGATGGCGATCAGCAGGCTGATGGGGGGAATGGGAATCAAAACGACTGACGCATTACCGGAGTTCGGGGAGGCTTTAGCATGACCTGGTGGAAACCGTTTGCCAAATCCAAGCGCCCCGATGTGCTTCCCGGTCAGCAGTCCGTGCCCGAGGATTCCATCAGCGGGGTGATCAACAGCCTGACGAGCTTCTACACGTTCGCCTCGGCCCCCTTTGATCTCAGGGCGCTGGAGGTGCTGGAGCTTTTGGGGATGCTGAACCCGGATGTCGCGCAGGTGCTCTCCATCTGGGTCAACCTGGGCAATACCGGGCACGACCTGGAGGTGGAGGCGCGCAACCCCGAGGCGGTGCTGGACCGGCTGAACACGCTGGCCTCGACTGTGTACCAGACCGGCGGCGGGGTGGACGGCATGGTGAACCACTTCCTGCGCCAGATCCCGCTCATGGGGGCGCTCTCGGCGGAGTGGGTGGTGGCGGACCGCATCCAGGACGGCATCTCCGATTGCGTGGTGGTGCCGGTCAAGCGGATCCGCTGGCAGAGGGTCGAGGGGGCATGGGCTCCTTTTCAGCTCACCAACACGATTACGGCGTCCAACCAGGGGCGCGTGGCGCTGAACCCGCTGACCTATTCGTACATGCCGCTGCAGACCAACGACGGCAACCCCTACGCGATACCCCTCTTCCTCTCGGCGCTCAAGTCCCTGGGGATCCAGCTGGACAGCCTGGGCAACGTGGGGGCGATCATCCGCAAGATGGGGCTGGTCGGGTTCGTCGACGTCGCGATGGATGTACCGGAGCGCAAGGGTGCGGAGAGCGACGAGAGCTTCGCGGCCCGCTGCGCGGCACGCCTCAAGGCATACTCCGCATCCTATTCGGCGGGGCTCTCCAAGGGGGTGGCGGTCCACTACAAGGATCAGGAGATCAAGCACAACGCCATGAGCCCCGGCGCGGCGGCGGGGGCGAAGTCTCTCTTCGACATGAACGAGGAGCAGATCTTCAGCGGCCTGGACACGCCTCCCTCGATGTGCGGCCGCAGCTACTCGACCACGGAGACCTACGCCGAGGTGGACTACGAGAAGGTGGTCACCAAGCTCGGCAACGGCCGCCGGCTCATCAAGCGCTTCCTGGAAAAGGGGTACGGGCTCGATCTGCTGCTGGCCGGGATCGACGCGCAGGTCTCGGTCACCTTCCGGGAGAACTCGGCCTTCAAGCTGAAGGAAAAGGAGGAGGCCGAGGGGGAGCGGATCAAGAACGTCTTGAGCAAGCGCGACGGCGGCATCATCAACGACGACGAGGCGGCGCAGGAGCTCGGGTATGAGGAGGCCACCGGGAGGCTCCCGGGGGACCTGCCGCCGGAGGGGTTTTTGGGGAGCGCGGGGTTGAAAGGCGGGCGACCGGCCGGGTCGCCCCTACGGTTCGGGTTCGACAGGGTGCGCGGCCGCTACGAGTTGCTCCGGGAGCGCATCACGGTGCTGGAGACGCCGGACGACGACCGGGGGGACCAGAGCTATCAGGCGGCGCTGGAGAGCGTGCTGATCGGGCCGGAGGAGAAGGCGATCGAGGCGGCACTGGCCGCGGCGGAGGGCTTTGACCATGGAAAAAAGGTTCTCACTGCCATGCTCGCCCGTGAGTTTGCTGCAGCGGTCTGGACGGCGTTTGCGGGGACGCTGCGCGAGGAAATCGGCAAGACGGCGGTGATGAGGGTCTGCACCAGGTTTACCGGGGCCGCCTGGCGGCGCTGGCGCTACGAGGACAAGAACCACCTGAGCGCAAGGCGGCCGCAAAGCATGCCGATCGGCGGCCACCCGATCAGGCTCAAGATCGACATCGGCCTGGTGGACAAGAACGCCATCCGCTACATCACCAACGTGGAGGAGTTCTACTTCGGCCGCGGCAACTATCTGGCCCAGGACGACGTGACGGGGAGGCAGTTCATCACCTGGCTTCAGGAGGAGTACATCGCCAAGGGTCTCAACATCCGGGACGAGGCGACCTGGACCGAGTTCCGCGGGCTCTTCAAGAAGCTCGTGGAGGAGACGAGCTTTCAGAAGATCGAGCAGATCGTCTCGACCACCATGGGGCGCGTCCAGAACATGGGGCAGACCCTGTCGCTCTACGAGGCGGGGGTCAAGCGCTACCAGATCGTGGGGCCGCGCACGGCTCCGATCTGCGATTACTGCAAGTCGATGCTGGGGCGGATCTTCGAGGTGAAGGTGGCGGCTGAACGGCTGGCCACGGTGCTGGAGAAGGGTTTCGAGAAGCCGGCGGATCTCCCCCCTTTCCTTTCATCGAAATATTCGGTGGAGACGGTGCGGAAAATGACGGACCAGGAGCTCCAGGACGCCGGGTTCGAGTCGGCTCCCTTCCACCCCAAATGCAGGCACAGGAAGGCGGCGGTGGAGTAGTTGCATTAGTGCGGGGGGCTTTGCCCGTTCATGAACGAAATTTGGAAGCCTCAGGGCGGTTTTGATTGGTCATCACGGAGGGTGATATGGCTCAAGCGGTAAGGAAGCAGTATGAGGTGCTGAAGGAGGGTTTCGCCAAGGCGACCTTCGGGGGGGCGCTTTCGGGGTGCGACACGGCGCCGGTGGGGGGCTCGATCGCGTTCGCCGCGGTCGAGGATAACGGGGGACGCAACCCGGAGGAGTACTTCGTGACCAATGCGAGGCTTCTCTCCATGGCGGTCACCCCCTACCGCAAGTTCGACTTCACCCGGCCCGGCGTCCTGAAGAGCGCGGTCCCTCTCTTCGAGGGGCTGACGCTCTACGCGAACCACTGGGCGGACGTGAACAACTGGAAGGGGCTGGTCGAGGGGTGCGTCTGGGACGAGAAGAACGACCCGCCGGGCATCAACGGGATGGTGGTGGCGGACCGCGTGGTTGACCCGAAGCTTGCGCGCGGCCTGGAGACCAAGGCGCTCCGGAGCCTGTCGGTGACCATCTGGTTCTCCTACGAGCGGAGCCACCCGGACCTGGCGAACTTTTACGACCGCCTGGGGGAGACGGTGGACGGCCAGGTGGTGCGCTTCATCGTGACCCAGATCACGCAGGCCGGGGAGGTCTCGGTGGTCTGGGAGGGGGAGGACCCGCACGCGAAGACGTTCGGGGCAGGCGGCAACGAGGAACCTATTCTTGTATCGGGAGGAGATGAAGAGATGAAACTGTCAACGGCAACATTGGGACTGTTGGGCATCGCGGCGGGTACCGAGATAACCGAGGTGCTGCTGGAAACGAAGGTGAGGCAGCTGAGCGACCAGGTGGACCAGTTCAAGGCGGACGCGGCGATCGGCCAGGCGACGCTCAAGGAGACCAGGGAGCGGGCTGTGACGCTCTACAAGGCTGCCAAGGGGGAGAAGGCGGTGGAAACCTTCGTCACCGGGGTGATCGAGAAGGCGGACCTCGCCACGGCGCGCGCCTTCTGCCTGGAGTACCAGGGCGAGGTGGAGGAAAGCATGCCCCTCAACTGCCCCGGCTGCGGCGAGAAGCTGTCCCGCCGCTCCTCCGTGCCGGAGGGGGAGCAGCTGGAGCCGGGCGACGGCAAAAGGGCGGAAGCGTTCAAGGCGGTTTAACCGGGACATCTAAATAAAGGAGCTTGCCATGTGGGGAATCGGTTATGAGGGGATCGGGGTCAGGATGCTTACGCTGCTGTTGGCGGCGGGGACCCTGGCCGCGGACGAGGGGAAGGTGGTCAAGGTGTCGGCTAACGACACGGTGGACCTGTGCGACGCCGAGGATATCTTCTGCGGCGTGCTGAACCGTGTCGAGGCGGACAGCCGCATGCCGGCGGGGACGGTGCAGGACAGGGGTTTCCGGACTCTGAGCTATACCGGCAACCCGGGGCTCGGGTTGCAGAAGCTGGTGGCGGACGGCGCGGGCGGGGTGAAGCCGCCTGCCGCGGAAGCGGCGGCTACCCTGGTCACGGGGGTGGTGGCCAATAACAACGCCATCCTCTGGACGGCAAAATGGGCCGGGGCGGAGGGGAACGAGATCAGCGTGAAGCTGCTGGACCCGGCGGGCAACGACAAGGCGCTCTCGGTGGACGTGGTGGGACGCGACATCATCGTGAGCCTCGCCACCAGCGGCGCGGGGGCCATCGTTTCCACGGCCGCCGAGGTGATCGCGGCGATCGAGGCGAGCGCCGCGGCTGACCTGGTCACGGTGGACAACGAGGGGGCCTCGACCGGAGCGGCGGCGGTGGTCGCGGTGGCCAAGACGGACCTGGCGGACGGCGCGGAGGCGAGTGCCTCCCGGGAGTTCATGGTCTACAGCAAGGACGCCGGCGCCGGGACGCTGGTGGTCGATCTGGGCTAGTTTTATTCGACATTTCACTTTTTAGGAGACTGACATCATGGTCAAGTTGGCAAAAGAGATGTACACGCAGGCGGCGCAGCAGGGGATGACCTTCTCGGAGCTGCTCGCCGTGGAGAACCCCTCGAAGGTGGCGGGGCTGGACGCGTACCAGTTCGCGCTTTACGACCGCAAGTTCGACCTTTCCAAGGATACGGTGGAGAGGTTCTACCAGACCAAGGAGGACTCCATTCTCTTTCCGGAGTTCATCAACCGCAACGTGCGCATCGGCATCGCCGGGCTCGGGCGTCTGGACCTGACCCTGGACGAGATGATCGCGACCACCACCACGATCGACTCCGGCGTCTACCAGACGGTGAAGGCGGAGTTCGACGCCAAGAAGATCGACTTCACCAGGGTGAGCGAAGGCGCGCCCTTCCCCACCGTCGCGATCTCGGCCGGCAAGGAGTCGATCACGCTGGCCAAGATCGGCATCGGCATGGACGCCACCTACGAGGTGCTGCGCCGCATGAAGCTGCCGCTTCTGGCAATCCACATGCAGCTGATCGGCCAGCGGCTGGCCAAGAGAAACGTGGCCTACGCCATGTACAACATCATAAACGGCGACGGCAACGACAACGCGGCCCCGCAGACGGCGGCGCAGGCCATAAGCTACGACAACCTGCTCGACTTCTACCTGGACATGGAGGATTGGGAGGCGACGGTCTGGGCCGGCAAGAAGGCGCTCCTGAAGACGGTCTTCAAGCTGACGGAGTTCAAGGATCCGCAGCTGTTCGATACCGCGAAGACGGGCGATCTGGCCAAGACGTTCGGCTACAACATCAAGCGCTTCGCCTGGACCGAAACCACCCTGGGGGACAAGATGCTGGTGGCGATCGCGAAGAACGCGGCTCTGGAGCTGGTCCGGGAGGCGGGCTCCGAGCTGGTGGAGACGGACAAGATCATCGACAGGCAGTTCGAGAAGACGGTGATCAGCCAGGTGCTCGGCTTCAGCCGGATCTTCAAGAACGCCGCCACCATCTTCAAGCAGCAGTAAGCGATGGCCTCGCTCCTTGACATGGTCAAGAACAGGCTCCCGGACGAGGCGGCGCTTTTTGCCGCCTCGCTGGGGGCCACGATCGAGGAGGCCCAGGCGGACGCCGGGCTGGAGGGGACTCCGGAGGGAGCTCTCTCGACTCGGCAGAAGTCGCTGATCGCGGACCTCGCGGCGCGGGCGCTGATCATGCCGGCGATGTCGAAGTACAAGAAGGCCGCCGAGGAGGCGGAGGGTGACGACGCGGGGAAGGTGAAGTTCGCGAACAAGCTCAAGTTTTTGCAGGAGATGAAGAAGGACCTGGAAACGTCGATCGGGGAAAGGCGGGCGGGGCTCGCCGCGGCGGCGGATACCGGAGTGCCGATGATGCTGGTGGAATAGCTGATGAATATCAAGGGGAGGTTTGCATGAAAAAGTTTGGATTGATTTGCTGGCTGGTGCTCCTGGTGGTGATGGCGATCGCGCCTGCGGCTTTTGCCGGGGAGGCTCCGGCGGTGACGGTGCAGGAGCGGGGTTATTTCGACCTGGTGGCGCGGGACGCGACCGGGCGGGTGATCTGGGAGGAGCATGACGTGCCCAACGCCCTGGCGAACGAGGGTGAGTACCTGATCCAGGACGTGATGTTCCGGGGCAACACGGTGCCTTCGGGGTATTACCTGAGGCTCTACAACACGACTCCGACCCTGAGCAGCACGCTGGCGACGCTGGCCGCGTCGGAGCCCGCCACCGCCAACGGCTATGCGCCGGCTTCGCAGGGGATCACCCGGGACTCGACCGGCTGGCCGCTGGTGCCTCAGCTGGTGTCGAGCCATTACGAGATCACCTCTAAGACGGTGACCATTACGGCGACCGGCACGGTGGGGCCGGTGACTTACGCGGCTCTTACGACCAGTTCTGACAACACGGGTAAGCTCGTGGCCTACGCGGCGCTGGCTGCTACCAGGACACTGGCAAGCGGCGACTCGTTGCAGATCACGTACAAGATCAGGCTGCAGTAAGGGAGTGAAGGGGTTTGCTAGACGGGTCCAGGAGACTGGGCCCCTCTGTCGAACGTCTTACCGGAGGCATCGATGGCAGTCAGACACTACAACCTGGAATACAACGTAGACGGCAATGCGTGGCAGCTCGGGCGTGCCGACGAGACCCCGGGGCCCGGGAAGGAGATCCAGATCGCCGGGCTCGCCACGGGGACCCATGCGGTGAAGCTCCGGCTGGTCCCGCTGGACGGCAGCGCTCCGGTCGAGTCCCAGGAGGTGATCCTGCAGGTGGGTGTTCCGGCCCTTGCCGAGCCGGTAGCGACGCAGGCCCAGGCTGTGGTGACGCTGGCTGACGTGGCGGTCAGGCGCGACGCGCTGCTGGCCGCGGCGGGTGTCGAGGTGAGCGCCGCCGATGCGCAGGCGATGAACGAGGCGCTGATGGCTTCGTCTGCGGGCGCGGTGAGCGTGGTGGATGTCCAGCAGACAAGCAACCAGGAGACGGTTACCGCGCTCACCTCCGCGGCGGCGACCATCACCGACGTGCAGACCATGCTGGAGCAGGTGGTGGCAGCGATCTCGGCGCAGGCAACGGCGGCGGATGTGTTTTCGGCAGGTGCGGGCGCCGGCCCCATAGCCTCAGATGATTTCTCCGGCACGCTCTCCGCGTGGGGTGCACCGATATATACAGGTGCAGGCGCATTTACAGGTTCAAGCGATGTTATAGACACAGCTAACAGCCGCGTCATCATGACATTTGTCCGTAACTCCTCCTCAGGTGCTGCAACTATGCGCGTGCCGTGGACAACCAGCTATACCGTTGTTGCGGGACGTGCTTTCGTGGTCGAGGGACACGCCCTCCGTATTACTTTTGCTAATGGTGCGTATCTCACCATTGAGAAACACCCTGTTCCAGTGTGGGTCGGAGAGGAACCCGAGGATTATGAAACCCGCCTGCTGTTTGTGGACGGGTACACATCAGGCGGGGTCAACGGCGTGACCCAAGCGTACGAGTACGCAGTAGCCAACGACAGCAACGTGCTTAAAGTGGCATTTGTTGACGCTACCCATATAGACGTGTTCGTGGGGGGCGTGAAAGTCGTTAGCAACCGGGATATTTCAGGTGCGCTACCCTCCGGCAACATCACCCCCGAACGGCATATTTACTGGGAGAACGCGACTGGTACACGGACAGAGTATGTCTACGGGTTTGAGGTCTACTGATGACCGCCACAGCCAATAAATACGGGGTCAATCTCCAAGCCTCTTTTGCCTACGCAGTCTTTAACGCTGTCGTACCAGGCATGACGCCGCCTGAACGCTATACGCCGCCCACCGGCTACGCGTTCGATCCGTGGTTTAAATCACTTGCCCCGATTCGCTACGGGTACAAGCGACTGGCGGAAATGGGCTACAAATGGAATAGGACATTTGTTTCATCTACCCAGCTCGAAAGGAGACTGTGGGGCACCAACCGAGGAACCCTCATTGACTTCAGCCAGATCACGGATTGGGAGGCTGTTGATCTTGAGGTAAGACTTTGCAAAGCCTACGGGGTGAAACTAGTTCTCTGCGTCGAAGGTGCCTATGCGCCGGGGTGGGGGCAGGGCTTTTATGACAACTCCATTGCCAGTTACGCCAACTGGACGACCAACTATGTTTTCCCCTTGGTGGCGTTTCTCGCAGACCGGTACAAGGATGACTATGACACAGTTTTGATAGAGCCCTTCAATGAAGGTGGGGGTGTGGTTAATACGAATATCGCCAAACTATCAGCAGACGTATATGACGTAGTTAAGGCAAACTGCCATGCCGCGCCGAACGACATAAAAGTACTGACAGTTGGGATGATGTACGACAATGGCACATTCAATAACTACAAGAATCAAGTAGGATCAAACACCGACTACCGGACGAAGTTTGACTACTTGAACTTCCATAAGGGCGCTTTCTACGATGAAGATACGGAAGGATTTGACATGTCTCCCTTGCTGGGAGCCGTCAACGATGCCATATCTTGGCTAGACTCGATAGGCCGGACCGACTGCAAGATCATCGGCACGGAATTCACGCCCATTGGTGGGCCTACCTATGGCTCCCATGTCAATGCTCACGTTGACGGGATGGGGTACTGGCTGAATTCCAATCCAAGAGTTGAGGCGATGCTGGCATGGTCGGCTTGTTGGACTCTGACGGAGCCAGCTAGGGCGGTATGGGATTATCAACCCTACAACACAGCCCCTTGGGAATGGGAGGGTGGTATTGGCTACCCGGTGTTTTTCGCGGGGCAATCAGGCCACATGGAATTTTTCTACACCGATACGCACCCGTCCGACACTGACGCGGTAGCTGTAGCGATGAGCAAAAATCTCCCCGGCAGGATAAGTACGGAGGCGCTTGTCTCTGTCGCGCATCTTAAGAACGGCAATCTCATGATTGACGCTCCGGCCGATGCGACAGCGAATTACAGAATTGACGGCGGGGAATGGCAGATTTATTCACAGCCCTTGCCGTTTGTGTCCGGAACCGTGGAGTACTTCGCAACCATGGGCGAGGCGACGGAACCAACACAGATCTTTGCCGCGGTCGCTCTTCCCCCGAGCCTCTTCTTCACCTCCCAGCCGTCCGTCGCTGCGCAGGTTGAGGGAGGGGGGCTTCTGTCTTACGGAACTGCAGACACAGAAGCGGAGGATGTGACTGCGTCGGCGGCTGGGGCGGCGAGCGTTCAGGCCAGGGCGACCTTTCGGGAGGCGGTCAGCGCGGTGGCCGCCGCGGGAGTCTTGGCTGACTCGGTCAGGTCTATGGCGGAGGCGGTTCTCTCCTCGGCTTTGGTCACTACCACCGCAGCAAACACGCTGCACCAGGTCGAGGCGGCTCTGGCCCAGATCAGCGTTTTCCCTACCGTCCAGGACATCCTCTCTTTTGCGGACCAGATCTCCGCTCCCTTCATCTTCACCGCACAGCCGTCCATCTCGATGCAGACCGGAGACGGCGGGATCCTCGCCTACGGCACGGCTGACGGCGGGGCGGATGACGTGGCAAGCCAGGCCTCGGTTACGGCGCAGGTGGCGGACCTCGTGTCGCGCCTGGAGGCCTTGGTGAGTACAATCCAGGCGGTCCCTTCAGTGGCGGACATGCTGGCCAGACTGGAGACGGTCACGAGCGAGGCTGAGGTCCGGACCAGCGTGACGGACCTGAAAATCACCGGGGTGGCGGAGAGTCTCAGTTCGGCGGCCACCGCGATCGCGGAGGTCCGGGACCTGCAGCTGATGGTGGACAACGTGACCATCATGGCGCGTTCGGGCGCGGCGCTCGAGGAGATCGCGGAGTACCTGGAGAGCGTCTCTTCGGCGGCCGCCGTCAGCGCGACGGTGGCGGACGTGCTGCGCGGCTCGTTCGTGGGGCGCTACCTGTTCACCGACCTGTGCGCGGCCAGGCTCTTCGCCGATCTGGCGGGGCCGCGCTTTTTTACCGATCTGTGCAGTCCCAGGGGGAGAGCTTGATGCTGGAGATTGAAAAGCCTGATTACAATGACGAGTTCAGGACGGTGCAGTTTCGGCGCCCGGACGGCAAGGGACAGCTGAACGCGGAGGAGGTGATCACCGCCTGCGACATTCTCTGCGCGGAGCGCTCGAGCGGAACGCCGGTGGCGGACATGGTGAGCGAGGTTGCGGTCTACGACCAGACCCAGGTGCGCTACCGGCTCAAGGGGGGCTCTCCGGACAAGGTTTACCTCCTGACGGTGCGCATCACTACCAGTAACGGCCAGAAGCTGGCGGAGAAGATCCTGGTGAGGGTGGTCTGATGGCTGACCTCCTCGATCAAGATGATGTTGACGCGATCCGCGCGGCGCTTCGGGACGTGACGGACACCTTCCACCGCTCAACCGTCACGCTGCGCCGGGTGAACGGGGACGAGGTGGACCTCCTGGTCGGGCTAAAGCCGGCGGAGTCGGGAAACGAGGGGGAGGCCCACGGGGAGCTTGCCGCCAGGCAGGACCGGACTGAGACGGTGGAGCGCTGGGTGGTGTCGGTGAACCGGGATTATCTGGCGGAAAAGGGTCTGGTGGATACGGAGGAGGAGCCGGCGCGCCAGCTGCTGATCTCCCGGGAGGACTGGGTGATGATCAACGGGAAGCGCTTCGCGATCGTGGAGCTGTCGGACCGGGCGCTCTTTCGGGGCGTGCCGGTACTGGTCAGGATGGTGCTGGAGAGGTAGGGGGCGGCGTGGCCAAGTCGGTTGAGACTACGGGGGACTGGAAACGGCTGAAGCGGGTGCTGGACAACGCTGCGCCGGCTTTGAAGCGGGAAAGCCGCAAGGCGATCGGCAGGCAGCTGAAGCGGATCGAGGCGCGGGTGCTGGACCACCTGGACGCCCAGGATCTGGACTGGCAGGAGCTGAGCGCGCCGCACGCGGCCAGGAAGGAGAAACAGGGACTGTCGCCCGATATCCTGCGCGCCACGAACCAGATGTACTCCAACATCACCACGTCCCAGGAGTCGGATTACGCGGGGGCCGTGGGGGTGATGAGGGGGGTGAAGACGGACGAGGGGGAGGAGCTCACCGATATCGCCCTGATTCATGAGCAGCCGGAGGATGACGGCAAGGTGATACCGGCCAGAAAGCTCTGGAAGCCGGTTTTTGAGGAGATGGAGCCGTCGGTCTCGGCGGCGCTTAAGGGGATAGCGATCGAGGTGTTCAAGAAATGAAGCGCGAATGCATGCAGTTTCTGACCGAGCGACTGGAGGGGCTCACCCTGACAAGCGGGGTCAAGCCGTTCCTCTCCATGGCCCACGCCCGCTCGATCTTCTTCCGAGAGCTGCCGGTCGACTACCTGAAGGACAACGATTACGCGGTCTGCTGCCTGCCGCTCATCGACCGCAACGTCAAGTACGGCAGCCTGATCGGCAAGAGCCGGAACCTGGAGACCAGGATGCTGCACCTGGTGCGGCGCAGGTACCGCCGGGAGATTGTCTTCCGCTGCCTGATGTACGGCCTGCCGGACGAGCTGTACGGCACGGAGCTGTCGACGGGGCTCGCGGAGCGCTTCATCCAGTCGGTGGCCGGTGTGCACCACATCATCGCAGACGACAACAGCGTGATTCTGGTGAACCCCCAGGACACGGCGCAGCCCTGGGACCGGACGGCGGAGCGGGACCGTTCATTAGGACGCCCGGCGCTGGCAATCATTAGAGTGGAGTTCAGGGGAGGGGTTCAGGTGGAGTCGGAAGTACCCCTTATCACTGGGGTGGAGATCAATCCGCAGGTCGAAACAGTTTAATAAAAGGAGCGTGGCATGGGAGCCAATGAGAAAACGGGTATCGAGAGGAAGGGCGGCAGCATGGTGGCGCCGAAGCCGGCGCAGCAGGTGAGGCTGCAGCCAGTGACCGAGCTGGCGGCGGAGCGAGGCGTGCCGGCGCATGCCCTGGCGGGGATGTGCCGCTTCTACGGCTGGGCGGAAGGGAAGCAGCTTGACGCGGCGGAGTTCGAGCGGGTGATGGACGCCTACCGGGTCAGGCCGATGGGCAGCGGCTGCAGAGGTTAAGCGGGCCCGGTTCGCCGGGACTTGACTGGACACCCCGAGGGGTGATCCGAGAGGACGACTATTATGAGGGATGTGTTCGAGTTTCTGGTGGACGGCACGTCGGGACTGGCTCCCGGCGGCGTGGAGGGGGCGGCGATCGTGACGGGGGTCTGCTCCCTGGGCGAGGTGGGCAAAGGCTACCTCCTGGGCAAGTCCTCCAACCTGGAAGGGCTTCTGGGGGTGGGGCCTCTGGTGGACCGGCTGCGCGACCTGTTCGCGCCCGCCGGACAGGGGGCCAAGGTGATTGCCGTGCCGGTCGAGGGGCTGCCCGGCGGTTACATCACCCCGGTCGAGCAGGTGGGGGAAGGCCCTGCGGGGGCGGCAAGCGGCGTGCCGGTGGCGAACGCCTCGGCTAAGGTCGTAATTGTGGACGGCGGCGCGCCGGGCGTGGCGACCGCCAAGGTTTCGCTGGATGGCGGCACTACCTATGGCAATGCCGCCGCGGTCCCGCTGAACGGACAGATCGCCATCGGCGCCACCGGGGCAACGCTGGCGCTGGCAGCGGGGGACCTGGTGGCGGCGGACTCCTACGCGTTCCTGGTGCGCTCGCCGATCGGGCCGGTGCTGAAGACGGGGGCGGGTCCCGATATCACGGTGGCCGGGACGGTCAAGGCCGCGGCGGACGTGATCCTGCTGATCAGCGGAGCGGGGGGGCGCAACGTAGGGACTTACCAGATCAGCCTGGACGGCGGGGACTCTTGGAGCGGCATCAAGACCTTGCCTGTGGACGGCCTGATCGCCGTGGGCTCCACGGGGGGCGTCATCACCTGGCCAGCGCAGGATGCCGTGGCGGGGGACTCCTACGGGTTTCAGCTGCTGGCGCCGGTCCCCTCGGTGTCCGGGGTGGTAGAGGCGCTGGAAACGCCGCTTGCGCTCTACGACGTGGAGTTCGTCCATGTCGTGGGTCCCTCCGATTCCTCGGACTGGGCGGCGCTGGGGGTGCAGGCGGACCTGTTGTGGAATGCGCACCGCCCCACCTTCTTCCTGGCGGAGGCGAGGCTCCCCTACGCTGACGAGACCCTGGACGAGTGGACGGCTTACCTGACCGCGGAAAGACAAGGTTTCGCGCACCGCTTCGTCTCGGTCTGCGCGGCCTTTGGGGAGATCTCGGAATCGACCGGGCGGCGCATCACCAGGAACGCGGCGGGGCTTGCCGCGGGGAGGCTCCTGGCGATCCCGGTGATGCGGGCGCTTGGGAGGGTGAAAGACGGCAACGTGGCGCAGCTCTCGCTGCCGGTGGAGTACACGGAGGCGCACCAGGCTCAGCTGGAGGGCGCCGGGTACCTGACCGCTCGCCGCTATGCCGGGCTGTCCGGGACCTACTGGGGTGATGAGCGGACCATGGCGGACCTGACCTCCGATTACCAGTACCTGACGGTGCTCAGGGTGGTGTTCAAGGCGGTGCGGAAGGCGCGGCTCGCGGCGCTCAGGTCGATGTACGACGAGGCGGGGGACCTGGCTCTGGGCGCCTCGGCCGGGGGGCTCGCCTACCTCACGGCGAAGATCGAGGAGGCGCTGGACACCATGGTGAACGCGGTGCCCAAGGAGCTCGCGGGGAGGCAGATCACCATCCCGGAGGGTCAGGACATCGTGAACAACGGGGTGGCGGTGGAGATGGTGCTGATCGGGATCCCGATTATCAGGACCATCAAGCTCTACGCGAGCTATGTGTTCGCGGGGTCTGCGGCGGATCCGCGGCTGGCTTAACTTTTAAGGGGGTTGAACAATGGTCAACGGGAATTCTTACGACTGGGAGTCGGTGGAAATCATGCTGCCCAGCGGGCTGGCTGTAGCTGTCACTGACATCAGCTATGACGACGAGAGGCCGATCGAGGAGCGCTACGGCCGCGGCAGCCTGCCGCACGGCTATGGTAGGGGGAACTATAAGGCGAGCGGCAAGATGACGCTGGACCTGGAGGAGGCGACGCGGCTGCAGCTTTCTCTGGGAGGGTCGGTCTACGACTCGCCCCCCTTCCCCATTATTGTCTGTTACGGCACGGACGGGCTGCCGATTATCACTGACACGCTGCCGCTGGTGAAGATCGTCAAGACCAGCTCCGGAGCCAAGCAGGGGGAGGCGAACGTCGGGGTGAGGGAGTACGATTTCACTTGCATCGCGCCGATTGTCTGGGGGTTCGTGCCGGCGCTCTTGCCGACGTAACGAGGGTCTGACTGGTGGGACTGGTTGGACTGGTGGGACAACAACTAACAGATCAAAGGAGTTTTGATATGGCAAATGGTGCAATGCCGCCGGTGGTTAAGGAAGCAATGGAAAAGGGTGTCTCGGTGCTGGAGCTTACGGGGGAGGATGACCGCTTCTACTACTTCAAGAAACCGGGCCGTGAGGACATGAACCGCTACATCGCAACGGCGGCCAAGGGGAAACCGGCGCAGGCGGTGCGCAACCTGGTGGTCGAGCTGGCCATCCATCCTTCGGGCTCGGATTTGGCCAAGGAGTTTGAGGAGAAGCCGGGCAAGATGGTGGCGCTGAACAGCGCGCTGCAGGCTGAAGTGGGGATGAACGAGGAGTTCGCCTCAAAAAAGCTGTAAGGCTCCTGGAGGAGCTGGAGGCGCACCCCTTCCGGCAGATGGCGGTACTGGTCCGGCACTACCTGCGGGTGGAGCCGGACCAGGACTTCGAGCTTTTCCTGGAGCAGTACGCGGAGGCGCTCTGGATGGAAAAACGGCAGGTCCAGGCCATGGCGAGCGCGGTGGCCAAGGGGTTCGGCGGAGATAAGAAGTAGGCAGGGACTTACGGGCGCAAGGGGCACGGGAGCTTTTATGGAGTCGCTTTTCAAGCTGGGCATATTGCTTCGCATCGTGGACATGGTTTCGGGGCCCATTGCGCGGATCTCGCAGACGGTGGACGCGCTGCAGTCGAGGGTGGCCAGGCTGGAACCCGTGTTCAGCCGCTTCCGGGATTACGGGGCCTGGATCGCGGGGGCCGGGGTCGCGGGGGCGCTGGGTCTCTCGATCGCGGTGACCCAGTTCGCCAACCTGGAGGAGGCGCAGCTGGGTCTCCGGACCCTGGTGATGGACTCGGCGGGACGGGTGGGCGAGGAGTACTCGAAGCTGAACCGGCTGGCGGAGGATCTGGGAACGTCGCTCCCGGGGAGCACGCAGGACATGATCCAGATGTTAGTGGCGCTTCGCGAACAGGGGGTGCAGACGAACGTGATCCTGGGCGGCATGGGGGAGGCGGCCGCCAAGTTCGCGGTGCTGATGAAGGTTTCGTTTGCGGAAGGGGCCACGCATGTGGCGAAGTTCTCGGAGGCGCTGGGGATCGCGGACCGGGAGGCGGTCCCCTTCATGGATATCCTGCAGCGGCTGAAAAGCGCGGCGGGGGTGAACGTGACGGATCTGGCGGAGTCGTTGAAATACGCAGGCGCTTCGCTCAAGGCGCTGCGGGTCCAGGGGCTGGACGCCGGGCTTGAGGTGAGTGCTGCGATCGGGCTCATGGCCACGTCGTCCATCGAGGGGAGCCAGGCCGGGACCAACTTCGCGGCGGCGCTCACCAGGATGGCGGAAATCAGCAGCCGGCTTGACGGCGGCACGGTGGCGAAGCTGGTCGGGCCGCTTTTGGCTGCGAAGGGGATAAAGCTCAACTTCTTCGACGAGGCGGGGAACTTCGGCGGTATCCGGGCCATGATGGGCGAGCTGGAGAAGCTGCGGGCGCTGAACCCGCAGGAGCAGCTGATCGTGCTTTCCAAGCTGTTCGGGGTGGAGGCTGCGCGCCCGCTTTCCGTCTTCATCGCCCAGGGGCTCTCCGGATACGACGCCATGCTGGCGAAGATGCAGAACCAGGCGGACATGCAGACCAAGATCAACGAGATCATGTCCGGGACCAAAATGCAGTGGGAGACGTTGACGGGGACGCTGGGGAACGTGGTGGCGCACCTGGGCGCGGTGGTGACCAAGGTGGCGGGCCTGAACGGCTTGATGCGCCTGGCTAACGATCTTGCCGGAGGTCTCGATGCCTGGATTGTCGCTCATCCGCGCACCGCGGCGCTGATCGGCGGGACGGCGGTGGCGGTGACGACCATGGCGCTGGCGGTCGGGGGGCTGCTCCTTACCATCGGCCTGGGCGGGACCGTGGTCTCCAAGATGGTCATGGGGTACGGGCTCCTGGTGCAGGGACTGGGGCTCTTGAAGCTGGCGATCGGCGGACTGATCCCGATGATCTGGAGCTTCACGGCGGCGCTCCTGGCAAACCCTGTCACCTGGATCGTGCTGGCGGTGGTGGCCGGTTCCTACGCGATCGGCAAGGCTTTCCAGTGGATGTACCGGCATGTGACCTGGTTCAAGGCCGGTGTGGACGCCATGCTCTACGGGTTGGGGTTCGGGATCGGGCGGCTGGGGAAGTGGCTGATGGGCTTCGGGGCCATGCTGGCCAAGCCGTTCGTCTTCATCTGGACGGCGATCGGGAGGCTGGTGGCTGCATTGCCCGCGGTCTCGGAGGCGGTGTCTAAGGCCATGGCCGGGATGTTGAACGCGCTCCCTGACATGCTGGGAAGGTTGTTCGGGTCGGGTCAGAAGATCGTGACGACGCTGGTGGCGGGGATCAGGTCGGTGGCGCACCAGCTCCCCGGGGCGGTCAGGGAAATCTTCGGGAAGGTCCGTAACCTGCTCCCCTTTTCGGACGCCAAGGAGGGGCCGCTTTCGCAGCTCACGCTTTCCGGCTCGCGCATCATGTCCACCCTGGGGGATGGGATCATGGGGGCGGCTCCGGGACTGCGGAAGACCATGGCCACGGCGCTGGCTGGGGCGGCGCTTTCAACCAGCATCGCGGTGGCGCCGGTGCCTTCTTTTGCGGAGGAGGCCAAGGGGAAAGGGGCCGCGAGGCCGCCGGCTGCGACTGTGGCGCAGGGGAAGAAGCTGGTGATCCACATCGAGAATATTACCCTCCCCGGGGTGACCAACGCCTCGGACTTCATGGCGCAGCTGCAGGCCCTGGTGGAGGCGCATGATGCGTGACGGATATCTTTCCTGGGATGACGGTGAGGTGAGGCTGGGGGGCGAGCTCTTGCCGGGGGTGTTCGTGGAGCAGAATGTCCGCGGGGCTGTGCGCTTCGATGATGCCCAACTGGACGCGCAGTCGGGCAAGGCCAAGGTGCCGCTGGGGTACCAGGACGCGGTGGTGACGCTGACGCTCGATCTGCTTTGCGACGAGGCGGGGGACTGCTACCAGAAGCTCGAGCAGATCAGCAGGGTGTTCAAGGCGGACCGGAACGCGAACCCGAAGGTCTACGCGGTGCAGAACCGTCATCTGGCGGCGCGCGGGGTCAGGAACGTGATCTTCGCGGCGCTCGATTCGTTCGAGGATGACCGGGAGGATGTGATCATGGCGGTGCTCTCCTTTACCGAGCATCAGCCGGCGGTGATCCGGAGGGAGAAGCAGGCGACGGCGACCAGGGCGGCGCAGACCAAAGCGGGGACGGCTCCGCCTGTCAAGGCCAAGCCTGCGGTGTCGCCGAAGGTCGTGTCGGACCCGGAGAACCCTTTCATGGCGGGGCTCAGGGACGGCGCTTTATGATGGGAGTTGTGGGAGCAATGGGATTCAGGGGAGTGATGGCGTGGAAGTGAACGGGCTTAACCTGGAAATTACCGTGGGGGAGCTGGAGGTGTACCGGGCCCCTCAGTGGTGGATCGAGTCGCTGAGACACATGCCGCTGGGGCGGGCGGGCATTACTCTGCCAGACCCTGACCGCGAGCTTTGTCAGGTGGTCCGGGTGGGGGACGCCGTCCGGATCAGCGCCGGGTACCGCGACGCGGCGCCGTCTGTCTGGGAGGGGACGGTCACCTCGAGGTTTCCCGGGGAGACTCCGGACCAGCTGGAGATCAGGGCGGTGGACGCATCGCTGGCGCTTACCGAAACCAGGATCCTGCAGAGCTGGGAGGCCGAGACCCCGGAGGCGCTGGTAGCTTGGGTGATCAGGCAGACGGGGCTTGCGGCCGGGACGGTGATGGAGACCGGGATGGTGCTCCCCAGGGTGGCGGCTTCCAACGTCCCCGCCTGGCATCTGGTGCGCCAGATCCGGCAGAGCTGCGCGAGCGCCTTCGGGCTCGACATGAGCCGCTGGGCGCTCTGGCTGGGCAGGGATGGGGTGAATTGGGGGGACTTCGACGAACCGGGGGACCTGGTTCGGATCGCGATCGGGGAGAACCTGATCGGGCACGAGCCGTGCGACTGGAGAAGCGGCGGGATGGGGATGATCGAAACCTTCCTGATCGGGGGGCTTTCGCATTCGCGGCGGGTGCGGCTTAAGGACGATCGGCGGGGTATCGATGAGGTGCACCGGGCGCTCCGGGTGAGGCACGAGGGGACTCCGGAGAGGGTGCGGACCTTTGTCTGGTACGGGGTGGAGCATGGGTAAAGATATGGACCTGAAAAAGCTGCTGCAGCGGGTGGTGGAGCTGGTCATGCCGGACCTGCGCGCCTATTACCGTGTGCCACGGAAGGGGCGCGTGGTCAAGGCTTACGCGGCTGACGGGGCCTACTGGGCGGACGTGCAGCCGCTGAGAAACGATGACAGCGACGACGTTAACGAGCCGGTGCTGAGCCGGGTGGAGATCCCTGTCTTGTGGGGCGGACCTGAGCGCGGGGTGGTCTGCCCTCCTGTGGCTGGGACGCTCTGCGACATCACCTATTACGACGGCGACCCGAATTATCCGCGCATCAGCAACTTCCGATGGGAGAGGCACAAGGCGCCGGCCTGCGAGGTGGGGGCGTTTGTGATTCAGCAAAAGCCGGGGGTCTACCTGCGCATCACGGCGGGGAGCAACCTGGAGGGGAAGACGGGCGCGGACCTGGTGCACGACATCGGCGGCTCGATGCAGGAGACGGTGGCGGCGGACTGGAACATCGAGGTGGGGGGGAAGGCTGTCATCACCTGTCCGGAGGTGGAGCTGGCGGCGTCCGTCAAGGTTGTCTTGACCACCCCCATGCTACAGGTCACCGGCAGCATCTCGGCGGGCGGCGGTATCCAGGCGGCGGGCGATGTGGCTGACGCGGGGGGCACCATGGCGGGGATGCGGGATGTCTTCAACCCCCACACGCACCAGGAGCACGGTACGGGGGGCGGGGTGACCGACCCGCCTGCTGAGGAGATGTAGTCATGGATGATCTGTTCGGCCAGGACATAAAGCTGGGTGCGGACGGCCAGGCGCTGGTGGCGGCCAATGGGGAGCTGCTCCTGACTGAGGGGGCTGGGACGGGGGTGCAGGACATCCGCCTGCGGCTGGAGACCCCCCTGGGGGAGCTCTTCTACGATGCCGAGTTCGGGAGCCTGGTGCACGAGTTTTTCCTGGACGAACAGACCGGGGGGAGGCGCAGCGCGTTCGAGGCGGAGGTGATCGCGGCGATCGAGGCGGACCCTCGGGTGGTGCTTGGGTCGGTTCAGTGCCGGGTCGTCGCCTTCGACGAGCGGGGCTTCGAGGCGAGCGCTTCCTGGAGCTTCATCGGCGAGGACCACCCGTTCAACCTGGTGCTTTCTTACGGCGCCGGCAAAAAGGAGCTGCTGATAGATGTCAATCCAAGATCTGGTCTCTAAATCGCTGGACAGCATCCGCCAGGAAATGTTTGACCGGGCGGCGTCGGTCCAGGAGGAGTACGCGGCCAAGGGGTGGCTGCCGATCCGGCTCAATCTGAACAAGGGGATTGCGCGCGGGCTGATCGAGCTCTGGTGCTGGGGGCTCTGGCAGCTGTACCAGTTTCTGGCGCTGGTGCTGAAGCAGGCGTTTCCCGACAGCGCCACGGGGCTTTGGCTGGACCTGCACTGCAGGCAGGTGGGGGTTACCCGGCGTTTGGCGACCAAGGCGGCCGGGGTGGTCTATTTCATACGGACCGGGACGGCGGGGAACCTCCCTATCCCAGCCGGGCGGGTGGTTCGCACCAGGCCGGACGGCAGCGGGCGCATATATAGATATGTGACCACGGCGGCCGCCGTGATCCCGGACGGGTCGGCCGAGGTGGCTGTGGCGGTGCATGCTGAGGATTACGGCGCGGCTGCCAACGCCACGGCGGGCCAGATCTGCGAGATCGTCACCGTCATCCCGGGCGTGGACGCGGTTGAGAACCGGGCCGGGTGGATCACTTTGGAGGGGAGCGACGAAGAGGGGGACGAAAGCCTCCGTGAGCGCTACCGGCTGGCCTGGAAGGTCTTGAACGGCTGCACCAAATATGCGTACGAGGCGTGGGCCAAAGAGGTGACCGGCGTGGTCCAGGTGAAGATCCGAGACCAGCACCCCCGCGGCGAAGGGACGGTGGACGTGGTGATCATAGGGAGCGCCGGCGCGCCGAGCCCCGCCCTGCTCGCGGCGGTCGACGCCAACATCAACGGGACCGGTAACGATGACGAAAAGCGCCCGATTAACGACGACGTGCTTGTGGTGGGGGCCGACATGGTGACGACCGCGATAGTCGCGGAACTGGAGGTTTTTGAGGGGGACCCGGTGGTGATCGCGGAGCAGGCGGAGAACCGGGTGCGGGCCCTGTACGCGCCGCTGCCTGTGATCGCAGGTGTGGCGCCATTTGGGGTCGGGGGGGACGTCACGCGGGACCGCCTGGTTTGGGCCATGATGGTACCGGGGGTGAAGCGGGTCAACATGGTGTTTGCGGACGTACCGGTGCCGGAGTACGGGCTGGCGAGTTTGACGGCTCTCGACATCACCGGTGTCGTGGTCGCGGAGGCTTAGGTGGGGCTCTTATGGACATATTTCCGGGACTCGCTGCGGGTCTCCTTCCTGGCCAAGCCGGGGCCGCTCTCTATGCTGGCGGAGGGGGGCGCGCTCTGTCTCGACACGGTGAGGGATACCATTCTGCAGCTGCGTGACCAGTTCTTGCCTGCGCGCTGTGAGGATGTCTACCTGGAGCGTTTCGCGGCGAGCCGCGGCATCGTTCGGGCGCCGCTGGAGCCGGTGGAGCACTGGCAGGCGCGGATCAGGTTTGCCTATCACTGGTGGGCTCGCGGCGGCCGCGGTTCGGCCCTGAGCGAAGCGCTCCGGCTCGGCTTCGGTTTTACCTCGGCGGCGGTGATCGACCTGCGACCGGAGGATCCTTTACGGTGGGCCTCGTTTCGGGTGGTTATCGAGGGGGGCGCCGGGGATATTCTGCTTCGGGTGGCGCAGGTGCGCTGGGCAATCAATGAGGTTAAACCGGCGCGCTCGAAGCTTGCTGAGCTCAAGTTTTATGCGCCGGCTGAGCGGGTGGAACGGTGCGCGGGCATCGCTGTTCTTGGGGGCTGCGTGACTACTATCTACCCTTACGCACCGACGGATCTGCCGCTCGAGGATGCGTCGCTTTGGTTGGGAGTCGGCTGTCTTACCGGAACCCATACCGTTATTTATCCTGGGAGTGAGGAGTGATCAAATGAACCTGAAAACGCTTTGGACCGCGCTGGGGCTTGCCAAGAGGGCAAATGCCGAGGTGCTGGGGACGCTGGTCGAGATAACGCACATTGCGTTCGGTGACGCCGGCGGCAACGAGGCTTTCGAGCCGGACCAGGAAATGCTGGAGCTGGTCAACGAGGTGTATCGGCGCCCCGTCGATTTCGTGGCGGTGGACGAGGTGAACCCCGCCTGGGTCAACGTGGAGGGTCACATACTGGCGGCCGACGGCGGGTGGTGGGTGCGTGAGGTGGGGCTTTTCGACGCGGACGGCGACCTGGTCGCGGTGGGCAATTGTTCGCCTCGTTATAAGCCGCTGCTTGTCGAGGGGGAGTCGACGGACCAGTACTTCCGGCTGGTGCTTCTCACCTCGAACACTGCTGTGATACAGCTGGAAACGAACCCGGCGCAGGCGGTGGCTTCGAGGAAGTACGTGGAGGAAGCACTGGTTGAGGCGGGATATGGGCTACCGGTGACTTTGGCGGTGGAAACCACCTTTACCTGCCAGCATGGTACGGTCTTTCTGAACCCGGCCGAGGGTGCAACCGTCGCCTATCGTCTCCCTCCTTTCAGTTCGGTGTCGGCTGCCAAGAGGTTCAAGCTGAAGAATATCGGCCAAGGGCAAGCATTGCTTGATGCTGCCGACGCCAAAACCATTGACGGGGAAGCTAGCATATCGCTTTTACCTGGTGACCGCTTTGAGTTAGCCAAAGACGGCAGCAACTGGCAGACCATTTAAAGAGGAGGAATCAAAATGAAGAGCTTTTACATTCTGCTGTTGATACTACTGACCGCCCTGCCGGCCTTGGCCGCCCCCACTAATACCAGTGGCCCCTGGGGCATCGATGCCGCTGGTTTTCGGAACTTCTCCACCGCCTTGGCGTCTCCGGCCACTATCGGTAAAACTATTGTCGTCACGAAGCCGGTGACCGTCAACGACATGACGGTTACCGGCAACAGGCAGGTGAAAGTCATGCCAGGGGGGCGCATCGACGTTGCCGCGGGTAAGACCTTGGCCTTTGCACTCGATTCCGGCTTCGAGGCAGGCGGTCACGCGGCCTTTGGCGGAGCAGGCGCCGTCACGGGGCTGAAGTATGCCGAGCCGGAGTGGTTCGGGGCTATCACGGGCGACGCCGGTGATGATGGCTCGGCCATCCAGAAAGCTTTGAATGCGGCCACCACTGTGCGCTGCAGGCCAGGCGTTTACCTGTGCACCATCGTCAGGCTGAACAGCTATAACGAACTGTACGGCGCGGGCTCCTCCACGGTGCTCCGGGCCTTCGACAGCACCACGGCCAGCCAGTATGTCCTGGCAACCAACGCATATGGTGAGGGGACAGAGGACCCTGCCGAGAACAAACATGACATCTATGTCCACGACCTGAAACTTGACGGGCGGGTTGCCGAGTACGGATACCAGCCGTTCTATTACACGTTGAACATCAACGCCACAACCAACATGCTCGTTGAGCGCGTGGAAATGTACGGGTTCAGGGGCGACGGTGTTTACCTCGGGTCCGGCAACTACGCCGGCCTAATTCGTCGGAACCAGAACCTTACGTTCAGGGACTGCACCATAGATGGTGTGACCAAGACCAACCGCAGCGGCATGTCTGTCATCGATTGCGATGTTCTCACCGTGGAAAACTGCCGGTTTAAAAACATTGGCAATCCCGAATTGTCGTCATCGGTCGGCGGGTTCAACTGCGAACCGAACGGGACCAACGCAATCTATCGCACTATCCGTTTGGTCGGCTGCACGTTCAGCGACATCGACACAACGAACACCTACGGGGTGAGCTTCTTCACTGGCGGTAGACAGCTTGACAGGAATGATCGGGACTGGTCGGTGGAGAACTGCACATTCATCCGCTGTTACAAAGGCGTGTCGGTCGCTACTGCAGCCAAAACGCCCGGCAGCGAGCATGACTACCTCAGGGTCGTCGGTTGCAAATTTTACAACTCGGTAACTGAAGACATCAACCTAGCCAGTACATTCGGCGTGACCATAAGCGATTGCCACTTTGAGGTGTTCCCTATAGGGTCGACGTCTTACCGCGGAGGTATTTCAGTTGGCGCGTCGTATGGAAATGCGATAGATACGGTGATCGAGAGCAACACCTTCAAGGGGCTTCGCCCGCAGTTCGGGTGTATTGCCATCCGTGGTGCACGTTCACTGCTGATTGAGAAAAACAACTTTTACGACATCACCGGCCCATGCGTGCAGATAGTAACCACTGACACGGTGGGGCTCGCTCGCAGCCTGGAAGGAATCATAGTTCAAGGTAATGTCGCTTACGATTTCTTTGACACGATAGACGGATCTTCAGCCACCACCGGCATGTTTGTCAACACGTCGGGTATCGGGTCGGAGTTCATCAGCTCAACCTGCATCGAGCGCGACAACCTAGTATTCGGTGGGATCTTCAAGCACCGGGCCACCAGCCTAGTGACGTTCCGGGAGCAGAAAGTGACCGCAGCCCCGAGCAACGGTACCTGGGATGTCGGGAATTCTGTCACTCTGGCGGCTGCATATGGTGGAACTTACACCTGCACGGCTGCCGGGACCTACGGCACACTGACGGGCGTGACGGCCAATGCTACCAATGGCAGCTACGCACTGACAGGCGTGGTGGATACATCCACTGTGCTCCGCGAAGGTCACTGGATCACGGTAGACGCGGCTTCTACTGCTTATAAAATAGCAAAAATCGACGGGTCCACGGTGTACATCGCAACTGCATTTGCTGGTACCACCGGTACATCACTCGCGGTCGCTTTTGCCCCCCCGTCATTCGCATATTCGGCGCCGGTTTCCCGTAGTGCCGATCGGGGCAACGAATCGGTGACATTGACCCTTGGCGTCTCGCCCATGGTCAACACCTGGGCTACTCCGCTGACCGCCGATCGTGCTGTCAGCCTGAACAACACAAATGCCGTCGCAGGTGCGAGATTCAGGATTGTCAGAGCTGCCTCTGCGACGGGGGCCTATAATCTGAATGTTGGTGGTGGCCTGAAACTTTTAGCAGCTGGCCAGTGGTGTGAAGTGGAATATGACGGCACAACGTGGGTGGTTACTGCGAGTGGTTCGTTGTAAGGGCAGAAGGAGAATGGGGGCAGTGATTCGCTGCCTCCATTCTGTGATACAGGGGGCGTAAAACAGAGGCTGGTTTTCCAGCCTCTGTTTTGTTATATAGTCAGTGGTCAAAAGAATCTTGGCGTGGTCAATAAATTAGGTGCGAGGAAATATCGCGCTTTTGGTGCGCTTTTTATCGCGTTGCGCTTGTAAAC
>Ga0209518_1000942_pt1 | contig 34621 bp, 41 predicted proteins | sample RifGroB1_FD_183993 | JGI IMG/M metagenome (GOLD analysis project Ga0209518, IMG submission 183993) | Groundwater microbial communities from Rifle, Colorado, USA - Groundwater B1 (SPAdes) (version 2) | ecosystem: Environmental > Aquatic > Deep subsurface > Groundwater | place: Rifle, Colorado...
ATATATCTCTCTGTTTTTTATTCATCTTCGTGGCGCCTCCGCGCCATAACCAGGTAAATGCACCGGTCTGCAACCGCCGGTGATTTCCTGGCCCGTTATAGTGCTCTATGTTCCGTAGTCGATTGCCACTATTCGACCCTGAAACCATCCGAATGAATCCTGTTTGTTCTCAACAGGGACAACCCAATCTCCGGCATCAACAAACGAGTCAAAATCAAAATCAGCGTGGTCACTGCGCGAAAATTCAGACGCACGAGCCATAACAATCAGAAACCCGCCAGAGATTGCAAACAGCACAGGACACAGTTTGTCGCTCTTGAGTTGCCGCCAAAAATTAGCCTCTTGCATATTTGCTAGCAGCCCGTGAAGGAACAACCGCCATTCCACAAAACGAGGAATTTTAATTGCGTACCGTTTTGTTAAAAATACATTCCGAGTTGCACCCTGTTTCATGGTTGTATTTCCCTTATTAACCGTTGCAGCCTTATAATGTCTGCGACTTTACAAGCTGGGCAGTAGTAGGTTCCCCGCGACTCTTCCAGTGGAGTGTTGCAATCTGGGCAGCGATATTTGTTCTTTTCTGCTTCCTGCGCCGTCAAAGTTTTAATTATCCGCATACTTTAAACCACTGAATATCTCAGCCAGTGCCACTAGTTGAGCCGTCGCAGTGGCAGTCTTGTCCGGCCCCAAGGGGTAAAACATTGCTTTCCATTGATCGATATCAAAATTTGCTTTGCGGCAGGCTTCCAACAGCTTCTCTTCTGTTATTGTTTCTGCCGGTAAATCTGACACGCGCCGTTCTATGGCTCCCCATGTTGGCTCATATTCAGGCCAGCCAGATTCTACAACAACACACTTGAGAGGCCCACACCCTGTATTTTGTCTGTGGTGGTGGATGGCATCCAAAATATCATCCAGAAAGTTATGTTGTTGCGTAGTCAAGATGGTCAAATCGCTATTTTTCATTACTGTGTATCTGCTTTCTCTTTTCATTTTTAAGCTCCTTTTCCTTATTGCCGCAACCGCTCTATAACCAGTCGCGGCACACGGTCTGCGCTACCGCTTGCCGGTGCACTTAGTCGTTATGCCTCAAAATCTGAAGCCCCGTTAGCAAACCTCTATCACCTTCGCCCCGTCTGCTCGTACAGTAGTAATCCGCATGAGTGGGCTATTGTCCGGTACAGGGTGATTGTCGTTTGGTTCGATAATTGCCCCTGTCTCTGGGTATTCGCCGTTGCCGAGTGTATACGGTTGCGTGTAATCCTCGTAAAGTTTGGGGGTGACACCTTCCTTGAAACAGCTTTTCAGCTTTTCCAGCCAGAAATCATCCAGCAAATGAAACGACTGGTTTTCATGGCGGGAGAGTGTACCGTCAGGGTGCCGGAGCAAAACCATATCGCTACCGAATGCACCGGCTTTCTTTCTGACCTGTACCACGTAACCGACATAGTTATTCCACCCCTTAAATCCGCCCGCTTGTGGACCTGTAATGACGTATTCGCCAGGCATAGGGTGTGATCCAAAGTGCGTCATTTTCTCGTAATTGCGAGATTTTACTATCAGTTCGAGTATTTCATCGTTCATGCCGCTATCCCCCTTCGATTTGCTAACCACCGGCACAGCGGGTTTATCGCCCGCCGCTGTGCCGGTAGCCGTTATATGATTATCAACTTTCGTTGTGGTCGCTTTAAAAAAGCCCCACCCATCAAGAGATGGGCTTTTTGCATTCATAGGTGTTTAGCTGTAATTACGGATACCCGTAATTGGTGGTTGGAAATACACATTTGACCTCCTTGTCACAAAAGTTTATAAAACGTATTCTGTGGTGGAAACGTTTACCTTATCCCGCTAGCAAGCCTACATTAGGTCCAAGTCTCCTGCAGCAAAATTTGAACGGGATGCCTCACCGCGACTAGGAACGTCTGCAATATCATTGTCCACATATTCGTCTAAATTGGTGAAACGCAAAACAGTACCATCTACTAGGTTTTCCGACTCCTCAGGCGCAGCTCCCGGAATTCGGAGACGACGATAACGGGCTGCATCTATGACCGTTTCCGTTCTGGCAGGTATTAAGGTTGTCTCGTCAATCATCATCGTTACCCCTCCTTTTTAGTCCATCGGTGTCCGACGGGTCAACGGAATTTCCGGTTCTTCTTGTGAGTCCTGGTCTGGTACCGGTTTTTGTTCCTCTTCCGGCGAAAAGCTTTTTACTCCGTAGGTGTACCCTGTGCTCTTAGGAGCAGATCTCTTCAGTTCTTCGACTCGGACGAAAAGCTTATCGAGAAGTATCACCAGATTCGTACCATCTTCGAGGAAGTCAAAGGTCTTGAGGCTGATCAGTAGTTTCTGCGCCACGCTCTCGACGTGTCCGCCTTTCCTACCAGTTACGTCGATGGCTCCGTTCTCCATGACGGGATAACCGGAAGTTCTGCTTGAGTAAACCGCTTTCTTATCACTTCCGGGGCTTATATCCACCGGCTCGTCTGAGATTGGGTCCACGTCGGAGATCACCCAGTGCTCTTTGATATGGTCAGCTCTGGCCTTGAGGTATTTGAGAGGAGATCCAAGAAGAGACACCTGCTCCGCCGATGTCATAAAGTACCTCCGACGGGTTATCGGGTGATATAGGATGTTCGGCGACCGCAGGGTTAAACCTGCTCGCTCTCTCAGTGCGTCCCTGGCACGGAGAACTGCGGCCCTTGAGGAGTCCATAGCCTTGAGCTCAGTGGCGGAGCTGAAACTGAAGAATCCACGCTTATTGATGTTCTCTACGGCAAACTGGATGGCAATGGGTGTGGCCGCATTCGAATCACTCTTCGCTTTATGCCTCTGCATCGCAGCATCCACGGCTCTCAGGGATCGGCCAGTCTCCTCTGCGTATGCTTTTCTTTCCTTGTGAGATAAAAGGACAAGCTGGTCAAGTTCTTTATCGGTGTAGGTCTTCCTCCTGTCACGGATTCTGTTTCCGAGCGGCTTGTCTCTCAGGTAGTAGCAGACCATCTGGTAGGCTGATTGAAAGCTGCGTCCTTCGAAGTAAGCCGCGAACTCAGTGACCAGTGCCTGAGGGATGGTGGGATCACCCACGGTGAGAGTCTTTTCAAGTTCCGCGGCGCGGCGGCGTAGCGCGTTCCTCAGTTGGTCGTTCTTTGCAAATGACATAATATCCTCCTGGTTAGATATGTGGTATGGGTGTAACATTAAGTTTGGAGGTTGTCAAGCAGTTTTACTAGTATGCGGATAGTAGGGCACTATCACGATTGAAACTAGCTCTAAGACTCAAGGTAAGTGATTGAAAAATCTAGGAAGGGACGGGTTTCAGGGTGTGGAATAAGCATTCTTGCGCAGGAAAAAAACTAGAGGTAGCCCTTTTACAGTTAAATTGAGATGTGTTAATTTACGTGCGTGTAAAAAGGAGAGAACTTCGCGGCCTTGCCAAGGATACATACATTTTAAGACATCTCAATTTAAACACTATATGGCTTGCTAGTTTTCAGATTTCATAAGTATCTTTAAAAAATTATTACTACTGGATTACCTTTAAAAATCAATACTTACCGGTGGAAATAGTACTATCACGATTGGCACCCCCCGTCGGCGCACCGTTGGAATGTAACTCCCCGTAAACTACTGGTTTTTAGTTGTATATGGTTAGTAATATTATTGTGTTACATGTTTACTTTCCTACTACAGACATTTATATTACATACCGTATGGGAGTTTGTTAGATGATTTTAATACCCGTCTCGGGGCTAGGCTTAACCCGTCCGAGATCCAAGGGTTCCATTATGCACCTTTTCATATATAGAGAGACCCGTATACTCCAAAGCTGTAAAATACTTGACTTTTAGCCCTTTTCGGGTACAATAAGAACATATTTTAAGAGTCACAAAGGAGGATGTATGCTACTTTTAATTATGTGTCTGGTAGTTCTTTTCGGTCTCTGTATCGAGCTGGAGAGTTTGAAAAATGATCTTAAAAGGAGGAGAAAATGAGCATTAAAAAATATTCAACTTATACCTACGAACACGACGGCGAGACGTTCCCACTACCGTTTGACCCAGAAGGCGGCCCGGAAAAGGTTTATGTGGCCGAGAACGGTTTAAAAGCCATTCTTGCCTTCCTGGTCCGCGACGATTCACCGGCTGACCCGTTCGAAGAGTTTGATGAGGGCGACTTTTACCAGTTCAATAATAGGTATAAGCATTATACCCCGCGACCGGACATAGAAGAGTTTAAACGCATTGTAAGAGATAATCCGGGCCGCGTCGTGACAGTCGATTCATATGGAGACGGTTACAGGGCGGGAGAACTTGTTACCTCTAAGATGTGCCGAGGGGACAAAAGGACCGGAGAGAACAGCAAAGCGGAAAAGCTCCTGGATTATTCGGACGGGTATTATATATCACCCGAGGATGCAACGGATTATTACCAATACGCGAAAGGCTCGATAGAAACATATTCTTCATGGTGTGAGGGTGACGTTTACGGCGTGATTATTTGGGAGTATAAGCGGGACAGTATAGCAAAATCCTGGGAAGATCCAGACCGGAATGAGTGTTGGGGTTATTATGGGTATGCGTATGCTGGCCAGGTACTGGCCGAGGAGTTTAAAAATTATTTCGACATTAATTCTAAGGAGGCTACACGATGAAAGCAAAATTCACTAAAAACCGGATCCACAACGCACGCCAGCTGGACAATAAAGAGACCATCTCGACGTATAACCTGGTGACTCACAAGAAAGGGGTATTTAAAAACCCTGTAACCGTTCGCTGCTACATGGGCCGGTCGAGCCAAGCGTCTGTGATCTATGCTTGCTTGTGGGTAAATGACAAGCTCGTCAGTGTATCAGGTAAAGGGAGCGCCGGCGGGTATGGGTATCATAAAGAGAGCGCGGCGATCGATGAAGCAATCACGAGTGCAGGGATTGAGCTTTACGGCTCGCCTTACGGAGGGGAGCGGGACAAGGAAGCAGCAAAGAAAAAATGCAATATTAGCGGGGTAGGATCAACCGCTATTGAGGACGCTTTATATGCAATCGGGCGGGCACTGGGGTACACGGAAAAACAAATGTATTTGACGAAGGGGTGAAAAATGATTGAGCTCTTGATAGTAGGGGCGGTAGTTACCTGGATTTTGAGACATAAATAGTGAGGGAGGGTGAGAGGATGGTTAGACAGATGTTGATAGATGCATACCTTGACTATAGAAATAATTACATAACTATTCATAAATATGCTGAACATAACGGATTAAGGTACGAGGAAGCAGTCGCATTTATAGACGCCTGTAGACTTGTTTTCTATTCTGAACACCCTGAAAGGTGAGGAGGACTTAGAACCATGAGAGACCGCACACCAGGACCATGGGAAGCCAAAAAAGGGCCGATATATCTGGAAAATAAGTACTACATAACCAGCGAAGATGGGTTTATTGTAGCCGCTACGGGATTCCAGAGCGAAGAGAACGCGATTAATGCGCATCTAATTGCCGCAGCTCCTGATATGCTGGAGGTGTTACAGGGATTGCATAAGGCGCTGGCACGCATGATTGACAAGCACGACCCTGACAGCATAGAGGCCGAATGGTTGCAGCACTCACATGAGGCGATTTTAAAGGCCCAAGGTAAATAAATAAGCTTCATCCAAGCCCGGAAGTGTCAAGTTCCGGGCTTTCTTTTTTGTCCGCGCCCCTCACTTTGTTCGGGGATTAAGTAGCACCTATCGGTGCATAGCGTGCCGCCTTTCATTACAACCGAATAGTTACGCCCTGGCGGGCGGGATGAAAAGCCGACATAGCGATTTTGAGAGGGGCACCTGGGGGGATTTGTTGCGACCCGGCCGGAGTACTAATCATCCAGAATGTGATATATGAGCACCCAAAAATCCGAAAAAGTAAAGAATTTCACACGCTTACAGGTGGAGCCGCGACGAGGGGTGAGATGGAGGAGAGGGGTGCGGAAGGATACCACCAAAAATCCCATCTGTAAAGAATTTAACCCCTTGACCCCCGCATCCACTTCATGCTAAATCTACTAAAAAAGAGGTGATTTCGTATGCGGGAAATACGGCTCCGCCTAAAACTCAGTGTCGCGGAATTTGCAGAGCTTCTGGGCCTTGAGAAGTCCACGTACCAAGGGTATGAGTCGAGGAGGAGAAAGACCCCGCCTGACATGATTCTCAAGGCGCAGGAAGCTGAGAGGCTCAACACCAAGTTCTTCAAAGAGCTGCCTAAGAGGATCGACAAGGCGCTCGGTGGTCGTGGGGTGCCTAATGTGGCGAGGAATGTCCCGTGGGAGTGACAGGACGAGCCGGTCGAGGCGAGGTAAATTAATTCCTTAACTGAGTCATTAAACCACACATATTTTACTTGACTTTCTACACAGTTCTGATATACCGTCCCGTCCATGGATCTCATGGCGCAGGACATATTCTGTCTGGATTTGGGACTCCCTGGAGATCCCCCACCCGCTATTGCTCCATTCAACCCGAAAGACCCTTCTACCTACATCGACGAAACCTGCCAACTTTACGACCCTTTTTCTGACGACGCACCACCCACACCCGAGAGAAAACCCTTAACCCCGTGGCCCCCGAGCCTGCCGGTGGAGATCGCCCTTGGTGCCGACAGCATGGACAACATCCTGCTCCGTAACGGCGTAACTGAGGAAGAGTATGTAGGGTGGACGCTGACCCCTGCTTTCCGTCGTGCGCTGGCCGAGGCTGCCAAGGATATACGCGAGAACGGTCTGACCTTCCGTGGGCTCTGCCGAGGCATCGCCGAAGACTTCCTGCCGGAACTCGACCAGAAACTCCATGATAAGCTGATCCCCTTCGCGCAGAAACTGGACGCGCTGAAAAGCGTGGTCAAGTGGGCGGGCCTTGAGCCGAAAGAAGAGAAGGCCGTCGCATCTGCTAACTCCAACCTCGTCAATATTCAGATAAATCTGTAACGGAGCCAGTCCAATGCTCATGCAAACACTTTCAGGCGTTGCACAGGATCTTGATGCGGATTCCGCAGGTGGTACGATAACCGCCACCCCTGCGCATTACCCTCAATCAGTAGAAGGCGTACTTATATCCTCCGCCCCTGTGGTCGCTGTTATTGACGAGGAGAGTGGTGCGTTCACCATCGACCTGCCGAAAACCGCCCACATACTGCTCACTGCCAAAGACCTACGAGGCAAGACTTACTTCTCCCAGATCATCGTCATATCCAACGACGACAGTGTGAGTATCACCCAGTATCTCCCGACCAACCCCGCCGGAGGGCTTACCCCCGCTGTGATCGAGGGTGGCGTCGTGGTGATGCAGCAACGTCGGCACACAGCCGCAGAGTGGGCGGAGGAGAACCCGGTACTCGCCAATGGTCAGATCGGCCTCGCCGCGGACACAGGCGTTTTTAAGATTGGTAACGGTGTGGCGGTGTGGAGCAGCCTCGCCACTGAGTACGGACCAGGCGCAGGGGGTGGGTCGTGTGAAGATGGTGCTGGTATTGTCTCAATTCTGCTTACTGGCTCGGTGGGTCTCGTTGACACATACACGATAACCCTCGACGACCTCACGACATATACCTTCGACGTGACTAACGGAGCTGATTCCTTCGTTCCTGGACCTCCGGGACCATCAGGGATCGACGGTGACTCTGCCTATGACATTGCCGTACTGAATGGATTCGTTGGTACTGAGGTAGAATGGCTTGCTAGCCTCGAAGGGGATGTAGGTCTGCCAGGCCCACCGGGTGCGACAGAAGCTTCGGGGGTGTCGTTCACTCCTGCAGGGACTCTCTTAGCCACGGATGTACAAGCGGCGATAGTGGAGCTGGATGCCGAAAAGCAGTCGAAAATTACCATCAGTACCCTTGAGCCATCAGGCGGGGTGGATGGAGACATCTGGTTTAAATACACGGTTTAAATAAAAGGAGCACAACCATGGCCGGAAAATCAAACTATCTCGAAGGACAGTATCTTACCCACGAACTCCGCACTGGGTCATTCACGAAACCGGCAGGGATTTTCGTCGCACTGCTGACCGCCGCACCATCGGACGCAGGCGGTGGAACTGAATGCACTGGTGGTGACTATGCCCGTGTGCAGTGTGGTCCCTCTGATGCAACCTGGAGCGCACCCAGCGGAACGCCGCGCAGTTCATCCAATGTTGGATCTGTTACATTCCCGACCCCTTCCGCAAACTGGGGCAGCGCCACACATTTCGGGCTATACGACGCGGCCACAGGTGGCAACCTGCTAAGATGGGCGGCGCTGACGACAGCCAAAACCATCAATAATGGCGACCCTGCACCGTATTTCCCTGCTGGTACGCTGGTTGTGACGGAGGATTAAGGCGTTGGCCCAACTCCTAATAAAAGCCATCGACGCAACAAATCCCGATCCAGCCACAGATCTCCGAGGTTGCTACAAGGCGGGAATGATTGTGGAAGTGCGGGAGGATAACGCACCGCGTGGGACTCTGGAAAAATGGCCTGCATTTGCGTGGATCATGGTTCCCGGCATTCCGGCTGACACTGTGCGTAAGTACATGCAGCCGGAGCTGTCCGCGCTCACCGGAGAAGTAACGCGGCGGCGAAGATGGCGGATTCGGTGGGCTGATTTGCCGCTAGCTGTACGCAATAAGCTGCAAGCCACTGGGCAGATTGTAATCAAGGCTGGTGACTATACCGGCGCATATGACTTCACCTGGTCGCAAGTGAAAGTCTACTTCCGCGACTTGCAGACCGGGCTTGACGAGGCGGGAGAACTGTAATGGCGACCTACACCAAAACAGTCGATCCCAACGGCGGATCTGACTATGCCAGCCTCAGTGCTTGGGAGGCCGGGGAGCAGGCGCTTTATTCCTCTGGTGATATTGCTATTGCTGATTGCAAACGTACGGGAGCAACCAAGGACACAACCATTGTCACTGTCGCTGGATGGACTGCTGGTGTTATTCCTAAAATCATCGTTAATGCTGCCCATCGCCATGAGGGTAAATGGGCAGATCAGCGGGGAGATGGGAATTATATTTATGTGTTGTCTGTTGGTGCTAGTGGAACCGCCCTCCAACTGGGAAATGCGGGGAATGAGGTGTTTGGACTGCTCCTGGAAAAAGTATCAACAGCCGGATACAACTCAGCGGGGATCGGTGTTAGCGCAGTAGCTAATACCCGTATTTCTGGCTGTATTGTACGAAATGCAGGGTCGGGATCTACAGAGGTAAAAGGGATTGCTGGTGAAACAGTAAACACCGATACCATCGTGGAAAATAGTATTTTCTATAATTGGCCAACCGCTGGCATCAAGGTCCAGGCTGCCTCAGATAGTAATTTCAAGATTTACAACTGCACGGTATATGGTTGCGGGATTGGTGTTCACACTTATGGATATCAGGACACAGATATAAAAAACACATTGGCATTGAACTGCACCACTTGTTTTGCAGGTGGTGCGGGTCCAGTCAGTAATTACAACGTATCATCCGACGCCACCGCCCCAGGTGCTAACAAAGCGACCAACAAAACCGCATACACAGATTATTTCGTCGATCCCGCAAACGGTGATTTCCATCTCAAAAACACATCACTGGCGCTGTTCGGGCTATCCGGTGCTGACCTTTCCGCCACGTTCACTACCGACATCGACGGCGTAACCCGCTCGGCACCGTGGGACATCGGTGCGGATCAGTATGTGGCCGCTGGTGGGGGCGAAATCCTCCTTGCCGGTTCACTCACCGGCAGCGCCTCAGTATCGGCAGCACTTACCACTGCGATAACACTCGCGGGTAGCAACACAGGCACCGGGTCCGCAACTGCCGCACTGACAACCGCTATACATCTTGCGGCAACAAATGCAGGCTACGGCAGTATTGCCGGGGAGCTGGCAGGCACGGTAGCAGGAATACTTCTATCCGGCACGATCAGCGGGACCAGCGCGGCAACTGCCGCACTGACAACTGCAATCACCCTGGCCGGTGCAAACGCTGGAGCAGGTGCAACATCCGCTCAACTATCCACGGCTATTATCCTTGCCGGCGCTGCTAATGGTGACAGTGACTGTCAGGCGGCGTTGACCACGTCCATTGCTCTGGCGGGGCAGATTGTTGGGACGGGATCGGCCCAAAGCTTGTTGACCGTCGTAATTGGAATACTCGGCTCGATGTCCGTAAAGGTCGCAGGGGCGCATAAGAACGTAGACGCAGCCTATGTATTCGCAGACGGAGCGTTTCGGTTGGTGGGTGATGTATGGGGGAATGTCTTAGGTGAGTGGGTGCATATCAGCCCGACGACACCGTTTCTACTGCGCGAGGATTTAGGTTATCTGCTGAGAGAAGACGGTACGCGATTTATGAGGGAGGTATAAAGTGGCGGATGCAAAGATCAGCGCAGATGAAACAGTAACCCCCGCAGGCGGGGATTTCGTCCCTATCGTACAAGGCGGGGTCAATAAGAAAGCCACGATTGGCAGTATCAACGCTCTGGCTGAGGAAGTGGTAACAGCTCATGCCGAGCTTACTGACGCACACGGGCTTGGTAATAAAGCAGACCTCGTGGGGGGTATCGTACCTACGAACCAGCTCCCCTCTTACGTGGACGACGTACTCGAATACAGCTCACTTGCAGCATTCCCCGCAACAGGCGAGACGGGCAAGATATATATAGCACTTGACAATAATAAGACCTATCGCTGGTCAGGGTCGGTTTATGTCTACATCACAAGTGGGGCCGTAGACAGCGTAGCTGGCAAGACAGGAATCGTAGTGCTGGTTAAAGGCGATGTCGGTCTTGGAAACGTCGATAATACTTCCGATGAGAGCAAGCCGGTTTCCACAGCACAGCAGACGGCGCTGGACCTGAAAGCACCCAAAGCTTCTCCGGTATTTACAGGCAATGTCACGGGACTAGGGGCTTCCACGGGAACCTCCTTCAATTCAATCACAGGACTTGCTTCAGTGGCTCCGGTAGCTCCAGCAGTGACTCCTGCAGTTGGTACGTCAACCCTGACAGCAAGACAAGATCACGTCCATCCTGCTACAGCACCAACGGCGACCGCAGGCACCAATACCACACAGGTAGCAACGACGGAGTTTGTCCAGTCTGCTGCTAATAGTCAACTTATCACCACCAACACAACTCTGGTCGCCAGTCAAAAATACCTCTGCGATAACCGACTCGGCTCAATCCAGATAACTCTGCCCACAGCACCGGTAGTAGGAGCGACAGTAGAAGTTGTTGACGCTTATAACCAGTTCTATCTCAATCCGCTTAAAGTGATCGGCGTTGTCTCAGGGATTGCCAATGCTGATATTACCACGCAAGGGGTGTCAATCAAGTTCACCTACCTCGATTCGGTAAAAGGATGGAAGGCAATCTATCAGCATGACGATGTGACTGATCTGCTGGAGAGTTACAAGATGTATACTGCCCGACTGAAGAGTGATCTGTCTTTACTGTCTGGCACTGGTGTGCATACGTTTACAAGGGCATCCAACCAGTACGGAACTGCCGCAGACGGATCGCCTCTATTGGCTACCTCCGGTAATCCAGCTTATAACGCACAGACCGGCACAGGCATCCTCATCGAACCAGCCTCAACCAACAAGTGTACCTGCCACGGCGTGCCGAGGGCTGATGCTTATGGATCGACACTTTCATCAGGCGCGGCAACAAAAGGTAAGGTTTATGAGATAGTAACGAGGACAAGTATTGATTGGTCTACTGTCGGTACTTTGGTTAGTGGCGCTGCAAATACTGTCGGCGCTAAATATCTGATTACCGGAACACTTACATTTACCGCTGATGATACAGGTAAAGAAGCAATCGACTACATCGGCACCAAAGCCTACCACGATGGTACAGCGTTCCAGAATCCTATAGTTGGTATGACGTTGAGTGGTGCTACTCAAGCAGTCCTCTCCATAGTAGACGACAGCACCGCCATATCCGCAGCAGGGTTAAGTGGAATGGTGAATGGTGGGAAGGTTTATAAGCTGGATAATAGTTTGGGTATAGCTGTGGCAAGGCTACATATAGCAGGGAGCGTAGGAAACTTAAATCCGCACAATGCTGGTGTGCGTTACAGGGCTACAGGTAATCTCCTCCTTCGCGATGGATGGACTGCTACAACATGGTCAGCGGCCAGCACATCAGCAACTTATATCCAAAAGGTGTCTCAGGCGGCGATAATACCAGGCAATACTGGCACGGTGATGATGTTGGAAGCCACAGTAGGAGCAGTCGCTTACTTCATCCTCCCTCAACTAGAGGAACAATCAGTAGCCACCTCCCCAATCCTCACAGCAGGGGCCACGGCTACAAGGGCAGCAACGGTACTATCCATACCAACAGCTTCAAATATTCAAGTGGCCCCAAGCCGCCTTGAGTTCCGCTGGACTCCCTCATTCGCCACGACAGTTACTATTGGTACGCAATGCCTTTGGAGCAGCTATACGGATGCGAATAATGAGTTGAGTATTCTTTTTACCGGCACGTCACTGATTTTCCGTAAACGTGTAGCAGGTACTAACTACGATGCGACTATTGCCGCCACAGCCACGGCAGGGGTAACAAAGTATATCGCAGCAAAGGTGCTGGCAGACAACAGCACGCAAATAACCGTTGACGATGTAGCCGGGACAGCGAACAGCAACACCACCGCCCCCATTATCGGCACCACTATGGAAATAGGCTCGTTGAACGGAGCTTCACAGACAGTGGGCAATATTCAGATGGTTAGGACGTTTAACAATGCTTTCTAAGCTATTTATATTAAGCATCTTATGTACGATGCTTACAAGTTGCTCCACTTGGGATCGTCGAGATGTTAACAAGGCGCTGTGGGCAGCATCTACTGCAACGCTTATAGCTGATTGGGGGCAAACAAGATATACGGCGGCTAACCCTGACAGATATTATGAAAAGAATAAGATACTTGGAGAGCAACCATCACTTGATGCGGTAGATAGATACTTTACAGGAGCGGTCCTTCTTAATACTACCATGTTTTTTGTATTACCTGAGAAATGGCAGACTTACTGGTTTGCCGGACTTGCTGGATTTGAATTATTTATAGTAGGAAGAAATCATACCAGAGGTATTAAATTTAACTTTGGCATGTAAGGAGTTAGTATGACAGCAGTTATAATAGTCGCTCTTATAACTATATTTATCGGGTCTACGGTATGATCAAACCGCAAGCCAACATAGCGGATACCACCAGCCTCTGCTGTATCGGAGGAGATCATCTGGTGCATAATGGGCCGCAGCTTAACCTGATCTGTTTTGCAGTAATAACCTTGTGCGCTATCCAGATCTGGAAAATCCTGGCTGATTGTCGTGCTCGTAGACTTCGACGTAAAAAGTTGAAGGGGATTTATGATAAACGCCAGTGAAACACAAATATGGGATGCGTTTCTTGGGACTGTAACCCTTCTCCTCGGCCTTGTGACTATCCTTTACAACAGAATCAATAAGGACACGCAAGCCAATACGGACCAACTCGCAGCCGGGGCAGAGACCTTCCGGAAGATCGGGACGACTCTTGTGGAGTTCTCGGAGCGGATAAAGGTTCTTGAGAGGACAGGCGGAGAGTCGGACGAAGATGCGGAGGAGATCCGGGAAGAGATTAAGAAGATGCACGACCAGCTTCTGATCTTGGCAAGAGAGTGTCATCGCCAGCACGGGACAAACGTTTAAAGAGGAGCTGTCATGGGTTACTGCAGACAGATTGATGGTGAATGCAAAGCATCGAATAACGCTTTGAAATGCGCTCAAACTGAGTGCCCCAAGGAGAAACCCGATGCCGCCAAAAAGGATCGACACACTTGAGCCGGAGTTTAAGGCGAAGATCGAGAAACTCCTTGCAGCGGCGGAAGCCGCAACAGGGCGCAAGTGGATCATCACTGACGGGCGACGGACCATGGCAGCGCAGAGGGCCATTTATGCTCAGGGGCGTACCAAACCGGGTAAAGTCGTCAGCAACGCACCGGCAGGAGCATCGGCACACAACTACGGACTCGCCGCCGACCTCGCACCGCTCATGGAGATGACAAGCCAGATCGACTGGGCCGCACCGCGTAGTCTCTGGAAGCAGATGGCGAACATCGCCGTCGAGATGGGGCTGACCGCAGGATATTACTTCAGGACGATTTTCGATGCACCCCACGTGGAAGACCCACGATGGAAAGAGCAGCGCGAACTCTGGAAGGCAGGAAAGGTGGATATACCATGACAACCGAACTCGAACCACACAAAAAATGCAAGACCTGCAAATTCTGGTCGCAGAGCAACAGAGTCTGCCCGTTGACACGCTCCGACCGCGCGGCGTGGGATGGGTGCCACAGTTGGGACAAGAAAGATGGCCGGTAACTCCTTTGTCCTGAGATGCCGCGTGTGCGGTGAGAAAGCACTACATCAAAGGTGTAAAAAGGTTGGCGGGTTAATCATCTGGGAAGCATGTTGCCGCACCCACCGGGAGGCGAAAGATGAGGGTCATAAAATATCGTGACGGGTACAAGTACCAGCTCGCCGAAGGGTACGCAGTGCAAACCAGCATCGCCCCCCGAGAGCACATTGCGACGGAATATATCATCTTATCGACGAACGGGGTACTGGTTATCAACAAGGGATATGCGTGGGACGGACCATCAGGGCCGACCATAGATTCGAAGAACTTCATGCGCGGGAGTCTAGTGCACGACTCGCTGTACCAGCTCATGAGGGAAGGACTACTCCCCGAGTTCTGGCGCGACGAGGCAGATAAGGAGTTGCGCAGGATATGTATCGAGGACGGCATGTGGAAGATCAGGGCGTGGTGGGTATACCGCGCCGTTCAAGACTTCGGCGGAAGTTCGGCAGCACGCCGCAAACAGGCCGTACTGGAGGCACCATGAAATATCTGATCCTATCCTTCGCCCTTCTAGCAGGCTGCTCCACCGTGAATTGCAATTTCCACGGGGATAATAACAAGGTCACGATTGAAGTCCCGAAAACCGTGCAAACCAACCCGTCGCTCCAGGCTGACGGGAATACCGTTCCATTGATGTAAAGGAGCACCACCCAATGGCAGTTGGAGGCTTAAACTATACCCCGTCAAAAACCGTGCGGGAGTTCATGTTGTCCGAGGCAAAGATACGGGCGATCATGGGCCCGGTCGGTTCCGGCAAGACCTCCGGAGCGATCATCGAACTCCTACGTCAGTCCATTACGATGGCACCTATGGAGGACGGGATACGCCGCAGCCGCCAGCTTGTCGTGCGAAATACGAAGCAGCAATTAAAGGATACCACGCTCGCCTCGGTCGTCGGCCTTTTGCCTGTGGAGATATTCAAATGGCGCGAATCGGAAATGGTTATGCGATTCCGATTTAATGATGTGGAGTCGGACTGGCTGTTCAGAAGTCTCGACACGCCCGAGGACATCCAACGGGTGCTCTCGCTTGAAATCACAAACGCATGGGTGGAGGAAGCACGCGAAATCCCGGTGCAGATGCTGTCCGACATCGAGGGTCGTACAGGGCGATACCCCTCGCAGGCCAATAACTTTAGGTATCGATCAGGCATTCTCTACACCACCAACCCGCCGGAACTTGACAGCGACCACTACAAGCTCCTCGAAGGACTCCCACAGGAAGATGATAACGATAACTCGATCATCATCTGCGACGTGTTCAAGCAACCATCCGGTCTTTCCCCAGAGGCGGAGAACCTCAATAACCTTCGACCTGGATACTATGAGGAGCTGTCGAAGGGTAAGAAACAGGACTTTATCGACGTTTACGTTCACGGGCGTTACGCCAAGAGCATGTCCGGAAAACCAGTCTACGAACTGTCATTCCAGTATGACCGAAGGGTCAAGAAGGGACTACAGATCGACCCATTCTTACCAATAATTGTAGGTATGGACAGTGCTAGGCAGCCGGCGGCAGTGTTCATGCAGCTCGGGCGTGATGGAAAACTTCGGAAACTGCGGGAAGCGGTCGGTTTTGATATGGGGGCTAAAACATTTATAGCTACCAAACTAAGACCCATCATCCGCAATAATTTTACGACCAACCCACTTGTGTTTGTGATTGACCCGGCGGCTAAACGTCAAAATGAAACCGATAACAATAGCTGGCTCAAAGAACTGAAAAAGCAGTTTGTTACCGACATGCCGGACGCAGGCAACGCCGTGCGCAGCGCGCCGACCAACGATCCTATCGCACGTATCAACGCCCTCGACGAGCCGTTCCGCAACATGTGGCCGGACGGAGAACCTGGCATCGAGTACGATGCGGAGTGCAAGATGTGCGTAGAAGGGTTGAGGAGCAAGTACCGCTACACAAGGCAAAAGACGACAGACGGCAAGATGAAGGACTCTCCGGACAAGAACAACTGGTCCCACGTCGTCGAGGCCGATCAGTACGGCACACTGTTCATCCTTAGTAACCACTATAATCCGTCAGATTACGTCAGATCGGCACCAGAACTTAATTTCAGCACCACACCATCACATTCACCGGCGGATGCGTACACCGGGTATTAAGGGCTTTTCGGGAGGATAGCATGAAAGTAACATCACAAGAGAAGCTCGACACGCTCGGGAAATTCCTGCGGGGTAAATTCGACATCTACGACGGAGAACGTCGTCAACTTGAACTGCAGTGGCTGAAGAACCTGCGCCAGTACAAAAGGATTTACGACCCGGACGTAAAGATACCTGCAGGTAAGTCCCGTGTGTACCCTGCGGATACGCATACCAAGATGGTCGGATGGACGGCCAAGATGATGGAGATGATGTTCCCTGCGCAGGAGAAGAACTGGGAACTGACCCCGACACCGTTTCCGAACATCAGGCAGGAGGATCTTCAGATAATCCTCGACACTTTAAAGGCGCAGCAGGAGTTACTCGCCCAAGAAGCAGGGACGGATGTACAGCCTGTCGAGTCCGATATGATCGAGAAGGCGGTCAAGGAGTTTGCCGAGCAGCGTGCGCAGCGTATGACCATGGAGTGCGAGGACCAGCTTGCCGACGAAGGTGTGGATTATCCCGAGCTATGCAAACGGGCCATCCGGCGCGGTGGATTGTACGGCTTTGGTGTTGCCGAAGGGCCGCAGGTCCGGACGCAAAAAGAACGGGTGTGGGAGTTGCAGCAGGACGGCACCTTCGCCGCCGTAGAGAAGGATGTACCCAGACCGTACTACGAGGTGCTGAAGGTGTGGGACGTGTACCCCGACCTGACGGCGCAGAAGTGGAGCGACCAGGAAGGACTGTTCACCCGCAAGGCATACTCCCGCCAAGGTATCCGCGCACTGGCAAAGCGCAGCGACTTTTTCGGCGACGTTATCGAGGAGCATCTGCGAGACAGTAATAATACAGGGAATTACAAAGCCCGTCAGTTCGAGAGCGAACTGGACGAGATCAAGAAGACCAGCACCAACCCGCCCAACAAGGCGGCGAGGCAGTTCGAGATTATCAGGTGGTACGGCTACATCGCCGCGCAGGATCTGGCAGACGTAGGCACTCCGGTCCCAGAGACGGCCATCGGCAAGGACATTCTCGCTGATGTGTGGATGCTCGGCGACGTGGTAATCAAGGCCGACACCGCGCCGTTCGGAGAAAAAGTCTCTGACATGTTCCACGCTTTCATCCCTGAAGAGGACGAGGACGGCCCGCTGACAGGCTCGGCCAAGGTGGAGACGCTGCGCGACTCACAAGCGAAAATCTGCGCTACCGACCGTGCGATTATGGACAACATGGCCGACAGCGCCTCCAGCATCAAAGAGGTCAACGAGGAGTTGCTGGTTGCGAACGAGCGAGGGAAAAACATCTGCGGCGGCATGACCATTCACCGCACCGGTGAGGGGAACGAGGCGAACTATCCGGCAATCAGGATTTACGACATCCCCAACCACACCTCGGAACTACTCGCACTGCGCAAGGCGTTCACCGAAGTTTTCGACGTTGAGAGCAACCTGCCGTCGTGGACGATGGGCAACGCCGATCAGCTTGGCGAAGCCTTCAGGACCAGCAACAATATGTCCATGATGCGGGCGGGCGGAGATATGGTCACAAAGGACGACGTGCGATCCTTCGACCGCTTCGTAAAATCCCTGATCGGCAGCCTCGTGCGCTGGAACATGGAGTTCAACGAGAAGCCCGACATCAAGGGCGACTTCCAGGTCATGCCGAAAGGCAACATCTCACTGGTTGCCAAGGAAGTACGCGGTGCGGCAATGGACCAGCTTGTTACTACACTGACTCCCAGACAGCTTGTGATGGTGGACGAGCGGGGACTTCTTGAAGATCGCTTCAAGGCTCGGGATCTCCCGCTGAACAGAATCAAGCCGCTGAAGGACGCGCAGGAAGCACTCGCACAGTTCGACGAGGCGCAGGCCGCCGCATCGCAGATTCAGCAGGGGCTGGACACCAGCAAGACGCAGAAGCAGCTCGCCGACGCGCAACTGCAGGTCGCACGGGCGCAGGAAGTAACCGAGATGCTCAAAGGGAAGGTGGAGGAGTCGCTGTCACGTATCGCACAGAATCTCGCAAAAGCGAAAGGGGTCAAAGATGGAACAGCTTTACAGTCGATCCAATTACTTCTCGATCAGGTCAAAACTGAGGGAGCGGGAGGAGGAGCTGACGGAAAGGCTCCGAAAAAGGCTGCCGACAAGTGAGGTCGCCAACGACCTCTTCGAGCTCCTGGTGATTCGTCGGGAGCGCGCCAAGGAAAAGAAAGAAGTTGACAGTGAAGACCGTGGGCGGATTCGTGAGCTCGGTGAACTTCTTAACTTATTTTCCCTTGATATTTCAACAGGTGAGTAGATATTTAACTTGACAATGTGTTAAAAATGTAGTTAGGTGGCACACAATATCCGAAAGGGGCCAACTTACATGGAAGAGGATGATGTCGTAACAACCGACGCACTGGCAGACGATCTTTTCAGCGCAGGGTTTGATGATGCACTGGAGCCGAAGGAAGAGGGTGAAGTCAAGGACGAACCGACCGTCAAAGATGAGCCGTCCGTCAAGGACGAAACCGAACCTGAGCCGGAGAAGAAGCTCGAGCCAGTCGCAGAAGTAAAAGAGATTACCCCTGCACCGGTCTTTGACAGCAAGACTCTCGCAGCAGACATCGCCGCTGCGCTTAAACCAGCGCCGGTGGCCGATGCGCCAGCAGGCCCAACCCCCGAGGAAATCGCCGCAGAGGAGCAGTACCGCAAGGACTGGCCCGAGCAGGCGGCACGGGAAGATCGGCTGAAGGCTGAAATAGAGGGTCTGAAGACCTTGCTGACCACCACCGTGGATACGCTCAAAGGGCAGATTCAGCCGGTGATCGAGAGCGCGGCGGTCTCCGCCGAGGAACTGCATCTCAAGACAATAACCACAGCACACCCGGACGTGTTCGAGATTCATCCCGCTCTGGTGAGTTGGATAAATGCACAGCCGAGAATACTGCAGCCGCAGTATAACAATGTACTCGAAAACGGCACCGCCGCTGACATCGTGGAACTGGTGTCGCTCTACAAGGAGACTCTGCCGAAAGTTGACCCAGAACCGAAGATCGATCCTGTGAAAGAAGATCGTTTGAAGCGCATGGAGACAACCGGCACGGTCAGAACGTCGGTGACGACGGAGCCTGACCCAGAGGATTTTGATTCAGCCTTTGACCAGGCAGCCAAGAAGTTTTAAACAATTTTTAAAATAGTACCCGGTATCCTTTAGGAACCGTAACTTTGCGCGAGAACACGCGCCAGGAGGTAGACCATGAACGTCTACGGAGATATTACCCCGCGCACAGCGGGAAAGGCAATGCCGGGATTCTTGATGAGGGCGCTCCCCTATCTGGTTCTGGAGAAGTACCTGGATATGAAGCCCCTGCCGAGCAACAGCACCAAGGTAGCAATTTTCCGGCGTTATGAGGCGCTGGCAAAAGCCCTTACCCCTCTCGTCGAGGGCGTAACACCTGTCGGCAAGAACGTCACCTACACTGACGTACAGTGTACTCTCCAGCAGTACGGCGATTTCGTACAGCTCACCGACCAAATCCAAGATTTCCACGAAGACCCTGTGCTTCAGGAGTTCATCGGCATCACCGCCGAGCAGGCCGCACAGACCCTTGAGACCCTCCGCTACAACATCCTCAAGGCCGGAACCAACGTGTTCTTCGCCAACGGCACAGGCCGCACCGATGTCAACACCGCCCTGACCCTCGGGATGCAGCGCAAGGTGACTCGCGCGTTCAAGCGCCAGAACGTCGGCTATATCACACAGCAGACATCATCCACCCCCAACTACGGCACCACCAGCGTCCGGGCCAGCTACATCGGCCTGATCCACCCCGACTGCGAGAATGACGTTCGCGCTCTGGCCGGATTCAAAGACGCCGTGGATTACGGTTCCAAAGTCCCTGTCGATTCTTTCGAGATCGGCTCGGTCGAGGACGTGCGCTACATCCGCTCCACTATTTTCGAATCGTTCGCAGACGGTGGCGGAGCCAAAGGTACAATGGTCTCCACCTCCGGCGTCAAGGCTGACGTTTACCCGATCCTGTATCTGGGTGCTCACTGTGCCGCATCCGTGCCGCTCAAGGGCAAAAACGCCATTACCGCACCCATCGTACGTAACCCCGGCACCATCAGCGACTCCGACAAACTCGGCCAGCGCGGTCACGTCGGCTGGAAAGCGTACTTCGGTGCAGTGATCCTCAACCAGCTCTTTATGGCAAGGTACGAGGTGGGCGCAACCGAGCTGTAAGTTTCAAGTAGGATCAGACCTGGCCCTGCACTCACAAGGTGCAGGGCTTTTCCAGTAAAAACCCCCAACCATCCCGTCATGCAACGGGGCCTTTAAGGAGGCACATCATGGATCGTGCAATTAATCTGGGAGATATCCACACCGCCGCATTGCGGAGTCTGTTGGGCAACCGCTGCTTCACCAAAGCGATCTGCGCCACCGGTAGCACTGCCACCAAAGTCAAAACGACTACCAACACTGTGCAGTACTGCATCGACGGCATCCTTTATGAGAAGGCTGCTACCGACGATCTGTTCGTGTTCACCACCGTCACACCGCAACCCAATCTGACCACGGCTTTTTACGCTTTCTGCCTAGACAAAAACGGGGCATCGGTTGTCGTCAACGGCGACCCTGTGCTGACCGCATCCATCGCCGCAGGCAGCGCCAAAGCGGTAATACCTGCAATCCCTGACACCGCCTGCCTGGTGGGGGCTGTAAAAGTGGTCGCATCGGGCGGGGCGTTCACACCCGGCACATCCAACGTGGCTACTGCCGGTAACTTCACCGTGACTTTCTACAACCTCACCAGCACGCCTGCCGCAGGCCATCCATAAGGGGATCTGACCATGAATCGTGCTAACGGACTAGGTAACATAGATACCGCTGCGGTAAGGTCGCTTCTGACACAGCGCAGCTTCTCGAAACCGGGACTGGCAGTAAACGCTACTACCAACACCCACACTATAACCCTTGGCGGTACTGTCCAGACCGACGACATTATCACCGTCACAATCCAGACCGAAGCTGGCGAGGTGGAGGGGGTCTACACAGTAGGTGCGCTCGACGACACGCTTACTAAAGCCGCCACCGCACTTGAACTGGTTGTAGAGGCGTTGGTAGGTGTTGCGTCTTCGGCTGCCGATACGGTGGTTACAGTCACACCGGCTACGACCACCGAGGCGCTTACGGTGACTGCTGTAGTTACCAAGGCGGAAGGAGCCCCGACCACCACCGCCACTGTTGCCGAAACGATCATCGGCCCCAAGGGTGTCAAAACTGCCAACACATTCATGTTTGGTATCGACGGACACACCGGCTCACAGACCACACAGACTAATGTGGCCCTTACTGGCGACACGCTGCCGATATCGTCTTTCCGTTGGTATCTGGCGGTGATAGACACTGCAGGTGCAGTCACCATGATCCCAAGCGAGGACAATCTCAACGATCTGCCAGCCATACCGGCTAACAAGGCACCTATCGGCGCACTCAAGATCGTGACCGACGCAACGCATACTTTCATCCCAGGAACCACGTCTCTCAATGCTGCGGGTATCACCGATACCTACTACGACCTGAGCTGCGTACCCAAGGCGGGCTACCCGGCATAAAGGACTGAGTTACTCAGAATCCGGCCCACTACTCGCAAGGTAGTGGGCTTTTTGGGTATCGAAACAAGAAAAGGAGCCATTCCATGTACTTCGACACCATGCTATCGGTAGGAAAAGCAGCCAACGGGTTCGTGGTTGAATGCCGTGTCAGATTCAAGAAGGCGGCGAAGACCACCGAGAAGATGGACAAGTGCTGCTGCGCTCCGTCACCAGAGTACGCAGGCTCCTGCGAGAAACGCTACATCGCCAAGGACGCCAAAGAAGTGGGCGAACTGATTGCTGACATCATGCCCCTACTGGACCAGGACTTCTCCAAGGAGTCGGAGTTCGACAAGGCGTTCGAAGAGGCAACCTCGGAAATCTCAGAGAAAGGGGAAAAGTGATGGCTAAAAAGAAAGTAGTGATGGGTCAGGACGGAGATTCCGAGATGGCCGGACCTGTGACGTACACCAAGCCGCCTGAAGTACCTGAAATCACCATCAACCTCGACGTACCAAAGACACGCACGGTCATTCTCGCCGGCAACAGGGGGCAGACTCTCGACGGAGGCATCAACGGGCGAGTCTTCGCCATTCCGTGCGGTGAGGAAGTACAGGTGGACGAAGCGACGTACCACGCCATACAGGCGCATATCATACAAGAAAGGGAATAACCGACCATGGACTCAACACCAGCTCTGGACCTCGGACTCGCAACCGAAAAGCCGTTTGCCGATAAGTTCTACAAAGGCAAGCCTGAGTATGCACCGCCATTCTACACGATCAACGTCTCGCATGTGGAGCATCTGCCGGAGTACGAAGTGATCGGCGTCAACGGCGAAGTCATCCAGATCGAGCGCGGGATGGACGTAGCCAATATCCCGCAGGCGTTTGTGAACGTGCTGAAGAACGCCGTCGCGTCCCGCAGGGTAAAAAAGATCGCACCCGACAAGACGGAGTATTTCGAGTGGCTGCCATACCCCGCCATCCCGTACCAGATCGTGGCAGGACCGTACACGGAACGCAGAGTACAGGAGTAATACATGACCAGACTTGAGCTGCTCGCAGAACTTCGCGCCGTGCTGGCCGATACCGTCGGACCGAGGTATGGCTGGTCAGACGACCGGCTGATGAACTTCCTCTCGGAAGGGCAGGATAAGTTCTGTGAGCAGACCGGGTTCTGGCTGGACCGTTCCACCTACACGATTGTAACCGAGGCAGATACGCTCGACTACGACCTGGACCCGAGAATCATTGAGGTTATTGCAGCGCGCGACGGCATCCGCAAGTTAATCGAGTATGGGGAGGAGTCGTTCGCGGATAACAATGATACGAGTTTCGCCGATACATCACCACAAAGACCCCAGTTCTACCGCCTTGACGGCGACACTGGTACGCTCTCCCTGCTCTCGCCTCCGGAGGCAGGCATCGTGATCAACCTGCGGGTACATCGATACAGTCTTGTGGCATTTAACACCAAGAACGCCAGCAACCAGTACACCGTCGAGACCCCTGAGATCCCGTCGCGTTTCCACCTCGCCATGGTGGAGTATGCAGCGGCCAAGGCGTTCGGCGACCACGACCGGGAGCTGCAAGACCCGGTGAAAGCCGGTGAGCACATGAAGAACTTCCGCCAGTATGTCCGTGAAGGGGGCGAGGCGTTCCGCAGGCTCACACGGTCCCACACCACCATCACCGGCACGCCGGAATACGTCGTTTAAAATGGGTCAGAAAGGGCGCACGGGGGCAGCACCTCTATAAGACGCAAAGGGTAAAATAAAATGGATGCGATCCTGTTCCGTAAATGTCTAGGGCTTAATGACACCCGTGCGGTCAGTTCGCAACGGATGATTACGGAGCCGCGTGATCCTGAAGCCGGCAACGTCGAGTTTATCGACTGCCTGAATGTAACCACCACACCCGACGGCTGCGTGGAGAAGATCCCGCCGCTCGTCACTGCTTTGACGCACACCGCACCTATTATCAACATTTCTGCAGGAAAACGCCTCCTCTTCACCGATGGTGTGGATACCTCGGAGTGGTCGGGCACCGCCGTCACCAAACGTTTCCCGCTCGTGTCAGGCCCGATGGTGCATACCCCCATCGACTGCCGTGTGTCTACGGCTACTCAGGTCTTTAAAAGCCCACACGCAGCACCCACCATGGCCGAAGCGGTTGTCGGTACAAACCCCGGACCTGTCACATCCACCAGCTTTTCGAAAATGCCTGCGTTCGACAGCGCCTTCGTGTACAACTCACGACTCTGCTCGGTCAATCACGCCGACCCGCGATTCCTGCAGTACTCCCGCCCGTTCGCTTACGACCTCTGGAACCTTGGCGACGACTTCGTACCCCACATGCTCCTCGTACTCCAGGCGGGGCAGATACCAGGCTGCGTCGTGGCGCTCCATGCCGGAGGGGTGTCGGTCTACACAGGCGGCGACCTGTCCGACGTTGCCAGGAAGTTCTACCCCTGCCCTGCCATCAACGGCACGCTTTACAGCGGGTTTATCAGCGAGGCTGACGGCCACGCCCATGTGTTCCTTGGTAGCGACGGGGTGTATGTCGTGGACGCGTCGGGCAAGCTCTCCAACATCACACCCACCTTCAGGAAGGTCTCGGGACTGAATACGTCATACACCTGTGCGACCGCTGTCGGCGGCAAGTATCTCGCCTTCGGGAGCAGCATCTGCGTGGAGTATGACTTCGAGACCAAGACGGTGCTGAAACGCTCGTCGCAGGCGGTCAAAGGCGCGGCGGTATGGAACGGCACTAACTACTTCGCCACAGGCTCCACGGTCAGCTCCTACGGCAGCACCATCGACACCTCCAGTATCACCACCAGCATCACGCTCCCCTTCTCCGATTTAGGTGCCGTCGGCACGAAATCGCTTTCCTGCTTTTACTTCACCGGGGAGATCGGCGAGTGTGCCACGTTCACCGTCACCGACTCGAAAGGCGACTCATGGAGCGTGCAGGAGGACGGCATCGGCGCTGTCACCGAGTACCGCATCAAAGCCCCTCGGGGGGATCTCGGCAACCGTGTGTCGGTCAAGGTCGAGAGCACCAGCGGCACGTTCCGGATGGAAGAGTTAAGAGCGGTATTTATGTCAGGCAAGAGAACACGCTGATGGCTACCACCCCCACCATGCCCGGAGCGGGCTACGAAGAGAACCTATATCGCGGCCAGGCGATGGCGCAGCTTCGTATTCTCAAGCAGCAGATGGCGATTGGTGGGTTGAAGATCGGTAGCCGTCGGGTGGATCTCGGTAACGGAGTGACGTGCTTCTGCAACATCTGTTTTAACAAGGAAGATGTTTATGTGATGGTGCCACGGGTGGGTGGTGGGGAAGAGGTCACAACAGAATCATTTACAGGTATCATTATACACCCACGCAGCGGAGGTATAGAGCCATTTCAGTATACAGAGTATGTGAGTACCGACTTTGGTTCGATAGCTGAGATTCACTATATGTATGGAGTTGCCGGAGGTTGGCTTGATGGAGTAACTCCGTACAGTACACAGTATATTTACCCCATGAACGCCACAGGGAACACTAACTTCGTCAAAGGGTTGCATACAAAAACAGTTACAAAAACCGGCTCGGACCCAAAAGAGACTGTTACTGAGGTAGCAAAGTTCGTAGCGCCAGGTCTTTACGGGAATCTGTACTGGGATAACGGTGCAGTGTGGGATGCTGAGACAGAGACTTGGGATAAACCATACATAGCACTGTCATGGAAAGGCACTCCTACAAGGCATTTTCGGCTACCGAGTAATATCGAGATACCTGGATTTTCAACTTTTGAAACATCCGTACCTGGAATGATTGAGGATAAACCAGAATATACAGCATTCGGAACCAAGCTATACTGCCGAGGCTTAGTGGTAGCGGAAGCGCCACACTATTCTTGGCCCTACAATAACAGTGGTGTCAATGGTAGATGTTTGATACTTGGAGCAATGCGTAACACACAAGGAGTGACTTATATTGTATGTCAGTCCGATCATAAACTAGCACCCTCGTTCATATGGCAGTATTCTGATGGCGTTGTTAAATCCGGCGAAACAGAGACATACCTTGCGGAGAATCCCCTTGTCACGTTAGTACACACAAGAGAACTCACCAGCCCTGGTTTCTTTATCGGCCTGTGGAAACGGGGAAAGTATACTGAACTCTTTTCTGTTGACGGGTGGGGTCTAGTAAGCGAACACGCATACTCACGTAATGGATTACCTTGGTTCGGTAAAGCGGATGGTACTGAGTTCGTTTGTGGTAACGGTGATACTTTGAGTGCTGTAGGATTACTAACACAGATGCCTCTAAGTGCTTATGGTGTTGCCGACGATACAGGGGATTGGATTACTGATACGGGGGATTACTGGTTTGATACTCACTACGATTTTATTCTACCAAGCACACAAGCTTTCCACGAGTTTTTAGGAAATACACCGGCTCAAGCACTCAGACAAATCAATGCCGTATTTACATCTACGTCCTCATATACGCATGAAGTTGTCACCAATGATGATATTGGGGAAGTGTATTTAACGGGGTATCCGACAGACGGGTATTTGAGTGGGGCGATAGGCGATCTTGTACCATTGGCTGTCGGCGATTATATCTACGCAAATTGGAATGTTAATATAGGGTTTTGTGATTACCTGACGGAGTGGGTTGTCTCTGGGTTCACTTACACTTTCCCTGCAGGAGAAGTAACAACGAGCAAGGAACTACGCCACGACGTAATCAAGGTTATGTCTGTGGAGTGTGGTACTGGCTCAGTACAGGCGTTTTGCGGTATAGGTAACGCCACGGCATCAAGCCCTGTCAGGCTCAGAGATTTATCTGTTACTGATACAGCGAACTCGGTTTGCACAATAACGGGTAGCTCTATGGGAAATGCGTATCTGACAAATGGAAGCAGTTTATATCGTGTTTATTGGGGGAAGAGTCAGATACCGACAGACTTAGTTGTTACCACACTTACCAGCGCCGCCGGTAATTTTGTATACAGTACAATAAAGTGTGGGAATATGCAAAGCCCTGATGCTTGGGTAGAAAGTCCTTATGCTGCTCTTGATGTTTGGGTAACAGTTCCACAAGGAATCAGAAAGGTAGAGCAAGTATCACGGTTTTGTAATACACCAAGCGCAATGGTTTATAACGCGACACCTAGAACGTGGGTAACAGCGGATAACACTACGCATTTTTTCAGGGTGAGTCTTAATTGGCATCAAGGAACAACAACGTATGTGCGTTGCGTGACACAGCAGTCTGGGGGCTACTGCAACAACTGGCTTTCTGATTCATTTAAATCAGGTCTTGTTGACTCTCTAGGGAATCCAGTAATCGTGCCTGATTCAGTAGATGGTTATTTAGTCAAGGTACATAAAGTGGAGACGCTTTTATGTTCATAATTAATCAAAAGGCAGCTCATTTGTTCAAAAAGGGTATGAGCTATGACGAGTGTGCCAAAACGTTCTCAGACGCAGGGTTCGGGCAGATACCTTTCGGGGAGTATTGTCTTATGCGAGGGACGGCTGACTATGCCACCGAAGCAGGTATGCCATATACCACCCTGCTTTCTAAGCTGAATAATTTTTGTACCCCCATCTTTGTAACACCAGAAAGCCAAGGCTTTGGTGATACCGTCGCAAAAATCACACATGCTACAGGACTGGATAAGTTGGCTGAAGTGTATACCAAGATCACCGGCAGACCTTGCGGGTGTAAAACCAGACAAGAGGTCTTGAACAAACTGATTCCTTACGGAGTGCGCGAAGATGTCTAATATGTCCACGACAGAAGGAATTTGCGTGACTGGTGTCACAAGCTGCAACACCTTCGACTGCGCCGAGCATGGGTTGTGCGAAACGGTAGAGACGTTTTCTCATAAGGGGTTCAATCATGCGATCAATACTGATTACAGATTGATGGTGAGGGGTATTAACATACCCCTGGTTAAGACCATAAGAACTTTAGACGTTCAGTGGGAGACGGTACGGGACGCGCCTGTGCTTACGAACGGTCAATACTATTTTGGCGAGTGGCTGCCTGTACGCTGCGAGGTCCACGGCCCCGATCAGCACACCTGTACTTTCCTTGAAGACTGTGTGATTGAAAAATCCGTTATTCACTATCTTGACCTAAGATACGGGGTGTGTCTTTACAAATACACCAGAGAGTCGCTGGTGATAGATTCCAGGCAAAGAAACAATGAAGTCGCGCTATTTCGTACACAAGCAGGACCGTTCCACAGAGTCAGAATCATGGCTGGTGATTTCATCCAGGCGCACAGAACGGAGTGGCGGGTGGTCATAAACGGAGTTGAGTCCGTTATAGACTCGGTAGATGTGGAGCCATCTTTCATCGGCGGTGCATACAGCTCTAACCATCTTGATGGAGCAAGTCAATGGTATCCAGATTACACAAGGCCGCCAGGAATTCATAAGGTATTAATATTCCCATATCCAGGTTCAATGGGAATAGCGCAGTCCGATCTTGAGTGCGGTACTCCATTCTATGATTACTCAACACCGGGTGGTTTGGAGGATGAGCCAGCAATAAGTGACGGCGGTAAAGATATGTTTTATCCTGAGTGGTGCCGTAATATGCAGGAAGACCCTATTTGGAAAGAAGCTGCGGCCCGTAGGTGGAACGCTAAATGGTGGCATGTACCAGAGGAAAAAAATAGACACTGGACCCCGCCGGCAGTTTATGTTGACCCCATACCCCGAGGTACATTTGCACGGCATCCAGCCGTCGGAGAGGTTTATCAATTTTTAACCGATATGTATGGTAATCATGTGACGAGCAACCAAGAGCCGAGGGTTACTACCTCACCAAGCCTGGATGATGGAGTAAGTGCTGCACTACCCGAAGGGCAGGTATTAGCGGGCACGACCCTATATTATCCGATTGGAGTGATCTGAGCTATTAAAAGGTTAAATAAAAGGAGTAACACCATGGATATTCTCGTAAAGACCCAAGCAACAGCAGACATCAACATAATCATCCCGCTGATGATTAACACCGGTGCACCAGATACAGGGGCCACGCTTACAGTAAAGGCGACCAATCCTGATGGTTCGGAGAACGTATCTTTTACCGCCCCCACGATAAGTGAGGTTGTGGCTGGATCAGGCGTCTACAAACTGATCTTTCCTGCTGCTGCCGCGAACAAACTATTCACCCTCGCTGATGAACTGAACCCTTACACAGTGCTGGTTACGACAGCGACATCCGGTTCGACAGGGTACAGAGCTATTAGAGCATACTGCGTATCTCGGCTTCCTGGTGAGATTGCCAAGTCATCTGAAATAGCGGCGATAGATACTTTGATCGACTCCATCATCGTAACCACAGATGCATTACCAACTCTTGCGGAAATCGAAGCATCAACGGTGATAGCTAAAGATTCGACAGTAGCAAAGGATGCAACAGTAGCAAAAGCCGCAACCGTAGCACTCGACGCAACTGTAGCCAAGGCGACAGCAGTAACGACGCTCCAGGCAACAGCAGATGCGGTGCCGACGCTCTCTGAGATCGAGGCGTCCACTGTTCTTGCAAAAGAAGCCACTACTGCGCTTATCCGCAAGCTTATCAAGAATAAGAAGATACTTACCAACTCGGGTGGGGTGTACTCGCTCGTGGTGTATGACGACAACGATATTGACGAGCTCATGCGGAAGGTTATCAAGGATGTGTCTGGTGCGGATATAGCCACTATCGGCGCAGGTGTGATTGCCAGAGAAGCAAAGTCGAGCGTGTAACATGAACTATTATCCTGGACAAGGACTTACTGTCGGTACTGCGATACTCGGCAGTACCGTAGGCCAGGCGTACCCGGAAGGGACAGTGTTCTCTCTTACAAAGCTGTACGGGAAAATACTAACACCCTCCGGTACTCCTGTAGGCAGTGCCGGAACTACGCTCAGTAGCAGTGTTGGGGGTACGTCGGTCGTTGATACTTGGAAAGGCTCGCAGGTCACGGCTAGTATCTCGCCAGCAGACGAATCGCAAGGGAGTATCATCTCAGTGGATCGTCTGACAACTACTACTAATGAAAGCGGGTACTTTGAAATTTACATCATTAAAGGGTTGACAGCAGTCGTATCCTGTCCGTCGTTCGGTAAATCGGTTACGGTTGATACCACCGGCCTCGACACCGTTGACCTCAGTACCTACTTCTAAGGAGAACCGCCATGGCACTCACACCACCGCCAGCCACATCCACACCAGATCCTTCAGGAGATTACGCACGGGCGCAATCGTGGGCGCTGGTCACATCCAAATATGCCGACGCCGGGAACTGGGCGACATGGGCCGCGAACCTGCTGAACAGCAACATTACCGACATTACCGCACTGCTCGGCTCCGATACTGTCGAGGCTGACCTTACTGCGTTGATCGGCGAGATCGGCACGATCACCGCCTCCTCACCAGGCACAATCGACGGAGCGGGTGCAGGGTTCACCGATACCTTGATCGCCGACCTGAGAACGAAACTCTCCAACTCAATTACCACGGCAAGCACCGGCCTTGGGGATGCGGAAGCTGCACTGTTCGCCCGTGAAACGGCGAGGCAAAATGCCTCAAGAGCAGCGTCGTACACCGAGATCACCACACAGTTCTCAGCCCGTGGGTTCGACATGCCTCCAGGTGCGTTGCTCGCCAAGCAGACCGAGATGAACAACGAGAGCACAATACGCCTCTCCGACTCCAGTTCCCAGATCATGGCCGAGTCGGCGCGTCTCGCAGTGGACTACAACAAGCATATTCTTTCCGTTTCCACTCAGTTTCTGGAAATGCTCTCCAAGGTCTACGAAAGCGAGGAACTGCGCAGGTTCGAGGCGAGCAAGGCTACGGTAATGCTTGAGGTCGAAAATTATAAGAATTATCTCGGGCTGGTGAAAACCAAGGCCGATATCGCCATCAGGAAGACGGACACCATCCTCGACAACAAGGCACGTCAACTGACTCTCGAAGTCAGCACCCTCTCTGGTCTTGCACAGTCGGCACAGCAGATCGTCGCCAGTGCGTTGAACGGCATCAATGCAAGTTCCAGTTTCGGGTGGAGTGCCAGTGCTTCGACAAGCTACGATGGAACGTAAACTCTTGTATATTAATAATTAATGATGTAATGTACGGCAAAACTGCGTATGGAGGTACAACATGGCAACCGCGAGGCTGAATCCTGCCGGAATAAAGAGTTACTTTGACAACGCTATGCTCGGCGGGAGCACCATGTACGTGACTCCACAAGGCACCACCTCAACCGTGCCGCCACCACCTATTATGAATAACGAGATGCCCCGCGGGTTCGGGCTTAATAACCCTCCCACGCTGCGTCCTGCCGCCGGTCCACCGGCGGTGGTCCCTGCTCCACCCATCACACCTCTTTCACCTACAACTAATGTTCTCCCGTCAGGTGCGCCGATCCAACTCGGCTCTCCGGGTGCCGGTCCTCCGGCTTTGATACCGTCTACCCAAGGTGTACCCGTAGGCGCTCCCACGACTTCTTATCCTTCAGGCGCTCCGATCTCCGGAGGATCTCCCGGCGCTGGTCTGCCGGTAACTACAGGAGCAGGACTTCCTGTACCTCGTCCTGCGGCGGGTCTGCCTGCGACAACTTCAAGGGCCCTGTCCGTCGTACCCCCGAGAGCTACCCCGACAGGAGCACCCTCGCGTCTCCCAGGTCTTGCGGGAGCAGGACTCGCCGCTGTAACCATTGGCAAGAAAGTCGCCAACGGGCAACCCCTTATCGACACCTCCGGCGTGCCAGAGGCACGGAACATGGCACGAACCGCGCTTAACGGCGGCACTACTCCCGAAGTCGTAAAGACCGTCGCAGGTTCGCCCCTCGCACGAGGACTGAAAGCCGGAGCAAAGGGACTTATGGCCGGTGCCGCACTCCCCTTCGCCGCTGTCAACGACGTGGGCAACAAAGTGCTTAATGCGGGTAATGCACTGCTCGGTGGAGACGCTGATTACTTCCGCACCGACCTGACTTCGAAACTTATGGGGCGTGGTTTGGGTGTTAAAGAGGCGAGTGCGGAATCTTTACCTGTTACCAAGAAGCCCGTTACCTCTACGACTAACCCAGACTCCAAGATGGGTCCGGGCGATTTGTCGCGTTTGAGCGACGGGAGCCTGCCTGTGCCCACAGCGCCCAAGAATATCTTCTCCGGAGAATCCCCAGTTATTTCTCTCGGTAAGCCCCTCGGGGACACGACCGCCATCTCAGATCGTGTGGACTGGTCGCCGGGGTCCAAGAATGTGAAGGGTCTGGCTGCCGCAGCCAAGTATGCTGAAGAAGTGGCGCAGGCGGAAAAGTTCAACGCCGCACAAGGGGCCAAGACGCTCGACCAGCAACTGACGAATATCAATAGTGGCAACACGACCTGGAGTCTCCCCAAGGAGCAGAGAGAGGCTCTGGCGCTTGGCAACTTCAAACGCGACCTTGAACTGAAGGATCTCACTCAGAAATCCGAGGCGACCGCCGCAGGACTTGAGGCGGAGAAGATCAAGGCAGGACTCGGACTCAGTGCGGCACAGGTTACTGCGCAGCAGGCTCTGGAGCGGGAGATCGCGTCGGCCACAATCAAGGCAGATGGAGATGTAAAGGCTGCGAAGATCAAGGCAGAGGGTGACAAGGCTTCCAAAGTAGGGACGGAAAAAGAGACTGAGATGCAGAAGGAACTCGCAAAGGCCAAAGTCGCCAAGGCCGTAGAAGACGCTGTAACAATGGGTAGTAGCATCGAGGAGGCTCTGGCTAATAGAGAGGCAGGGCTGAAACCGAAGCTGCTCGGCAACTGGAGTCCCGCACCAAATCGTATGGGATGGGTCGGAGCTGATGGGAAAGAGGTGACAGGTGGTGCAGATGTACCCGCAGGGTACAAGCAAGTAGGCACGTCCAAAGGAAAGCCAGTGTACGAGAACGCCACAGGAAAACGGTTCATAGGAGCGTAACCCATGGCGCTGACACCCTTCACCGGAGAACTTGATACCGCCCCTGATATGTCGCCCTTTAGCGGCGAGCTTGACCCCGAGCCTTCGGGGATGCTCCGCAGGGGCATAGCCGACCCTGCACTCAGCCTGTTAAAAGGAGCGATACGTCTCCCCGAGGCAGCCGTAGGTATTGCCGACATGGCGACCGGCGGGGAAGCGGGGAAGGCAGCCGAGGGATTAGGCTTTCAACCCCAAAAGGCGCGGGAGATTATCGACACCTGGCAGTCGCCGGAACTTCAGCAGGCCAAGGCCGCAGTCAGTCAGGCCAAGGGATTTATTCCGACCGTTGCGGCGATGGTGCAGAACCCCTCAACCATTGTAGACTCCGCACTGGAGTCGGCGCCGTCCATGATCGGCGGAGCAGGGGTAGCCAGAGGGCTGCTCAAATACGCACCTAACGCCGTGAAAGCCGCATCAACCGCGATAGGTGTTACGGAAGGCACACTCGCCGCAGGCGCGGGAGAAGGTGTCGTCGCCGCAGGTGCTACGGCGGAAGCGGTACGGCAGGAAAGTCCCACAAAACTACTCGACCCCCGACAGATCGCTCTCTCGGCGGCAACGGGCGCACTTACCGGAATGCTCGGCATAGCAGGCGGGGCCGTAGCGTCCAAACTCGGCATCGGCGACATCGACACACTCCTCGCAGGCGGAAAGGGGCCAGGATATAACAAGAACATTATCCGGCGTGTGGCCGAGGGTGCGTTCTCCGAGGGCTTGCTTGAAGAGTTGCCACAATCCGCACAGGAGCAGGTCGCACAGAACCTCGCACTCGGCAAGCCGTGGAATGAGGGCGTAGCCGAATCTGCTGCATCCGGCATGATTGTAGGCGGCATGATGGGCTTGTCAGCCAACATCAGACCCTCCGCCGACCCAAGTTCCGCCACGAAAGCAAAGATCCTCGCCGCACTGGCCGAAGCCGCCAACCCTGCCACAGATACAACCATCTCCGACGCACTCGACGCCGTAGCACAGCAGGACGCAGCCAGGGTCGCCGACAAGGTGACACCGGAAGTCGTGGAACAGGCGATTCAGGATGATGTGCTGGCAGAGGCTTTAAATCTCGCTCCTGCCACGCCTCTCGCACCTGCTCCGCAGGAGCCGACCACCGCCTCAGTCCCATTTATGATTACCCGCGACATGCGCAGCCGTTTGCAGGATATGGGGTACGACGACGCAGGGATTGACCGGATGAAACCCGCCGATGCTCAGGAGATTTTGAGAGATGAGGCTCCGCCGCTCACGCCTCTCGATTCCGAGGCCCCGCCTCTCGTTCCGGAACTTACTTCCCCCGAAGTAAATCCAATCAAGGCGTGGATGGGCACCCTCCCGGCCAAGGAGAGGGCCAAACTCGTAAAGCGTGCTACCGACCAGGGTAGCAAGGCGCAGGACTACCTGCTTCGTAAGTACAATGAGGCGAATCCTGCATCTGAGACCTTAGCACCTGAGACCTTAGCACCTGAGACCTTAGCACCTGAGACCTTAGCACCTGAGACCTTAGCACCTGAGACCTTAGCACCTGAGACCT
>Ga0209518_1000943_pt1 | contig 34607 bp, 50 predicted proteins | sample RifGroB1_FD_183993 | JGI IMG/M metagenome (GOLD analysis project Ga0209518, IMG submission 183993) | Groundwater microbial communities from Rifle, Colorado, USA - Groundwater B1 (SPAdes) (version 2) | ecosystem: Environmental > Aquatic > Deep subsurface > Groundwater | place: Rifle, Colorado...
CGCCTCCCGCGAAGGAATGCTCCTCGTTCCAATTATCTGGCGACACTTCCCCAGCGACGCCGAGATCCGCGACTGCGGATTGAGTCTTGTGCTTGACGATGTTACTCATCGTGCGTCCTCATATCTAATGAAGCTGCCGGTCTTGGGATCTCGCTGTGCTGGCCGCCAGTTCTCGCTCTGCAAGTTTTTGATGGACTGCTCTCGCGCCTCCGGATGTTCGGCCCACCATTCCCGCTTCATCACAGACCGACGCTCTGCTCGTGTTGGATCTTCCTGCCAATGCCGTTGGTAAGTGTTGGACGCCTTGAGACGCGAAGCGGGTGACAGTGACTTGAGATGTGCGCGCTTTGTTCTTTCTAGGGCAGCACGCTCAGGCCCGTAAATCTCCTCGTAGGTCTTACCTCGGCGCTGATTCCCAAGCGCTTTCCCGCCAGCCTCAACGAATGCACGGAAGGCTTTAGGATTGACCACCATGCGCCGCCGATTCGCAGCGCTTAGTTTTTCTCGTGTCTCAAGGGATCGCGTTCTTCCTCTATGAAACTCGGCCAGCCGTTCCATATGTCCACTTGTTCGAGCCCACGCGCCGATCTTAAATGTTCTCGTTCTATTTGTTTCGGCCTGTTGTGCTTTACGTTCTGGCGTACTTTGTGCCGCTGTCCATTTTGCGTGCGTCTCTGGATCAGCCCATAGCTGCTTGATTGCCTCAGATGTCCGTTGCCGCATCTCCGGTGTCCAGACCCGCCGACGGTTCCGTTCTGAGAGACCTGCCAGCGCCTGAGATGCTGACATCTTCTTGCGTGATTCCGGCCGATGATGCCCACCACGGAACCCATAGCTGAACGGACCCGACAGCGTGTTATAGCCATCCTCAACGGCATTGAATGCAGCGATGAACTGTTCCTCAAGATGTGGAAGCTCCTCCGACGCGCAGCGATCCAGAACGACGAAGCGGAACGCCTGAACACCATCCGTGGCGCAATCGGCGAGAAGCTTCGGCGACTCATGCGTTCCGGCCGACATCTTCCGGTGATGCTCTCGACAGCGCCGTGCCATGTTGATAGACGATCCGATATAGCCCTTGCCCGTGGTCTGGTTGAGGATCGCGTAGATGCCGCAGCCTGTGATGGTTTTCAAGGTCCGACGACCTCGTCGAGGGTAATGCGGAGAAGCGCCCGAGTTCCGTCCATCGTATATTCGGGATCATCGGCATTTCTGACTACAAACCCCTGGCTCGGGTCGCCGAGATTTGTATACAGATACGCATAATCGACTGCCGTCCACTGCCTGAAAATATCCGACCACGTATCGGCGTCATCATTCAGGAGGGGCGCGGCTGGCGTGATGTTCGCCGAGAGCGTGCCCGTGATCCGTGCGCGCGGCTGGCCCATCTTTAGGCGCTGCACCCACCCGCCATGCGCGGGTCCGACATCGCGCCTCGGGAGAATCGTCGCGAAGTTGACGTTCCACATGAAGTGGCTCGGCGCAGAAGTGAGCGCGCCCGCCCAAACGCCGCCGAGCGAGAAGTACGTGGAGGTCGCGCCCGTCCCTGCTTGGCTGCACGCATCGATCTTAACGCGCAACCAGCGGTAGCCAAAACATGTCGCGGCGTGCGTATGCTGATATCGCCAAGTCAGCGGGTTGCGCGCCAGCACGACCGCCTCGTTGTAGCCCGGTGACGCGAACAGGCCCGAGGACGATGCCCCCTGGATCGTCGCGGAGGTGAAGTTCGCATTGACGAGGGCCACGACATCGAGCGTCTGCGAACTACCGAGATCCAGCATCCACTCCTGCGTCGTCGTCGTCGTCAACGTGCGCCAGGGTCGGAACGGGCGCTGGGGTTGCTGCGCCTCGGTCGAGCAGTAATCGCACGCCTGGCCGGTGCCGGAGGCCAGGGCGCTGGTCGCCTCGGCGAGATTCGTGAAGGAGAGCCGGAGGACCGCCATCAGACACTCCTGGCGACAGTGCGGACTGCGGTCCGGAGTCGCCCGGGCTCCCGCAATCGACGCTCGAGGATCTCGATGAACTCATCGGCCATCTCGCGCGGGTTCGCCGCCCCAGAGATGTTGATGGTGCCGATGCTGAGCGTGACCGCGCCATCCTCACCGGCCGGAATGACGCGCTCGCCCTCATGGAGCAGGGCGAGGCCAGTTCGCGGGACATAGTCGGTGCCGGACTGGTAGGTCGAGACAGGACCATAGGATCCGTACAGCGCCTGTGCCTGCTCGGGGCTCACGCGCCCCCATGGTGTATCCAGCATGGTCGCGGCCGGCGCCGGGGTGATCACTGCGGTGTTCGACGCGATGATGGCCAGCAGGACCGTCTGCCGCTGCGCTTCCGACAACTGTTGCGCCACCGCGACGGCGGCCGGCGTATTGGCGTCAATCAGCGACTGCGTCAACGAGGAGATGGCCGCCTCGTCGCCATACCCAATCTCCCCAAGCATGTGGAGGACATCTTCCCGCAGAGCGACCAATTCCACGCGCATCGCGGCTGTGTTATCTGCCGTCAATTGCTCGATCGTGTTGCCCTCGCCGAGCACCTCGGCGATGACTCCCTCCAGCGTCGTGGCCTGCTCATCCGCGTATCCCGCGACTTCCTCCAGCGCTGATGCCGTCGCATCGAAGATGCTGCGGAACTCCGTCGAAGGGCGGGCGTACATCGCCGAGGCGGCCGTCAGGAGCGGATCAATGGCGCGGGCCACGGCATCCGCTGTCTCAAGCGACTGATCTTCGCGGAAGGCCGCGAGCGCCCTATCGAACGCCGTGGTCGTCTGGGTGAGGGCCAGCGACGGGTTCGTCGGGCCGAATGGGCCGAGGCGCATCTCGTCCACCTGCGCGCGAAGGGCGTCGCCGATTGTCCGCCAGCCCTCGGCCGCCTGCTGGATGTTGGTGGTGAAATTGCGGATCAGGTCGATCTCGCCCTCATATCGTTGACGGATGAGGTCGCGGATTTTCGCCGTCTGTTCGAGGATCGCCTTCGGGTCCGTCAAGTCGAGCATCGCAATCCGCTGCTCGTCGATGTTCTTCTGCGCCGCCGTCGTGATCTTGTCGAGGCCCTCGCGGAAAGCCGCAATGGCGTCCTCGGCCGGGTCCGTCGCATCGGTCAGCTCAGTGATCTCCCGGAACAGATCCGCGACAATCTCATCGATCTTGTTCTGTACCTCGTTGAGCTGCTCCATGAGTGCCTGCGTCGATTCCGCCATCGCGGCATTCGCGCCGGCCAGATTCCCCGGAGCGACCCCACCTTGCACATTGAACTGGAGCCAGTCCGGGTGCTGCCGCGCGATCTCACGGAACCCCTCATACGTGATCGTCGGGTAGGTCACATTCTGGGCGCCTGTGAAGACGGGCAGGGCCGCGTTCGGTCCCCAGCCCCCGCCGGCCCCGGTCCACATGTTCGACGCCATGAAGTCTTCGATGTTCGCGAAGCCTGTCGGGAGGCGGATCTGCCCCTGCCCGACCATACTCCGGAACACTTCCTGCGAGAGTCCGCCGGGGACATCCGTGATGTACGGCGACATGGCGACGCCGCTGGTCCCGCCGACATATCCGGTGCTGTAGGTGCCGAGCCGCTCGTAGAGTTGCTGGTAGGTCCGCGCCCCCATGATGTCCTGCTGGGCGGAGCCGGCCGCGCCGAGGAGCCGGTTCGTCTCTAGGGCCTCCCGCTGCGCGTGCGTCAGCTCCGGCTCGCCGCCGAACAGGCCGCCGAGGAGACCGCCTCCGAGCGCCCCGATGAGCCCGCCGATGATCGTCCCGATGCCCGGAGAGATGAGCGTCCCGACCCCAGCGCCGATTGCGGCCCCCTGCATGGCTCCCGAGAGCACCGTGATGCTCCCATCCAAGATGCCCATGGTGAGCGTGACCGCCCCGACCACTGCGCCCAGCCCGGCAAGGGCCGTCGCTAACCCCGTCATGGCACCGCCCTGCCCCATCAAGCCGACAGTCCCAGAGGTCGCCGTTCCGGGGAACGCACCGATGCCGGCACCGAGCTCGATCGCCCCGGTGCCGAAGGAGGCGCCCGCGGGCATCCCAAGCAGAACGGCGTTCAGCCCGCCGGCCGCGTAGTTGGTGAACGTGTTCGCAATCCCCGGGAACGAGGCGGCGAGACTCGCCCCCATCGACATGTTCTGGGCCGCGCCAAGGAACGAGCCCGCCCCGCCACCTCCCCCTTGGACCGCGACGAGGTTTCCGGTTGATTGATCGACTGCGAGCTGGATTGCCCCCGATGCAACTGCCGTCCCTAATCCGCCGCCCCCGCCGCCGAAGGACTGCATCGTGAGCCCGGTCGCCAGCGTGGCCAGCGAGTTGATGAGCGGCGAGAGCGCCTGCCGGATCACGCGCTGGGCGAACTCCACGATGATGTACTGGCCGAGATTTTTGAAGGCCTGCTTGACCGTCTGCGTGCCCTGGATGATCCCCGTCGCCAGCTTCTCGAAGGCTCCGCCGACCGCGTTGAAAATGTCCAGATACATCGTGCGGACTTCGGTGAACCGGCGGCTTTCCTCCCGAATCGCCATCAGTTGGGCAACTTGTGCGCGCTGCTTCGGCGTCAACTCGTCGAGCGTTTGCCCGAACAATTCCCAGGCGACACGCAGTTGAGCTGCGGCTTCAGCCCCACCGGTCGCCTCAAGCGTGAGCGCCTGTAACTCAACGGCCGCGTCACGGATCTTCTGCACGACGGCAGGGTCGAGCGGCTCCTCTGCTCGCAGCTTCTCCAGTTTCGTCTCAAGGAATCCTGTCGTGATGGCAAGCTTGCTCAATACATCGCCGGCCTCAGCCGCTCGGATGCCCCACGTATTGAAGAGATCCGCATTCGCATTGAGCGAGGAGCCGAGTTCTTCCACCTCAGTCCCGAATCCGCCGAGCTTCAGATCGAGCGGATCGAGCGCCTCAGAGGCGAGACCAAGGCGTTGCTCAAGCCGCTTCACGTCCTCGACAAGGGCACTGAGTTTCGCATCGAGCGGCTCGGCCGCGCGCGCGAGCCGGAGGATCGTCTCCGCGACGGCTTCGCCGGCCTCACGGAACGGGCCGAGTTCCTTTGTTGTCGCGGCCAATCGAGCACGCAGCTCCTCGAACTTCTGATCCACCGGAGAGAGCGCCATCGCCGCGAGTTGCTCTTGTAGTTGCCTGAATGCCGCGATCTGCTTCTCGATCTGCTTCGGGTCTGTCACCGCTGCCCGGAACAACTCGGCCGCGAAGGCATTCTGCCCGCCAGCAGTCGGCGTTCTCGTCTGGGCTGCGAGGCTCGCATTGCGGGTCGCTTCGCGGCGCGCCTCAGAATCTCCGGGTGCCTCTATGCCTAATTGCGTCGCGGCGAAATCAATGAGGGCTTTTCGGCTCTCTCTCGCCAGTTCGATTTGCTCACTGACCGCGGCCTTGATACGTCCTGCGGCACCCTTAAAATCCAACTCAAGGATCGCGCCGAGCCCAGTAGCGACCGCGCGAATGGGAACGAGGAGTTCATTGAGCGCGACTGAGACTACTCCGGTGAAACCGAGTATCAAGGTGCCGGCCAGCGTGAGCAGAGGCTGAAAGCTGGCTAAGAAGGAACGCATGCCTTCAAGATTCGTGCGGAGGAGCGTCTGGAATATGGTAAATTGTTCAGCAAGCTTGCGGAGCACCTCAAGGAACGCATTCCCAGATCGGGCCAACTCCCCATAGTCGATGAGCTTTCCGAGATCTTCCTTGAGCTGTTTGTAATTCGCGCCGAGTCGCTGGACTTCCTCCGATTCAGTCCGATGCGCCGTCGCGAGCGTCTTGACGGCCTGCTCGCTCTTGGCGAGGAAGGCGGCGAGAATAGCCTGCGCTCGGCCCATCTCCGTGACATCTTCCGCCGCGCGGCCGTTCGCAGCCGCGAAGTCCTTGACCGCTTGTTCGGCGTCGATGATGATGCCGTAACTGGACTTCAGCGTCCGCGTGAATCCGGTTGAGATGGCGAGCGAGATGGAGTTGAACGCCTCGACCACATCTTGCCCGGCAATCTTAGAGAGTTGGCGAGCAGCTTCCATGACGCGGACGATCTGCGTCTCGGAAAACCCTTGCGTCAGGGACCGCGAGGCCGCGCCCATGGCATTCGAGACGTTGAGCACTTCGCCGGCCGCGGCCTGGAGATTGGCGACCAAACGCTCTGAGGAGACACCGGCCGCTCGGGCGAGATTCTCGAAGGCAGACTCTTGGACCTTGGCTTCGAGCCCGAGCTTGCCGATCTCGCGGCCCCACTGCGCGGAGGACTGCGCGAGTTTCGCCGTGATGAAGCCAATGGCCGTGCCGATGCCCGTGCGGAGTGTGCTGGCGACGTTTGAGCTAAACTGCTGCGCGCTGCGCTCGCCCTGCTTGAGGCCGCGCTCCCACTCCGCCGTATCGGCGCGGAGCTTGGCAACCAGCTCGCCGATGGAGATGCCGCCGGCCACGGGCTACCCCTTCCCCCGGTGTGTCAACTCCTCTATAACCAACTGCGCCATACGCTCCTCACCCACGAGCTGCACCATGAGTTCCACGACCTGCGGGGGGCGCTTGACCATGCCCGTCGCGGCGACCAAGTGCGCCACGGCCCATGCCAGTTCCCATTTCCTCCGCTCATCGCGACGCTGTTGCCCCGCGGCCAGCGCCATGAGTTCCGCCGGGGTGAGTCGCGCCAGCTCCCACGGGCGGAGGCCCAGCACCTCGTAGGCGAGATGCTCAGCCTCGGCATGACCGACGGCGAGGGCTAGTCGTGCGCCTCCTTGTCCCCCGCTGCCCGCCCGAAGTACCCCGAATCCATGAGCGCCTCGTTCAGGACGTAGAGCACATCGTTCAGCGTGCCCTTGCCGCCCTCCACGAAGTCAATCAGCAGGCGCTCCAGGTCCTCGAAGCGCAAGCGCCTATCATCAGCGTGCAAGCCCGCGAAGAGCACCTGCTGCATCGTGTTGACGGACAGCCGCGTCATGTCCGCCACGATGTCCCCCATCGGCTTGCCGAGCCGCTGTTCCAGCGCCTTCAACTCGGCGAGCGTGAACTTGATCCGCCGCGGCTTGTCGAGCGTGAACTCGACTCCACTGGTCATCCCGGAGCCTCCTTGTCGTGAGAGTGAACTACGTTGCCGTCACTGAGCGGCTCAGATCGCCGGCCGGCTCGAACGTCACCGTCGCGTCCAGGAGCGAGCCCACCGCGCCCGACATCGGCGAGTAGCGCGGCAGATGCCACGTCCCCTGGAAGCGCGGGTTGGCGTCCCCGACGTTCGTGCTGCACGGCCGGAGCTCGATGCAGCTCTGACAGCCGACGATGCCGAAGAGCGTGGCATCCACGCAGGTGAACTTCTGATGGAACGTGATATCCATCCCCTGGGACTTGAGCCCACCACGACGCTTTCGCGTCGCGTCGCCCATGGCCGTCTCGTCGAGAGATTCGGCCTCGAATTGTAACGAAAGGCTTGAGATGCTGGCGCTGAGATCCACGCCGTTGATAAGTGCCATCGCGTTCTTGAAAACGATCGTGGCCACGATTATCTCCTCCTTGTGCTAACCGCACAATCAACGGTCAGCATGCTGCGGTTAGTTCTCCCAGGCCGACATCGCCGCATCACAAACCACTATGCGTGTTATCATGTAATCAGTCATGGGCGGTCCCTATAATCCAGAGCATTACCAGAAGTGGTATCACGAAAATCACGAAAGGCTCATGGCTGCGCGCCGAGAGCGCAAGCGAGCGCGGTACCACAGTGATCCTGAATTTCGCTCGAAGATTCTTGAGGCACGCAAGGCATCCAAGAAGGCTCGCTATTGGGCTGATCCTGAATACAGAACGCGCTCTCTCGCCTCTTACAGAGAACGATTGCGAACCGATGATGCATTTCGAGCCGCACGCAATGCGGCCAGGAAACTTAGATATCAGACCGACCCAGCGTATCGCCTGAAGAGACTTGCGAAGGCATCTGTTAGCTATGCGGACAAGAGCGAATCTATTCTGTCGGCGAGACGGAAGAAATATGCTATCAACCCAAGAATTCGTCAACTCGCCTTGGCGGCGGCCGACAGACGCAGGGCTCGCATCTCCAATGTTCCGCATGAGCCCATTGACCGCATCGAGATTGCAGTCCGCGATAATTGGCGCTGCCACATTTGCGGGAAGCGTGTGGTTCAGGCCAACATGTCGCTCGATCATTTGATCCCAATCTCTAGGGGCGGCCCACATCTGAAAGCGAATGTTGCCCTCGCTCATCTTAGGTGTAATCTTCGCCGCGGGGCCGGCCGGATTCCCGCTCAACTCCGGCTCTCCTAGTTCTCGCCTACTGACATCGCTGCGAGCCAATTGTTGGATTGACTACACGTCTGTTGCCACGCGGCGCGGTACCACCACCGCTCCGTCGAGGTCGCCGAGGCGCAGTTCCACACGAGCTTGGCCCACTGAGAATCCCGGCACGCGCGCGACGTGAACGCAACGAGATCGGTCCCGGTATTCAGCGCCGTGTAGCCGCTCGACGAGTTCCCCTGAATCCACACCTTGATCCCGCTCGCTGTGCAACTGAGCAGTTGGAGCCCTGCGTAGATCGGCACGTCGCAGGCCCGCCCGCCCAAGTTCACGATGGTGCAGGCCCCAGGGCCGGTACACGAGCATGCCGTCCCCGTGCTCGTCGCATCCTTGAGGGCAACCGCTCGGACGATCATGACTGGACCCCCCGGCCCACGGCCTCGATGGAAAACGGCGTGAGCACGCCCACCGCCCCGCCGAAGTTGTAGCGCACGATCTCCGCCTTGAGCATGTAGCCGGACCCTGTGCTCGTCGCCCCTTCCACAATCATCTCTGGGAAGGCGCACACGACGACGTCAGAGACCGCTATATTCTCGAACATCGTCTGGTCCACGGCCGTCGCCGATCCGGCCCGCCAGAACCCGCTGGCGGTGACTCGTCCCATCGTCAGCCCACCACGTTTCACGCGGCTCGCATTCCCGAACACCGTCGCGTCGAGGGATTCCGCCTCCAGATCCACGCTCACCTGATTCAACTGCCCGCTATGGTTGTAGCCGGCGATCAAGAGCATCGCGTCCTTGAAGACCACACTCACGAGATTCCTCCTTCCTCTCCGCAGACTCCGCAGGTCCAAGCGCCCGGTGCGCCCATCCGTCCAGCCGGAATCCGCTGCTCAGTCGGATGGATGCACCCCGGCGCGACGGCACGGGCCGCGGGCTCATCATCAAGCACACGAAGGATCGCATCCACTGTTGCCACTGTTGCCACCGCCTGCGCTCGGATTGCCATGAGTTGCGCTCGCATCATTACGATGATGTCGCGGTATCCCTGACGCACTCGTAGTTACATACAAGAAGAGACCGATTATTTTCGTCGCGCCCCAGGAAGAACGGCGACTGCAACGCCGAGATCCATTGATACCGCACGCCATTGATCGCCCGCGAAGCCCCATCCAGCGTGAACCACACATCCTGCGCGAGCTTCGCCGCGTCCTCATAGCGTGGGTTCCGCACGATCACCTGCACGCGCTCGATCTGCGCGAGGGCCTGTCCCGCCGAGCCGGCCATGCCGCGCACTGGCTCGAGCCCGCCATAGTGGATCAGGCTGATGATCGCGTCGGGCCGCGAAGGCAGCATGCTCTTGAAGAGGTCTGTCCCGGTGACGCCGTGGCCGGCACTCGAGAGGACATCGGCGAAATCGTCGAGCAGCACTTTTACGTCCCTTTCCGAGCGCGCCACTCGGCCCCGAGCTTCTTCATCGCCGCGCCATGGCCGCCAGTTTCTCGCATCGCAGCGCCCATGCGTGCGCCAACAAACTGCTTCCAGGTTTCGCCCCCGCGAACGCCGGTCGATGTGGCCCCGGCGCCTCCAGTCCCAGCCTTGGCGAGCCCACCATTCACGTCTGCCGCGAGCCGACCGTCCATGCCCCGCACGGCTGCGAGCAACGGGCGCTCGAGGTACTTCGTCGGGGCGAGCCCCCGCCGGCCGATGGCGCGCGCGATCGGGAAGGCGGCCTCCTCGGGCATGCCGTGACGCAGCACCCATGGGATGAGCGCCTTGACCGGCGGCATGAAAGCGGGGCGCCCGACGGCGGGACCAATTCCCTCGTGGACATAGAGCGCGTAAGCCTGCGCGGCCCCGCCGTAGCCGAGGGTCACGGTGACCCCTGTGGCGCTCACCTGCACCGGCTGCACGAATCCACTCGTCTTGAGCGTTGAGATGTTCGTCGGGACGTAGTGCTCTTTCGAGTCGGTCATGATCGCCTCAGCCTCACGCCGGAGACCCCGGGCGAGCGCCTGGATACCCAGCGCACCCGCGCGCCTCAGCGCGTCCCTGAGGGCCTCCCCGCCGACGACTGTGGTCTGCTCCGCCACGCCACCTCTCCCTCTCTACCGCTTCAGTTATTATGGACTTCTGGCCCCGGTGCCATGCGGGCCATGGGAAAGTTCACCTCAAATAGACCGATGCGGGGAGATGTAGGCCACCACGGTCTCACCTCCCAGGTCGTCGGGGGAGATCCCCACACTGACGATCGCCGGGCGCCGAGCCCCGTCCTCCGTGGACCGCGCATCCCCTGTCGAGAGCGTGAGGCGGTCATGGACGCCGATCTCCGGGTTCGTGGCGAAATACACGACATGCGTTGCCACCACCTGCTGACCACGGGAATCGGTGAGGAGATGGTTCTTCGCCACGACCCGCGCGGCATACTCCACGTCGTTCCCGTAGCTCTCGCGCCCGAATCCATCCACGCCAGTCCTGAGTGCCACCTGAACCCGCTGCCGGCAGAGGACTCGCAGCTCCCGCAGCATCGCTATACGCTCCGGACCTTGACGAGGATGGCTTCCGCGTTCGGGAAGAAGACGACCTTACTGTTCGTGTCCTTGATGTGGAACCGGAGCGAGTAGGGGCTCAGCGTGGCCTTGAACTGGCAGGAAGTACAGACGGAGAAGGCCACATGCCCGCAACTGGCCGTCACCTCCGTGATCGTCCCCGTGGAGGTCGTGACCACGGTGAGGGTGCGGTCGTAGAGCCACGCCGAGACGATGTCCGTCGCGCCGAGGTTGACGGATGTGGAGCACATCTGAAGCTGGAAATCCAGGCGCCCCGTCCAGCCTTCGACCACCTCAACTGGGTCGGCCATGTCAGAGCTTCTCCGTGAGTCGGGTGCCGAGGAATTCCACCGACCGCGCCGAGACAAGAGAGACCGCCGACCGACGCGCCAGGATCTCGACGAGAGCCTCCAACACGTCGCCGAATCCTGCGCCCGTGATATCGACCACTGCACCCACATCCAGGATGGCAACGCGGGCCGACTCGGTGGCGTCAATGGAGACGAGGAGGTCAAGCGCATCGGCGAGGCCCGCCCGGAGGGCCTCCGTGAGCCATGCCTCGACAACTTCGTCATGCCCCTCGCTCACGACCACTCGGAGGGCGTCCGTGGCGTCGATACTGACGTAAGGGTATCCCGCATCCTGCAAGCCGACCCGCACCGTATCCGACGCACTGATGAGGACCACAACCTCTGCCGTCTCAGTGAGCCCGACCGGGAGGAGATCCGATATGTCCAGCAGCACGAGGATGGCCGCCGCCTCGGAGAGCCCAGCGCGTAGCGTATCGGTCACGTCGGCTTGGTTGTCGAAGTAGCCTGCCTCAGTGAGCGAAACTCGGAGCGAATCAGAAGGATCAAGTTGCACGAGCAGATCCGCCACGTCTCCGAGCCCAATGCGTGCGGTATCCGACATGTCGAGGACCACGATGGTGTCGCCGGTCTCCGAGAGATGTACAGGGAGGGTGTCTGAGATGTCCAGCGAGACGAGCAGGTCGGCCGCGTCCTGTAGGCTAGCGCGGAGAGAATCCGATGGTTCAAACTCCGCGTAGTTATTGAATGTCTCCGCGAGACCGACGCGGGCGGCTTCCGTGATGTAGAGTTCCGGGCGCAAATCTCCATAGTCCAGGAAGCCAACCCGGAGAGACTCAGAGGCGAATACATCGGTGACTCCCACCGCCATCGTCTCATCGACATACGCACCGCCGGGGATGAGCCGCTGCGCTGTCGCCGTCTCGTTTACGTAGGCCCCACCGGGGGCGAGCCGTTCAGTCGCCATCTAGGCCACCGCGAGCTTGGGACAGGCGTATAAGGTATAGGAAGGCTTCGCCACCGCCACGCGGCACCGATACCAGCCCTTCTCCTGCGGCGTCTGCGTCGTCACGAGCTTCTGCTTGTTGGGGTTGGTCATCCCCGTCGTCGTCCACGCTACGCTGCTTGCGGCTTGATTGGCGGGCGTGGCGAGGATGTCCGCCGCCCGGTCGCTGGCGAAGAGGCTCAGCGGAAAGCCGGTCGTCCCGAGGTATTCCGTCTCCAGCCACACCTCGGCGTCGGTGAGCGCCGTCACGCTGTCGTGGAGGATCTCGCACGTCACGGTCTGGCTAGAGCCCACGGCGTCGTTCCACACAACCATCTCGGGTCCATATAGCGGTGCGAAGAACTTGCTGTTGGCGCTGCTGACCATCTTGTGGGAGAGCGGCGTCGTGGCGTCGCTCGCGCCCCCTGTGCGAACCACGGTGGTCTCGGAGTAGACATCGCCCTCATACTGGTGGCGCTGCATCCGGTAGTTCGTGTCGGCGGAGTCGCAGTTGTCCAGCCAGTATAACGGCCCGTGGCCTGGGTCGGTGCCACTTGTCAGCGAGACGCTGGCCCCGAGCTTACACTGCTTGAATATAATCAAATTTGGCGACAACATGTCTGTCGCTAGTCCAACTAGCGCCTTCGTGGAGCCGAGGGCGCTAAGGTCGACACCTTGGATGATGGCCGTCCCGTAGGACGTGCCCGCGAAGAGCGCAGTAGGAATGACGCCTGCGGCATCGACTGATCCGTTGCTCCACTCTAACCTGGCAGCCGGAACCGTAATATGTGCGCTCGTATTAGCAAACTTGACCACGGTATTGATCCATCGACACAATTTCACACCGGCGTTGCCCGAAGGACTGCCCACAGCGATATTCGATATACTTGCCGCAGAAGTCATTCCCACTTCTAGATGGCAAGTATCAAAAATCCCGATCTGGGCGCCGGAAGCCTCCATCAGAAGTAGGGATACTGAGGCAGTACCCGTGCCAGCAGAAACAGTCAGGCCGTAGCAATACAACGAGCCACTAATATTTATGGAATTGGCGCCAGTGGTCGTGACTGTCGCCGTCGTCGCCAGCGCGGTCGGGGGCTCCGCAGCGTCGTTGCCACAGAGGAACTCACACGGAGCCGCAGCAGTGCCGGGACTGGTGATCGTCATCGAACTTGCCTGCGTCTCAGCATGCACCTGACTGATCCAGCATCGTTCACCAGCAGCCATTACTGCTGCTGCCCCAACTATAGTGGCTTTGGCGTTCGCCCAACTCAGGCCATCGCTGGCGTTGTCGCCATCCGTCGAGCGGACGTAATATGGACCAGCCATGCTACTCTCCCGCCGCTGCGCGGATGCGGTCCAGGGTCGTCACCTTCTCGTCCAGCCGCGTGCGGAGGGCGGTGGTCTGAGCGTCCGTCAAGCTGAAGAGCGCCTTGAGTTGGGCGTCTGTCAGCGCCGCGAAGAAGCGAGCGATCTGGAGGGCCTCCAAGCGGGAGGCGTCCCGGAATCGCTCGCGGAGGCGCTGGGCTAGTTGCGTGCGCGTCGAGTGGTTAAAGGTCGGCACGGTCAACTGGTCCCTGCCCCGCGAGTCGCCGAGCCTTGCGCTCGTGGTATGCCTCGTAGGCGGTGCCGTCGAGCCCCGCGAGTCCAAGCTGAACGGCGCTACAGTGGGTCTCGCACATCTCCCGCTCTGACTCGGTCATCGCGGCGATTTCCCATTTCGCGTCAGCGTCACGGAGCTTGGCTTGCCACGCGTTCGGAGACGCCGTACAGCCGCGGCGATGCCACCGCCCGTCCATGCGGAGTTCGCCGAAGCCGACGAGCGCGCTCGACAGGCGCACCATGCGACTGAACACAGCGTCGTACTCTTCCCAGGTCGGCAGTGTGGTCATAGCTCACCTCCCAAGACTTCGGCCTCGTTCGCGGCAATCTCCGCTTCGGTTAGCTGCGCCTCGATTCGGGCGGCAGAGGCCACAGGGTCCATCGTCTGCCCTACCTCGGCCATGTAGACAATCTCGTGGACGACGCCGACATGGTCCGTGTGCTGCTCGCGGACCCAACGGCGGCCGTCAATCTGGCGGGAGTCCTCGGCGATGCGGGACGAAACTATGGGCATCAGCGCACCGTCGCCAGCACCAGAGACACAGTCACTTCGCCACCCACGCGGCCCACAGAAACACACCGAGGGTCGCGAATCCCCCGACCATGATGCCGATGCAGAGCCAGATCGCCGCCAAGGACGTGCCGACGAACGCCATCCTCCAGGCCCACGGACCCGAAATCGTCAGCGAGGAACGCCGCTCGCGGCCATCCCAGGTCACGGCGCCTGTCTCCGCTGCGGCCGTTGCGGTTGGAGCGTCTCCGACTCCTGCTCCCCGATCACGTTGAACCCACGAAGCTTCAGGCTCAGCAGTCCCAATCCCGAGATCTGCTTTCGTGTGTCATCATCAAGGCGCCAGTACAACGTGACGAGCATCTGCCGCTGCTCATCCGCAGGCAGCGCGTTGTTGAACGTCTGGAGTTTCAGCTCGTTGAACATGCGATCGTTGTTGACTCTGATCGTGTCCCGGTCCTCCGCTACCAGTTTTGAGATGCCTGCCTGCGCCGTGCGAGCCAGCCCCCACTCTTCGATGTTCCGCCACACTAACCACGTCTGCCCCACCAGCGCCGCCAAGACCATGCAGAAGACCAAGGTGGACCACTTCATCGCGGGGATGCGGAAGCAAGAGTCGTTCGTCGGCTTCTCCGATGGCTCGATCACCGGCCCGTCTCCTGATCAGTCGCGTGCCGCATCCGCTTTCGGAATTCGGCGGGAGACTCATACCGTTCCTGCGCCCAGACACCACGCCGCGCGGCCTTCGCCTCGACTTCGGCCTGCCGCAAGGCCGGAAGGAATGGAGGGGGAGCCGCGGCATCGTACACGTAGACCTCCGCATGACCGAACCGGATGAGTTCGAGATTGACCGCCAGCGCCCCAGGGGTCAGGACCCAGCAGAGGAGCCGGCCATAGTGGTCCGCGCCGTAGGCCAGGACCGTCACCGATCGGGTGCCGATCATGCGCGTGAGGAACTCCCGAGCCGCGTCCCCACCCGGCTGGCCTTCGTGCCGGCCCTTCTTCGCCGTCTCCGGCGCGTCGATGCCCGTGAGTCGGCACACCTCGCGCCGACCCGTGAATGACAGCGTATCCCCGTCCGCGACGCGCGCCACCGACGCCTCGAAGGCCATCCACGGAGAGGCCGCATCAGCAAGAGGCACCGATGTCAACAGGCACAGCGCGCAGAGCAGCGCCGCTCTCATCGCGTCCCCACGAAGATGCTGCGCGGATCGTCGTCGTCGAAGCACTTGAGCGCGGGGTGCCCGGCGACCTCCATCATCGCGCCGCAGGCGATGAGGCTCGCGCGGTCGGCGCGGGTTGCCTTGCTGTCATGCGCGTCGAGTTTCGCCGAGAGCGGCGACGGGAGATAGCCGAGGAACGCCAGCGCCAGGATCAGGCACAGGATGACCAAGCCCAGGATGATGACGACCAGCCAGCCAGGCAACTCGTGGTCGGGGATCGTCATCGCATCACCCATCCGGTCCAGATCCCAGCGCCGCCGCCGAGGATGAAGCCGATCAAGAGACACAGGATCGCCGACGCGCCGACAACCACGATCCGCAGCCCCCAGGGGCCGGAGATGGTGAGACGAGTACGGCGTTCGGGGCCGGTCCAGGTCATGAGATTACGTGGTCACAGTGCAGCAAGCTGTGAGGGCCCAAGTCTGGGTACAGGTCTTCGTCCCGAAATACGAGACGAGCCGGAAGAGCATCGTGCCGGCCGTCGTGCTCGTGGCATTCGTCAGCCCGATCTCGTTCCAGTCGATGTTCCCGCGTGCGGTGCTGAGGATGCCCTTGAACTGAAGCACGTTCGTGGCGATGGAAGGGAAACCCGACTCCATCGTCGAGTTATGGCAGGTCAGCGTGAGCCCCTGGAGATGCGTCTGTGCCCCGGCGTGCGCCGTGCACGAGGTCGAGACCCACAGGATCGCCCCTGTACTGCCGTAGTAGGCGTTCGTCGAGTGCGTCCCGATGACCATCTGACTGATGAGGTTGCGTGCGGCTTGGGTGATGGGCATGACCCTACGCTCCTTCCGGACGCTCGACGCGCCCCTCGTTGTCTACGATCAGGTAGTCCGTCCGACGCGGGGCCTCGTCGGTCATGTCGAACTTCTCCACATGGAGGCGGACGTGGACCTTTGCGGCCACCTCCTCCATCGGCTCTGTCTCGCTGTCAGGTGCCATCGGGTCTCCTTCCGTCAGAATGCGGCCCGATATCGGGCCAGCAACCGCTCTTCCTCCCGCGCCCCGGGCTCGGCGTAGGTCACGCTCAGATCCCCGACACGCCGCGAGGTCACATCCGCTCCCATCGGCCCGCCCTGATACCAGCGGGCCGCTTTGAGGAGAACGGCCTGCTCAAGATCGTAGGGCAGCGTGCGCCCCGTGGAGGTTGCCTGCGTCGCGTAGATCGAATCACTCGTCGCCATCTCCGGGAAGACGTATCCCGCGACGTACTCCACGAGCCATGGCCGCTGCTCTTGCCCCGGCAGGGTCGCCGGGGTCAACCCCAGACTGAAGCGCGTCTCGCCGCGAGCTGGGGCGTTCGTCCATTCGAATCCGACTTCGCGCGAGAGAAACCCGGCCTCCGCGTCCTCCACGCGGTACTCGGTCGAGGTCAGCTCCGTCGCGTCACTCGTCGCCGTCGAGGAGAGCAGGCGCAGGACACAGACGACAGGGCGCCGGGAGAGCGTGAGCCGCCGCGTGCCGTAGGCGGGGACCGCTTCGCTGTACGTCTGCGCCCGGAGCGGCCGATCCACGACCGACTCGGCCCACTCCGTCGCCCGGAGGAGCATGGACCGCATCGTGGCATCGTCGCTCGTTGCTGTGGTGCCCAGGGCGTCGCGGAGCTCGCACGTGCGGCTGAGGCCGTCAGTGGAGGAAGCCGTGGTGCAGACGGTCACCTGTGGCATCTTACCAACTCCGCATCAGCCGGCAGAGCCGGGCACCGTCCAGCCGCATGGAGGTCAGTCGGTAGCGCGCCCCGCCGTTTGTGCAGCGCAGTTCGATGTCCTCACCCTGGACGATGAGGCGTCGCCCATCGGCCCGCGCAAGGATCTCGGGCGCGAAGAGAACGATGGGAAACCACGGGGAGATCACTTCCCATGAGCCGTCCTCATGGACGGCGAACCGCAGGGCAGGGCGGGGCAGGAGCGTGGTCGTCATGCGCGTCGTCCCGAATCCTCAACCCAGTCGCACGTCGGGGCACCGACAACCGCCCACTGGGCATTCAGCGCCCCCTGATCCCGCCAGAACCGACGCCCCGGGTCATCCACGTCAGGGTCCACGAAGATGAGGCCCAGACCCAGCCAGAGGCCCCGCGCATGCGTCGCGCCGATCAGATAGTCGATGAGGACGATGAAGACGGTGCGCTGCTCCGGGGTTCGCATCGCCACCACGCGCCCGTCCTGCATGACCCACGTAGCGACGGGAGGCATTCCAGGGGGCACGCAGGGCACCATGCCCGCCCTGGTCTCCATCGCGGCAGCGCATCCACTGAGGGCGATGACGAGGAGTGCGCCGGCAGCGACGACCGACCGGCTCCGGAGACCGACCGCCGCTACCGACGCCCCGTGCGGGATTCCTCCAGCACGAGTCGGTCTAGCCCGAGGACAAATAGTCAATTTGTATCGCCGATCGGCCTTGCACGGAGCAGGTCGAGGAGAACCGCCGCACGAACACATCGGTGCAGGCCGCGAGGGCCGTCAGGGTCAATGCGCCGCTCGCCGTCCGCGTGTAGGCCGACGGGTTCGTGGTGCCCGCGCTCAGGAGGATCCCACCGATGCAGGTCCCCGCGTTGCCGTACAGGACGAAGTTGTCGCAGGTCGCCATCTCCTCCAGCGCCAGCGAGTACCGCTGGATGCGGAGCACGCTGATCGGCACGAATGGGCGCCACACCGCGTTCGTGGTGGAGCACGGGCGGATCTGGCCGGCCGCCTCCGTCGAGGTGGCCCCCTCCAGGAAGACGAGGACGGAGCGCGTGGCGAGGTTCGTCGAGGCTTTCTCGCTCGTGACGATCGCATCGGCAAACTGAGCGGTCGCCGAGACACCCCCAGCCGCGATGTTCCCCGCCTGGATGGCGCACGACGCAACATCGCCCTGCTCCACATCCGCCGTGACGGCGCGACCTTGCTTGAGGATGGGCCGCTGAGACTGCGACCACCAATCGCCTTGAAAGGGCGGACTCATGATTCTGCCTCCTCAGGCCGAGGCCCACGCGCTGACGCCGACATACGGCTGTCCGGCGGCATCGGCGGTGGACGTTGTCTTGAGACTCACGCCCAGCGCATTGACCTCGAAGACCTGCGCCGATGCGCACGCCAGGAAGTCGCTCTTCGTCGTCGCGGCGCCCGTCCGGAGAGCATAGAACAGCCGCGGGCCACACGAGTTGTAGATCCGGACGCCGACCGACCGAAACCCGAATGACAGAGACGAGGCGGGCGCGTCCCCGCACGTCGCCATGTAGTGCGCCGTCGAATAGACTTCCGATTCGATCACCGCGATTACCTCCCCGCTGGGTACGGCAGTTCGACCTCGTGCTCGTCGCCGGCACCAGGATGGATCACTGCACGCGCGCCGACGACCGTGGCCCCATGAGCGCGCGCGTACTCCGCTGCGGCCCCGGCCGCCTCAACCGCGAGCGTTTCGTAGGTCACGAGGTCCACGATGACTCGGCAGTCGCCCATGCGAGACTCCTGTGTGCCTCGGTCAACACCATGCGCTTTCATCAGGTGCCAGGCTCATTCAAGGTGACGTGGCCCCCCTTCAGGCGCAAATCGAGGACCTGCGACCAATACTGTTGTTCCTGCCGCGCCCCGTCGATCGTCTGGAGCTTCGCGATGAGCTGGCTCCGCTCATTCTCTAGGGCCTCGCCACGCCGCTTGAGTTCGCTCATCTTGATGAGCTCGTTGGCCGGCTCCGTTTCGTACCCGTACCGCCACCGCTGCTTGAGCAGCGCGCACTGCGGCGGCAGGACGATCGTGATGCCGCGCGCGTTTGCGAGCCCCAGCATGTACTCCACGCATGACTTCTGAAAGTCGTACTCGGTGCCCACGATGAGGTCGATGCCGTAGATCCCGATGCTGTGTTGCTGGTACGCGGCGGCCACGGCCTCGCGGGCATCACTGAACCGCTCCGGTACTGGCGAGCCGTTCAACTCGCGCTCCACCTGCTCGTCGATGTTCAGGATCGCCAGCCCCAGCATGAACGCCACCGTTGACGTGAAGTAGTCGATGCCCGCCACCTTCTCGATCACGCGCTCGATCGGGTAGCGGATGGAGGTCGGAATCGACGGCTCTACCTGCGTCATGTAGACTGGGATGCCGCACTCGGCGAGGTAGGCCGGATGGTCGGTGCCTTCGACGTTCGCCTCACGAAAGTTTTTGTGTATATCAAAGTGAATTGATGCTCTCGGAACGTGGCGATTCAACTGGTTCAGAATCGCGATAGACCATGCTGGATCGTCGAACGGCGCAAGCATCCTAGAGCTCGCCGCAAAGCCACAGATCGCAATTTTCTTCCGAGGCTCAGGCAACTCCTTCACGATGGCCCGTTCGGCATCGATGATCTCGAAATGATGACCCACTTCGGCGGGGTGATTGGGATCAACGCCCACTCCACCGGGTGCAACATGCTGATGGTCCTGATTGCTCGGCATATCAGTTCGGAGCCTCCACGTTGACTTGCTTGGCGATCTTACTGGCACTGATGCGCTGACCGATTTCGATGGCGCGCGGCGATTTTGACCAATGATGCGCGAGTTGGAGCGCTCGATTCTCCGGCTGCCGCATAGCATCACGGAACTTATATCGCCGCGACTCGCTACGAACTAAGGCATGAAGTCGCTCAAGATGGGCGAGTTGTTTCTCCGTCTTCGGTTTGGCGAGATGCGCCGCGCTGATCTTTGCCTTCCGTTCTTCGGTAAGCGGCTGACCGCGGAGTGCTGCGGCAATCTTCTGCCCGACTTCTGGCGGTCGCTTTTGCCCGCGCCGTTTCGCAGCCCCCTTCTCCGCGACTCTCGGATCAAGCTGTCCACACGCAGCGTTTAAGCTCGCGTTCAGCGGTGCCTCGAACGAATCGAGCCATGCCTGCTCTCGAAGGACCAAATCCTCAATGGCGCATTGCTCCAACACAACGAATACGAATGCGCCTGGACCACTGAGCAACCAGAGATCCTGAAGATCGGCGGCATGGTGCCGTCCATGGTTCAGGGTGTTGGCGTGGTGCCACCAGCGTTTGAAGATATGTCGAGAACTCCCCACATACGCCCGCCCGCTGGGCTGGTGGATGATGGCGTAGACGCCCGAGAGTGTGTCGCGACCTGACATCAGATCCGGAGCCTCCGTTACAACGTGTGAGGTTACAGATGCAGGTCCTTCCCGCGCCTCCACTTCTTCATCGGGGCCTCGGCGATCATCCGGTCGGCTGGCGGGCCGTCCACGATGCGCTGCGGCCGCTCGGGCTCGAGATACCTCGCCACGCCGCGATCAACCAGCCTAGCGGCCACATCCGGCTCGAATCCTGCCCGTTCTCCCGGGTGCCAGATGCCGCCGCGCGGATCGGTCAGCCGCGTCAGCACGAGCACTGAGACGATTGCGGCCATCTTCTACCGAGCCCTCCCAACCGGGGGCGCCGAGGCCCCGGCCGCAGCCGTGAGAACCGGAAGCACCCATTCCCAGCCTGGATGCGTGGCCGCGTAGGCCGCGCCGAGGATGAGGAGCGTGTGCCATGCCTTCTTCCGGCAGTCGTTCCAGTCCACTCCACTGCCGGCAGCGAGGGCCGCCGGCAGGTTCAACCCCGCCATTACGTGGCGCAGCCCGTCGTCACCAGGACGCGCTTGACCGGCGTGTCCGGGACCGGGGCCTCGCCCGGCTCGCCGAAGATCAGCGAGGCGGACATCCCCATGAGCCCCTGCGCGCAGGCCGCCGTCTCGATCCGCGGCCGGAGCACGACGCGGACATACCGCTTCGCCCCGCCGAGCGAGAACGCCGCGCCAGGCCCCGTGTAGTACGCGAAGCCCGTCGAGCTTGACCCTGCCTGGACCGACAGGCCCGGGGTGGTGGACGTCGCGGTTGCCATGACGCCGCCGAGGACCGTGGCGGTATCCCGCTGGACCGCAGAGTAGAACGTGTGACAGGCGCTCGCCGTCGCCGTGGTCTGGCTCCACAGCCCCTGGTCGTAGATCCAGTCCCCGGTCGAGTAGTCGGCCCATGTGCCGCCCGTCGCCGAGGTGTGCTGCAAGCCCACCCCGATCCCGTAGTACCGCGCCCGGGCGTTGCCCGCGTTGTCGGTGGACGCGATGTCCGCGACCACGACCGGCGCCACGAGAACAGAGTTGAACGACCGCGTGAGCCCGAGGCGGTCGACCATGAAGCCGGGGAACCAGGTCGAGCCCGCAGCGGCGACACCTCCAGCGCATGTGCATGTCCCGACGAGGGCCTCGCAGGTGCCAAACTTCGCGTTGTGCCAGAACCCCGGCACCACCTGAAGCTGATTGACATCTCGCGTGATCATCTTGCTCGCTCCTCCGTCTGTCGTTGCGCCCCGGCCGCGGGGCCGGGGCTCGGCTCATCTCAGGCCGGTCGGCTAGACGCTGCCCGGCGACCAGTCCACCTGCGTCAGGACGGCCACGGCCTTGTCATGCCGCAGCCCGAAGTCGTGCTCGGCGATCGCCCGCACGACCGTCTGGTCCTGCGAGTAGGCCGCGATCACGCTTGACCCGTCGTGGTACGCCGCCTCCTGCGAGGCATCCACGAGCAGGTTCATCGACTCCCCGATCAACGCCTGGGCGAAGTCCACGAGGTAGATCTCGGACTCGTCGTTGCTCCCGGCCCCCGAGGTATCCAGGTTCGTCGGGATGCTCGTGGTGCTCGCATAGGGGTAGCCCATGAGCCGCCCCTGCGCCATCTCGTCACGGAAGACGGGGATGCCCGTCGAGGAGTAGAGCAGGGTTCTCAGGTAGACCTCGACCCGCGGGGCCAAGATCCACCCCGGCGATATCATGGGGATATCAGCCTCCAGCAACTTCTGGATCAGCTTGCCGAGGTCGGTGAAGGTGTTTTGCACGCTCACGGTCCCATTCGCCGTGATCACGTTGTTCGCGTGCGCCCAGTACCGCAGGCCCTTCGGCGTGCTGTCGGTGCCCTGGTCGCGGATGAAGGCGCTGTCCTCGCGCACCCGCATGGCGTTGACCACGTCGTCGCGCACCATCGCGTCGGCCCCGACCGAGTTGTACCGCAGGAGATCGTTGCTCATCGGCACCAGCGTGACCAGTTTCTTGAAGGTCAGCGTGAGCTGGCCCGTGGTCGGCTCCGACTTCGTCGCGTTCGTGTTCTCGCCGATGTAGTAGGCCGTCGCCCCGCCGCTCAGCTTCGGCACCTTCAGCGTGCCGGTCGGGACCGGGATCGTGCGCGAGTTCAGGCGGCGCACCACGGCGCGCGCCCTCAGATACTCGATCACTTCCGAACTGAACTGCGTCGGCACGAGAAAGCCGCCTGCCGTCGCATCGCCGGCCGCGAGCGCCTTCTGGCGTGCGTCGCCCCATGCGTCGGCGAGGTCTTCGTTCCCCCACCCCCGGAGGATCTGGATCGCGCCATCCACCCCCGCGCCACGCATCTTCGACGCCGCCGTGGCCCGGATGCAGCGGGCCAGCGCGAGCCCCTTCTCGGCGAAGGGGACCTCCTTCACCACCACCGGATGGCTCACGCCGGCCAGCATGCGCGTGAAGAGCCCAGTCTGCTCCGCCCGGATCGGGTCCACCTGGGCCTTGACGGAGGCGTCCACCGCCTCGGCCACGAGCGGGCCGCACAGGTCCTTGATGATCGTCTTGAGTTCCTCGATCTTCATCGCCGTCATTCCTCCTAGGTTGGGTCGAACATCGTTACTCCAGCGCCCCGCGCGCGGTCCGCACGGCGCGCCGCACACTCTGGTCCACCAGGGTCGGCAGCACGGCCCGGAGAGCCGCGACTACATCGGCCTCGCTCAGATCCTCGTCGTCCGTCGCAATGTCCTCCAGATCGATGTCGATGACATCGGCGATCTCGATCACGTCGCCGAGATGCAGGCGAGCGATGACGGGATCGCCATGTGCCGGCTGAACGTCAGGCTGTTGCGCTGGGACCGTCTCAACAGGGGGCGCCAGGGCAGACTCGAACATCGCTACGATCTCCTCCGGTGTGTAGGCGCGCATCTCCGGCGCGTCCTTATCCCACTCAGCGTAGTGTGATTTCAGGTGGCGATAGACCTTGGCGCGATCTTCCTCGGGCAGGCTCACCCCGCCCCGCCCGCCCATCAGCGCCCCCATCGCGGCGCGCACCCCGCCCCACACGGCGTCGCCGTCACTCGCACGGTGATGGGGGAGCTTCATGTCGCTGAACGAGTCAGGGGGCATGGCCGCAACCCAGGCGAAGTGGCGCGCGACGCGGCGCTTCGCAGCATCATCAAGGTCGCCCCACTGCGCATCCGTGAAGTCAGCAAGCGCCGGGGCCGACCACGCCACGCCCTCCTCGGCCATCCCGTAGCCGGAGGGGCTCGGCGGACTCATGCCCTTCCGAAGGCTCTTCTGCATGGGGCAGTCCGAGTGAGTGCAGTCCTCTGCGTCCGCGCCGTCCTTGCCGGCCATGGGGCAATCGCGCTCGTCGCAGTCGGCAGGATCGTGCTCCGCCTTGGCGCGGATCGGCTGAGGGGCCGGCTCTGGCGTCAGAGACACGAGCACGGCGCTCTGATCTGTCACGCCCCCCGTGGCGGAGAGAGGAGGGAAGGAGTACGTGCGCTGCACGCCCCCGAAGTCCAGGACGGCACGCACGAAGGTCGGCGCCTCAGGATGTATCCTCGGCTCAAACTGCTCCAGCGTCTTGGCGGCCCACTCGCGGAGGGGCTCCACGTCGATGCCGGCTGAGCGGGCTTCGATGAGGCACTGCGGATTCGCCGGGACCGGGCAGAGGCTCACTTCGAGAAGCGTCTGGCGCTTGAAATTCACGCCCCTCCGCTCCTCGTCGTAGGTCCACTCCAGAGGCTGGAACCCGACAGAGGTCGCATTGATGTACCCGCCCTTGACGAGCCGGTAGATCGTGTCGGCGAAGGCGTAGACATCCGGGGCCGCGAAGTCCACCGTTGCGGACATCCCAGTCTCATCCTGATCCAACTTCACGCAGCGGCCGATCGGCGGCATCGAGTAGTCGTGCGCCCACAATATCGGCCCGCCGCCACTGCGGAGAAAGTCGGCGACGTCCCAGCCGGCCGGGTCGATGATGTCGCGCTCACGGTCAACGTCGCCTGTCGTGATCCGGAATCGGGCGAGTCGTGCGTCACCGGCAGGGATATCAACGGGAGCACCGAACACCTTCAGGACGCCAACCGCGGCGGGGTCCTTCTCGGCCGGCAGTTGCTCGGAGGTGACCCACTTACGCATCCGCGTAGGCTCCCTCGCGTGACCACTTCGTGATCGTCGTCTGCATGCCGCCACAGCCCTCCATGCATCAAGGCTAGCGCAGGGGGGGCGCACGACAGGCGCGGGGCGGAAAGTTGCGGGGGGCGGAGGCTAGCTGGGCGGGAGGACGGGCGAGAGAGGGCCGGAGGCTACCGGGCAGGCAGGGGGTCGGGGCTACGTGCTATTATTCGTGGACGCTCGCTGGCCCCTGCTCGGGGCGATCGGGTCTTGAAGGCGGATAGTTCCCCAGCCGGTATTGCTTGGACGTGGGCAGGTGGGGCGAGGGAAACCTAGGCCCCTCTCGGAACCGGCGCACGACGCGGACCCCTCGGGGGTAAGGACAAGAGCCACTCCGCGGCCGCAAGACGGGGGCCCTGCGTAACTGACTGAATGCCGCCCAGCGAGCCTCTCCCCTGCTACCGATCGAGCTGAGAGAGATCCAGGTAGCCCATCTGCTGCGCCACCTGGACGAAGCGCGCGACGGCCTTGTCCCCGTCGAGCTTCTCATCTTCATACGCGTAACCGTACAGGAAGGGCCGCCGGGCGCACCCGCTGTCCTCCGAGACCGTGATCCCGCGCCCCTCCGCGAAGCCGATCCAGTAGTCCACGCAGGCGCGCTCAAGCAACCGCTCCCGCGGCGTGCCGAGATGGAGGGAGACGCCCCAGAGGCCGATCTCCTCGAAGCCGTCGAGGATGGCCAAGGCGATCTGATAGCAGAAGGTCGCGGTGTAGTAGTCTCGGAAGCCGGCCTCGCGGAGGCGCTCAAGCGGATAGCGGACGGGGTGCGGCACGCCAGCAAAGGAGACGCGTCCTCCGTTGGTCGCGACGTAGGATGGCCTTGCCCAGACGGCGGGCTCGTCTAGCACGTAGCATGGAATGGTGATGCGTTCCAGCGCCGCAAGATCACGGGCACTCTGGACCTCAAGCGGGTGCAACTCAAAGTGGCGCTGTGCGTCGCGCTGGGCAATTTCGTTAAGCGACCAGCACTCCCACGCAGAATCGGTGTATGGGGCATATTCACGCCCTGGCCCAGCGCCGACGATCGCCACCTTCATGCGCCGCGGCCGGCACTCCACGATTCCTTGATCCGCGTCGAGGACGATCATCTCGGGCGCATGTTGTCTCGTCATGGCCGTCGATCCCACGCAACGACAACCACATCCATTGTTTCTATGAGTATGTGATTCCCTGCCACGACAGGCTTGCCGTCCTTCAGCGCGTAGCCTTCGATCCGCACCGGGCGGCCCGTGCGCCAGGAGTGGTCGAGGGCGGGTGCGGCGCTGATTGGGAAGCGCCGTGTGACATCTTCGCCGGTGTCGGCATCCCAGACCGCAGCTCGATGGAGAAGGCCTGGACCATCCAGCGACTTCAATCTGAGGCGCCGGACACTGGGCATCGCGGAACCCGCACTCACGCCAATCGGAATTGCGGCGATCATACCGAGAAAGCCACGCCTGTTCATCTCTGGCTGTGCGATGGTTTGGCTCCTTTCCACGCCGCGTGTCTCCTGCCTCAATTCTCGCCGCGTCAGCCGCACGCCCTCGACGGCGCTCGACGTGATCACGGTGTCTTCGAATATGCGCCGCCGCTTCGCCGGATCGGTGAGGTAGGGGTTGGTGGCGAGGAGGGGCGAGGAGGGGCGCTTCACTTAAAGACTAAGCCAGTCGTGCAGCGACAATTATGTGTTACAATGCCGTTGGCAATATAGATACCATATTCCGTCTGGAGATTATAGATATGCCCAGAATACGAGTGGCACTCAACGTGGATTACGCGGTCCGGAGATATCTCGCCGGCGAGACGGCGACAGGCATCGCGAAGGATCTCCATGTTTCCCTGGCGATCATCTTGGCGCGTCTCCGTGAGCGCGGCATCGCCATTCGATTCGTTAAACCGCCCGGTTCCCAACCACGGCGGCACGTTCCAGAGGCTCAGATCGCCACTCGATACACTGGGGGCGAGTCGGAGTTGGCGCTGTCGTTGGCCTATGCCGTTTCGCGGACGGTCATCGCGCGCGTCCTCCGCCGCCTCGGTCTCGCCCGTCGAACCCAATCCGAATCCGAACGCCTGAAGTGGACGCGGATGACCCCGACTCAGCGCCGCGCGCAGACGGCCGCCGCGCATGCTGCGGTGCGCGGAACGCTCCAGCCGCTCGCTCACCGCTGTAAGATCGCGCTGAGCATCGAACACGCCGGGCGCATGACGAGCAACGAGCGCCGACTCCATGAACGTCTCAAGGAGCACGGACTCCTCACGATCCCTCAGCGAGCGATCGGTCCATATAATTGCGACCTCGCTGCCTCGCCCGTCGCCATGGAAGTCTGGGTCGGTCAATGGCATTGGGGAGGCGAACATATGCGGCGAACGCCGCGCCGCTTCCGCTATCTCATGAATGCGGGATGGTCGGTGCTCGTCGTTCAGACCGACACCGGACATCCCATCACGGACGCGACAGCCAAGTACGTATGCGCCTACGTGAAGCGCGCCCGCCGAGATCCATCCGCGCTCCGTGAGTATCGGGTGGTTCGGGGTGCAGGCGAGGTGCTCGCCTCGGGCCGTGCGAATGATCACGAGATCACCATCATATCGCCGCTCCGTAACCGCCGCAATCGCACCAACGGGCGTTACGAGAGTATCCCCCGTTAAGCACTGAATGTGAAGAGGGGGATTCAGTATGCCGCCCGGGAATGGACCATCAAGTGGCGCTTCTGCTTCATCGAATCGTTCGCAGGCCGCATCGAGTCTATCATCATGTGTGACGATCCATACTCGGCGAGTGGTCGCTGGGTCAAGATCACCTTGACGTTTTGCAGCCTGAAACAGTTCGTATTGCCCCTCATTCGCTGCCGTCATGGTTTCCTGACGGGCAATGACGAACGCCCTGCGCCGTAGCTGCGCCTCCGCGTACCGCCCAGTCCGCCGATCCACCGCGTCCGCGCTCACGCCCTCCCCGATCAATCGTTCGCGGAACCGCTCGACCGCCACCACCTGGTCACTCCGCAGGCCCACCACTTCCATGAGCCGTGAGGCCAGCCGGTCCGGGGCCACGCCGTCCAGGATGCCCCTCTCCACGACCCACTGGATCGCATGCTTGGTCGAGAGGCCGACTTCCGTCACGAGTTCGGCACCATGGTTCACGACCCAGGCGATGGACTCGGGGTTGACGAGGTCGAAGCCGAAGGTGATCGCGGGCTCGACGTTCGCCGCCTCGGCCCCGGCCGCAAGCCCGAGAGTGAAGGTTTGCCCGATCACAGGCAGGAGCCGCGCCCGTAAATCGTTGGACAGCGCGTCGAGCTTGGCCGCCGCCTCGACCTGGGACATCTGCCCGGACCCGATGGCCTCGACGAGCTCGCCAATGTCAACGATGCCCACCGCCCCCCGGACCGCGGCCAGGAAGGCCCGACGCGCCGCCGGCTCCATACGGGCAGCGAGACGCGAGAGGATCGGGGATTCGGGGTCTACGGCACGCTGGAGCCGATGAGGGGAGCCGTCGCGCTGGTGGGAAGGACGTGACATCAACCGGGGCACTACCGACGCCCCAGGGGCGCGCCTCGCCGCCGCAGGCGCCGCAGCACCGCCGCCTCGTCGTGCTGGAGATGCGTCAGGTCCATCTCCACCGTCCCATCCCCAGGGAACAGAGGCATCGCCCCGAAGTCCTCCATGGGCTGGAGGTTGAACGGCACGAGGAAGACCTGGCCTTGCCCGTCAGGCAGGGGTGCCCCACCGCCACGGGCGCGCCACTCGTCGATGGTCCACGCGGCCGGGTTCGCCCGGAGTACCTCGAGCTGGAAGTCGGCGTCCTCGTCCACGGGGCTCACGTAGTCGACGATCAGCCGCTCATCGTACTCCGGCGCGAGCCGCTCCTGGAGCAGAGCACGAAACATCTCCAGCCTCGGCACCAACACCCATTTGGCGAAGATGTAGCTCGACCAGGCGACAGTGGCCCGCGAGGAGCCGGGGCCGACGATGCCCATGATCTCCGGGGGCACGCCCCAAATCTTGCGCACGAGGTCCGCGTTGAACTCGCGGAGTTGGACAAGCTGGAGCGAGCGGTTGTCGGTCTGCGCAAACTCGTAGATGCCGAGCTTCTTCCCTGCGAATCGAGGCCGGAAGGCGCGCCAGAATCCTTGATGCTGATCGGCCCACTGCTGCTCCACGCGATCTCGTTCCGTCTGGCTCCAGGTCTCCTTGTCCTCTCCGGGGTAGACCACGAAGTCCGGACGCGCTTGGTTGAGGAACTGCTGACGGATATGGCGTGCCGCGTACTCATCCGTCTCCAATTCATCCGCGAGCGCCCGGGCCAGCCCCGTCCCTCGCCCATACGGGTTCGCGGGATTGTGGTTCGGGAGCCACAGGATCTCCGTCTCCGGGATCGGCCCCTGCCATCCCCGAAAGCCGACGCGGTAGTACGGGCCGGTCGGCGTCGGCGTGGAACGGACCCAGTCCGGGGGCAGCGGCCAAGCGGAGACCGGCACGCCGAGCCCGTTCCGTTCCTTGAGCCAGAACGCCTCGCCTTCCAAATCCCAATGCAACGCCGTCACCTTCCGCACGCTGAGCCCGGTCATCAGCGGATTGCCGCCGTCCAGCACGTCGAGGAGCGGGTGCTCGTCGAGGCGGACCATCTCGACGTCGGACGGGAGCGCCCGGATGATCGTTCGGCGCCGCTCGGCGCCCTTGGCGCGCTGGAGAGACTTCATCCGGACCGCGCGGCCCTCGCGGGCGGGATAGGACACCGTCCACTCGACGGCGGCGAAGGCAGACGCCACCTTGTCCGCCAGCGCGTGGAGCCACGGCATGTCCGCGTAGGCCCCGACCCGCTCCCGGGCCCCCGTGGTCGGCGCGTCGCCGATCCCAGCCGGCCACAGGCCGGAGAGCAGCCCGTGCGCCTGCTTGGCGCTGTCGTCGGAAAAGATTCCTACCGCGGCCTTCCAGGCGATCGCTACGCGGGTGCCCAGGGTGGACATGGTGTGATTATAGCGGGTCGGCAGGGGGCGCGATGCGTGGGGCGGAGAGTTTACCGCAGCAGTTCCCACGGGAGGCACGCGAGCCCTAGCGCGAACCACAGAAGCCACTTCCACAGCTCCATCACTGAGCCTCCGATTGCCAGGCCGTCCATCAGAAATGGTCGGGGTGAGAGGCTTCGATCCTCCGACTCCCTGCTCCCGGGGCAGGTGCGCTTCCGGACTGCGCTACACCCCGACAGACTCTTTCGTCTTTTGGATCAGCAAACGGGCATAGTCCCATGCGTCCTTGAGGCTCTGATATTCATCAGAGCAGTCCTCACGCGCATCACGCATCGGCTCATCGCCCAACGCTCGGATGTGTGGCAGCAGCGCTCCGACAGCCTCCGTAAGTTCCACGAGAGCGAGTATCCATGGAGCTAGATTCATGGATCAGTCCTTTCCCAATACCCTGGCACCCGTCGTCTCCCGCACGCACTCCGGGTCCTTCACGCACCCCACCTGCTTGTGGCGAGAGCAGCGGGCAGCCGGGGCAACTCCGGCCCCAACGGGAGACGTGATCACCGGCCGCTGTTCGTCACTCGGCGCTGGGCTCGTCTTCGCTGGCTTCGGCGTCTCACACCTGCTCGCATGTTTGCGGGCGTGAGAGCGGACCGCCTTCGCTGCCTTCGCCGGCACCATCCCCCGCCGCGCCACAGTCAGCAGCGTCACCCGCGCCCACGTCGAGACCGCGAGGAGAGCACCCGAGGCCGCCCGCTCAAGGTCGGCCGCCTCGGCTTCCGTCAACCGGATCATCACATGGGAGGAGCGCATCGCCAGCATCGTACAGCATCGTTATCGGGTTGGCAAGAGGCTCCTTGAGAATGCTGGGCTGGGGTAGCGGCGGGGCGGCCAACCCCCGAGTGTCCCCCACATCCGTCGCCCGCCTCGCGGCGCACCCAGCACTCTCAGCCCACCCAGCGCGGCCAGAGAGCCGCCTTGGTCGGCAGCCGCCCACGAGGCCATGCCATCGGCAGCCCCTCGTGAGAAGTCCGGTCCTGGGGCCATCTCAGGCCGGACAGAAAGGAACGGGGTCTCCGGTGTCGAGGCGGAGGCCTCGTGTACAACTGAATGAAAGTCAACATCAGATGCGTTTACGAGGAACTACATAGGACCGAGCTCCAATACACTCGTAACTATCAAGATATGCCAAGAGTCTCGCTTGCCATCCCGGATCATCAAGTAAGTAGCGAAGTTTTTTCGCATACTTGGATCTATGAGCATAACTTTTTGCGAAACCTTCAGCGCGATTGCATTCGGAACAGAGGAAATCGCGAGTTCGCCCACAAGCATGACAGTGATCTTGAACGGGCCTTCGCTTCTGAACAGCCCAATCGAAGGGGCGAAGACAAAGTGGACACGTCAACATCTTAGAGCCTCTTCTGCGTCCCGACGTGCATGCCCTTCCGAGCGTCGAGGCTGACGACACCTCTCGTATAGCAGGGTCCCTCGGGTCCACGCGCTCGCCTCGATAAGTTGCCTGCGCGGCATTCTTCAAGGTGGGCACGTATGTATCCCTGCGCTCTCAAGAACCATCGGGGCCTCTTGAATCGGAATCCGGTGAATCTCCCAAGGCGGCCATTACACCGATTACAGAGCCATCCCCGAAATTCACCGCACCGATGACAGTGATCCCAGACCGCCTGACGTGTCCGATGTTTTGGAATGAACGTGAAGCCGCAAAGGGGGCAGGCGACCGGCTTCGCTTCTCCCTGGCGATCTCGACGCGGAGGAACTCCCTGATACTGAATGCGCCTCCACCGAACACTCCGTGTATGCGGTGGAGGAAACCAGTTCTGTGGTTCTGGGAGAGTAAACGTGCCGAGAAAGGCCATGCCCCTATCCTACCTTGCCGGCCGCTGGCAGCAAAGTTGAGGAGTCAGGCTCTCTCATCCCCCAGATCCCCGCATCCGCCCCGACAGGCTCCCCACCCGCTGGCTCGACAAACCCTGCCGCCCGCCACCGGGCCACCACATCCCCGAGGCGCCAGCCTCCCGCTCCACCTCCGTCTCCGGGATGGGCTCGGTCTCCACCACGGGGGTGCCATCCTCAGGGTCCAGGCCAGCATCCGCCATCGCCCGGAACCGTGAGGCTCCGGTCTCCGGGTCCGTCACCGGCGATCCGTCCGCCTCGAAGAGCCGCACGATGTCCCCGGAGCGCACGTCGGCCACGGCGATCTCCCGCCACGACTGCGAGGGCGTCAGGACTTCCCAGCGGCGGGGGGGCATAGCTCCCATGCCACAGCAATCGCCCCGCATGCACACACGGGGTCGGGATGCAGCGTCCTGCATAACCCGAGCCCGGATGCGGTGAGAATGGGGTGGGCGAACATCCGGCCGCTAACGACCACATGGCGTTGAACGGGCGGGGAGTCACCGCCCCACCAAGCAGGAACGACTCTCGGCGCTTCATCAGATGCGGCATCGACGGCACTACAATATCCCAGCCTAGCCCGTGTCCCAAGCCAACATTCCTGAACCTCACTGCCAGACATCAAGCATGAAGCTAGCGCCGCGAATGCTGCATAGTCACCAGCATGTGCGCAGTCTATCAATTCGGCATAGGCGTTGTCGCTGGCAAGACACATTGCTCGACTCCCTAAGACTAGCTCCCTGCGAGTTGGACACGCTCAATCAGCATCGGCCCCCGAACCGCCCCGCTCAGCGCCTCGGCGACGCCTAGGGCGACGCGCAGTTTCCCCTCTGGATCTGTGGCGACATCAAGCACAGAGAGCGCGCCCAGCGCATAGGCCGCTCCACATCCGATCGCAGCGAATCCTGCGGCGTTCTCTGCCACCTGAAAATCATCGCACACCTCGAAGATCCGCCCGCGGTACGCCATCAGGAACGTGCCACCGGCTTCCCGAGTGTTCTCGATCTTCGTGTACCCGCCGTCCTTGAGGCGCATGCGGACTGCTGGGATGAACTGATCCACCATCCAGGCGAAGGGGTCGGCCGTCAGATCCGATGGGAGCGTCAGTCCCATGAGCAACTGGCCCATCCGGTAGGACGACGTGAAGCCGATGAGCGATGAGGGCCCGCCCTGCTGCGCGAGGCGGAACAGTTTCGGATCTCGCCGGACACGCACGTCCCACGCCGATGCGGCGAGCGAGTCCGCGCCCATCACCATCTGCACGCCATCTGTCCAGCCGACGATGCAGGTCATTCCAGCACCCCCCACTCGTAGGGCTGGCCCAGCCCCGCGCGGAGTTCCGCCTGCGCCTCGAGGATCCCCCGGGGTGTGATTTCTTGGATTCGCTCATGCACGAGGAACACGAGACCATCTCGATCAACGCCGTCGATCAGCCAGCCCGCAGAAAGGAATGCCCGGAGAGACGGGATGTTCTCACGGCGCACTTCGGCGATCCATCGGCGGCACTGATAGGGGTTCGCATCCATCGCCAAGAGAATGAGCTGGCGAGCGAGTCCCTTGCCCCGCATTAATGGAGCCACGGTGAGACTCAATTCAGTCGCGCACCCATCGGGACATTCTCCGTGATCCAGGCGAACGGTTCCAACTCTGGATCTGTCTGGAGAGTACGCAGCGATGTAGAGGCTGATGGCCGGATCAAGAAGGGCCGCAGTAAGCCACGCCAGATGCTCGGCCTTCTCAACCGGCCGCTGCTTGCGCGACGCCGCCACCGTCGTGGGATCGTTGCGAAGACAAAGAAGATAGGCCGCATCTTCCATCGTAGCCCGATATAACCTCGGTGTTGGTGGTCCGTTGAGGAATGTGAGAGGGCCAAATGGTCCCATCGGATCTCCCCCTTCATAACGGGGCGCAGGCACAGCTCGATGGTTATAGATATACTTCCTTCAGCTTTTGACTCAGACGAGGGCGCCTCAACTTCTGCAAGGCACGCGCGTGGATCTGACCGACCCTCGTTCCCCCAACACCCAAGGACTGTCCGATGTCTTGTCTCCGCTCTTCAGCTTCACCATCCAATCCATAGAGCCGCCGCAAGATCATTGCCTCATTCCCATTCAGGGCGCAAAGCACTGAGGCAATAACTTCGACCCTCTCCACTCGCTCAACAAGCACATCCGGGGAGTCAGCGTGCGCACACACCCCGATAGATTCTAACGTCGGCCGGTCAACCTCGAACTCAATCGGAGTCGCCTTGACTCCATAAAGATCCTCGGTAAAGAGGTAGTCGGGGATCGAACGCAGGGCATCGGCGATTCGTTGAGCTAATCGCCCCCACCCTCTCCTCCGAGAGTATGGCCAGATCCTCATATTGAGAAGGGCGTTGAGTGCTTGCGGCGTAGACCCAAGCCGACGTGCCGCATCCGACTGGTTTTTCACGTCAGGCCATGTCTCCGTAATAGCAGTCCACAGCCGATTGTTCTTAATGCGAACAAGAATCCGATAATCCCGACTCATCGCCATGCCCCCATCCAGGTCGCAAAGTTCCACAAGATGACGAGCACATCCGCAATCAGGAGAGCCGAGACGGTGAGCGCGTAAGCGGTCATTGCTCCCTCCATTCATCCTCGCAAGAACACCCGCCTCGGGGCGGCCGGCGCCGCCTGCCCAAGGACACTGATGCTCGGGGCGCCACCTGTCAAGGCGAGCTTGGCGAAGGCCGCGGACGAAGCGTCGACCTGATCTTTGTATTTCCCCTCCGGGAACCCGTGCAACTCGGCCAAGTACGCTTCGTTCCACTCCCCCCGCACGAGCTTCACATTGCCCGCCTCGGCCTGCGCACTCAGCCCCTGGGCCCGCGTCACCTTGTCGCCCGTGACCGTCTCGGCGTGGACCGAGTAGCCGGCCAACTCGCGGATGGAGATTTGCGATGATTCCTTTCCTCCGCTTCCTGGTTCGGTCTCAATCCAAATCGTCACCTCGGGGCCATCCGCTTCCGCCACCTGCCGCATGACGAGGTTCCGCTGATGCGGAGACCACTGACCGCGGATCACGTCCTCCACATAGTAGGTGCCACCAGCGCGGACCATCTTCACCCCGGCGCTGTAGGCCCCACCGCCGGAGGTGCCCGCCTTATCCCATGAGCGCACGCGGCGGGCGGC
>Ga0209518_1000944_pt1 | contig 34583 bp, 28 predicted proteins | sample RifGroB1_FD_183993 | JGI IMG/M metagenome (GOLD analysis project Ga0209518, IMG submission 183993) | Groundwater microbial communities from Rifle, Colorado, USA - Groundwater B1 (SPAdes) (version 2) | ecosystem: Environmental > Aquatic > Deep subsurface > Groundwater | place: Rifle, Colorado...
ACACAGATTGTCACAGATTATATAACACAGATTGTCACAGATTATATAACACAGATTGTCACAGATTATATAACACAGATTGTCACAGATTATATAACGCAGATTGCACAGATTATATAACACAAAATGGAGCAGATTTATACAGATTGGCTATTTAATTGACAAAGGCGACGAGAAGAATCGTCGCTTTTATTTTTAAGGAGAAAATTATGATTGAACTTGAAGGACAATACGCAAAAGCAAAGATTATGACTGATTTTGCAGATCAAGAAACAATATCACAAGTTTATTCTTTTATAAATCAAGAAATTTTTAAAGATGCAAAAGTTGTAATTATGCCAGACTGTCATAAGGGAGCAGGGGCTGTTATTGGTTTTACTATGCCAATTAAAGACTTTGTTATACCAAATATAATAGGCGTTGATATTGGTTGTGGAATAGAAGCTTACAAACTTGGACAAATAGATATTGATTTTGCAAATTTTGATAAATATTTGAGACAAAATGTCCCTTGTGGTTTTGAAGTGAGAAAAACTAAACCACCAATTAAAAGAGAAAATCGAGATTTTAACGAAAGGTTAAACATTGCAATTGATAACTTAAAAACTGATTATGGTAAAAAATACGAAATTGAGTTTGATAGAGCGTGGAATTCTATTGGGACACTTGGTGGTGGAAATCACTTTATAGAAATTGATGTTGATAATGCTGGCAATAAATGGCTTGTAATACATACTGGAAGTAGAAATCTTGGTAAGAAAATTGCCGAATTTTATCAAAGGAAAGCAAAAGACTTCGTAGAAAAGCATAAAATCAAAGGAATTCATACTGGGCTTGAATATTTGTATATAGATGATGTTTTTGGCAAAAAATATGTTGAAGATATGAAATTGGCTCAAGAATACGCTTCTTTAAATAGAAAAGTAATCGCTGGTGTTTTACTTAGATATTTTAAAGGAATAAAAGATAATATTTTAATTGATGAATCTATATTTTCTGATATAGACATAATTAAATCTATTCATAATTATATAAATTTTAATGATAAAATAGTTAGAAAAGGTGCAATTTCTGCTAAATCAGGCGAAAGACTCATTATTCCACTAAATATGAGAGATGGTACTATAATTGGACTCGGTAAGGGAAATAATGAATGGAATAGTTCTGCTCCTCATGGTGCAGGGCGAATTCTATCACGAAATAAAGCAAAAGAAAATTTGAGTGTAGAAGAATTTAAAAAATCAATGGAAGGAATATGGAGTTCTTGCATTAGTAAAAATACGATAGATGAATCGCCAATGGCTTATAAATCTAAGGAAGAACTTTTACAATTTGTAGGTGATACGATAGATGTTGATTTTATAATGAAACCAATTTATAATTTTAAAGCCTCAGAAGATTAGATTTGTTGACATAATAGTTATTTTTATGTTATAAATCCATATATTTTTTTCGAGGAGAATAATTTGAAAAAGCTTTTTTATATTTTATTCATAATGTCTTTTAGTTATTTTATTTTTTGTCAGGATATGAGTAGTGATAATTCGACTGATATAGATCAAATTAGAAAAGAACTTTTAAGTTTACAAAATGATGTTAAGGAGTTAAAAGAAAAAAACTTATGGTTTTCTTTTAAATTTGAAGGCTCAGTAAAGGCTATTTTTGGTGCGAGTCTCTGGGTAAAAGAAGGTTTAACTATAAATAAAAGTTTTCCACTCACTCTTGGTTTTGATTTTGAAAATAAAATTAGAATGAGTATGGATATAGCAAATAAGGTAGTTTCCAGCGGTTTCACAAAAAGTGATGATGGTACAGAAATAAGTGTAAAATTAAAAATTAAATCTATGGGTCTAACTGATATTGAGCCAAAAGGAAGTTGGTATGTGATGGATGCCACAGATGATTATGGCAGACCTACAAAAGTTTATTTTCCAAGATATGAAGGTGGTTCATCTAACATAGTTTTTGGTAACTTTCAGGTAGTATTTGAAGAAGCAAAGGTAAAAAACCTTTTGGGAACTGGTGTATTTTTTAATTATGAGGACTTTAAAGAAGTTCAAAAATATTATGGAGTTACAGCCTTAGTTGATGTTTTGAAATTAAATCACAAATTTTTTAACAATGGTTTTATAAATGATTCTACTATATTATATTATTCTTTTGATCCAAAGGATTACGAACCAACAGCAGAAGAATCTTTAGCAGTAAAATTTTGGACTAATAATATGCTTTTTGCTAATCCTTCAAATTCAGATGCTAATCAAAAACCTCATGGTTTTTCTATTGGATTTGAAAAACAAGTTGCTGGTAGTGGTAAAGAAGGTGTTATACCTTACGTAGAAGGTGGTGGAGCATCAAAAGACGCATTTGACCCAAAATATTTTGAAGATAATCAGATAGATGCTGGTTTTTTTCTAAGGGGTGGAGTAGAATTATTTTCTAAAAATAAATTTAATTTTTATCCAAAGGCTTCATTTAGTGTCGCATTCCAGACTCAGACAGACTCAACTGCTGATGTAGACCCAGCTAAAGGAAATGTAAACTTTGCAACAGGTCTTTCTTTGCCTCTCGAAGTTAATCTTCCAACAGGTAAAGAAGATAAAATTAAGTTAGCATTAGATTGGAATCTCGATGCTTATTTTGCAAGCAAGGCAGTTTCTACTATTTTATCTTTTTCTCCAGAAGTAGTTTTATTTAATAAAAGATTCACTTTCTCGATCCCTTTTATTTATTCTTTTAAAACAAATCAAGGTGGTTTTATTAGAATTGGTAATGAGAGTGTAAAATGGCTTTCTCAAGAATATGAAGATCATATTATAAATTTAGGTTTTAAAATTGGTTTTGATTCTACTAATTTATTTTCTGATTTTTTTAGATATAGTGTAAGTAACCAAATATATTTTGTATATAATTATGTTAATAATAATCCAGAAATATTCTTTTATGAAATTTTAAAAAATGAGTTTATTTTTACAGATGTTGGACCAAAAACTTTGAAATTATATGTTGATTTTGGAATTGGTGCAGCAAAAAATGTAAGACTTATGAGTTCTAATTATTATTATGATACAGTAAATAATAGATGGGTTGATAAAACTACAAGAAAAACAGTAACTTTAGATCAAAAGAATAGATGGGGCGAATGGAATGTTTTGAGCATAGAAACTGGTTTTAGTATGGATATTATCAAAAATTTAAGTTGGGGTATTGCATTGGAGTCTCCAAAATTATTACTAGGAGTTGAAAATCCTATTGGAACACAAAAGAATTTTGGTACAATAAAAATTTGGTCAGAACTTAAATTGTAATTTAAATATATTTAGCTATTGATAACTTTTTAAATTTTATTTATACTGACTATATAGCATGGATTTTTTGGATTGTTACAGATTGAAATAGGATAATTACTTGATATTAAAGTAATTAGATTTTAATCTTAGTAATAAGTGGCAATCTGGTTAATCTGTGTTATAAATTTAGTTATTTAAGGAAAATATTTTATGGAAATAAAAAAACAAAAACCAGAATTTGTATTTGCTAATAGTAAAAATTTAATTTTTATTTATGGAACAATTGCTATTTTAATATTTTTTGTTATTTATATTATAGTTGCTATTCAAATAAAAAAATTTGATTATTTTAGTTTGTTTTTTAATAAACTTACTACTAATATTTTATTCACTTTCTTATCTTTTATTCATGTTACTATTCTTTGTTTTGGTATAATATTAATTTTAATTGCTTTTTTTAACTTAAATCCAAAGATTTCTTTTTACCCTGATAGGTTTGAGGTAGAATCTTTTTTACAAAATAAAAAAATAATTAATTTTAAAAATATTAAAAATATAAGCTCAAAAAATTGTATCATTACATCTGGATTTTTTAAAACTTCAAAAAAGAAAGAATTTAGAATATTTTTTAATAATTCTGTTTATAATTTTTACCTTTCATATCCTGTTGAATGCTATTTTGATGAGTTTGAAGAAGTAAAAAATGATGAAAAAGGATTTCTTTTAAGAGATTATTATGCTTCAAAAGAAACAATTGAAATAATATTGCAAAAATTACAAAAAGATAATTCTATGAATAAAATCTTTTTACCAGCTGAATTTAAACAAAAGAAATGAAATTAGAATTGTTAAAAGAATGATTCAAAAAATGTAAAAAAAGTATAGAAAATAAAAAATTCTCTTTATGAAGATATAAAGAATATATCTACTGAACAAATATTTAATTATATTCATATCAAAAAGATTAATAACTTGACTAAACTTACTTAAAAGAAATTTGGGTTGCCAGTAGACAACCCATTTCCCCCGGAGAGATTACCCTTGTAATAATTGTAGGATATTTTGAGATTTTCTGTTAGCCTGTGAAAGCATAGCCAATGAAGATTGAGACAATATTTGATTTTTACTAAATGTTGTCATTTCTTCTGCCATATTAGAATCCCTAATTATGGATTCTGCACTTTGTAAGTTTTCTGAACCGATTAATAGTCCTCTCGTTGCATGTTCTAACCTGTTTTGGTAAGCTCCCAGGTCGGCACGTTGCTTGTTTATTGTTTTAAGTGCTAAATCAAGAGTACCAATAGCTGCATTAGCTGAGTCTGGAGATGAAAGAGATATAAATGTTGCTGCATGTGGAAGTCCATTTGGGCTTTTTAATCTAAGACCTTGAGTAGACATTGTACCAATAAAAACTCTTTCTCTTTGATCCATATTTGCACCAATGTGTAACCACATACTACCAGTAACAGAGTTTAAAGCATCTTCTCTTGCAAATCTACCAGTTAATATATTCATTCCGTTAAATTGAGCGTGTGATGCAATTCTATCAATTTCATCAATAAGCTGACTTACTTCAACTTGAATATACATTCTATCTTCAGAAGAATATATACCGTTTGAAGCTTGAACTGCAAGTTCTCTCAATCTTTGAACAATATCTTGTGTTTCTTGTAAATAACCTTCTGCTGTTTGGATAAAAGAAATACCATCTTCAGCATTTTTTTCAGCTCTTTGTAAACCTCTAATTTGTGATCTCATTTTTTCAGAAACCGCAAGTCCAGATGCATCATCTGCAGCTCTGTTAATTCTTAATCCAGAACTAACCTTTTCTAAGCTTTTAGCTACTCCTAAATCGTTAAGTTTTACTTGGCGATTTGTAAACATCGCACTTAAATTGTGATTGATAATCATTTGAATCCTCCTTGATTCTAATTACTCCAAAAACATCCTTGTCTTTGGGTGCCTTACCTAACAATTCGGAATTATAAAAAAAATCTTAATATATTTTTTAAATATTTTTTGTATTGATATTTATTTAAATTAAATATCTTAAATTTATTAATTTCTATTAAAAAAAATAAAGAATATATAAATAATATGATATAATAAAAATAACTTTTAATTTCTACGAGGCATTTATATGATAAAAAAAATGAACCTACTTCAAAAATTTATATTATTACTATTTTTTCCATTAATTTCTTATGTTTTTTGTTCTATTTTACTGATAAAGACTTCTTTATCTGATATGGAAAGTATTAATATTATGTATAACAACATTCTACTTCTAAAAGAAGGTTCTAATTTAATCCACAATCTCCAAAAAGAAAGAGGAGAAACTAATATTTATCTAAATAACTCAATGGATTTACAAGAATTAAACAAACAAAGAGATGAAACTAACAAAGCCTTAGAGATATTTGTTAAAACTTCAGAAAATATTATGAAAAAAAAATCAGAAGATATTCTTAAAAACTTGGATACTTTGCAGGAATTAAGAAAAAAAATTGATAATAAAGAGATTCTTTTTACTGATAGCTTTGATAATTATACACAAAAAATAGGTTATGTGTTTAATGTTTATAATTTTGCAGCTTCTTCTAAAACAACTAAAGGTATTGGTAAGATATTTACATCTTTATCACTTCTTGAGGACACAAAAGAAAATCTTGGAAAATTTAGAGGTTTTGTTAGTGGTCTTTTAGCAAGAAATACAAAATTATCTTATGAGGAAATGATTTATATAACGAGATTAAAGATACAAATAGAATCAAATTTACAAACAAAAGCATTTGTTTTATCTGAAAAATCAAATGAGGAAATTGGTAATCTAACTAAAGGTGAAAATTGGACTTTTTTTAACGATATATTTTCAATAATTTTTAATCAATATACTAAAGGCAATTTTAATATTGATTCAAAAGTCTTTTTTAAAAATTTAACTAAAATCGTTGATAAAATGGAATCAGTTTTAACAAAAGAATTAGAATTAAATTACACAAAATTAAATTCTTATAAGATTGAAACTCAAACAAATTTGACTATTTCAATAGCCTTACTTTTTTTAGTTTTTATTTTTATAATATTTTTATCAATAATAATTTTAAATTCTATATTAAAACCAACCAAAGAGATAACAAAAGATTTAAACGAAATTAATAAAGGACATGGTGATTTAACAAAAAAATTAAAAATTTTGTCAGATGATGAAATTGGTAAATTATCTATATCTTTTAACAGTTTTGTTTATATGTTAAATTCAATGATAAAAGAAATAAAAAATTCTATTGAAAAAACAAAAACTATTAGTATGACACTTGTTTCATCATCTGAAGAATCATTTGCTTCTATGGAAGAAATAAATGCCAATATGACTAATATTAAAACAAAATCAACCAATCTTGATAATGAATTAAATAATTTGAATAATTTATCTTATGATTTAAAAAAATTAATCGAAAATCTTTATACTTTAATATCTTCACAATCAGAAGAAATAACAACATCTTCTTCTGCTATTGAAGAAATGATTGCATCTATTACAAGTGTTTCAAATACAACTGAAATGAAACTTGAATTATTTGATGATCTTCAAAATATAGCTATATCAGGTGAAAAAGAAATGACCGAAACTATAAATGTTATAAAAAAAGTAACGGATTCTACAAATGTTATTATGGAAATGTTAAAAGTTATAAATAACATTGCATCACAGACAAATTTACTTGCTATGAATGCAGCAATAGAAGCCGCTCATGCTGGCGAATATGGTAAAGGTTTTGCTGTTGTTGCAGGAGAAATTAGAAGTCTTGCAGAAGATACTGCTAAAAATTCTAAAGAAATTACTTTGACTCTAAAAAATGTTATACAAGATATTAATATTTCAGAAAAATCATCTTCTAAAACTGGGGATTATTTTCATAATATAGTAACAGGAATAAAAGAAACTAGAAATACGATGTTCGAAATAAAAAATTCTATGGGAGAATTAACTTTAGCATCAAATCAGATTTTGACTTCTTTAAGTTCGCTAATAGATAAAACAGATAAAGTAAAAAAATCATCAGATGATAGTTTTAAAAAGATAAATAATATCACTTCTTCTTTTGATAATATAAAAGTTGTTTCTGAAGATACAAAATATGGCATAGAAGAAATTTCTGTTGGATTACAAGAAATATATAAATCAATAGAAATGATTTCTAATTCAGGAGAAGAAAACTCATTAAATGTTTTAAATATAGAATCATTAGTAAATAATTTTAAGGTATAAAAAGAGAGGAATTAATCTCTGACAAATTACCAATTTTTGTTTTTAGCAATTTACTGGGAAAATTTTAACATGAAGGTCACGAAAATCTGAAGAAAATACAGATAAAGCCTCTTTTTCAATCAAATCTTCGTGCGTTCTTTGTGTTAAAAAGTCCATTTTATTAAAACTGGTAAAAATCTATTACAATTTTAAAATTGGTTTCATATATTTAGCAGTATGTGATTCATTACAATTAACTATTTCTTCTGGAGTTCCTTGAAAAATTACTTGTCCTCCATTATCTCCACCCTCAGGACCCATATCAATTATGTAATCAGCAATTTTAATTATATCAAGGTTATGTTCTATTATAATCATTGTATTTCCTTGATCAACAAGTTTATTTAAAACTTGTGCAAGTTGTTTAACATCTGCAAAATGTAGCCCAGTCGTTGGCTCATCAAGTATATAAATAGTTTTACCTGTTCCTCGTTTTGAAAGTTCTAAAGAAAGTTTAACTCTTTGTGCTTCACCACCTGATAATGTTAGTGATGATTGCCCAAGTCTAATATATCCAAGTCCAACTTCTTTTAGAGTTTCGAGTTTTCTTTTAATAGGGGGATGTTTTTCAAATAATTCACAGGATTGCTCGACTGTCATTGATAAGACATCTGCTATACTGTGACCTTTATATTTTACTTCTAAAGTTTCTTTATTGTAACGAGTACCTTTACAAACTTCACATTTTATATATACATCTGGTAAAAAATTCATTTCTATTTTAATCTCGCCATCACCTTGGCAATGCTCACACCTTCCACCCTTAACATTAAAAGAAAATCTACCGGGTTTATAGCCTCTAACCTTTGATTCTTCCATCTCTGAAAATAAATCTCTAATCTCGTTAAAAACGCCAACATAAGTCGCTGGGTTTGAGCGAGGTGTTCTACCAATAGGGCTTTGGTCAATATTGATCACTTTATCAAGGTGTTCTATGCCAGTTATTTCTTGATAGCCCCCCTCTTCAGCAGAGCCACGATTTAATCTATTAAATAGGACTGGAAACAAAATATCGTTTATTAGAGTTGATTTGCCAGACCCACTAACGCCTGTTACAAGTATCATTTTACCAAGTGGAAAATTAACACTAACATTTTTTAAGTTATGTAATTTTGCACCAATTAATTTCAATAGCTTACCATTGCCTTCCCTTCGTTTTTCAGGAACTGCTATTTCATTTTCACCCGACAAAAACTTTCCTGTTATAGAATCTGGATGTTTTTGGATTTCTTCTGGAGTTCCTTCTGCTATAATCATTCCACCATGTTCGCCAGCACCTGGTCCTAACTCAACAAGGTAGTCAGCACATCTAATTACTTGCTCATCATGTTCAACAATAATAAGCGTGTTACCAATATCTCTCAAGTCAAAAAGAGTCGAAAGGAGTCTATCATTATCCCTTTGATGTAAACCAATAGTTGGTTCATCAAGTACATACAAAACACCAACAAGACGAGAGCCAATCTGTGTTGCAAGTCTAATTCTTTGAGCTTCGCCACCTGATAAAGTTGCCGCTTTTCTATCAAGGGTAAGGTATTCAAGCCCAACATCTATTAAAAATCTCATCCTTGCTTTTAATTCTTTTGAAATTTGAGATGCAATTATTTTTTCGTTTTCTGTTAAATCAAGGGTTTCTATAAATTGAAAACTTTGTTTTACAGAAAAAGTTGTAATATCATGAATATTTTTATCTTTAATTTTTATTGAAAGTGGAATTTTACCAAGCCTTTTGCCATCGCAAGTTTTACAAGATTGGATAGTCATAAAAGTTTCCATCCAATTTCTAACATAATCAGAAGTTGATTCTTTATATCGCCTTTTCATATCATTCATTATTCCACGATAACGGCTTAAATATTCAAAACTTCCCTTTTTTTCTTTTGTCTCATGTCGAAAATGAATTTCATCATCAGAACCATAAAGAATAATATCTTTTACATTTTTTGGTAAATCTTTCCATTTTATATCAAGACTAAAATTATAATGCTCAGCAAGTGCTTCAATTTGTTGAAAAGTTATAGTATGTTTTGGCAGATGAGTCAAAATCGCACCTTCATTTATAGAAATGTTGTGGTCTGGTATAATTTTATTTATATCAAACTCGCTAATTTCACCAAGTCCCTTGCATTCTTCACAAGCACCGTGAGGATTGTTAAAAGAAAAAATACGCGGTTGTATTTCAGGATAACTTATCCCACACTTAATACAAGCAAATTTTTCCGAAAATATCTTAGTTTCACCGTCAAAATCAACGCTTACAAGCCCATTTGTTAATTTTAACGCTGTTTCTACAGATTCAGCAAGCCTTTTCCTTATTCCTTCTTTTAATACTATCCTATCAACAATTACTTCTATATTATGTTTAATATTTTTTTCAAGTTTTATCTCTTGTTCAAGTTCATAAATAGTTCCGTCAACTCTTACTCTTGTAAAACCAGATTTTTTTGCATCGTCGAATACTTTTTGAAATTCACCTTTTCTGTCTCTTGCAACTGGTGCTAAAATCATAGTTTTTGTTCCTTCTTTATATTGAAGGATTAGTTCAAGCATTTGGTCAAGTGATTGGCTTTCGACTTTGTCTCCGCAATTATAACAATAAGGTACACCAATTCGAGCAAACATTAGCCTTAGATAATCGTAAATTTCTGTCACAGTAGCAACAGTAGAACGAGGATTTTTATGAGTTGTTTTTTGCTCTATTGATATAGCAGGGCTTAAACCTTCAATATAGTCTAAGTCTGGCTTTTCCATCTGCCCTAAAAATTGCCTCGCATAAGCAGACAATGATTCAACATAACGGCGTTGCCCTTCTGCATAAATTGTATCAAATGCTAAAGAAGACTTGCCAGACCCACTAACGCCAGAAATAACAATCATCTTATTTCGTGGTAGAGTTAAATCTATATTTTTTAAATTATGCTCTCTTGCACCTTTAATAATTATATTTTTGTAATTTTCCATCGTTTTTCCTAAGAATATTTATTTTAAGCAATTAAAATTTTATATTTATTGTCAGCAAAAAGTATTTCATCCAAAGCATTGTGTATATTTTTTTTTAATATTAAAATATATATGAGTTTAGTTTAAAAGTCAATCATTAGTAAAATTTAAAAATAACTTTATTTACTCATTTTCTTTCTTGTTCTAATGTAGTTCTAATTTATATTTTTTTATAAGAAAAGTCAAGTGAAAAGTTATAAAATGATATAATGTTAAGGAAAATATTTATATATATCTTTGCTGTACAAAGCTCTATAAAAAGTAATAATGTTTTTTCGTATCTAAAATCTATACGATAGTACAACAAATTATTTGAGGATTTAGTAAAAAAAGAGACTGCTTTTAAGACAGCCTCTTTTACATTTATATTGCGGTAGCGGTATAATTTTAATATTTTTTATCAGCAAAATCAACCCAGCCACCAGCCAAAACTAACGCTTTATCAAAACCATCAACATTAAAGCTAATTGTTTCTTTTTTACCGTTTGCTTCAACTGTGATTTTTTGGCTGTTTATATCAATTGAAACAAAAGTATCTTTTCCTTTATAATCGTTAAAAAGTTTTTCAATCGTTTCTTTTGATAACTCAATAGCAACCATTCCACAGTTAAACATATTTTGCCTAAAAATGCGGGCATAGTTTACTGCCAAAACTGCATTGATTCCATTAACTTCTAAAGCCCATGGTGCGTGTTCACGAGATGAACCACAACCAAAATTTTCTCTTGTTATAATAACACTTTTACCTTCAATATCTTTTTTTGGATTAAAACCATCAATATTCAAATCTTCCAAAGTATAAGGTTTTAAAGCAATTTTTGTACTTTCTGTTAAATATTTTGCTGGGATTATTTCGTCTGTATTTATATCATTTCTATCCAAAAACAAAACTTTTCCTTCAAATGTTTTCATTCGCAACTCCTTAGCCAATAATTTTTTTTAACTGCTCTAAATTTGATATTTCATCAAAAATAGATTTTATGTCAATTGTAAAATCTTTTATAGCTTTTGACTTTATAATACCGTTATCAGATTTTAAATTACATTTATATATGTCTACATCAAGTAAAAATTGCTCAACTGTTTGTTTTTCTGGGTCTATTATCCAGTATTCTTCGATATTATGCAAAGCATAGTCTTCAAATTTGATTTTTCTATCAATATTTTCTGTTGTTGGAGAAAGAATTTCAACCACAAAATCTGGTGCTGGAAATAACATTTGGCCACTCTTAAAATCTAATGCTGTTTCTTTTTTGAAAAAACAAATATCTGGCTCATAGTCATTCCTTGTTAAAGTTATTAAAATCTTTTCGTATCCAACAAAACCTAAATCATTTTTTTTTACATAAATACTCAATAAGTTGTATAGATTTCCTCCAACTTTATTGTGTTCGTATTTTACTGGTGAATGCATAATAATTTCCCCATTTATAAATTCAGCTTTATCTTGATCTGTAATTTTATTATAAAATTCTTCTCTTTTTAGTTTTTCGTCTTCAATGACTTTATTTATCAGAGTCGAATATTTTGGTAATATAGGAGATTTTAGCAAATCTATCAACAGTGGATTTTTAACATCCGTAGTTAAGACAATATTACCTTCATTATACATATAATCCTCCAAATATTGAGCTTATACTCTTAATATAACGGTATTATTAGAGTTTTTCAAGCTATTTTTTGTAGAATGGTGAGTTGGTAATAACCCCAGTTATTGCACTTGCTGCTGCTGTTGCTGGACTCATTAAATGTACTACCCCACCTTTACCCATTCTACCATAAAAATTTCTATTTGTAGTTGCAGCACATGATTCACCTTCTGCCAAAACTCCATTACTCATCCCAAGACATGCTCCACAAGTTGGGTTTGTTACACAAAAGCCAGCATCTGCAAATATTTTTAATATTCCTTCATCCATTGCTTTTTGGTAAATATATGGTGTTGCAGGAGATAAAATACCTCTTACATTTGGTGAAATTGTTTTACCTTTTAAAATTTCTGCTGCAATTCGTAAATCTTCCAATCTACCATTTGTACAAGAACCTATATAAATCTGGTCTAATTTTGTACCTTCCATCTCTCTTACAGTTTTAACACAATCTGGTTTATAATCATAAGTTACAACTGGTTCTAAATTTGATAAATCATATTCTAATACTTTAGTATATTTAGCATCTTTATCTGATATCCATTTAGAATATTCTTTTAAAGCATTTTCTTTAGTTTTAAACTCATCTTTTATAAAATCCCATAAGTAATCAACTGTTTTCATATCTGGATAACAAACACCAGAAGTTCCGCCAGCTTCAATAGCCATATTACACAATGTCATTCTTGATTCCATAGTCATTTCATCTACTATTGGACCTACAAATTCCATTACCATATTTGTAGCACCATTAACACCAATTTGAGAAATTATATGTAAAATAACATCTTTTGCATAAACACCATCTTTTAATTTACCATTTAACACAAATTTTATTGTTTTTGGATACTTAAATGCACATACACCTTTTAAAATACCAACTTCTAAGTCAGTAGTTCCAACTCCTGCTGCAAAAGCACCAAAAGCACCATGTGTACATGTGTGAGAATCCCCCATTATTATTGTGTAACCAGGTCTTACAAAACCTTTTTCTGGGAATATAGCATGACAAACACCATTTCTACCAATATCAAAAAAATCTTTAATATTATGTCTTTTTGCCCAATCCCTCAAAATTTTGCCTTGTTCAGCAGTTTTAGAATCCTTTGCAGGTGTAACATGGTCGATTACAGCCTTTATTTTTGTAGGATCAAAAACCCTATCTTTACCCCTTGCCATCAAATCTGTAATAGCTATTGGGGTAGTAATTTCATGACAAAACACAGCATCAAGTTTGAGAACTTGTGTATCCTCAAATGGCGTATCAACTCTGTGTGCGTCAAAAATTTTTTCTGCAATAGTTTTTCCCATAATTTTCTCCTTATTTTTAAAAATTTATATATAAATCCCAAAAAAAATGGATTTAAAATAGTGCAATCAATTAAATTAAATATTATTATTTAGGAAGCCTTTTCATAAAGCGTTCTGGGTCTCTTACAAAACCATATTTCTCATACAAACTATGAGCATCTTTTGTTCCAAGTAAACCTCTCAAATTAACCAATTCTTCATTATAAATTATGCTTTCAACTAATTTCTTACCAACCCCTTTTCCTCTATGCGAATCATCTATAAATACATCACACAAAAAATAAGTTGTCGAATAATCTGTTATGACACGAGCAAATCCTACTTGTATATTATCCAAATATACACCAAAACATTCAGAGTTTTCTATTGATTTAGAAACTGTTTCTTTACTTCTTTCTGTAGCCCAATAACTTTTTGATAAAAATTCCATAACTTTATCTAAAGATATTAAATTTTTATTATTGCTAAAAAAATAGCCATTATAGCTGAATTCTTGTGTTTTTAACATAAATATCTCCTTATTTTAAAAAATTATATTTGCTTAGAAAACATTTTAGGAGGAGTCACTACCCAAAACGCTTTTAATATATCAGAACCAATATTTTTAAGAATATGTGGAATATCCGAAGAAAAAGAAATACTATCCCCTTTTTCTAAAATATATTTCTCTTTTCCAAATATAAATTCTCCTTTTCCTTCTATTATAATACCAAATTCGCGACCTATATGTCCATATTCTTTACTGCCTTTTTCATGTTCTGGTTTTATTTCCAAAAAATAGGCTTCAATATCATAATCATTATTAGACCCAACTGTTTTAGAAATCTGTTCATAACTAATGCCTTCAATAATAATTTTTTTTCTTTCGTCATTTTTTACAATACTAACTGATTTTGTTCGTTTAAAGTCACTAAACAAATATTCTAAATCAATATCGATTATTTCTGCTATTTTTAACAAAGTATCAATAGCAGGCGAAACTTTATTTCTTTCAATTTGTGAAATTAAACTTTCACTAACAAAAGCTTTTTCTGCAACTTCTTTTAAAGTAATCTTTTTTTTCTCTCTTATTTCTCTGATTTTGTCACCAAATTTGTATTCCATATTCACCCTACTTAATATATACTTAATTAAATTAAGTATATATTAAGTTTTTTTATAAAAAAAGTCAAGAAAAAAGATATTTTTTTTATTAATTTTTTATATAATATATAAATTTATATTGAATATTTAAAGAAATAATATTAATATATTAAGATAACCGTTTAAATTTGGGAGATTGTTATGAAAAATATATTTTTTATTTTCTTTTTAGTTATCGCAGGAATGTTAAATGCACTGGATTATAATGTTGTTGAAAAAAATGGTATAAAATTGTCTTGGAAAATAAATAAAGATTTTATAGATATAAAAATAGAAGCACCAACAAGAGGTTGGATATCTGTTGGTTTTGATCCAACTCAAAAAATGAAAGATGCTAATTTTATTATTGCTTGCGTAAAAGATGGAAAAGTTTTGGCAAGAGATGATTTTGGCAATAACTATGTAACTCACAAAAGTGATGTTGAACTTGGTGGTACTGATGATATAAAAAATCTTACTGGCAAAGAAACTGATAATAGTACAGAAATTTATTTTTCTATACCTATTGACTCAGGAGATAAATTTGATACAAAATTAACAAAAGGTAAACATAAAATAATTTTGGCATATTCTGCAAGTGATGATTTTAAATATAAACATACTAATTATACAAAAATAGAAATTGAAATAAAATAGGAGAAAAAAATGAAAAAACTAAGATTAATTTTTGTAACATTGATTTTTTTTGCAATATTCTTAAATGGAATGTGTACTAATAAAAAAGATACTATTAGTAATAATTCTACTAATACCACAAGCCAAATAATAAAAGATATTTCTGCGGAAGATGCAAATGTAATGATAAATGAAAATAAAAAAAATCCTAACTTCTCACTCCTTGATGTAAGAACAGATACTGAGTTTAAAGAAAAACACATTGAGAACGCTATTAATATAGATTTTTATTTGTCTAATTTTAAAGAAGAACTCAATAAGCTTGACAAGAACAAGAAATATGTTATTTATTGTAGAAGTGGTAATAGAAGTGGACAAACTTTGTCTCTAATGAAAGATTTGGGATTTAAAGAAGTCTATAATGTGCAGGGTGGAATAAACATTTGGCAATCAAAAAATTTACCTATTGTTAAATAATAAGGGGTATCGATGCATTCCTTTTTTGATAGTAAATTTCAAAAAAAAATAATCTCTATTGGACCTGGCGAGTATTTCGTCACAAAAGATGACATGGTAATACAAACTGTACTTGGCTCTTGTATTGCAGTATGTCTTTTTTCAGATTTTGATGCTTATTGTGGAATGAATCATTTTATGCTACCAGGTGAGGCTTCTAAAAATAATGACTATGACTCTGCAAGATATGGAATGTATTCTATGGAAATGCTAATTAACTCACTTTTAAAAAGTGGTGTTAATAGAAAACACTTAAAAGCAAAAGTGTTTGGTGGTGGGAATGTCATAAATTTTAAGACAATAAAAGCAAGTATTGGTGAAAATAATATACAATTTATTCTAAACTTTTTAGAAAAAGAAAATATCCCTATAATTTCAAATCATCTTGGTGGTGAACACGCCCGAAAAATATTGTTTTTTTCTGACTCAAAAAAAGTATTATTAAAACAAATTAGTAAAACAGAAGAAGTCGAAACACTCAGAGAAGAAATCGAATACAACAAGAGTCTTGTACAAGAAACCAAAAAGACTTCAAATATTATATTGTTTGATGATTAAGCATAATACGGATTAGCACAGATTAAGAATGGATTACACGGATTATATTACTTAGTATAAAAAAACTGGAAAATGAGTGTTGGTCAGTAAAAATCGATGTTAAATCTAATCTGTGTTATAGATTTAATTCCACCAAATATTTATTTAATCAATTGATTATTTTATTAATTTAAACTTAAATTTTATTTTAATATTGACTTTTTTGATATTATTATCTATACTTTTTGTATATTCTAAAAAAACTATAAAAATATCAATTTAAAATGTGTAACTGTTTCATTAAAATATGCCAAAAAAGTTTCGCAGGATCAAGTGTGTACAGATTAGTTTGTAAAAATTATAAATGTAGTTATCGCATATAATTACACGATTTAATCTGTGTTAATCTGCGGCAATCTAATTAATCTGTGCTATAATATTCAAAAAGTTAAATGTTGTTAATCTATTTTAAAAAGGATTTCATAATATGAATACAAAAACAAAAAATTCTAATTATAAGAAAAAAACAAGTATAAGGTCTGGATTATTAAAAATATTAATACCAATAGCAATTGTTCCATTACTATTTGTAATAATATTTGTGAGCATGAGGATTTATACTTACCTTGAAAATCAAGCAAATAATTATTATAATACTCTTTTATCACAGGTTAGTGCAAACATAGATTTTGTTTATAAACAATATGCCCTAACTATAACCAATATGTTTAAAATTTCGATAGTAAAAAACACTCTTCAATCGCAGCCTTACACTTCTAAAGAACAAGAAAGAGTTTTATGCGAAAATATGTATGGAACTGAAACTATTGATTTTGGATTAAGAAAGACAGCACAAGAAAAAATAGATGGATATGCCTATATTTATGAGATTGATAGAAAGTCTCTTATTGATAAAACAAATTACAAATTACACTATTTAAATGATAATTCAGGTAGACCTGTTGATCCATACTATGAGAAATTATTAAAAGACCCTCTTTTTCTTAAAGTAAAACAAAATAATAACATTAGATTAGTCTTTGGTAAATTACAAAATGATACTATACCTGGAATAGACGGTGATAAAAAAACAGTATTTATTTTCCCTTATTATCCAAATCCTCCACAAAATCCTAATGACACATTTTCTAAGTTTATGTTAATTGTTCTACATAAAGATTTTATTCCAAATTTTTATAAAAAAATAAATCCATTAAAATTTGGAACTCTATACATACTTGATAAATTTAACAATATAATCGCATACAATCATCCTGCAACTTCAAAAATAGACCATTTTGACGACTCTGATTATTACGAATATGATGAAAAGACTAAAAATTATGTACTAACAGAGGGAGATGAAAAAAATCCTAAGGATGAATTACTCAAATTTGAAGATTATACAATGCTAAATTCTGATTTTAATATTCTAAAAGAGTCATCTGTATTAAATATTCTACAAAAAGAAGATGTACAAAATGGAGATGAGATTAATTACAAAAAAGAATTTGTTACTTATAAAGGCAAAACTTTTCTTACAATTTTTAAAAAAAGTGATATATCAGGCACAAAATTTATATATTTTCATCCTATCAAACAATTACAAAAGCCAATTTTTGAAATAATAAGTATTTTGTTTATTCTTGCTATTATAGTAATTTTATTGGTAATTATTATAAGCATTAGATATAGTACAAATTTTACAGACCCAATCAAGTTACTTGTAGAAGCAACTCAAATAGTAGCAAAAGGTAATTATTCACATTTGATTGGAACTCCAAAAAATAATAATGAAATAAATGATTTGACAGATAATTTTAATTTGATGATTAGAAATATAAAAAGTTATCAAGATAAATTACTTTCTGCTGAAAGAGAAAAATCAGAATTAGAACTTGCATCAAGAATACAAACCTGTTTATTGCCAGAATTAATTAGTAATCCATTTTATGAAATGACTGCCATTATGTTTCCTGCTTCTGAAGTAGGAGGAGATTATTATGATATTATTGGTGAACAAAATGGAAGAGTTTGGTTTGGAATAGGAGATGTATCAGGACATGGTTTAACATCTGGACTTATAATGATGATGGCTCAAACAGCTTTTAATACCATTCTTTTAAATAATCCAAATATTGCGTCAAGTGATTTAATATCAGAAGTCAATAAAGTAATGTATCAAAATATAAAGCAAAGGCTTGGCGAAGACCATTTTATGACATTATCTTTTATGGTTGCAGAACCAGACGGTAATGTTAGATACTCAGGAGCTCATCTTGATCTACTTATATATAGAAAAAAAACAAAAAAGGCAGAAAGAGTTGGCACTTTTGGTATATGGCTTGGTTTATTGCCAGACATTAAAGAAAGCACCAACGAGCAAAGTTTCAAACTAGAATCTGGCGATTTATTTTTATTATATACAGATGGGCTTATCGAAGCAAAAAATAAAGAAAACGAACAGTATGATATGGGCAGATTAGTAAAAAAGCTCGAAGAATATGGTGATAAAGCGAATGTAAAAGATATTGAAGATGAAATAATAAAAGATGTATTTAATTTTTTAAATGAACAAAAAGATGATATTACAATAGTTATTGCAAGAAAGAAATAAAAATTATAGATAAATAATAAATTTTATTAATAAATCTAATAAATATTATTATTTTAATTAGAAATTATATAAAATATCTTATAAAGATACAAATTATAGTATTTGTAAAAATAGATTCTTAAAATTCTGAGGTGATTGTAAATTCCATCTAAAAATTGATCCCTAATTGCATGTTAATTTTTAGATAGAATTTAGAGAAATTGGTCTGTCCCTTTTTTGGGATTGTCCCTGAGGGACAATCCCAAAAAAGGGACAGACCAATTATTGTTAAAAACATCAAAAGTTTTCCTAAGATTTATAACAAATTCTCAAGAAAAAACATCTTTAATATGTGCTTATCTGTTTTTATCTCTTTCCAATCCTTGTTAATCAGCGTTATCTCTTGCTATAACATAAAAATTTCTATGGATTATAAATAAGACATCTTTTTTTGAGTTTTTTGAGAATTTACCAAGTTTTAGAGTAGCTGGTAACTCTGGGGTATAGTAAGGAAGTGATAGAGTTTGAATAACTTGTTGTTGATACGATTTTTTTACTTGATCATAATAATAATACAAAATATCAGCATTCTTATATTTAAAATTATGGATAAAATAATAAAAATCTGGAAATTCGCCTTCTTTAAATGTATCAAAGGGTAATGCCTCAACAAAAGAAGTTATATTCTCTATACGAAAAGGAATTTCAAACATTTTTTTACCCCATATCATGTCAAATTTTTCTTCTTTTTGTTCGTAATACATAAATGGGACATTTATTGTTCCACCGCCAGAAAGTAAACCAAAAATACTAATTAGATTAAACGGGATAACAGGACATAAGAAATCCTTATATTTTTGATTGTTAAGTGTTATAAAATAAGGAAGGTTTAAAGGAATACCTTTTATTACAATTTGTTTATTTTTATTTGGCTTATAAACATTATTATCCAAATAAAATAAATCTCCAACTGCTTCAAATCTTATCCGCGGTAGATCGAGATTTGCAGAAGAAACAACGATTTCTTTTATTTTGTCATTATCTATATCACTTATAACTGGAAAAGAAAATTTTACAAATGAGTTAGAAAGAAAATATACATTATCTTGCTTCATTTTAAGTATAGATTTTAGATACCAACCATTATTTTTTGTTTGACCATAAATATTTACAGAATGTGGAAATTTAGTTATTATTTCTTTCTTATTGTCATTATCAAGATCATCAACGAGTATAATCGGTAGCGTATAAAAAATATATTGAGGATAAAACTGACCCGGCACCATAGAAAATTCTAAAACCGTTTCTAAATTTATCGAACCTTTCTTAGTAAAAGATGCAGTTTCATATATTTCAATAGCTCTAACATTTTCTATTATTAATTCGTTTTTGCCATCGCCATTCAAATCAATAATCATAGTTACACTTTTTAATAATTCTGGTTGTGCAACAACTATTTCAGAAAAAATAGAGTTTATAACTCGGAGTGGTTTGTTTTCAGTAATATTTCGATAATAAAGACCATTACTTGTTAAAAAAACTATATCAGTGCTTCCATCATTATCAAGGTCTCCGACATCAAAAAATATTGTTCGCTCTGGAACTTTTAATTTATCAATGACTTTTAGATTTCCATTATCAATTTTATAAACATCAATAAATTTTCCACTAAAAGTAAAGGAAGAAACAATAATTTCGTCAATTCCATCTTTATCAATGTCTCTCACAACACTATCAGACAATCTCAAATAATTATTGGAAGTATAAACATTCCAATTCACAGAAAAGATATTTAAATTTAAAAATATTAAAAATACAATTGAAATAATTTTTTTATTCATATTTAATCCACTATAATTTTTTCTAAAAATTTTCTAATAATAGGTACGATTATTAAAGATACAGGAAAACTACAAGCAATAGCTACAATAAAAGATCTTCCCCATCTAAGAAAAAAATTGCCAATAAAACCTGTATTAATTAATGTTAATACAAAAGACATTATAAAAGACATAAAAAAGGCAAGTAGTATTGAAAAAACTAAATTAAAATATTTTCTTTTAATCTTTATCATTATTTTACCTCGCAACCCCAGCTTCATTTATAATTTTTCCAAGCAATTGATCATGAGATTGAATAGACTTTTGATTTGCCTCATAAGTCCTTTGAACTTCAATCATTTGAGTCATCTCAATTACAGGATCAACATTTGCAGATTCTAAAAAACCTTCCATAATTTTTGGTCTTTCGTTTCCTTCTGCTATGTAAGGTTTTCCTGTAAATTCGTTCTCGTAATAAAATGAATTCCCCTCTCTTCTAAGCTCTCTTTCTCGTGGAAACCTAACAATTTTTAATCTACCAATTTTTTCTGTTTCTTTCCATTCATTTTCTTCTTTTTGTACGAGTCTATTTGGATCTCCTGCAAACTCATTATTTTGATAAATATTTCCTTCTTTATCAATAACGAAATTATTAGACTTTATTTGAATAGGTCCTTCTTCTGTTAGTACTTTTAAACCATCTTTTGTTACTAAAAAACCTTCTTTATCAATTGTAAAAGAACCATTTCTTGTATATCTTTCACCTTTTTCTGTTTCTACTGCAATAAAACCTTTTCCATCCAAAGCGACATCAAAATCATTGTTAGTTTCTTTTAGTGAACCTTGACTAAAAATCGTATAAGATTCATTTAATTCTACACCAGTACCAAGTTTACCAACAAATGGCATTTTGTCATAGCTACCAAGAGGAAAAGCCATAAGCCCATCATCGTTACCTCTTCTTATTTGAATGTTTGGAAATTCTTTCATAACAACGAGGTCTTTTTTATAACCAACCAAATCAACATTAGCAAGATTATTAGAAATTATATCAAGCCTTTCTTGCATTACATTCATTCCTGAAGCAGATGTGTAAATTCCTCTTAGCATAAATTTTCCTTAAAATATTCCCAAAAGTTTCACCCGTCAAGCGAGTGCAGAAACCCATCAAGCGGATAGGTTGTTTTAATTCTAAAAGTTATTAATTAAACAATTTATTAGTAAAGTATAATCCGCTTTAATCTGTGCTAATCTGTATTATATAAAAATATTCTTTTTTAGTATCGGAATTTAAAAAAAATATTTAACCTACATCTTGACGAAAAGATTATAAAAAAAATTAGAGAATTAAGTTTATTATCACAAATAAAAAATATGATAATTTTTTAATTAAATAAAAAAATTAATAAAATGTATTCAAATTTATAAAAAATAAGTTATAATATATAACACAGATTTTCTAAATTGTCAGAAATTATACTGATTAAAACTTTTTTGGGATAAATATTCATGATAATTGTATATATTACAATTATATACCAACTGTTTATTTAAAAGAAGTTATGAAAAAGTTTATCATAATAATTTGACAAACTTTAAACATTTCGTGTATAAATTAATTTTTATAATTTTTGACAAAATGGGATACTACTCACTTGATGAGTATAAAAAAAATAAAAATATGGAGTTATTCATGGAAGAAATCAATATTGGTGTAATTGGTGGAAGTGGTGTTTATAATCTTAACAACATTAAAACTATTGATGAAATTGAGATCAATACCCCTTTTGGTAGTCCATCAGATAAATATATTATCGGTGAATTAAATGGCATAAAACTTGCTTTTTTATCAAGACATAACAGAAGTCATAAAATTCTTCCTTCTGAACTAAACAATAAGGCAAACATATATGGTTTTAAAAAACTTGGCGTTAAGTCTTTAATCGGAGTTAGTGCTGTAGGTAGTTTAAAAGAAGAAATTGCACCATCTCATATAGTTTTTCCAGATCAAATTATAGATAGGACAAAAGGCAGAGATTCGAGTTTTTTTGGGAATGGAATTGTTGCACATATTGGTTTTGCAGAGCCTTTTTGTCATAATTTAAATACTCTTTTTGAAGAATCTGCAAAAAAATTAAATATTACTTATCATAAAAATAAAACTTATGTTTGTATGGAAGGTCCTGCTTTTTCTACAAGAGCTGAAAGTAATTTTCATAGAAGTATAGGTGGAGATATAATTGGAATGACTGCTATACCAGAAGCAAAACTTGCCCGTGAAGCAGAAATTTGTTATGGAATAATTGCTTTGTCTACTGATTATGATTGTTGGAGAGAAAACGAAGAGGCTGTTACTGTTGAAATGATTGTTGAAACATTACATAAAAATAGCGAAACTGCAAAAAGAATTTTAGTAGATATTATTCCAAAATTGAACTACAAAGATTGTACTTGTAGGCATTGTCTTGATACTGCAATTATAACACAAAAAAATGTTTGGTCTGATAAAGCTGTTAAAAATCTTGATGTTATTCTAAAAAGATTTATTTAGTTTATCAAAATCGTAAAATCTAATTACTTTATAGATTTTAATCTGCGGCTTGCACTCGCTTTACGGGTGAATCCGTGATAATCTGATTAATCTGTGTTATAGAATCTGTTTTTTATTTGATTTTTTAATCAAAATTGTTTCGCTTGATGTTCTCAAGGTGTATATTCCAAACTTTTAAATTTTTGATGTAGCATAAATAAAAGCGACATTCACAAATGTCGCTTTTATAATTGTGAAAAAAAAATTAGCCATTAAATATTTAATAATTATAATATTTGGTTATTTTTTGACAAATTTTAAAATTTGGAGTATATTATTATTAAATTTATTTTGGGATTTTAAATTGGGTGTTAGTAGACTTAAAAGATTATTAATTGAAGACTTATCAAGAACTTTCGATACTCATAATTTAGAGCTTTTCATAAGGTCAATAGACAGAAATTTAGATTTGTATGAACTCACTGGATTTACTCCAAAAACAACTATTCCAAGAAAAGATGCAGCAAAAGTAGTTGTTGATTATTTTTTTGAAACAAAAAACTTTGTTAAATTAATAAATTTTATTATTTACACTTCCTTAAATGATTTTAGAGGTGAAAAAGTTATTTTTAATGGTTTAAAATTTATTCTAAAAGAAGTTGAAGAACTCGGCTATCAATATAGCCCTAATTTTAAAAAGATTGTAATAATGGAAAAAACAAAGGTTAAAAGAAATGATTGGGGTTTTCTTGAAGAATGTAAAATTTATAATTTTTGTTTTGTTTCTATTGATATTTCTGGAAATTCAAAACTTGTAAGAAAATATGACAATGCTTTAATAAAAGATACTTATAATACATTTAAAAAAATGGTAACAGCCACTGTTGAGAGTCGAAAAGGTAGAATATGGAGTTGGGAAGGAGATGGTGGGCTTTTAGTTTTTCATCTTGAAGACTTTGTAAATAATGCAATTTTGACAGCAATTGATATTATGACATCAATGATAGTTTTTAATGCGACTTCTAATTTATTAAATGAAGATGTTCATATTAGGATTGGTATAAATGCAGGCACAGCAGAATATAAAACCCAAACATCTTCTATTACATCAGATTCACTTGAAGAAGCAAAAAATATAGAAAAAAGACACACTGAAATAGATACTATTTCAATTTCAAAACATACCGTTTTACACCTTAATACAACTATAAGAAATTATCTTACAGAAAAGAATTTAAATGGAGTAAATATATACCAACTTAAAATACCATTCAGGAGAAAACAAATTGATTGATATTGATGTCTATTATTTAAATAACTCTAATTTAATTGAGAAAATAGATGATTTTTTTTCCTCAGAAGAAGATAATACTTTCCAGTTTAATTTTATCGAAATTTCTTTATTAAATAAATGTGAACAAAAGACTAATGAAATACTCATTTTTGAAGAAGAAGATTCTTATGTTAATAGCGTTGATATTTACGAAAAAGTTATTTCTTGTTACGAAAATAAACCTGCTATAATAATAGTTAGTTCAAATAAAGAAATTTTTAATGTTGTAAGATGGATGAGAAAAGGAGCGGCAGATTACCTTCTATTAAATGAAATAAAAAAAGACATATTTATAAATTCTATAAGAGGTTCTGTTAGTTTTGTAACAAATAAGTTGGTCATTCCTAATGAAGAAATTGTAGATGAAAGTTATTCTAAAGGAAGAATAATGCTTCCGAAAGATTATGATTGGAATTCTTTAACAAATGATCAATTTTATGATATGAGTTTGGTTATGATAAATCTTGTTCTTGAAAAAGACTCAATAGGTAGATACTCAAAAGCCTCGATAGAAAAAATATTTGAGCAAGTTAAAAATGAAATATCTTCTATTATGCAAATATTTGGTGGCAGAATATGGCTTTGGCAAAATAATTGGGGGATTATAACTTTTCATTTTGGAGATATTGTAAATTGTTCTGTACTCTCAAGTGTTTATCTTTTTAATCATTTTTTCTTAGTATGTCTCGAAAAGTTAAAACTTGAGGAGATTATAAAATTAAAAATTTCAATTCATTCTGGAAACTGTTTATTTCATAAAACTAATACAGAACAAATAACAAGCGATTTAATTAACTCGTTAGTTCATCTCGAAAAGCAATATACTCAAGAAGATTCTCTTGTTATAACAGACGAAGTTTATAAAAACTTATCGGCAAGGTTGACACCAGCTTTTGTAAAAATCGGCGAATATGAATCAAGAGAAATTTTCCAATACACTCCAAAAAATACATATACCAACAATTAACTGGTCTTAACAATAACTAAGATTAGTTAAAACCACGAAGGAAATACAATAAATTTTGATTAAAAACTCCAATACATTTAAAAAATTATTTATTTTATTGGAATTTTTTTTCAATTCTTAGTAAACTTTGTGTCTTTCGTATTTAAAAAAATTAATATGTATCGCTAAAAATGGCTAACAGTTGGTATAAATAGTTCAATTTTATAGATTTTCATCTATCATCTTTCGTAAATTTTTTGTGTACAAATCGTTAGGGTCAAACTCTATCACTATGTCGCAATATTTCAAAGCTTCTTCTTTGTCACCTTTTTTAAAATAAAGCATAGCAAGGTTAGATAATATTATCAAATCCTCTGGATTTTTTCTTAACGCTTTGTTAAAATTTAACTCACCCTTATGAAAAACCCCAAGATTCATGTAGCAAAGCCCTAATTCATTATAAATATCAGATGAATCTATGTTTAACTGTAACGCTTTGTCAAGATTTTCTATCGCTTCATTAAACTTTTCCATTTTTCTAAAAGCTAGACCTTTTAAGTAATAACCATGCCATGAATTTGGAAATTTTTGTATATACCGTTCAATATAACCAAAAGATTCACTTTCATTATCAGAATGTATCATTGCAACGGCATCTTGATAATCAGAGTCAGTAACCCCAAAATCTCTTATATTTTTCAAGACATCTATTACTTCTTTTTTTCGCTCTTGATCAGTTGTGTTTCTAACAAATTCATCAAAATAATTTACAGATTTTTCATAATTTTCTCTATAAAGGTAAAATCTTCCGAGATAATACAAAGCATTCTCTGGTTTATCTTCAAATTCATCAACGATTTTAAAAAAATCAAAAGCCAATTCTTCCATCTTTAAAGCTTCTTGTTCTCTACCTTTATCAAATAAGGATTGAGAATATTCATCGTAACAAATAGCAAGGTTTAAGTTTGCATCTAATGAGTTTGGCTTTAATGCAAGCAAAACTCTAAAAATATCTAGTGCATCTTTAAAATGCTCGCTTTGTTCTGCTTCATAAGCACCAGAAGTTAATCTTGCTTCAATATCAGGTTGGACACTAAAAATAAAATCTCTATAATAATCAAGATGATCGTTTTGTTCATCTTCCATTAAAATTTTTAACATCCCACCTATGATATTTTCTGGATTTATTTTTTCTAAGGATAATTTTCCGCCATCTTGAACATAGACAGGCAGAGGAATATCTTCCCTCACCGCAAAATTACCTATTTTATAATTTGTCTTACCTTCCATTGAGATAAAATATATATTATCACTCATCTAATTTTTGCTCCAAATTTATTATGTAAAGTAGAATATACTTTTTCAAATGCTTCTTCTATCTCTTTATCAGTTAATGTTGACTTAATTTTATTGAATTCCATAGTTAAAGCAATAGAATACTTGTCTTTTTCAATGTTTTCGCCTCTATAAATATCAAAAATCCTTACACTTCTCAAAATATCAATTTTTGCATTTTTAACTTCATTAAGAATATCATCACCATTAACATTTTGTGGTACGATCAATGCAAGGTCTCTAATTGATGATGGAAATTTTGGTATTTCAGTGTAAACTATTTTTTCATCCATATTCTCAAAAAGAATCTTTACAGAAAAGTCAAGTATAAAAACATCCAAATCAATATCAAAACTATCACAAACCAAAGGATGAATCTTACCAATAGTACCAGCATCTTTTCCATTAAATAAAATTTTTGCTTGCTGATATGGATGCAAAAACTCTTCGTTTGATGGAACAAATTTTACATTCACCTTAAAAAAGTCAAAAATAGCATCAGCAACACCTTTTATATCATAAAAATCGTATTTTACCTCTGTATTTGTGTAATCTTTAAGTTCTTTAAGACCAGCTAACACTACGCTACATTTTTTTTCTTCAATTGGTAAAACTTCAGATGATGAATAACTAACATTTCCAACTTCAAATAAAGAAATGCTATTGTTTTTTCTTGTAACATTAAAAGCAGTAGTCCTAATCATACCAGGTATCAACGAATTTCTCATTCCTTGTAAGTCATCAGAAAGCACTATATCCATTTTTATTATATTTCTAAACGGATGATTTGCAGAAAGTTTCATCTTATCAAATAAACTATGCCCAACAAGACTCAAATTAAACGCCTCATCACAGCCAAGTCTATACAAAACGCCTCTAAGATTTTTATCAAGCATCTGATAAGGGGTCAAAGTTGCAGCCCTCGCACTCGGAAATATCGTTGGTGTAATATTGTTATAACCATAAACACGAGCGACTTCTTCTGCAATGTCTTCTTTTATACTAACATCTGATCTCCAAGAAGGTACAACGATAGACAAATTTTTACCATCAGTTGTAACTCCAAACTCAAGTCTTGTTAGTATATCAATCATTTCTTTTTCTTCTATTTTTGAGCCGAGCTTATTATTAATCCAGTCGATACCAACTATAATATTTATTTTTTCTTGTTTTTCTGGATAATTATCAATAATTCCTTCTGCTATACTACCAATATTGAGTTTTTCAAATAAATATAAAGCTCTTTTTAGTGTAAATGGAATATTTTCTTTATCAGTAATTCTTTCAAACCTATAAGAAGATTCCGATTTTAAACCAAGTCTTTTTGATGTTTTTCTTATAAATTGATGTTTAAAAAATGCGGCTTCCAAAAATATATTTTTTGTAGTATCTGATACCTCGCTAACTTGCCCACCCATTATTCCACCAATACAATGCCCTCTATCGCAATCTGTAATAAGAATATCAGTATTAACAAGTTTTCTTTCGATATTGTCAAGTGTAACAATTTTCTCATCAGTATAAGCATCTCTAACAATCACTTTTTTATCTTTAATTTTATCCATATCAAAAGCATGCAATGGCTGGTTACATTCCATCATAATATAGTTTGTCAAATCAACTACATTACTAATAGGTCGAATACCAGATTTTATAATCCTAAGTTGCATCCATAAAGGTGCTGGTTCAATTTTTACATTTTCGATAATTCCAGCACAATATCTTGTACAATTTTTTGTGTTAATTTCGACTTTTGCAATATCGTTTGTTTTTTTGGTAGAATGTTTATAATCTGTGCTAACTTGTTTTTGTGGCACTTTAAATAAAGCAGAAACTTCCCTCGCAACACCAATCATCCCAAGACAGTCTCCACGATTAGCAGTAAGTTCCACTTCAAGAATTTCATCTTCAAAATCGCCTATTTCAAGGTAATTTGTACCATTTTTGATAGAAGATTCAATAAAAATAGCAAAATCTCCCTTATATGGAAGTCCCAAATCCTCCCATCGAATAAGCATTCCTTCACTATCGCTATCTTTTATTTTAGATTTTTTTATTTCAAATCCAGAATAAAGTTTTACACCTTCTAGTCCTACTAACACCTTTTGACCCTTTGTAAGACCAGAAAGGTTAGTAATTATTTGTTTTTTGCCAAAATTACCACAATCTACTAATAAAATAAAAAGAATATCTGCTTTTTGGTGTTTTTGGACATCTAAAATCTCTGCAACAATAACATTTTGATTGCCGATCCCAGTTTTAACGATACCTTCAACCTCAAGTCCACTAAGTAAGAATTTTTTTGCAATTTCTTCTGCTGATACATTTATTTCAACTAATTCTTTAAGCCATTTATAAGATACATTCATAAAATTCCCTAATTATCTAAATTGTTTTAAAAATCTAACATCATTTTCAAAAGTTAGACGAATATCATTGATTTGGTATTTCAATAAAGCAATTCTTTCTGCACCCATACCAAAAGCCCAACCACTGTAAATCTCCGGATCATAACCGCCAGTTTTCAAAACATTTGGATGAACTGCACCAGCTCCAAGTATTTCAAGCCAACCACTATGTTTACAAAAACTACAACCTTTTCCTCCACAAAATATACAACTAACATCAACTTCTGCAGATGGTTCTGTAAATGGGAAAAATGAAGGTCTAAGTCTTATTTTCATATGTTCTCCAAACATTTTTTGAGCAAAAAGCTGCAAAATACCTATTAAATCAGAAAATTTTACATTTTTATCAATTAATAAGCCTTCTACTTGATGAAACTGCACAGAGTGAGTAGCATCAATATCATCTCTTCTAAAAGCCCTACCCGGACAAATTACCCTAACTGGATTTGGTGCCATTTTTTGCATTGTACGAGCCTGAATAGGAGATGTATGTGTTCTAAATAAAACACTTTCATTTATGTAGAATGTGTCTTGTGAATCTCTTGCAGGGTGATCATCTTGAAAATTCATAGCCTTAAAATTGTTGAAATCTGTATCAATTTCTGGACCTTCTTCTATATCAAAGCCCATTCCTATAAAAATCTCTTCAATTTGGTCTAAAACAATCCTAATTGGGTGTCTAACGCCTATTTTTTGAGGGCGTCCTGGTAAAGTAATATCAACTTTTTCTTGTAAAAACTTTTCGTTTAATTCTCTATTTTTAATTTCTGCAAAAAATTTATCGAGTTCTGTTTCAATAAAATTTCTTACATCATTTACTAAAGCACCAAATTTAGGTTTCTCTTCAGCCGAAAGTGAACCAAGAAGTTTAAGTAAAGAAGTAATTTCACCTTTCTTACCAAGAAATTTAATTTTAATTTCTTCTAATGTTTTACTATCTTTTGCTGCTTTAATTTGATTTAAAGCAATTTCTTTTATTTCATTAAGCTTATCTAACATAATAATACCTTTTGATTAAATCTTAAAATTAGCTGATATTATAATCAAACGATTAGATATAATAAATTATCAATAATAACTATAATTTATTATATAACAACAAGTTATCCGAGGTTGATTATAATATTAATTGTAATATTTTATGCCAAAAAAACGAGTTTCTTTTCAAGTTTTTCATAGTATATATAAATGAGAGATAATTGTCAAGTGTGGGTTAAATAAAAAATTAAGATTTTTGGGAAGATTAATTTATAAACTAAAAAAAGTTACAGTATATTTTATTGTAGTATCATTGCCAGATTTATCTTTAATACCAATAATTTCTACTGTATAACTTCCAGTATATAAAGTTATCCCATCAGGTCTAAAAATAATACAATTATTTACACCATAACCACTTGTTTCTACATTAAAGTATTTCCCAGACTTATTTGTATCGTTTTGGTTGAATGTCCATTGTTGTGTCACAGATTTTAATATAACTGTAACTAAAGTTTTTGATGGTTGAGTATATTTAGCAGGATTTAAAGTTACACTCCACGGATCACCATTCTTAAAAAAATCTATTGGAAACTCAGAAGATGAGGGCCAACTAATATAATCATAATCAAAAGTTTGTGTTCTACTCTGATCAAAAACTTGCATTGTCATTAAACTATAAGCATACCCAAAACCAGTTTTTAACAATTTTGGATTTAAAATCCATCTTCTATGCCCTACCCTATCAATATTTGAAGAATCTCCATCACTCATATAGCCATCTTTTATAGAACTTGTCAGAGTCGAATATCCCCAACCAATATTGCTACTCGATGTTGAAGAATACCCTAATTGATAAAAAGTATCATCCATATCAGCAGGTTTTGTAGGCGTATGAGAAAAACTTGAAGCACATAATAAAACTGCTCCATGCTGTGCTTTTGTTACAAGTGTTGAGTCAAGTACAACATCATAAGGCAATTTTGCAAGAAATCTAACAAAATTCGTCATATTTAGTGCATCTTCCAAAAAACCAGCTTTTAATTGCCCAGCAGAATATGGAGCAACTAATTTAGCAGTACTTTGATTATATGTCGAAGGATTTACCTCATAATAATTACCACTAAATTTAGGTTTTAACTGCAACCATTTTGTTCTAATATCTTCTATTCTTAAAGAAGAATTTATTGTTGTAGTCGTTGTTCCAGTTCCAATAGTTGTGGTAGTTGAAGAAATTGTTGTAGTTGTTGTTTTTTCAACAAGAGAATCACATCCTAATATTAAAAACATTAGTATTGTGAATAAAATATAATATTTAAGTTTCATATATAATTTTCTATTCTCATTCTAATTCGTCAAAAACATCTTTTTTTGTTTTAGTATCTTTTTTGTCTCCCAAATCTTTTGTTTTATCTTTTACTTCATCTTCAACCATTTCGAGTTCAGTTTTTGGTTTTGTCTTAGTTTTTACATCTTTATCTTTTTTATCATCTGTTTTTACTTGTTTTTGTTCTTTTTTATCAACTTTAGTCTCTTTTATTTTAGAATCCTGTTTAGAATCATTTTTTGATTTATTTTCTGTTTTTTTATCAATTGATGTAGTCGTTGTTGTTAAATCCACAGTAGCATCTTGCGAATTAACTATATCTGTTGTCATTTCCATTTGAGTCGTTGTAGTTACTTTTGTACTATTCTTAGAACAAGCAAAAATTACTAAAAATACAAACAAAATAACAATTAATTTTTTCATAAAATTTTTCTCCTAATAAAATTATACATATAATGATTTAAATTTATATTCTTCAAAATATATTATCTTATTTCTATACAATTAATTAACTTGATATTACAAAAAGAGTCATAAATTTTGAATATATATATTTTTACATTAATATTAAAATAAAGTCAAACAGAAAAAACATCAGTAACATTCTTTTTTTTATTAATATCTTCTCTAATTAAAAATATTAATGCAGATAGATTATACAACTAATATCTTAGTATAAAAAAGCAATACTATAAATATACAATAATCCTTAAACAATCAAAACTAATACAATATTGTATCAGTTTTTATCAAGAAATATATTTTTGTACTAAAATTTCATTTTTGTATCAAAAAATTGGCAAATTTAGGCTAAAATTCTAGGATAAAAAATGGCACACTAGTTGCTTATATAAATGCAAAACCAAAATTGATTTTGGGTATAACAAAACAGGAGGTAAAAAATGATTAAAAGATACTTTAAAATCTTATCTTTAATTTTAGTCTTTTTATTTATTATGGTTCCATTATTTGGACAGGAGGACCCAATAGCAGCTACAAATGCAGCTATTAAAAATCTAAGTGTAGGTCTTGATACCGCATGGGTTATGATTGCAGCATTCCTTGTATTCTTTATGAATCTCGGTTTTGCTATGGTAGAATCTGGTTTATGTAGATCAAAAAATGCAGTAAACATTTTGACTAAAAACTTTATTGTTTTTGCAATTTCTTCTATATCATTCTGGATTATTGGTTGGGGTTTTATGTTTGGCGATGGAAATCCAATTATTGGTTTAACAAACATATTTTTTGTTAATGGAGGAAAAGATGTTGGATATTCTTCAATAGGTTGGACACAAGTTCCTATTTGGGCAAAATTTTTCTTCCAGTTAGTATTTGCAGGAACAGCAGCAACAATTGTATCAGGTGCAGTAGCTGAAAGAATAAAGTTTCATTCATTTATAATATTCTCATTCGTACTTGTAGGAATTATGTATCCAATTACAGGTCACTGGATATGGGGTGGTGGATGGCTTGCAAGTATTGGGTTTTTTGACTTTGCTGGGTCTACAGTAGTTCACTCTGTTGGTGGATGGGCTGCTTTGGCGGGAGTAATCTTTTTAGGACCAAGAATTGGTAAATATAAAGCAAATGGTTCTGTAAATCCAATTATGGGTCACAATATGGCTTTAGTAACACTTGGTGGTTTAGTATTGTGGTTTGGTTGGTTTGGTTTTAACCCTGGCTCTACGATGGCAGTAGGTGATGGTAGTGCAATAGCACACATTGCAGTAACAACAAATACAGCAGCAGCTTGTGCGATAATAAGTGCAACAATAATTTCATGGATTGTACTTGGTAAACCAGATTTATCTATGATAATTAACGGTGCGTTGGCGGGATTGGTTGCTATAACAGCTCCTTGTGCATTTGTCGGGGTTGGGTCTGCTGCGATTATAGGTTTAATAGCTGGTGTTTTAGTAGTATTTGCAGTATTATTCTTTGATAAAATGAAACTTGATGACCCTGTTGGTGCTTTATCAGTTCACCTTGTAAATGGTGTTTTTGGTACTTTAGCAGTTGGTCTTTTTGCACAAGATAAAATTACTGGTACTGCAACTGGTAACGGTTTGTTCTTTGGCGGTGGATTCAACTTACTTGGAGTTCAAGCGTTAGGAGTTTTAGCAGTTGGTGCTTTTACTTTTGGTATTGCATTTCTTGTATGGTTAGTGATAAAATCGATATTTGGCTTAAGAGTACCAAAACAAGAAGAAATCAGAGGACTCGACATTGGAGAACATGGAGCTCAAGCTTATTCTGGCTTCCAAATTATAGACTAATTTAAAGGAGGAATAGTATGAAATTAGTAGTTGCAATGATTCAACCTTATAAACTCGAAGATGTTAAAAAAGCATTGTTTGATGCAAAAATTACAAAAATGACTGTATCAACAGCATTAGGTTGCGGACAACAAGCAGGTTATACAGAAGAATATAGAGGTGCTATTACAGAAATAAATTTACTAAAAAAAGTTAGAATTGAAGTTGCCGTAAATGACGAGTTTGTTCAACCTACAATTGATGCTATAATAAAGGCAGCAAGGTCTGGAAATATAGGTGACGGAAAGATTTTCGTTACAAACCTTGAAGAATGTATAAGAATTAGAACTGGTGAAAAAGGAAAAGATGCAATAGGTTAAGTTTTTTTATAATAAGAGTTGGGGGGTTATTCTCATGGTAGAATAGCCCCTTTTTTATTCTTCTTCACTCAAATTATAATTTTTCTACATCTTCAAGCGATAACCCAGTAGATTTTGATATTATTTCAATCGATAAACCTAAATCCTTCATATTTTTTGCAGTTTCAATTTTTCCTTCAATTTTTCCATCATCAAAAGCTGTATTTATTACACCTTTCAAGTCTCGGTAGATTTTTAAACTCTCTTCGTATCTTTTAAATTCGTCTTGGTTATATTTTGCTATTTCTGCTTCCTCAAAA
>Ga0209518_1000945_pt1 | contig 34581 bp, 26 predicted proteins | sample RifGroB1_FD_183993 | JGI IMG/M metagenome (GOLD analysis project Ga0209518, IMG submission 183993) | Groundwater microbial communities from Rifle, Colorado, USA - Groundwater B1 (SPAdes) (version 2) | ecosystem: Environmental > Aquatic > Deep subsurface > Groundwater | place: Rifle, Colorado...
TGTCGTTGTTGTTGTTGGAATAGTCGTTGTTGTGGAACCACTTGTTGTCGTTGTCGTTGTTGGAATAGTCGTTGTAGTTGTAGTTGTAGTAGTAGTTATCGTGATTTTTTTGAAATTTGCTGTTACAATATCAGAGCTATCCCAATTACTTCTATATGCTATTGCTTTTAATGTTGTTGTATTTGATATAATAATGGGTGAAGAATAAATTATTCCATTTGTTGAAGATGGGTCTGTTCCATCTATTGTATATTTAATATTAGCATTAGCAGTTGTTGTTGCTAAAGATACACTTAATGGGTCCAAAAAATTTTTTGAACCAGGGTTTATATCTGGTTTTCCAACTTTAAAACTAAAAATTATTGTCTTAACTGAAGATGCTTTATTTGTTCCATTATAATATGAAATTGCTTTAGCCGTTGTAATTTTATCAATTGTAATTTCAGATGTATATTTTTTACTTAATTTTGTTGGAGTACTTCCATCTGTTGTATAATAAATCGATGTATCTGCTTTGTTGTTAAATAAATTAAGCTTTATATCACTATCATAAACAGTATCTGTTGTAATTATGTTATTACCAACTTGAAATTCAGGACTAAAATCTCCAAGATTATCAAATATTTTTTGTGTTATTTGAGAATTTTCCCAACCATATTTATAAGCCATTACTCTTAGTGTTCCATAAGTAATTTTTTGTAGTTTTTCAGTATAAAAGTTAGATGAAGTAGAAGGGTCTGTCCCATCTGTTGTGTAGTACAAAGTTACACCGCTATTAGTACTTTTTAAAACTATTCCATCTGCTGTTTCATCTATTACAGGTGGTGCGAGTTTAAGTTTATATTCTTGTGTTATAACATCTGAGTAAGTATAATTTTCTCCAGATATAATTGATGCAGCTTTTATCAATCTATATCTAAAAATTGTAATTGGAGAATTATAAACAAGTCTTGTTTTTGAATCAGAAACTGTAGGGTCTGTTCCATCTATTGTATAGTAAATCGTTGCATTTGAATTTGTTGTTTCGAGTTTAACTCTAAATTCTTTATAAAATTTATTGTCAGTCGAAGGATCAACTGTATCATCGGTAGATAAGTCAATTGTTTTAAAAGTTGGATTTATACTTTTATCTCTAACTTTTCTTATGACTGAGCCATCATCATAAGTGACTACTTGCTGGGTACATGTAGAAAAATATAAAATGCCAATTAAAATCGATATAAGTATCAAAGAATTGAAATATATTTTTTTATTCATAAAAACTCCTTATTTTTGCTCTATTGCAATCCAAAATAGCATAAATGGTTTTACTGCCAAATTATTACCATCTTTATCTTTATCTATTTTGTCCCAATATGCTTTTGCAGTATCGCCATCTTTTAATTTTGGCATTTTCAAAACTATTTTATCAGAATATAGAGTTACACTTTCAAACCAATCTCCTGTATTATTGCCAGTTTTTTCTCCATCTCCTCCATTATAAACTATATACGAAATCATTCTTGATTCTGATCTATCGCCTGTAACATCAGTTGTATTTTTCAAATAATCATTTGGAAGATTAATTGCAGCATTTGCTTTAGGGAAACTATCGTAAATTGTATAATCATTTACTTCTCCCCATTGTCTTGGTCTTTGTGTAGCCAAAATTGCTATTTTTGCACCTTTTTTTAGAGTAAAATAATTAGAACTTGCACTATTTAATTTTATTTCAACAGTATCATTTGTATTATCAAAGTTGACATCAGAAATTTCTTTATCCAAAAATCCACATTTTTCTAAAATTGATTTAATTTTACTTCTGTCAATTGTTGGTACTTGTGAACCACCAACAAGAGAGTAGCAATCGTTAGTTTGGTCATAAGTATAAAATTGTTTTATATAATCTTTATCATCAGTCTCTGCAATTTGAGTTAGAATATTATTAAATGTAATTTTGTCAAATTTTTCTGGTGCGTAAGGGGTTTTCTTATAAATTTTAATTTCTTCATAAAACAATCTCTTCTCATCTACACTTATATATTTTTTGCCATCTGATTTGTCAAATGTTACATCTGAAGCTTTTAGGTCAGAATATTTTGATTTGATAAATAATATTTGAGAATATTCAAAAATATTCCATGTATCAGGGTTATAACTGGAATATTTTGAGCTATCAAAATTCCATCCTCTTTTTTCTAAAGCACCTCCATTAGTTGTTGCTTTAATATGATAGTTTGGAATAAATCCGTCAAAACTTATTGCTGGTAATCCCCAAAATGCAGCAAGTGTTTTATCTACAACAATATCTTGTGGTATATCTTGCACTGGTGATGGATTTACATACTCAGTTCTTGGTTCTTTTGTTTGTACTTGACATCCAAAAAAAATAAGCCCTAAAATTGTTAGGCTAATAAGAAAAAATGATAGAACAAGCCTCATTTAGTTGCCTCCTACTTGTTAAATAATAAAATAATTCTTTAAAAAAACTAAAATTTTTTGACTAGGGTTAATAAATTTTCAGATAATATAAACTTTATGTAATTTTTATTAGGTTTTGCTTAAATTATATATAATTTAAATAAAATGTCAATAAATTAATAATATTACAAATTTTATAATATTTCTTTATTTTTTGTATTAATTATATATTTTTTTAGATGATTTTTACTTGATTCTATATCTCAGCACTAAAAAAATATTGATGTTTTTTTTATTTTTATCATATTAGCCTCATGAGAAATTTTATGGGAAAAAAATTAGTTACTTTTGATTGGGCGATTAGGCATTTATTAACCCAAATTTCGATTTAAAATAAATTCCTCATTTTTAGTGGTATAATTAATATTGTAAAGAAAAAAAATCCAAATATACTTACTCATTTATGACTATGAAATTTCTGATAAATTTCTTTAATATAAGTTAAATCAAGGTGTGTATAAATTTCTGTGGTCGAAATATTTTTATGACCAAGAAGTGATTGCACACCTCTGAGGTCTGCACCGTTTTGAATTAGATGTGTTGCAAAACTATGACGGATACTATGAACTGTAAAATTTTTTTCAATACCAGCAAGTTTTGCGTTGATTTTTAAGTTTTTCCAAATACCTTTACGAGTTAATCTTTCACCTCTAAAATTTAAAAAAAGTGCTTCTGTTTTTTTAGTTTTTGAAACAAGAAAAGGTCTTCCTTTGGATAGATAATTTTCTAATTCTGTAATTGCTCGTTCACCAATTGGAACATACCGTTCTTTACTCCCTTTACCAAAAACTTGTAAAACTCTTTCTTTAAAATAGACAGAGCCTATATTTAAACCAGATATTTCTGAGACTCTAAGACCGCAACTATACATAAGTTCAAACAAAGCTTTATCTCTAATTCCTTCTGATTTTGTTAGGTTGAATGAGTTGATAAACTTTTCTACTTCTTCTAAATTTAGGTAAACAGGCAATTTTTTACCAATTTTAGGTCTTGTTACTAAATATGACGGATTTTCTTTAATTATCTCTTCGATTTTTAGAAATTTTAAAAATAATGAAATGGCAGAAAGTTTTCTTACAATTGAACGGTTTTCTATTTCTTTATTACTAAGATAAATTATATAATCATCAAGAATTTCTATTTTAAACAAATCTTCAATATTATTAATTTCTGAAAGTGAGATAAGATATTCATAAAACTGCATAATGTCATTATAATAAGAATCTATTGTGTTTTCAGCAAGTTTTCTCTCAGAAAAAATATAATCTTTAAATCTATAAACTAAATCAACTAAATTTTCCAAAAATTGTGTGTTTTCCAACTAATACCCTCTAAAATTAATTTAGTATATATCATAACGTTTTGTCGGTCAAGACTTTAAAATTATTTTTTATATTATGATTTAAAAAATATTTAATTTTTAAATTTGAAAATATTATATTTACTTTTTTAAAAAAAATTGTATAATTTTCAGAATACAGAGGGGTTATGGATAAAATAAATATTTTATATCTGTCTTGCGAATCATTACCGCAAATTTATATCAAAGATTTAAACTTAAATTTTTATTTTATTGATTCTATAAGTGAAATAGATAAATTCTTAGATAAAAATATAGATATAATTTTTTCAGAATACAAACTTTTAGATGGTTTTTTCTTTTCTATTTTAGAAAAAGTTAAAAATATTCCATCTGTGATAATTATAAAATCAGGTGAAGAGGATATTGCAGAAAAAGCATTAAATTTAGGAGTTTTTTCCTATATATTAAAAGATTCTGATTATAATTTTATAAAACTTATTCCTATTATATCTAAAAACATCTTAAAACAAATAAATACTCAAAATAAATTAAATCATTTCTCAAAAGCAATAGAACAAATCCCCGCAACTGTTATGATTACTGATGAAAAAGGCAAGATTCAATATGTAAATACTAAATTTAAAGATCTAACTGGCTATAATTTTGAAGATGTAGATGGTAAAAACCCAAGTATTTTAAAATCTGGTTATACTTCTGGCAATGAATATAAAAATCTATGGGATACAATCGAATCAAAACATATCTGGCATGGAGAGTTTAAAAATAAAAGGAAAGACAATGAATTTTATTGGGAATTCGCATCAATTTCGCCAATTGTATCAAATGATGGAAAAATTACAAATTTTATAATGGTAGCAGAAGATATAACTCAAAAAAAGAAATTTGAAGAAGAATTAATAAACAAAAATAAATTTTTAACTGATATTATAGAGTCTCTAAATTATCCATTTTTGGTAATTAATGCAAATACATATAGTGTAAAAATGGCAAACTCAAGTGCAAATAATCATTTTTATATGAAAGAAAATATAAAATGCCATGAATTACTTTTTAATAGAAACACGCCTTGTGAACTTAATAAATCAATTTGTCCAGTATTAGAAGCAAAAAAAACTAAAAAACCGATTGTAATTGAATCTAAAATAACTGATAAATATGGTAGAGAAAAATATTATGAAATATTCTGTTATCCACTCTTTGATGAAAATAAAAATGTTACAGAAATAATAGAATATTTTATTGATATTACAGAAAGAAAAAAAGCTGAAGAAAATCTAAGAAAAAATGAACAAATGTATAGGGCTATAGTTACTAATATAAAAGAATATATTTATAATGTAGAATTTAGGGACGGAGTTATTATTTCAAGTTATCATAGTCCAAAATGTCAAGAAATTACTGGATACTCAGAAGAAGATTATAGAAATAACCCAAATATATGGATTGATATGGTACACCCAGAGGATAAAGAAAAAGTTACTAATTATTTTAACACTTTAAAAGCAAAACTTGACCATCCTCCAATAGAACATAGGATTATTAATAGAGATGGCTCTATTAAATGGGTTTCTAATACAAGTACTATCGAAATAGATTCTAATCATAATATAATTAGAGAAATGGGATTTATAATTGATATTACAGATAGAAAACGAACAGAAGAAGAGTTAAAAGAAAGCGAAGAAAAATTTAGAGTAATAAACGAGACTGCACAAGATGCGATTGTAATGATAGATGATGATGCTATTATTTCTTTTTGGAATAAATCAGCAGAAAAAATTTGGGGTTACTCAAAAGAAGAAATTGAAGATAAATACGATTTTTCTAAATTGTTTATATCAGAAGAATATTACAATAAATTTATATTAAGTTTTGTGAAATTTAAACAAACAGGGGCTTCCAACTCTATTAATAAAATACTTCAGTTTAAATCCATGAGAAAAAATGGAGATATCATTGACATTGAAATTTCTTTATCAAGTGTAAAAATAAAAGGTAAATGGCATGGCATTGGCATAATTAGAGATGTCACAGAAAGAATAGAAAATGAAGAAAAATTAGAACAATTCTTTAGAGCTGTAGAACAAAGTCCTAACTCAATAGTAATTACTAATATTGATGGAAATATAGAATATGTAAACCCTAAATTCACAGAAATTACTGGCTACACAAAAGAAGAAGCAATAGGAAAAAATCCACAAATATTAAAATCTGGTTTTCAGACAAAAGAATTCTATAAAAATTTATGGGATACTATAACAAACGGTAAAGAATGGCGAGGCGAATTCCACAATAAAAAGAAAAATGGTGATTTATATTGGGAACTTGCCTCTATATCAGCAATAAGAAACCAAAATAGTCAAATAACCCATTTTCTTGCAATAAAAGAAGACATTACAGAAAAGAAAAAAATAGAAGAAAGTTTAAGGCGAAGTGAAGAAAGATTTAGAAGTATAATAGAAGAAACTCCAACAGGTATTTGTATAACAAATGAAGATGGAATTTTTGAATATGTAAACTCAGCATTCTGTAATCTTCTTAATTATAGCAGTGATGAACTAATAGGAAATCATATTAAAATTATTTTTCCAGAAGAAAAAAGGGACTTTATTTCATTCTTACAAAAGAAATATTTAATTAGAGATATTGACATAAAAAGTGAATGGGAGATAGTTTCAAAAACTGGTAATAAACTAACTATTCTTTCTGACACCACAACAATTATAGGTTATGATGATCAACCAAAGATTGTCAATTTCTTAGTAGACATTTCTTATAGAAAAAAATCAGAGCAGGAATTAATAAAAGCAAAAGAAGTGGCTGAAGCTGCAACACGCGCAAAATCTGAATTTTTAGCTAATATGAGTCATGAAATCAGGACTCCAATGAACGCAATAATAGGAATGACAAATTTATTACTCGAGACACCTCTTGCCCCAGAACAAAAAGAATATGCTCAAACAATTAATTATTCTGCAGATGTACTTCTTAGTATAATAAACGATATACTTGATTTTTCTAAAATAGAAGCAGGAAAGCTCACTCTTGAACAAATTGACTTTGATTTAATAAAAAATATTGAAAGTACAATAGACCTTGTTTATCTTTCTGCAATAAAAAAAAATTTAGAAATAATTTTACAAATTTCAACAGATATTCCTAATTTTACAAACGGAGACCCCGTAAGATTAAGACAAATTCTACTAAATCTTATAAATAATGCTATTAAATTTACCGAAAAGGGAGAAATAAATATTACAGTTGATCTTTTAAGTGAAACTGAAGATAATTTAAAATTATTATTTAAAATAAAAGATACTGGTATTGGTATAACAGAAGAAAATGTAAATAAACTATTTAAATCTTTTTCTCAAGTTGACGCTTCAACAACTAGAAAATATGGAGGTTCTGGGCTTGGACTTGCTATTTCTAAAAAATTAGTTGAAATTATGAATGGAGAAATCGGAGTTGAGACCCTATATAGACACGGTTCAACATTTTGGTTTACAGTAATACTAAAAAAATGCAATAAAGAACTCTCAAAATCAGAATTATTTCAAAGTCTAAAAAACACCAATATTTTAATAGCCTCACAAAATCGTTCTGTTAGAGAAATGTTAAAATACTATCTTATGTATTTTGGATGTGAAACTTATGAAGTAAATAATTTAGATAACTTCATTAACAGCCTAAATCCATCAAATACAATTAATTTTGATCTGTGTTTACTTGATTATAATATTATGACAAATAAAGAGAGTAATTTTACAAAACATTTGGATTCTTTAAAAGAAACAAAAAAAGCAAAGGTAATTTTATTAGTACCCCAATTAATCTTTTTGGAGAATAAATTTGAAAAAAATATTAATTTATCTTTTTCTTATTTAAATAAACCAGTTAAAATAACGCCTCTTTTCAACTTAATACAAAATTCAATTAACAGTTTCCAAACTCAAAAAATTGAAGATACTGTTTTGACTAATACTAAAACGCTTAAAAAAGCAAAAATTCTTGTTGCTGAAGATAATGAGGCTAATCAAAAGCTTATTTATACTTTATTAAAAAAAATAGGACATAATGTTGATATTGCACCTGATGGAATTATAGCTTTTGATATGGCAAAAAACAACGAATACGACATAATATTTATGGATATCCAAATGCCTAATATGAATGGCTATGAAGCAACGATAAATATAAGAAATAGTGGAATAAAAACTCCAATTTTTGCTGTTACAGCAAATGCTTTTAAAGATGATTTTGAACAATCTATAAAAGTTGGAATGGATGGTCATATTACGAAACCATTCAAAAAAGAGGAATTACAATCAATAATAGAAAAATGCTTATCACAACAAGATTCTTTAAAAAATGAAATTTCAAACGAAAATAAAAACTTTGATGTTTTTAATTATAAAGAATTATTAGAAAACTACCTTGATGAAAAAGAAGTTGTTTTGGATGTTTTGAATGTTTTTAAAGAAAAAGTAAATAATCAAATAAAAATTATAGAAAAAGAAATAGGTGTTAATAATTTTGAAAAAATTGCATTTGAAACACATTCTATAAAAGGTGGTGCATTAAATCTAACCGCAAAAAGACTTGGTAACAGTGCATACAATCTTGAAAAAGCGGCAAAAGAAAAAAATATACCAAATATAATTATGTTCTATGAAGAGTTGAAGAAAGAATTTAATTTGTTTGTTTCAATCTTGAATTTATTTTTGAAAAAATAATTTATTGGATAAATTTGGTAGAGAAAATAAATCTCTTGTTTTTATAGGAATAAAATTTTTGTTTTTTGTTTCTCTTTTTCCCAAAAAAGAGAAACAAAAAAGAAAGAAAAAAAGGATGAAAAAATACAATATCTTATACCTTTTAAAAAAACAACCCATTAAATTAACAAAAACTAATGATTTTCAAACATTAATTTCGATTTTCAACGCTTCAACAGAATTAAAAAAAGCACATTTTAATAGAAAATGTTATTCTATTATAAATAATTGTAAAATATCCTATCAAAATCTCGAAAGGTTTTATAAAATATTTAGATTACCTAAAAATTCGTTTTTTCCTTTATTTTTTAAGCTAAAGAAAGATTATTTAAACCAAAAAGTTAAAAAAAGAGACGAAATAAAGAAATATATATTTGAAAAAATGAATATTCTGCCAGATAATATAAAAAAATACATAAGAAACCTTGCAAAATATGAAATAAACATAATAAAATCAAAAAAAATTAAAGTATGGTCTAAAATATTATATCCAAAAACAAAAAAACAGGCTAATTTAATATTAAATTACAAAAAAAAAGATTGGATTTTGCTATTTGATAAATTTTCAGAAGAAATAAAAAAAGAATATAAAAATACAGACGAAAAATATTTACAAAAACTAATATCTTTATTTATTTTAGATTTAGATATTAAAAAGTATTCCTTAGAAGAAATAAATAAACAATATAGGATTTTATCAAAAAAATATCACCCTGACTTGGGGGGAAACTCTTATGATTTTAATTTACTTCAAAAGGCTCGGAGTGTTTTTTTTAATTAATTCTTCCAACTCATTACAAACTGATTTTGCAATAACGCTTTTTTGTGAATAGTCAATTTTTTTTATATCGACATTCCATTTGTTCAAAATAAAAACACTTGCTTTATCATTACCAATAGCTGCTTGTTCACCAACAATTTCATTTGCAATAACAAAATCGAGTTGTTTTTTGATAAGTTTATTTTTTGCATTTTCTATTAGATTATCACTTTCAGCTGCAAACCCAACATAGATTTTATTTTCTTTTTTTGGAATAGACTTTAAAATATCTTCAGTTTTTCGTAATTTTAATACCAAATCATCGTTTTCTTTTTTTATTTTTGACTCACTATACTCTGGAGAATAATCAGCCACTGCAGAAGCCATAAATAATAAATCAAAATTATCAATATTTTGCGTCACCGCTTCTTTCATATCCTTAGCAGATCGTACAAATTGTATTTCGGTATCGCAAAACTTTTTTTGGAAATTATGTAACTCTAAACTCGACACATTCCCACAAATGATTTTAACATTAGCACCTTTTATAATAAATTCTTCAGCAAAACTAAAACCCATCTTACCACTCGAACGATTTGTTATACATCTAACAGGATCAATATCCTCTACTGTACCACCAAGAGTAATAAGAATCTTTTTATTATAAAAAACTGAATTTCTATCACCCAAATTTTTTAAAATAAAGCCATATATTTTTTCGATCTCTGGAAACCGCCCTACCCCTTCAACTCCACAAGCAAGCATCCCAGTATCTGGCTCTAATACCTTAAAATCAAATTTTTTTAGCCTTTGAATATTTTCTTGAGTTATTGGATTTAAATACATATTAGTATTCATAGCAGGTATAATAAATTTGGGAGCTTTTGAAGAAACCAGCAAAGTAGAAACCATATCATCAGCAATGCCATAACTTGCCTTTGCTATTATATTTGCAGTAGCAGGAGCAATTATTACAAGATCAGCAAGATCGGCAAGACTTATATGAGGTACAAAATCATCATTTGCAAACATTTTTGTAGTGACTTTATTTTTTGTTATATTTTTGAAAGTTACTGGATTAACAAATTTAGTAGCATTTTTGGTCATAACAACAAAAACATTTGCCCCTTCTTTTTTTAGAAGGGAAGCAAGCATAACTGACTTATAACAAGCTATTCCACCAGTAACACATAAAACTATATTTTTTTTAGAAAGTTGTACCATAGTTATATCATATCTTTTTGTAAAATTTGATTAATTTCATCTTCTATTTCATTCAAGAGTTGAAATACATCATTAAAATTTATATTAGTAATTATATTATTTATATTTTGATTAGAACCTTCATATTCTTTAGTTTTTGAGTCAAGTAAATTTATTGTATTTTCAATATTTAGAATATTTGCTTGGGTTTTTCTATCAATTATAGATAACGATAAATACAAACCTTCAAATCTATTTAATAAATTTGAAATATCTTCGTGAGTTGTTTGAGTCTCAACATTTATTTTATTTATATTGTCATTAACACTAATTATCGATTTTGTTAAAAGAGAAGAATAATTTTTCATCTCTGATACAGATGTTTTTACATCTTGTGATAGTCTTCGTATTTCTTTTGCAACAATCATAAAAGGCTTGCCTGCCTCGCCAGACCTTGCTGCTGTTATAGAAGCATTTAAAGAAAGTATATGTATTTTATTTGAAATTTCTTCAATTGTCTGCATAATAACAACTAAAAACTCTGAATTTTTTTGTAAAATTTCAGACACCTTTATACTATTTTTTATTATGTCAAAAAGACCTTTTATTCTTTCTACAATATTTCTTGAAAAATGAACTTCACCATCCACATTTTTTGATATATTGCTAACGAGTATTTTTATACCATTTATGCCATCAACAAAAGACTTATTTTGTCCTTTAATATCTTTTAAAAGATTTATTTTACCCAAATTATTTTGTTCAAACTCATCTTTTAAAGAAAAAATACTCTGATTTCTTTGTTCTATCTGATTTACTATTTCTATCTTTGAATTTTTTATATGAGATACTTTTTCTTCAATATTATGGCATTTTGTTATTTTAACATCAATTTCAGATTCTAATTTTTTTTGAATATTTTCTCTCTCATAGTTTAAATTTTCTATTTCTTCTGAATTATCTTTTATGTATAAATTTATCTTTTCTTCTAATTGCATAAATTTTTTAAAAAAATAAAAAGATAAAATAACACACAAAAAAAGAATTAAAACTATAAAAAATAACAAAATGTTATTTTTAGAAAAAATACAAAGCAGAGATAAAATTATTAATATAGAAAAAGCGAGAAAACAGAAAATACTATTTGTATTTCTGTAATTTCTCACTTCTTTTAGAATTTTAGAAAAATCCATCAATTATCCTGTTACTTTTTTTACGTAATTTGTATTTAAATAAACAAGTGTAGAAATACTTGATTCTTGCCACATAAATTCTGGATTTGTTAAAATTGTTATCGTATATTTTTGAGCATCTGATAAAATATCGAGTTTCATAATCCATTCAACAAGTTCTTTTATACCAGAAGAGTTAAGGAATGTAAGCTTTCTTATGTCAAGTTTTACATTTTTCATACTATTTTTTAAAATATCATTATGAACATCAGAAAAGAAAGGGTTCATAAATTTTCCTGGACCTTGACAATCAATATTTCCATTAATAAAAATTGTATCTCCCTCTGCTTTTAATTCAACATTTCCTTCTACTACTTTTTTTGGTGTTAATGCCATAAATTCTCCTTAAGTTATATAAATTTTTTGTTATTTAAAAATTGAATATTGCCTTTACTTCAAGAATACCAGTTATCTCTGTATCTGGAAAATATTTAGCTGATACATCCGCATTACCTTCATGTTTAATTCTTGCAAGACCAAGCCCAGCTTTTCCATCATTTCTTTTTACAGATTCTTTCATTTTAGTTACATAAAATAAAAATGGATCTGGTGCATTATTTATCTCTTCAATATATGCAAGAACTTTAGTAGCATCTTCTTTTTTTAAGCTATTAAAAACTACTAATTCTATTTGATGACTTCCTTCAAACTTTCTTATCTGTGTTCTAATACCGTCTTTAGAAGAATATTTCACCGCATTTTCGAGTAATTCTGATGCAGACATAGCAATTTTATTGATATTCAACTTGTCTGTATAATTAACAGCTAGAAAGTTTTCAATATAATTTCTTGTGAGTGGAATATAGTCCCATTTTGGACCAAATGTAATATCTAAAAATCCTAATGTACCTGGTTCATAATGAATCATCGTTTCCTCCATCTATATTTTAGTAAAATTATGCTACTAATTATTAACTAATTTAAAAAAAAAATCAACATTTTTTTATATAAAAGAAAAAATTATTAATTTTTCTCAATAATTTTGGGAACAAAATAATATCCATCAAGATAATTTTTTGTATATTTCCTCAAATCAGGTTGAGAATAGGAAGATAATATCAAATCTTCATCCATTATATCTTTTTCATCAAAAGGAGATTCTCTATCCTTTATAGAATTTGTATCAAGACTATTTATTTTATCTACATAAATAATTATATTTTGAACTTGATTTATAAATTTTTCTTTTGATTCATCAGCAATATCTATTCTTGACATATCAAGAATTTTTTCAATAGTCTGTTTATCTATCACTTAATTTCTCCAATTTAGTAAATTCAAGTACAAAATCCATTAAAGAATAATCTAAAAAATCAACTGTTACAAGATTTTTTCCATTTTTTTCTTTTATATTAATAATTTTTCCTGTACCATAATCTTTATGTCTAACAAAGTCCCCTATTTGAAAATTTATCTTTTTTAGAAAATTTGTACTTAGAGTTTTATTTCCTTTAAACCCAAGTGTATTAATAGCACTTTTGGATAAATATTTCAATTCTAAATAATCAATTTTTAGCTCATATAGAAATTTTGAAGGGTCTTTTTGTTCCATATATCCAAAACTATTTCTATTATTACAAAATGATATAAAAAGTTTTCTTTTTGCTCTTGTCATTGCAACGTAAAAAAGTCTTCTTTCTTCTTCAAGCCCCTCTTCATCATGGATCGAATTTCTGTGTGGAAAAATATCAGATTCCATTCCAGAAACAAAAATATTTTCAAATTCCAATCCTTTTGCATTATGAACTGTCATGAGTTTGACTGTGCCAGTATTTTGTCCATTATCCTTTAAAGTTGAGGCACTCAAGCTAAATTCTTCAAGAAAAAGTAGTAAAGTATCCAAACCGCTAGTTTTATATTTTATAGAAGAAATAAATTCTTTAATATTAGCAATTTTATCAGTATTTTCTTTTTCATCTTTTGTTTTAAAATATTCAGTAAGACCAAGGTTGTCAAGATAATAGTCAATCAATTCATCAACTGTTTTTCTTGCTATAACGCTTTCTTTATCTTTAAAAACCTCATAAATTTTTATAAATCCATCTTTTGTTTTTTTTGTTAAATTTTTTACACTATCTATATTTTGCATAGTAACGAATAAATCATTATTAAAATTTTGTGATTCTTCATAAAAATGGACTAACGCCTTTTCGCCAATACCTTTTACTGGTTTATTTACAAATCTTTCAAAAGCAATTTTATCCTGTGGATTTACAAGCCATTTTAAAATAGAAATTGCATCTTTAATTTCTTCTCTTTCATAAAAAGCAATAGACCCCACAACTGTATAAGGTATTTTATTTTTATTAAGAATGCTTTCAAAAGCTCGTGATTGGTTGTTTATTCTATATAAAATAGCTGTATCTTTATAAGTCAAATGTTCTCCCAATATCAAAGATATTATTTTACGAGCCTCATCTTCTTCATCATAGCAGTCAAAAAGTATAATTTTATCACCATCAAGTCCTTTTGTAAAAAGTTCTTTACCAAGTCTAAATTTATTATTACTTATTACTGAATTGGCAAGATTTAGAATATTTGATGTAGAACGATAGTTTTCTTCTAACTTAATAACTTCTCCACCAAAAAAATCTTCTGTAAAATTTAAAATTATACTTACATCTGCACCTCTAAACCTATAAATTGACTGATCTTCATCACCAACCACCATCAAACTATTGTTTTGCCCAACAAGATATTTTATAAGTTGATATTGTGATAAATTTGTATCTTGATATTCGTCAATTAAAATATACTGATAATGCCTTTGATATTTTTTCAAAACTTCTTCATAGTTAGAAAATATCTTTACAGGTTGTAAAAGTAAATCTTCAAAATCAAAACAATTTGCATCTTTTAAAGCTTTATTATACCGTTTGTAAATTTCTAAATATGTTTGATCTTTATATTCCATTTTAGAATAATCTTCCAAACATTGTTTGTACTTACTAATCCAGCTTTTAATCGTGCCAAGATTTGATTTTGCAATATCAAATTTTTTTATAATTTCACTTATGAGCTTTTTAGAATCATCATCATCATAAATTTGAAAATATTGATTTCTTTCAGCAAGAGAAGCCTCAAGTCTTAAAATGTAAGCCCCAAAAGAATGAAAAGTCTTTACAGTGAGAGGCAAATCTTTTTGACTATAAGAACAAACCCTTTCTTTCATCTCATTTGCTGCTTTATTTGTGAATGTAACAGCCAAAATATTTCTAGGATTAACATAAAGTTCTTCTATTAGATAAATAATGCGAGTTGTTAGAGTTTTTGTTTTGCCTGAGCCTGCACCAGCTAAAACTAAACTGAATTGGCTTTCTGATAAAACTGCTTGTTTTTGTTTTTCGTTTAATAGTTCAATTAAATCATTCATAGTTAAAAATCAATCTCTGGATTTACACCACCAAAACAATAATTTAGCACCATAGAGCAAAGATAACCTACTCCGGGCTTGTCTACATCAATTTTTTCTTTTTTTAAAGCCTTATAGAGTTTTATAACAGCTTCTTTATCATCTGTTATTCCTTGAATTGTCCTTGTCTCACTATAAGAACTTTTTACATCTAAAGTAGAAATACCAAAAATTGGTATCCCAAAATTTTCTTTTAAAGAAAGATTCTCACCAAAGTATAAAGTTGGTTGAGAAATACCATGTTCTAAAAATATAGCAAGTATTGTTTTCATAGAAAATTTAATATTTAAAGAAAGACTAATTAAGTATCTTGTCTTTGATACTTCACTACTTACATCACTTATCGAATATTTATTTATAGAATGAATTACATCTTCTGACACATTAGCATCTTTTACTTCTTTTATAAAATCATCTTTATCCATCAATCTCGCAACAGAGGCAAGAATATTTATATAAGTGTTGTCAAGTTTTGGAGAACCAATTAAAAAGACAACTTCAACTCCTCTACCAAAACCTGGACTAAATTTAATTGGTTTTTTGAATGTGCAAATTATAATAAAAGGCTCTTTTACAACATCAAGTTTGGCATGTGGAATAGAAATACCTGGCTTTAATTCCGTTGTTCCCTGTGCTTCTCTATCAATTAAACCATATTCAAAATCTTCTGCATTTTCAACAAGACCTTTTTTGAAAGCCTTTTTTGCCAAAAAATCAAATAATTCTTCTTTTGTCTTTACAGGCGGATTTATAAAAATTAAATCTTGTTGAATAATCTTAGATAACATTTCTTTCTCCAGATTTTAACTTCTTTTTTTCAAAAAATAATAATTTTAAAAAGTGAAAATTGATTAACATTGTAACAATAACCATAAAAATAACAGATATATACTCTTTTTCTGTAATTAATTGTGTTTTTTGATAATAATAAGTAATACTTGCAATAATTAACGCCATTTCACCACGGGGCAACATTCCACACCCAATCCGAAAAGACCTCTTAATATCAAAACCTACAATCTTTGCAAAAAAACCGCCCCCCAACACTTTTCCTATAAATGCAATAAATGTAAAAACCAAAATGTATGGAATGATCGAAAAATCTATATTCTTAAACTGAATTTGAAAACCAATAAAAACAAAAAATACCGAAACAAATATAATTTGTGCTATGCTTAATGTCTCTTCTATACTTGACTTATACTCTGTTTTTGAAATAAAGATTCCTGCAAAGTAACAAGAAGTTATTGTGAAAAAATTTATTTTTCCGCCAAAAAAACAAAATATAGCAATAAAAATTAAACTTCCTACAAAATAAATAATTTCAATTTTTAAGAAAGATAAACGGTTTAGCAATAAAGGTATTAAGAATGTTACAACAAAAAAAATCAATGTAAAAAAAGATATATTTATTATAAAATTTAATAAAAGTGTTTGAAGGGTAAAATTAGTTAAATTAGAAATGCTTGAAATAACTGATAAAACAATGATCCCCATAACATCGTCGATAATTGCTGCATTTGCTATTGTCTGTCCTTCAACTGTTTTAAGCTTGCCTAATTTTACTAAAGTCATAATAGAAATTGATGCAGATGTTGCTGTAAGTATCAAAGCTGATACAATTGAAATGTTAAAATTTTTTGTGAGATAGTAAATTACAAAATAACCCAAAATTAGGGGAAGAATAAAACCTCCAATAGCAATCAATATTGAATTTTTACCAACCCTTTTTATAACATCAGTATCTATTTGTAAACCTGAAAAAAATATCAAAATAAACAAACCTATCTGCGAAAAGTTTTTTAGTATCTCAAAGTTATTTTCTTTATTTATAAAATTAGAAAAAACATTTGCAATTAGTATCCCAAGTAAAATTACACCTAACACTGGTGGTAAATTTATCTTTTTAAATAAAAATGATAAAAATCGTGATAAAATTATCAATATAAAAATTATAAAAAAAATATTCAGTTCCATTTATTATACCAAAAAGTTTTAGTTTATTAAAAATTATAATAGCCAATTGTCTCTAAACTACATGATTATCTAATTGTGCAATTCGTGAGTAATCCGCGAAATTAGAGTTATAATTATAACTCTGTTTTATAAAAATGTAAATTAAAATTTTTAGAAATCAATAATCTAAAACTAATTTTAACATAATATAACTTAACCATAGATTTTAATACTAAATAATTAATTTATAGTAAACAAAAAAATAGTATTTTATTATTAAAACACATCTCAACTACAAATAAAATATTAATTTCGTATATAAATTTTTTGATATTTTTATAGTACTAATATTTAGTAATTACTAGAACACTGTAACTTTAAAAGGATTTATAACCCTGCCGTACCTTCTAACTTCAAAATGTAGATGGCTTCCTGTAGAACGACCAGAGCTACCCATCAATGCAATTGTAGTACCTGCTGCGATCCATTTGTAATTATTAACTAAGATTTTATCAAGATGCCCATAAAAGGTAACATACCCAGATGTGTGTTGAATAGCGACAGTATAACCAAGGGGCCAATACCAGCCAGTAAAAATAACTTGTCCAGGACCTGCAGATTTTATTCTTGTACCATACCTATTTGCAATATCAACGCCTTGATGGTAAGACTTGTGCCTAGTCCATGGGTCTACTCTATATCCAAAATACGACGTAATTCTTCCATAAGTTGGTTTTCTAAAAAACTCACCAAGCAATAATGACTTTGTTATAGAATCTGTATGAAGACCAGGAACAAAAACAGATTTAACTATAGATTCATCTTTTTCGTTATTTATTTCTAATAATTCGTCTTTTTCAAAATCATATTTTTTTGATATATCATCTAAATTAATCTTATTAGAAACTTTTACTATTATTCCATCTTGATTTGGCACAACAATTTTTTTACCAACAGGAATCATCGATGGAATACTTATTTCATTAAAGTTAAGGATTGTCACCTCATCAATGCCAAGTTTATCAGATATAGAATGAATGGTATCACCTGATTTAACAATGTATTCCAAATAACTAACAGGTGTTGATGTTATTTCTGGTAGATAAGCACCACCAATACCATTTGGATTGTCAGTTCGTGACTGCTTTAATGCTTTTTTTAAAGAATCAAAATCTCTATTTTTTAATAAAACATCATCTTTATAAAATAAAAACCCTGACACAAAAGAAATAATAAAAATTATAAATAATATCGTAACAGTATATATATTAATTATTCTAAATTTTTTCATTTTATAATAACCCTCTTATTTGTACAGCAAAAAGTTTCACCCGTCAAACGAGTATATATTAGTTTGTCAAAATTCTAAAAAGAACTTATTTGATTATAATTGTTGTCAACTCAAAAGTCAAAATTTTATCTAGCAAATCACGAAATTATAGTATAATAATTATTTTCTTCGTAAATTTAGTACTTTTATACTTAAATTCTTTTTAACTAACTAACATAATTTGTGTCAATATAACACAGATTTACGCAGATTAGTAAGAGATTATACAGATAAAATTTTTGATTATATCAAAGCGTAATCTGTGTCAATCAGCGTCAATCTATTCTAATCCGTGTTATCTTATCGGTCTTAATTGCTTAATATCTTTAATGGGTCTATCAATTTTCCATATTTTCTTATTTCAAAATGTAGGTGAGCTCCAGTACTTCTGCCAGTTGAGCCAACAGTTCCAATTTTTTGAGATTGCTTTATTTGGTCACCTTTTTTAACAAGAACTGTTTGTAAATGCCCATATCTTGTAGTTATTCCATTACTATGTTTTAAAATTATATTATTTCCATAAATATTATCAAAGCCTGTAAAAATTACAAACCCATTCATCGAGGCTTTTACAGGAGTCCCCATATCATTTTTTATATCAATGCCTGTATGATAACCATAAGTTCCTTTAAAAGGGTCTATTCTTGGACCAAAATAAGAAGTCAATTTACCTTTTATAGGCCAAATATAAGTGATTATTGGAGTTTCATATTGATTTTTTTCATAATTAGTCATTTTTGAGTCAGGTATAAATAGTTTTTGACCAATTTCTAATTTAGACGAAGTAAGATTATTCACATCAACTATTTTTTCCCATGACGCCCCATATCTATTTGCAATTTTTTGGATAGAATCATTTGAATTAACGGAAATAATCCTTCCATCCTGATTAGGTATGAGTAAAATAGTACCAGCTCTTAAATTTATTTTTTTCTTTATAAAATTACAAAGAATTATACTATCAGATTCTAATCCAAATTTTTTTGCAATATTTTCAAAAGTTTCATTCTTTCTTACTCTATATTTTGAATAAGTGATTACTTTAAATTGAAATACATTCGTTTTATTTAAATTTTTATCTATTTGTTTATTATTTTCTGATATTAAATAATCTTTAACTAAATTAGAAGAATTTGTATCCTGAAAAATATTATATTCTTCTAAAGTAGTATCAGAAATATTTGATGCGAAACTTAATGAAATAGAAAGAAAAAATAAAAATATAACAATGATAAAAAACAAAAGCCCATATAAAAAACTAAAATTCTTTTGATTAAAGTTTATCTTTGTCTCTTTTTTTTGTGTAGAATACTTTGTTTTGTAATCATAATCAACAGTTTTAAAATTTTTATGTTTTTTTTCTTTGATTAGATTTGTCTTTTTTGAAAAAGAATTCCAATCAATTTCGTAAGAATAAAGTTTTGCCAAGTATCACCTCAAAAATATAACACAGATTTTCTAGATTGCCACAGATTCACCCGTCAAACGAGTGCAAACCACTGATTAGAATTTCTTAATTCTTGGCAAACTAAAAACTTTTTAGCGTATATTATTTATTTATAAATATTTTCGGATTTTTTTAAATTTTAAAAAGTAGTTTGTTTTTAATTTTTTGTAAAAATATTTGTAATTTTCTAGAAAATATATTAATCTATAATACAGATTATACTTGTTTTATATGATCAGTATAATCTGTGTCAATCTAACTTAATCTGTACTAATCCGTGTTATGGGGAAAAAAATGAATATTGGTTTACCTGAAATTTTAGTTATTTTAGCTTTGTTTTTCTTACTTTTTGGAGCAAATAAATTACCAGAGATTGCAAAGTCTTTTGGTAAAGCATTTAAAGAGTTCAAAAAAGAAGTAAAAGATATTTCTAATGAGATAAATGATACAGAGAAAAACGATGAAAAGAAATTATGAATCCAGATAAAGATTTATCTTATCTTGAACATCTTGAGATTTTAAGAAAGAAAATAATAATTGTTCTTGGTTGTTTTATTTTATTTATAGTTATTTCTTTTATTTTTATAGATAAAATCATTGTTTTTCTTAAATTTCCTATTTCTAACTTAAAAATAGATTTAAACTTCATTAAACCTCAAGAAAAATTAACAACTTATTTAAAAATTGCTTTTTTTTCTGGAATATTCTTTTCTATACCGTTTGCGTTAATTCAACTTGCTAATTTTGTAACTCCTGCTTTAAAAAAAAATGAAAAATCATCTTTTTATTTTTTTGTTTTTTTCACAATAATTCTTTTTTACCTTGGCTGTTTTTTGTCATACAGATTTTTAGCACCATTTGTTTTTGATTTTTTTATTAATTTTGCAAAATCTGATGGCGTTAAACCCATCTGGACAATATCAGAATATTTTAATTTCTTACTCACTTTGATATTTTTAACAGGTCTTAGTTTTCTTTATCCTATAATTTTACTTTTCTTGATTAAAATAGGCATAATTTCAACAAAGACTTTGTCAAAATTTAGAAGACACGCAATTTTAATTATTTTTATAATAGCAGCAATTATCACCCCAACAGTTGATATGTTTACACAAATAATTATTGGAGTGGTTTTATACATTCTTTTTGAAATAACGATTATGATTGGGAAAGTGATTGAGGTGAAGAGTGTTAAATAAAAAATGAATAAATTTATGAAAATTAATTATATAATTCTTACTATACTTATGGTTATTATTACTAATTGTGAAAATGAAATTGATTATATATATAAAACAGGGGATGTCACTAAATTATCGCAAATAATCCAGCCTTAACAAAAAATATAATTGGTAACTATAAACAAAAGATTAAATTAGCCCCCATAGATTAAAAATAAAATATCTAAATTTTACAAAAAATTTTCGGCTAGCCGAAAAAAATATCGATTGTCTAAATATAGAAATAATGATATATGAAATAAGCCATAGTTGTCATAAAATTCTTCACAAAAATAAAAAAATATCTACTTTGAAAAATAAATCAGAAAAAACTGGTTTCTTTAATATATTATACGAGGAGAATAAAAAATGAAAAAAAGAATATCATTTCTTTTTATTTTAGTAACTTTACTTTTTACTTTTAACTGTACACAACCAAATAGCGATGGGGGGGCTTCTGCAGGTCAAACTGTTACAACAACAGTCCCTTATGTCGCTTTAAATGGTGTTATAGTAGATTCAGCTACTAATCAACCTATTAACCAAGCTATTAATGTAACTTTTTCAGGACAAGATAAGTCTATTGCAGAAAAATTTTCTGGGGCTGTAAATGGAGTATTGAAAGTAAACACTGGAATTGTTTCTTTTAATATTGAAAAAGAAATTTTATCTACACTTGATTTTACAGTAGTTGTAAACGCAGACAAATACATAAGCTCAAGTAAAAGAATTAACTCAATAACAAGTAGTGGCAAATTAGATTTCCAAGTAAGTCTTGTTAATATTGAAAAGACACCACAAGGGGTTAATGTTGTTCAAAAATCTATTGGAACAGCAGATACCTCAGGAAAAACAGTATCTGATGCTTCTCTTTCAACAAATACTAACGAAAGTGTATCTTCTCAGGCTAGTATTACTCTTTTAAAAGATACTATTGTAAAAGATGCAAGCGGTGATATTCTTACAGGAAGTCTTAAAGCTACTGTGGGTTATTTTTCGCCAACTTCAGAAAACGCTCTTTCTTCATTTCCTGGCGGACTTGGGAATGTAAATATCACAACAACAAGGGGAGACACAGAAGAAAATGGTTTTTTTGTATCAGGAGGTTTTGTTTCAATAGACATTACAGATCAAAATGGAAAATCAGCAGAAAAATTTGAAGGTAACTCTTTAAAAGTTTCTGTAGATATTCCTGAAGGTTTGTTAAATCCAGAAACTGGGGTTTTAATTAAAGCAGGGGATGTTATTCCTCTTTGGAGTTATAATAAAGAAACAGGTAAATGGACTAAAGAAACAACTGTTACAAGATCAAGTAACGGAGTAGAAAAAATAAATGGAAAATTAACTCTATCGTTTGATGCTCCACATTTATCATATTGGAATATTGATTGGTTTAGCCCATCAAAAATAGATACTTCAAGAAATATAAAACTTATAGGTATCGAAAAAGGTGTACCAGTAAAAATAGACCTATATTCACCAGGATATGGTTATAAGAAATCTCTACAAATTACAAATAGTGATACAAATCAATTTATGAATGTTCCAAATTTTGCAATGAATGTTATTATTTATGATATGAAAGGTGTAGAAATCGGAAGAGCAACTAAGGTAAACCTTGGTGATTCAGGCGACTTAGAAATTACGGTTATATCGAATTCAACATCCAACGATCTAGATATAATGAAACTTTCTGGCAAATGGGATGTTACAACTGATTCTAAAAAATATGAAATTACTTTAGATTCTGACAAAAAAACATTTGAACAATATATTTATTCTACATCAAATAAAATAAATGGAGTAAAAGGAACTTTCACAAATAATGGAGATGTTTTAACTTTTAATATAACAGACATTTTTAATCCAAGTACAACTACATGGGTTTCGAGTGGTGATTTTTATAATAATGTATTAAAAGATTATTATGGAAATGTAAAAAATTTTAACGTTCAAGTTGTATTAAAAGACGGGTATTTTATTGCAAAATATGATCTAGATAAGGATGGTATTTATAATGAGGCTAGCGAATTAATTCTTATATATAGCTATAAAAGCCTTGTAATATCAGAAAGCGATCCATATCAGATTTCATTTAAGCTTGGAACTGATTTGATAAATGCTAATCTATATTGTCCTCCAGTAAATACTATTCTTTATGATGCCAATATATCAGATTATGCTAAAAATTATTTTGATAATTTAAAATCCTCTGGTTACAATGGACCTTATACAGAATTCTCAAAATCAAGTAATGGAATTAACTTTTATTTATATAATATAGCAAAATCAGAAACTACATCATATAACTACTATGTTATAACTCAATATTCCTATTATCAGACTAGTGGCGGAATATATATTTTAATCTATAAAACTGATAAGAATGGAAATTTAATTGAATCATATGTAGGATATACTAATTCTTCTTATCCTCTTACAAATAAATCTTCTTATGTAAAAGATGAAGATTGTGCATTATCATTTGATAAACCAATCATACTTACAAGACAAACTCAAACAAGAAGTATTTCTTTAAACAATGGTAAAGAATTCGTAGAAGAATTCAAAAAAATAATAGAATCAAGCCAACAACAGATTAGAACAAGAGCAATATCTAATGAAATTATTTTAACTAATCTCAAACTTAAATCAAAAGTAGCAAGAGTCTTATCTTCTTACAAAACAGATACTCCATCACTTCAAATTAACACAAATTATATATCAAATTTAGGAAGTTTGCTTGAAGGTATTGGGACAGACTCAACTTTAAAAATAAGTTTTCAAAGATATAGTTATAATTCCTCTAATGAAAAAAAAATTGCTATGGATAAAACTATTACAGACATATATGTAAACAATCAAAAAGTACAAGGCTCATGGATTGAGGATGCTTCAAATGATGGAGTTTATACACTTACATATAAACCAGTTGGAGGATGGACACCAAACTCTGCTATCCTTATAGATATTCCAGAAATTCACAAATCTCAGTCTGGCGAGCCTCTCTTAACTCCATATTTTGCAGTTATTAAAACAGTATCAACTTCAATAGATGTTGCCCAAGATTTATATGTTAGTAAATCTGATTATGATTATATTAACGTAGGGTGGAAATCTTATAATTTCAATAACAATATAAAATTTGAAGTTTATAGGTCTGAAACAGAAAATGGAACTTATACAAAAGTTAGTGGCAATATGAGTAGTGGTTATTTACAAAATGATAATGATATTAGATGGGGTATCTCATCTGGATATACATATTTTTATTTTTATGATAAAACTTATACTGAAGAAAAAACTTATTTTTATAAAATAAAAGCTATAAATATCTCAAAAATAGATGAATATACAGAGACAAAATCAAAAGGTATTTATGTTCCAAAAACCAGTTCATTAACTTTAGGTTCATATAGTAACTATGAAGTAGATACAACTACCATACCTAATACTAATACGAATATTGAAAAATGGTTTACGCTTGATACAGAAATTGGAAAAACTTATTTGATTTATACAGACTCAGCAGATGAAGGAAGCGGTCTCTATAATGGTAAAATTCGTATTTCTGGTTATTATAAGTCATCTTATTCTGACTACTTAAGCACAATTTTTAGTGAGTATAGCCCAAAATTTTATAGAACACCTTATGTTATTGAGGCACAAACAAATAAACTTTATATAAGAGTAGGTTTATATGCTTATAACAACAACCTAAAATATAACTATGCAATAAAAGTTGTTAAAAATGTCGAAATTTCTCCTCCATACAATATTTTGGCAACAACAAACACTGACTCTATAAAGTTAAGCTGGGATGCAACAAATGATTGTGACACAACTTACATCTATAAATCAGTAGGAGGAAGCCCTATATTGTTAGGTAAAACTACAACAAAAGATTTTACTGACACTGAAGTAGTAAGTGGCATCACATACATTTACAAAATCATAAGTAAAAAAGGTGATTATTATTCAAAACAAGTAAATTTTGAAAAACTATTTATTAATGATACAAACACTACTCCTATTTCTATTGGTTCTACAAATATAATAACTGATAGAAGTTACTATGATAATTACCAATCTATAGTTTATTCTTTACAAACAGAAACAGGCAAAAATTATGCAATTAATATAACAAGCAATAGTTATCAAAATTATTATTTATATGATAGTAATGGTAAACAAATTTCTAACATTTATTCAAGTTACAGTCTTTTAGGAGATGGTAAAAAATATTATATTGTTACTAAATCTTTTAATAAAGGGGTATCAATTACTTTTAATATATTAACTGGTTCATTGACAATTGATACTTCAGGTATCTCAAACATTGTTATTACAGTTGATTCTGTTGATGATACATTATTTATTTTAGGCTCTGAATTAGTTATGAAAGCTATTGATTCTATAAATGCTAAATTATCTCCTGTTAACTTTTCAAGATATTCTTTACCTCTAACAAAAGGAACTACTACAAATGGTATAACTAAATCTATATTTACTTTCTCAAAAAGTATTACTGCGACAGATGTATGGCATAGCCCAGAAATTAGATTTGAAATATGTTCAAATGATCCAACTACTGTAACAACATCTGATTGGGCTGGTTTAGGTAGACTTGACTGGGAAAAATTACAACCAGGTCTTAAAGACAATCCTTATGTAATTAAAGAAAATTTAGATTATTTCCAAATCAGGTTCAATTTAACAAATACAGCTAATGATTATAAACCAGCAAAATAATTAATATTTTGTCTTTTATCTAGTATGAGGCTATCCATAAATGATAGCCTCATACTTTAATTTTTTAAGGATTATTAAAAAATAAGAAAATCTTTGTAAATAATTAAAAAAAGTATTCTCATAATTTAATAAATGAGTTAGAATATAGATTATGGATCATACAAAATATATTACGCAACAAATAAATTCTTTAAGAAACGATATAATTGAAGTGAGCGGTTTGGTAAGAAATATGCTTACTATAATTGATCAAAACTTAAAAACTCATACTAAAATTCCTTTTAATGATTTGCTGAAGGTAAATAAAAGGGTAGAAAAAATTTATTTTCTAATAAAAGAAGAAAATTTAGACATAATCGCTGAGCTAAAACTTGCAGATGCTGATATTCGTTTAATTATTGGTGGGACAAAATTAATCCTAAATTATCTTTATATTTCTAATAAATTAATTAGCATTTCTAAAAATGAAAGGTTAGATTTTTCTAATTATAATATTGTTTTTATAAAAATGATAGGTATAATTATTGATATGTTTGATAAACTCTTTATTGCTTTTACTTATAGAGAAATAGATAAATGTTATGAAGTAATTGCAGATGATAAAAATTTAGATGATATTAAAAACGAAAAATACTCTATAATTATTGAAGAAATGATGAAAAATGAATCATTAGTCCCAATTGGCATAGAATTAATTGAATTAATTTCTTCTATGGAAAGAATTGGGGATTATTTAAAGAATATCTCAGAAAATATAGTTTATATTTTTACAGCCAAAAATCTTACATTTAAAACATCATAGAGATTTTTATGGAAAAAAAAGAATTAAGTAACACTAGCAAATTAAAAAATAAATTAAAGAAATTGATTAAAGACTTGCCAGAAGAATCTTTAATCTTTTTGGTTGAACAAGCAGAAATTTGTAAACACAACATAGAAGTTGACAAAATAAATAAAGATGTTATTCTAAAAAGTCAATCAAAAAAAGCAGCAGATTTACCAATTAAAATTAATGCAGACCCTGATAAAAAAAGTTTCATTCTTGAAATAAATGGTCAAAGAAAATTTATTACAAGAGAAGAAATGAAGACAATGGTTAAAATTTCTTGGGCTTCTACAAAAGAAATGGAAGTTTGCCAAAGATTATTTAGCTGGCTTTATAATGAAAGAAAAGATGTTTTAATTGATGGTGGGATAAGATCAAAACAAGACAAAAAATTATTAGAAATTATAAAAATAATAAAATCAAAATACAAAATAAAACCATAGGATTCTAAAATGATAGGTGATTTACCAGAACTTGATGATTTTTTTTCTGATACTAGTCTATCTTCTAATGGCAAACATAAAAGAGATTTGCCAGATGCTCAATTTGGAGAGCAATTAATTAGTATTTTTATTTCAAAAGAACCAGATAAATGGCTTCCTGCAGAATTTATTGATGTCGCTGTTGCAGGTATTGGAATCCATGTTAGACTGCCAATAATAATTGAGCTTACATCTACTGAGCTAAATAATGTTAAAATAAGATTTGTTAAAAAAAATGAGGATATGGAAGAAATTTTAAAAGAAAGTCAAGTATTAGTAAGATGGCAAGAACAGGATGAAATTTCTGGATACTTAAAATTAGGACTTCATTTTCATGGCGACTTAAAAAATGATTTGGTTTTAGTTGAAATACTTAAAAAATTTAAAGCACTAAAGAGATAATTATGAATTATGGAATTTCTTTAGATATTGATTTTTTATTAAATAATTTATGGGCTTTTGATTTAGAAATAATTAATATAGAAAACCCAATGTACCCTGGCTACCTTAGCGATTATGAGAAATATCAAAAATTTTTCAAATTTAAGGATTTGGCTAAAAATTATAAGGGTAAATTTGTAGTTGACGCTCCTTATATTGATTTAAACCCAGGAAGCCCCGAGCCATTGAATCAAGAAATAACCTATAAAAGAACTATGCAATGTATAGAATTTGCAAAAAAAATTAATGCAAAACATATAATTTTTCTATCAACTTTTCTTTCCAATATAAAAATTGATTTTTATGAAAAAGGATGGATTAGTAATTCTATAAAATTTTGGGATAAAATACTTAACCAAATTGATTATGACATAGAAATATCTCTTTGCAACACTTTTGAGGAATTTCCAGATTATTTATTAGAAATTTCGCAAAATTTAAATAAAAAATTAAATATTTCTTTTGATATTGGACATTTCCTTGTTTATGGCAACATTAGTTTAAAAGAATGGTATAATAAAATTAAAGATTATTTGTCTTTTGTGATACTTCATAGTAATGATGGAGAAAAAGATTTACATTTGAGTATTAGAGAAGGAAATTTATTAAAAAGCGATTTTAGAGAGATAAAGCAAGATATTATGAATTCTAATACTCAAATAATCTTAAAATACTTTGATAAAACTAATTACAAAAAAGATTTACCTATTATTAAAAGCTTTTAAAAAAATTAAGGATGTTTTTTTTGAATATATCTATAATTATCCCAACATTAAATAGATTAGTTGATTTGCAAAAATTTATTAGTTCCTTAGAAGAACAAACTTATTTAGCTAATGAATTAATTATAGTTGATCAAAGCGATAATGATTTGACGAAAGAATTTATAACAAATTATTCTAACTTGCAAAAAAAAATTAATGTTAAATATCTTTATTCTCCTGAAAAATCTTTAACAAAAGCAAGAAATTTTGGGATAAAACATATTGGGGAAAGTTGTGATTTAGTTGCTTTTTTTGATGATGATGTTATACTTAACTCAGATTATTTGAGTGAAATAATTAATTTTTTTGAGAATGATAAGCAAATGGTTTACAAAGCGGCAACTGGCTACATTCAGAGAAAAAAATGGAAAAGTAAAATTAGTTTCTTATTTAAACTATTTTTTCTACAAGAAGAAAAAGATGGTAAGTTTAAAATAAATGGTTTACCAACTTATCCTGAAAATAAAAGTAAAATTTACTCTGTAGAATTTTTTTCTGGGTGTAATATGATTTTTAGAAAAGAAATTTTTAATGAATTTAGTTTTGATAATAGGTTAAAAAAATATTGCTATATGGAAGATGCTGACTTTAGTTTTAGGTTAACAAGAAAATACAAAGGAGTTTTTATACCAACTGCTATTTGTATTCACAATCAGTCCACTATTAATAGACTAAAATTTAAAGAATTGACATCTTTTTTTATACAAAACTATGTTTATTTATTTAAAAAAAATATTAAAAAGACACCTGCGAATATTTTTGCTTTTATTTGGTCTATTTTTGGACTAATTTTTATTTCTTTGTTGACTTTCAAATTTAGAAAGGTCGCAGGATATTTTTCTGGGTTGTTAAAAGTTTTTCTAAAACGAGAAGATTCTTTTGATAGGTAAGTTATGAAAATTTTAATTTTAACAAAATTATTTCCAAATGAGTTTAGTCCTGTTAAAGGAATTTTTAATAAGGCATTTTTGGATTATTTTACAAAAAAAGAAAAAATTAGTGTTACTGTTATAAGCCCAATCCCTCTTTTTAACGATTTTAAGAAAAAAAATAATAAAATTTATTTTCATCCACATAAAACTGAAGAAAAAAATTATACAATATTTTATCCACGCATTTTTAGTTTTGGAAAATTTTTTTTGGGATTTCATTATTATTTTTACTTAAAAAAAATAAAAAAATTCATTTTAAAGAATAATATCAATTTTGACATTATTCATAGTCATTGGCTCTATCCAGATGGTTTTGTTGGTGTGAAACTTGCCAAATCTCTAAATAAAAAAGCAATCGTTCACTGCCATGGAAGCGATATAAATTTTTTACTTTTTGATAAGAGGCTTACAAAACAAAATTATTATACAATTTCAAATTGTGATAAACTTATTGTTGTAAGTAATGCACTAAAAGCTAAAATCATTTCCAAATATCCAGAGTTTGAAAATAAAATTATCGTAATCAATAATGCAATTGATTGTTCTAATTATGATAATTTGGAATATCAAGATTCTTTAAAAAAACTTAACCTTTTGGATGATAAAATTAAAAAAATAGTTCTTGTTGGTAATGTTTGTAAATCTAAGGGTGTTTTTGAGATATTACAAGCTGCAAAAATTTTAAATGAGAAAAAAACTAATTTTAAAATTTATCTTATTGGTAAGCAGTATCCCAATGAGATTGAATTTTTTAAAGATTTTGTTACAAAAAATGATTTGGAAGATAAAATAGAATTTATAGGCGAAGTTAAGCCAGAAACAATAAAATATTGGTTTAATATAGCAGATTTCTCTTTATTGCCTTCACATACCGAAGGTTTTCCATTAGTTATCATAGAATCTTTAGCGAGTGGAACGCCAGTTATTGCATCAAATGTCGGTGGCATCCCAGAAATTATAACTATAGATGAATTTGGCAAAATCATTGAGTCAAAAAACGCAGACCAATTAGCTACAGCTATTTTAGAATTTCTTGATAAAAAGAAAAATAGTGATCTAATAAAACAAAAAGCAAAAAAATTTGATATGAGTATCCAAGCGAATAAAATTATGAGTGAGTATATAACACTGATTAACACAAATTAGTATGGATTACACAGATTACGCTTTCAATATCCATAGAAATTAAATTATATGGCTCAATAATTTATGTTAAAAAGATTTTACTTTTATATTAAATATTTTTGTTTCTGATGCAGAATCTTCGCCTTCCCAACTTCTGTAATATTTAAATGTAATTTTGGTTTCCCCTATTTTCAAACATTTAAATTTCCAGATACCTATTATTGGAGCACCAACAATAAACTCTCCGCTATGAAAATCGAATGTTTTTGAATCAATATTTTTAATTATCGTGTTATCACCAATTGTATAATACCACCAATAGCCAGTTGAGGGATTACCTTCAAGCTCTATTAAATAGTCAGTATTTAAGAATATATCACTAGTATTATCTTCTATTAAAAATGATAAATTAGATTTATAGTTATTATAATTAACGGTTTGACTAATAGTCGTTGTTGTAGAATCTTTAGTTTTTTCATGACAAGAAAATAATACAAATAAAACACCTATTAACAAAAATTTTTTCTTCATTTTTTATCCTGATTCTTCATAAGCTTTGTTCTATTAATATTATATATCTTAAAAAATAAATTTCAACTATTAATGAAATAATAAGTTAAATCTTACACGGAAACAAAGGTATCTACTCATAGTTTCCGCGTAGATGAACGACATTCGCAAATATCATTTTTATACTGAGAATTGTCCAAATTGTCAATATATACCTTAAACGCAGTACTACTATAATCCGTTTTTAAGAAACAAATTGTGTGTAATATCTCACTCTTATTAGATATTGACCATAAAAGCGTTTAAGTATATAATTTTATGGTGTAATTCTTCCTATGTCTCTTGGGAATAAAGATGCTTCTCTAACATTGTTAAAACCAAGCATTTTCATTGTGACTCTTTCAAGACCCATTCCAAGTCCACCGTGAGGAGGCATACCATATTTAAAAATATCAAGGTATGTTTTAAAACTATTCGGATTTCCACCAAAAGCTATAATATTTTTCCTTAATGTTTCATAATCGTTAATTCTTTGACCACCAGTTGTAATTTCAAGTCCTTTATAAAGTAGATCAAATGATCTTGTATAACCCGGAAGTCTTTCGTCCGGCATTGTGTACATAGGTCGTTTTTTAATCGGATAACCAACTATATAAACAAATGGAGAACCAAGCTCTTTATCAGCATAATCACAAACTGCCTTTTCACCTTCTGGAGAAATATCACCATCCATATCTTTAACACCTTTTTTATAGGCAATGTCTAAAGCTTCTAAAAAGTGAATTCGAGGAAAAACTTCAGGGATTACTATATCAACGCCAAATTCTTCTTTTATTTCGTCACCATAGAGTTTTTTTATTTCTGTAAACATATATTTTAATAAGTTTTCTTGCATGTCAATAATATCTTGTTCATCCTTAATAAAACCCATTTCGAGATCCATTGATGTATATTCGCTTAAATGTCTTACAGTATTTGACATTTCTGCCCTAAAAACAGGTCCTACTTCAAAAACTCTTTCAAAACCACTACCAACCATAGTTTGTTTATAAAATTGAGGCGATTGAGCAAGATAAGCAACCCTATCAAAATATTTTAATTCAAAAATATTTGCTCCACCTTCGGTACCAGTTGATATTATTTTAGATGTTTTTATCTCAGAAAAGTCATTTTTTCTTAGATATTCGCCATAAAGTCTAAGAATTTCTGATTGAATCTTAAATACCTTTGAAACTTTAGGAATTCTAACAGAAAGTCCTCTATAATCAAGAAGTGTAGGTAAATTTATATTATTATAATTACCATTTATTGCAATAGGTAAATCACTTGCTGCACTACCAAGAATTTTTAAACTCTGCCCTTTAATTTCAATATTATCATATGGGCTTCTTTCTTCTTTTGTAATTAAACCCTCAACTTCGATTATAGCTTCACAACAAATCTTCTGAGTAACAACGCTTCCTTCAAAAACAATTTGAGTCATTCCACTTCTATCTCTTAAAGCAAAAAACTCTATTCCACCAAGACTATTAATTTTGTGAACAGAACCTTTAATTATTACCTTTTTACCAATATTTTTTGCTAAATTTACGCATAAAGTTCTGTTATTTACATTTTTATCTCTATTTTTGTAAGAATTCGATACTTTTTTTATGTCTTCTTGTGTATATCTTGATGCAGTTTCTGGAATTAAATCATCAATTGATATATTTTCATCTTGTTTTAGTTCTTTTTGCAAGCCTTCGAGTTTTGATAAATCTGGTGCAAAATCTTCTTTTAAATTTGACTCAAAAGCATCACCTATTTGAAATAATAAATCTTCACTCAAAGGTTTACCCATCAATTGTAAACCAATAGGTAGTCCATCGACTTTTCCACAAGGTATAGAAATAGCAGGAATTCCTGCAAGATTTGCTAAAACTGTTGTCACATCCGATAAATACATTTTCATAGGGTCAGTTGAGCTTTCACCGAATTTAAATGCAACATCTGGAGTTGTAGGAGTTGCAACAACATCGTATTTAGAAAAAATGTTTTTCATTTGATCCATAAGATACGCTCTAACTTTTTGTGCCTTTCTATAATACTCATCGTAATAGCCAGATGATAAAACAAAGTTACCAAGTAAAATTCTTTTTTTAACTTCATTACCAAAACCAAAAGAACGAGTAGAATTTAACATTTCGTCATAATTCATTTGTTTTGGGCTTCTAAAACCATATTTAACACCATCATATCTTGAAAGGTTAGAAGCAGCTTCAGCTGTTGCAATAAAATAATAAGTTGAAATTACATATTGAATTGCAGAAAAATCAACTTCTTCAACAGTTGCACCTAAGTCTTTTAAAAGTTTTAATGATTTTTCAAATTGAGATTTTATTTGTGATGAAATCCCTTCTTTAAGTAACTGTGGGAATATTGCTATTTTTAAACCTTTTATACTTTTACCAATATCTTTTGTATAGTCTTTTTTTGGAGCATCAAGTGAGGTAGAATCTTTCTTATCAAATCCAGAAATTACATTTAAAAGCGATGCACAACCAAAAACATCTTTAGAAAACGAACCTATTTGGTCAAGTGAAGAGGCATAAGCAACAAGACCAAATCTTGAAACAAGACCATAAGTTGGTTTTATACCTACAATTCCACAAAAAGAAGCAGGTTGTCTAATAGAGCCCCCTGTATCGCTTCCCAAAGCCAAAACTGCCATATTTGAAGCAATAGCAACAGCAGAACCACCGGATGATCCACCAGGCACTCTTTCCACATCATAAGGATTTTTAGTTTTTTTCATGCTAGAAGTCTCTGAAGTTGACCCCATTGCAAATTCATCCATATTTGTTTTGCCAATTATGATGCCCCCTGCCTCTTTAATTTGAGTAGAAGTTGTTGCATCGAATGCTGGATTATAATTATGTAATATTTTAGAACCACAAGTTGTATTTAAACCGATTGTATGTATATTATCCTTAATTGCCACTGGAATTCCATCAATATCACTCAATTGTGAATTTGATTTCCATCTTTTATCACTTTCCTTTGCTTTATTTATTAATTCACTCCTATTATGGGTAGAAATATAACTTTCTAAAATATTGTCATATTTTTCAATTTGTTCAAAAGCTTCATTAGTTATTTCTTCACAAGAAATTTCTCTTTTTTTGAGTAGAGAAAGAATATCTTTAAATTTTAAATTTATTATCTTTTTCATAAAAATCCTCACATTGATTTACCACAGTTTTTTATTGATTATACAAATTCCACTATTTTTATATTATAAACAAATATTTCAGATTTGTCAGAAGTCATAGACTATAAATTAACGAAATTAAAATAATTTTATTAATTTTAAAAACATATAATTACTTTAATATCTAGTAGTTACATAATCTCAATCAGTGTAATCCGTGACAATCTGATTAATCAGTGTTATATAAAGTGTAATCTGTGTTAATCTTTTTTAATCCGTGCCAATTTGTGTTATAATATATTTCAAAAATTTGATTTTGTCAAAATTTATATAAAAATAATTTTGTAAATATACAATTTGTTTTGTAACCGCTCGTTTAACCACACCTATTTTGGCAAGTTGTAGATTTTTATTTTTGTTCTATCAACAAACATAGGTAA
>Ga0209518_1000951_pt1 | contig 34417 bp, 38 predicted proteins | sample RifGroB1_FD_183993 | JGI IMG/M metagenome (GOLD analysis project Ga0209518, IMG submission 183993) | Groundwater microbial communities from Rifle, Colorado, USA - Groundwater B1 (SPAdes) (version 2) | ecosystem: Environmental > Aquatic > Deep subsurface > Groundwater | place: Rifle, Colorado...
TACGGGAAGTACAAGACTTACTTTTTGTCAAGTAAAACAAATATAAAAAAACAGACAAAAATCAGGAGAATATTATGCTTCATTTGGTGCGGGGTTGAAGCTAACAACTATATCATTCTACGTCAATTGTTGGTGCTTATTCTTCGTTTTAAGACCTTCGGGTATTTTTCATTCGGCCTCCGATGTACCGTTCTGTGAAAAAATCCTATAATATTCGTGAAAAGCGACCTGCCAGTAAATAGCCTATAATAATTCTGGCTCAAAACACTTCTCTATCTCCCCTGTCAACTATCTGCCTTAAAATATTCTTAATCACTTAATATCTTAATCTCTTCTTCACCCACCCCAACGCGTGACAAAAAACATCCCTATAAAAACAGCCAACCCTACTAGAAGGTATTCCCTAATGGTTTGAGAAAAAAGCCTTCCCTCAAGCTCAGCCTGCCCCAAACCCAAAAGTACGTAGGATGCAACAGTAAGGAAAAGTGATCCGACAACAACGGATGTGGGCCAGAAAAAAATGGCTATTGCGATCTCCCCCATTATTACGCTAGCGATTAATGAAAATCTCCCAACCTTTCTGGAAAAATTTTTCTCGAGTTCTACTTCCCAAAACCCGTGGAAAAAAAGCGGAAAAGAAGCCAATATGGAAGTTACCGCGTAGAGATATATTGGCCATTTCAATGATAATATTGTGTCAAAAATAAGGAAGAATGATAATAATGTGAGTACAAAACCAACTCCCTTAGCAGCACGCAAAAGCGCAATGGTCCTGATTGCAGAAACCGTATAAATATTTGCCGTCAAACACAAAGCATAAATTCCAAATCCGTAAAAAATTACTATGGGAATCCTGGTAAGTGGGCTTGTAGGGAGTAGAAACCAAAAGAAACCGACTCCAAGTGTAAAAATTAAAGGCAAGGTCAATGTAATAAGGGTCATATTAAATCCCAAACCCTCTTTTAATGACCAAAAAAATAGTAGCAGCGTTAACAATCCAAGTAAACCAATGCTTATGATTCTATATTGTTCTGGTAAAAATTGTATGCCAACAAAACCAAGAGAAAGAGTTATTGAGGTAGCTATAAAACGTTTGCGTTTGGACATGCGAAATCAGTTACCAATTTTCTCAAGTACAACCTGTGGTATCTCCACATTGGTAAACAACTTTTGGACGTCGTCGTGGGCTTCCAAATTCTCAAGAAAAGATAAAATCTTTTTGGCTAAGTCCACTTCTTCAATAACCTGAAAATTTTTAGGCTTACTTATAAGCTCGATTGAATTTACCTTAAATCCCAAAGACGTCAACTTATCCCTAATTTCTCTGACACTACCGGCTTCGGTGTAAACCTCAATCGCGTCATCGGTCTCGCTTATATCCTCCACTCCCAAATCAACTAAGGGTAGCATTACTTCCTCAAAGTTATCTTTCTTTTCTGTCAGGATGAGGCCCCTGGGGTCAAAATTAAAGGAAACTGATCCGGGTCCGGCTAAGCTGCCTCCTCCCCTATCAAAAATGTTTTTAATTTCCTGTCCGGTTCTATTTCTATTGTCTGTTACCACCTCAACTATTACTGCAATGCCACCCGGGCCATAACCTTCGTAAATAACCTCTTCTAAATCCCCCGACTTAGCTTGAGCCGCTTTTATTGCCCTTTCAATATTTTCTTTGGGCATATTGGAAGACCTTGCGGCTTCAATCGCCATCCGAAGTTTATAGTTGGCATCAGGATCGGTCCCTCCCCCACTTTTTACTGCAATTTGAATGCCGCGAGCAAGGCGCGAAAATACCCTGCCCTTGGCCGCATCTTTTGCCTCTTTTTGTCTTTTTATCGTCGCATAGTGAGAATGCCCGCTCATACGCTAGATTATACTACGATTACGGGACAACTTCGCGCCAGGTGATGTTTTTGCCTGAAAGGTAAGGCGGCCAGGAAAGAACCAAGTCAGGCGCAAATTCAATTATTTCTCCGGGTTTATTGGTATTGTCAGAAAGCTTTCTTTGAAAGACTACTCCGTCACTATCTCCCGGATTTGGATTCATTCCCAAGCCTGCAAGGCTTCCCCTGACAAAAAGCTGTGGATCATTATCGGGTGCCACTCCATCGCTTCCTGTAAAGATCTGCCCGTCTGCGTAGAAAAGGCCTTCAAGATCGGGGTCTGCCAAGTCAAGCGTTACCTCCGTATCCCCGACAGTCGGATCAATAGTGATATTCCTGTCAACGATGACGTATATTCCGCCAAGGCCGGGGGTTGCAAATATTTTGGAGTTGATAACTAGATCTGCATCTTTGACAAAAAGGACTACCCGGCGATCGCCAAGCTGGGCAGGAATAGGATTGCCTCCTAGATCTAAAGGCGGATCTATAGTAAAAGTCGAGCTTGATCCTACATATTTATACCAATAATAACCTCCGTAGGGTGTTCCACCATTCTCAAAAGTGAGTCCGTTAACTGAACTTGAAGTAATTTCCTCTGGTGCAGCAGCGGCCGGGATTCTGGCTTCAAAAGTCGCATAATCCGGGATTTTGCTTGCCAGGAAGGCGGAGCCCTCCGCATTCCAGGACCGGCTTGATGCAGTTCCTCCACCATAGTCAGTTCCGCTCCCGGCAGAGGGAACTCCGGGATTATCCAAAGGATTATCCCTAATCAGGTAGCGTTCACAAGAAGGAGAGTCGCAGGGAGTTACAAGGGTTGGCAAAAGTGAGCGAATAATGCCACTTAATCCCCCGGCGATGACGTCACCGCCAACAACCTGCCACCAAGACTGAGTGTTTGAAACAGTAATATTTCCGGTAAGATCGTTGGGAGGGGCTGGAGGCACCGGCCCACAGGCAGTATTTCCCACATCATCCATGTCTCCTGAAACAGTGTAGGTCCCAGATCCCGGCGCATATCCAGTAATCTTTAATACATTCAGATCGGGTGGATTAAGAGTATTATCAGTTGCCGACGCAACCCCGGGAGGACAAGATGCTGCGCTTGTTTCACAAACACTGGCAACGGCAGAATTTGAAACAGTTACTGTTATTGAATCAACCGCCCCATTCACGGTATTTATGGATATGGGTAGTGTAACGGTCGCTCCGGGAACCAGGTTCACATCACCCGGATTAAGAGTACAGGAAGGGGGCAAAGCGGCGATAACATTGACTACGAAAGAATCTGTATAAGAACCGCAATTTCCTCCCCTTGAACATGAAAAGTTGTATATATGATCCGCCGTGAGACTGGTTCTTTGTCCACTAACATTATCAGGTACACCTGTTCCGTCCAAAGTGCAACCTTCTACATTACTTGCCGACCAGTGAAGTTCAAAAGTTTCACCCGAGGCAACTGTAATTGGTCCGCCACTTGGCGGATCTCCAATTTTATTTCCAGAAATATCAGCCCAACCACCACCCGGACATCTGCAGACACATGTCGGATCTGCTCCGCTTCTTCTCTGACAAGTTCTGATGTTATTGCAACCCCTTGTATTACACCCCGGTGCTGACGTACCAGTACAAGTATCTCTTCCGCTATCATCATCAGTCCCACAACATCCACCCTGAGTAAAGATAAATTTGGATGGACACTCTGGATATAAATCAAAGCCCTCACAAACACCCCAATCCCACCTTTCATATGAACAGTTTATTCTGTCGCGGCATTCGATAAGTTTTTGATCCGTCCACCTTTGAACGCAAAAGGAACCAAAACTACTTGGTTCACATCCCTCTGCCCAATCAAGCCGTCTTTCTTCAAAACAAATACCATTGTCACCACACTGAGCATGTGTAACATTTGTAATAAATAAAAAAAAACCGACAAATGACACAGTCAACGACAATTTAAATAATTTTATCTTATTCATTATCCAGTAGATCTTTATAAACGACGACTGCAGGGATTGTAAGTTCGCTGTCGGGAATGTGCAATTCTCGAAAATCCCTCAACAACCCTTCCTGGGGTTCAACCTCACTTGCAAGTTTACACAAACTACCCGACTTAAAACAAAATTCGGGATCTTTTACTCTGGTCGCCTCAGACAGATATTCTATTCCAAATTGCTCGTCTTTTTTCAAATACTGCCCAAGCTCTTCTATTGAAACATAACCAAGTTTACCTGACTCTCTGTCTTTAAGATAAACCTGACTTATGATCTTTCCATCTTCAGTATTTCCTCCAAGATATATATTAATCTCATGAGTGACATTTTCAAATGGATACGTTGCTTTGATAAACGTATCATTACCCTTCTTATAAATCTCCTTAAAAACTGGCTGTACATAATCTAAACGCCACTCTTTACCTTCTCCTATAGTCACATAGTTATTTATAAATACGGGGTAAGCCAACTGAGATCCAGACCTAGTCTGGTCACTTAATTGCAATCGAGTAACGCGGAAATAATATAATCCGATAATAATAAAGGTGGAAAAAACAATAAAAAAAATAATATATATAATTTTTTTGTAATTCATGAATTAATATTAGTATAAAAAAACCTACTTGGTCAATGCTACACCTTTACAAATGAAGTTTTTAATTAAGTAATAAAAATCTATTGGATTGCAATTAGATCTGCAGCTAAAATAAAATTGTCAGGCCATAAATTATTTTCATTTGAAGGGTCAAGGATTTGATCCTGATTCTGGGTATCGGCTAGATCACTAAGCCAATAACAATTTCTGGATTCTTCACATAAATTAGAAAAGGCTGGATAAATTTTAAAATAGTGTCGAATTTCTAGTTGATCTCCCGGTTCTAATGCGTTTAAAAAAGCCTCCCGAGTAATCCACTGCTTACCCGGTCTGTAGGTTGAACCCAAATAAAAAATGGGTTGATCATGCTCAACAACAATTCCTCTTGAAGTAACCTCGGTTTTAGGAATCTCACTATCAATAAGCGTTGCGAGGTAAAACTCTCTTGTTATATCTGGATTTCTCAGATCTGGACTTACAACCTTAATAACCTCAAAACTCACTTCACCTAATCTGTTAAGGTCCTTTGTAAGAATCCCATACTCCCCTGTATATACAGGATAAGCGTGTCCTGTAATTAAAGTATCGGTGTCATACCCATATTCTGGACCGGTCCAGAATTCTCTTTCACGGGCACCTGCAATCAATTTTGCATAATATTCAACAAAATCACCTTTCCACTCGTCATTACTAAAGATAAATCGTCTTCCTTCCTCATCATATACATAAATCAATTTGCTTTCTTCATCATAAACTAAATCTTCAACCGGAATCTGCCAATTCATCAAACCCACTCTGCCAATATCAATAACCGGACTTTCTTCTTTAGGATTTAAAATTGTTCCCATTGGTTCCTCTACACCATCCCTAACTTGATATAATATTCCATCCTTATATACCAAATTCGCTCCTGCTTCACCCAAATTTCTAATATTACTTTCTAACATTGTTAGAACCTCTGTCGGAGTGGGAGTTGGCTCGAGGGTTAAAGTTGGATCAGGCCCAGCCGCTTGGGCGCTTTGGGCAAGAAGCCCCATTAAAGCATCGATAAAAGAGGGAGATACTGGGGTAGGTTGGGGTGAGGGGGTGGGACTTACACCAAGGTCAAATTCCTGTGCATCCAAGCTTTGCTCGATACCTGAAAAGGGGTCTATATATTTAAGTATCTTGATTTCCCCGTTTTCATTTTTCTCGACCTTAAGAATAAAGATGTCAAAGTATGAAACCCATGAATCTTCTAATTTAGTATTCCCCACATCATCTGTTAATTCTACCTGAAATTCATCTGCCAAACCTATCGCCACTTCCCCGTTTTCACCTTCGGCAATTACCATCGGAATAAGTTTACTTTCATTGCCTTTTCCCGGAGGGACATATCTGCCGTCTTGAATATCTACCAAAAAGTACGATTTGCCGTTTCCGTTAGCGTAGCCGCGGGCTTCTGATTCTTGGCTTTGAAGTTCGGTTAATTTTATGCCTTTAGGATTAACCATCATCCCCAAATTAAATTGAGCCCTGTTAAAGCTTTCGGCTATTCCCAGCTCCTCTGGGTTTACTCCTAACTCAACAGTAAAAGACTCATTTACGACCGAACCGCCAAAATTATCCTCAATCGGCAAAATCTCATCAATCCCTTGAGTTACCGGGTTCACCTCTTGGGATTGGATTTCTTGAACAATGGCGGGTGGCGGGGACGCAGAACTTCCATCGCAGGCCGAAAGTACTAGAGATGCAACCACAAGGGTTGGTGCTAACTTTCTAGCTGATTTTCGACCTTTCTCTGTCGACATAGCCGAAGCCAACAGTGCAGTAGAAACTACAACTCCAAATGCTGCTAGAACATTTTCATCCACGTCTCCTTTCTCAGAAACACCGGCAAGAATTCTTTCTACCTCGTCCTCCAAATTAGTGATATCATTGCGATTTACAACTTTAACTAAATCTTTTATAGTTGATCTGGCCACTTCGCCCAATTCAAGTTCAGCAATTTGTTCTCTGAATAACCCCAGGCCCAATTCATCAAATGCTTTGCTTTTAATATCGGCTAGTCTTTTTAGGTCTCCTTTGTTTCGATTGCCAATTTCTCTGGTAAATGTCCCCAAACCTTCATCTGTTTTCAAAAATGAGTAAAGTTCTTCTGTGGCGTTTCGTCTCACAGGCTCAACCTCCGAAGCGGCCAATCCAGAAGTTCTGTCACCAAAAGATTCTGCATCCCCCCTAAGGGTTTCAATCAGGCTACTGAAACTAGATAATTGATCCCCAAAAGTATTGGCCATCTCGGGAGCAAACACAGGAGCTTCTGAGCTGTAACCTGATACTTGAAAAGCAGCATTCCCCTTACGCCTACCAGGCTGACGGGCTGGTTTTGACTCTCTGGGCCCTTTCAAACTCGCACCCGGGCCTCGACTACCTTCCCTACGCTCCCCAAAAGGTTTCGGGACTCCTTGTGGGAAAAATTCCCCTGGGGTGGGTATAGGATTAGAAAGAGCTCGAACTAAATTGGGTGCTTTGGCTATAAGTGGTGCTGGATTTTCTACTATCGGCATGTTTTTATATAAAAGCTTTAATCAGTAAACAATCGGTGCAATCCGCGATTGAACCCTCTGCAACTTAGCTCTCGGCTTTACGCCCTTCGGGCCAATTCTGTTCGAATACGCCTCGAGATGCGTCAGCTTAAGGGTCGTTTTGCTCTTTTTAAAATATTTATAGCTGTAAAACGAAAAACCCTCCGATTTGGAGGGTGTTAACTTTCAGGGTCTTATTAAACCCATTAAAAAAAGACTTAAATTTTCTGCCATCTTTTTCATTTCTTTTTTTCTTAACGCTTATTGATTATTGATTATGTCCTTCAGTTTTTCAGTTTTTTAGTTCTTAAGTTAAAGATATTATACCACTTATCCACAAATTTTCCTCTATACGCCCCTTGACGCAGCAAGAGCTCTTACTTGCTCTCGAGGTTTAAGTCCTCGCATCACAAGAGAAAGTCTTCGGGGTCTAAGCCACAATCGGTTTACACGATTGCGGCTTGACATTCAAAATCTCACATTTATACTCAATAATGATTAATTTGTTTTCTTCTTAAAATACAATGGATAAAAATCTTGCCCAAGAAGCAATCCTTGCCGCCCTCTCCGGAAAATGGCAGCTAGCACTCTCCTTAAATAAAGAAATTTTAAAAAGTGAACCCAACGACATCGAAGCACTGAATAGACTGGCCAGAGCCTACTCTGAAATCGGAAACATCAAAAAAGCAAAAGTAACGGCCCAGAAAGCTTTAAAAATAGATCCTTTTAACCCCATCGCCTCCAAAGCTCTTGAAAAATGGAAAGGCTTGAAAAAAAGCGAAGTTTATGCACAAAAACCCTCCGATCCCCAAATTTTTTTGGAAGAACCGGGTAGAACCAAAATTTTAAACCTTTTACATTTAGGAAGTCCCAAAATAATGGCAAAATTAGACGCCGGGGACGAAGTAAAGTTAAATTCTCATCCCCATAAAGTCAGCGTCAATACGTTCGACGGGAAGTATATCGGCAAACTTCCCGACGACCTTTCAGCCAGGATTAGGAAATTGATTTCTTTGGGTAATGAGTATCAGGTTTTTATAAAATCAATTGATAAAAATGGTGTCAAAGTTTTTATCAGAGAAGTTAAACGTTCTCCCAACTTAAATGACATTCCCTCTTTCTCTAGTGAAAAAATCGAATACGTCTCATTCACTCCGCCGGAGCTTGTTCACCGTAAAGAAGAATTTGAAGTTGAGGCAGAAGAAGACGAAGAATAATTTTTTTCAAAATTCGCTCCCAAATTTCTTTCCCAATACAATTTCCAGATCAAAGTTTCCCTCAGGATAACCCGGCATAGGTTGGCAACTAAATAAATTTCTGATTAATTCCCCTATTCTTTTGTCGTTACTTTTAACCAGACAAACGATATCAATCTCGCTCTCCCTGGTAATTGACGAAACTTTTCCTCCCAATACTTCGAGAACCTGAGTTAGCTCTTGGGTGGAATTAGTTTCCCCTGTTCTGTCTCTTAGATTAATACGGAAGGGTCCTTTAGACATTTGGGGGTCGGCAAAAATAATTGCGATTCTTTGGGGAATTTTTCCCTCCAGCTTAAAGCCGTAAGTTCCGTCAGAAAGTGTAGCTTTTCTTAGATAACCTGTTTCTTCAAGATGAATTTCGACCCTTTTCGAATTTTCTATCCCTAATGAAAAAAAAGCCAAACCAAGTTTGTCCCCCAAACCTAAATTTGTGTCATATCGACCGAATATTGCTTTAGTAAACCCCAAAGCGCTGGAACCGCTTAACCCCAAGCTTTGTTTATCTGCCCAAACAAAAGCCGGGAATTTAAAATGCCGGGTTACTGTTTTAGCCAAAAGAGCGCCTTTTTCACCTTCCTGATAGCCAAGCTGCCAGACGCTAGCGAGTTTCCAAACTCCCAGATTTTTAGCTACTTCTACTTCCGTTTCCCCCGGAATCGAAATGCTTATAATCTCGTTAACCTCCGGATCAAATGTTGTAACGATAACGTCGTCTTCCGAGTCTCGGGTTACAATAGTAATCTTATCTTCTCCGTTCCAAAAGCTTCTATTTAATAATATTACCAAGCCAATAAGTACACCGGCAAAAATGACTAAATAAAAAAATATCTTAAATTTAGGTCGGGCCTTCTGCAAACGCAGGGCCTTCTTTTTACGTCTTTGGGCAGGCATAGTTTTTCTGACTGATTTTTTGCTAATAATATTTTGTTCTAATTAATATCGTTTTCGGATTATTATTGTTATTTAACCGATGCGAATATTACGAATGTTATGCGAATGATAACAATATTCGTGTCATTCGCATGCTCATAGGCATTTTTTGCATCGCTCTTTATGTAAATATTAACCTATTAAAATGGTTTTTGCCGACTTTGGCTAACTTATCCCCTGAAAACCCATAGGTCTTAATAATGTGTCTAATGTGGTCTCCGGCTACAACATCGGGAACTATAACATAATTTGCACCTGATTCATAAAACTTCAATGCATTAGTCCTTGTGCTTGCCGTAAAGATTGACAGAGGTTTTTTAGCTAGTTTTCTGATATATTCCAGTAGAACCAAATTGTCTGTCAAGCCGTCAATCGTAGATATGATTAATTTGGCCTGATCTAAAGAAACAGCCTCTAAAATCTCCGGGTCTGCTATATCCCCAAAAATGACCGGATAGTTCTCGGCTGTCAACTTCTTATAAACTTCAGGGTTAAAATCAACAATTACAAACGATATATTTTTCTTTTTAAATAAAGATAAAAGTCGATAACCGGTGCGATAGCAACCTATAAGCACTATATGATCCTCCAACACTTCGTCTTTTAAAAGACTTATTTCCTGGGTGTTTTTTCTCTCGAAAATCTTAAGGTTATCCTTGATTTTAAGATATAGTTTATCAGCCCCCAGAATCAAATAAGTTGACATTGTCATTGTTATAGCAGCTATTGTAACCGTGAGTGCAACATGAGATTGGCTGATGTGACCAAGACTATAACCCATTGCCACGACTATCAAAGAAAACTCCGAAATCTGGGCAACCGTCACCGAGGCCAAAAACGAAGTCCGTCTTTTAAATCTCAAAAATCCCATAACTATCATTACAATAATCGGATTTCCCACCAGAACCAGAAGTGAATAGATTATGGCCGGAAGCAAAATTTCCGACAAATTTCCGACTACCAAATTTGAACCTAAGCCCAAAAAAAATATTGTAAGAAAAAAGTCCCGTAAAGGCCTTGTCCTCGAAGCAATCTCCAAATGTTCAGGTAAATTGGAAAGAGCCAATCCAGCCAAAAATCCGCCTATTTCCAGAGTAAAACCAATCTTGGTAACAAGCGCAGATAAGCCAAGCGCCCAGGCGATGCTGACAATAAATAATAGCTCGCTTGAATTCGCAACATATTTTTCGAAAAGGTTAGGTAATATTTTTTTAGAAAGGATCCAAAGAGTTGCTAATAGTAAAAGTGCTTTGATTGCTAATGACGAAAGGTCGGCAAATTCTATCCCTCCCCTTCCGAAACCGGATAGGAAAATTAAAATTACAATTGCGACGAAATCCTGAACCAGTAAAAACCCGACAGATATTTTCCCATACAAGCTTCCCAAAGCGTTTTTTTCAGAGAGAAGTTTAACTATTATTATCGTTGACGAAAAAGAAACAGCAATTGCCAAATAGGAAGAGGTAACCAAATTAAACCCAAGTAGAATCCCCAGCAACATCCCAACACCAAATGTAAAGACTATTTGACCGATGCCCGTGTAGAAAGCCGCCTTCCCTACGGTCGGAAGTTCCCTGACATTCATTTCCAGGCCAACAAGAAACAGCAAAAGCGCGACTCCAACTTTACCCAATCCCTCAACTAGGGTATTGTCCTTCAATAAACCTGTTACGGCAAGCAAAAAACCGGCAAAAAGGTAGCCTATAAGAATTGGTTGTCTTAATCTTTTGACTAGTATTCCAAAGATAGCGGCCGTTGACAAAAGTATCGCGATCTGTGAAAAGTCCATTAGTTCCAGCTTACGGGGTTTGAGGAAGCTTTTCAAGAGAAGCTAAGACGTTAGAAAGCTCCCGTGGTAAGGCTGAGGCAAAACTTACACTTTTTTTAGTTTTTGGATGACTAATAGTAATCTTTGCTGCATGTAAGAAAAGTCGCGGACACCATTTACGATCGCTTCGAGCTGTTTTTCTGCCTGCATAGAATTCATCTGAAACAACCGGATATCCGAGATGTTTTAGGTGTATTCTGATCTGGTGAGTTCGGCCTGTTTTGGGAAAAAGCTCTAATAAAGTATAAGAAGTTTGAGGATTGAAGTTAGAAGATTGATTTAGAAGTTTGAGATCCGAATTTTGAAGTCCGACTTCTGACTTCCGTCTTCGGCCTTCATTTTCCGACTTCTGACTTCCGTCTTCTGTCCTCATTCCAAAGTAACTTCTTACTTTATACCCGGTGACTGCTTCCCTGCCTCCCGGCAAGACACCAAATCGTTCTCTGTTCCAGGGTAATCTTCCCACTGTAACTTTTACATCCCCCTCTTTAGGATCCACTTCGCCGTGAACCAAGGCCGTATAAGTTTTGGCCACTTTCCTGTTTTTGAACTGGGTTTGTAAATTTTCGAATGCCTCTTTGTTTTTAGCCACCAACAAAACTCCGCTTGTTTCTTTATCCAACCTGTGAACAATTCCTGATCGGTATTCCGCGCTATTGGCCAGTGGATAATCAAAATTTCTTCTCAACCAGTTTTGGAGAGTGGGGGTATTTTGTTTGGTTATCACCTCATTTACGATCCATCCCGAAGGTTTATCTAAAACCAAAATATCATTATCTTGATAAATTACTTTAGGGGTGGCATACATGGTTAAATGGTTAAATGGTTAGATGGTTAGATGGTTACATGGTTAAATGGCTAAATTTGAATATCAGTAAAACCACACAGACTATTCAGTCATTTTATCATTAAAAATCATCAAAAAACCGCCTTTCGGCGGTTATTTCTACTAACTACTCACAACCAACTACTAACGACAAAGTTTATTTCTCCCTCCTCGCCTGGTCCTCTGCACAAAGCGTTGCCTCAGGATACGCCATGAGACGATCGGTATCAATCATTCTTCCGCAATCCTCACAGATTCCGTATTTACCTATCTTTATTCTTGTCAAGGCTTTTCTGGTTTGGATAATTCGTCTTTCCAATTGTTCCTTTATTGCAGAGCTTTTAGCATGACCAAATTGTTCGTAAGCATCAGCATCGGGGGATGCGTTATCCATGAGTCTAGTTGTATCTTTGAAAGGATCCTCTTCATCGATTTCTTTCTTCCTCTTTTCCAAGATATTTAATCTTTCCTGCAAAAATTTTGCTACAGGAGCTAAAAGTTTCGCGGGAAAGTTTATTATACCGGTTATTTTAGACCCTTTTCTAAGTTTCTTATGATTTCTTTTATTGACGGCACTATTTTTTTTCTTCATGAGCTTCTTGCGAGATTGAAAAGAATCAAGAATGATACAAAAGAAACAATCGCTGAAAGGACGACGTCCTTATTGCCGACAAAGGATAACACACCAACATCTCTCGTTGCAATAATTGCCCTCACTAAAAATAAACTTCCAAGGACCGTCATTCCGCTAAAACCTACTTTTCCTGATTTGTACCAACTAAAGGTTTTGTATCGCCTGTCCAAAAACACAAAAATGATTAATAAAACCGAAGTTGCTAAGGCGCCTAATCCCGAAGTAACTTTATTTGTGTTTATCCAATTGTAAAAAAACACAAAGCCATAAAGTATCAACGAGGACAATATTCCGGCTTCAAGAGCTTCAAAAACCCTTAAGTTGAAGCGGATTGTTCCAACAAAAATGCCCAAACTTCCGCCCAAAAAACTTGTCCAAAACCACCAGTCGGGCGCAAAGTTATCCGAAACTATGCTTCCAAGCGAAAACCCCAAAAGCGTATAAAAGGCCGTAGTAAATATCTGGTTTTGTGTATAGTCTTCTTTAAGACGCCTCCAAAAGAGAAACAAAAATAAGATAACCGCCAAAAAGCTGAAAATTATTTTTAAAACCATATTATGAATAATAACACAAACTACTCTGGCCTCAAAAATTTGACTTTCTTATAAATTTCTGTTTATTATATCTCTTACTGTGCTTGAAACACCACACGTGATTGTTGCGGCAGCAATAGCAGTAAACGTAGCTAATCCTGCCTTGGCAATCCCCTTAGCCCTGGGTAGCCATTTTGTATTAGAAAAAATCCCCCACTGGAACCCGCATTTAAATACAGAGCTTAAAAAGTATGGCAAGATTACTTCTCAAAGTACAAATATTGTAATTGCGGACTCGGCTTTGGCTCTAAGTCTGGGGGGTCTTACCGCCTATATAATGCTTCCCGACGTCGGTTTGGCGCTTACGGTTCTTTTAGCCTGCTTTGTCGCAGTAATGCCTGACCTTATCGAAGCCCCGTATTATTTCTTACGTAAAAAAAGCGATTTTATTGTAAAAAAATGGATTCCTTTTAAAAAGTCAGTACAAATCGATGCATCAAAAGGATTTGGCTTGCTTACACAACTTCTGGTGGTCTTGGCTTCAATCTGGTGGATACTAACTTGACTTCATTTTGCTCTTTCAACGTACTCCCCTGTCCGCGTATCAATTACAACACTATCGCCATTATTAAAAAAAAGAGGCACCTTGAGACTCATTCCGTTTTCCAACTTAGCCTGTTTATATACATTTGATGCGGAATTTCCCTTTACACCGGGAGGCGTATCGCTAACTTTCAAACTAACTTTTGGCGGAATTTCAATAGAAAGAGGTTTTTCGTCCCAAAATTGGACCGTTGCCTCGTTTCCTTCTTTGATGTAGGTCAGTTCGTCCTCAATAATATTTTTTGATATTTCGACCTGGTCGTATGTTTTAGGATCCATAAAAATAGCTTTTAGATCGTCCGAATATAAATATTGAAGCTTCCTTTTAAAAGTATTTATTTCATCAACCTTAACGTTAGAGCTCATGGTTTTCTCTTCAATACCACCGGTTTCCAAATTTCGTGCAGTTACTCTTACGGTTGCCCCACCCCTACCTATCTTTATGTGGGCATATTTTATTACTTTGTAAGGTCTGCCGTTTAATAAAAACGTCACACCATTTTTAAGATCGGTTGACTGAATCATATGAAATAGTTGTAGGAAGTTAGATGTAGGAAGTAAGCGATAAATAATAAATTCAATATTTTCTTACATCCTACATCCAATATCTTACATCCTAATTAACCATTTACCATTCTTTTGTACCAACTTATCGTCAAACCAAAGTTCCCCTTCTTGCCTCAAATCCTTAATCATGTCCCAATGAAGGGCCGAAACATTTTTACTTTTCGTTTCCAAATATCCAAAACCAAGAGCAAGATGTATTGTACCCCCGATCTTTTCGTCAAATAACCCGTCTTTTGTAAACCTGTCAATTTGAAAATTGTTGCCGACTCCAAACTCACCGATTACTTTTGATCCTTTATCCGTATCAAGAATGCCGTTCAAATCACCTTCTCCCTTCGAGGCTATGGCTTTTGTAACCGAACCGTTTTTAAATTCTAACCTGACGTCATGGAATTCCTTACCTAATTGTAATGCGGGGTAGGTAAATGTTATAAAGCCGTTGGTTGAATCTTCGATTACCGACGTAAAGACCTCGCCATCAGGCATGTTGTGTGTTCCGAAAGCATTTATTGCATTTCTGCTTCTAATACTGAATCTTAAGTCGGTCTTCTCAGCCAAAATGTGCACTTCATCTGTTGCGTCCATCAACTTTTTCAATTTTTCCTGTTCCTTTTCTTTATTCCTCCAGTCAACACCCGTAATTGCATTAAGAACAAAATTCGAATACTCGCTTAAAGACATATCTGCCTCTTGTGCTTGGGAATTTGTTGGATATCTAGTTACCACCCATCTAGTTTTTTGCACTCGGTAATCCTGTATAGGTTTTGTTATCTTGCTTCTTTCAGAAATTTTATTTGCATCCACATTCGAAAGTCCCCTTGTATTGGCCGGGGCACCGATTCTGATATAACAGTCCATAGATTTAATTTCGTCCATTTCCACTTGAGGAAAAGCCTTTATCTGCCTAGCTGAAGCGTTATTGAGGTAGATCTCCGAAAACTCATAATCCGACAATCTCAGCCTAATCTCGTTCGCACCACGTTTAACTAAAAGTTTGTATACCTCCAAAACAAGTGGTTTTGCTTCTGATTCAAAAAACACGATAACGTTTTCACCCTTTTTTAATTTTAGAGAATAATCAACCAGAATCTCGGCTTGTTTTATAACTCTTAGATCAATAATACTCATACGTTGGTATTTTACTTTACGGATATGTTTGAAGCAATTAGGAGGTTTTAAAAACTTCTTGCTCTAACTTTTCAATTCTATCAATGTGCTCGCTTAATTTTCCAGACATGACGATCCTTTCTTCATCGAATTTCTTAAATTGTCCCGCTATATCAACTAAGTGTTCCATAACTTTATTAAACTTCTCATCTAGCTTCAAATTTAATTCATCTTTAAAATTTTCAATTTTCTCGTCAATTTGATTAAAAAGTCTGTAAACAAAAGTTTCTGTTGCAACTTTATCTTTCCATTGCTTAACCATAACTACAATTTATTGTATAATTACCACGCTGTCAATTATATCTTACTCATGCCGAGGTGGCGGAATGGTAGACGCGCAGGTCTCAAAAACCTGTAAAGATAACACTTTGTGGAGGTTCGACTCCTCTCCTCGGCACAAGGATTATTCAATCAGCTTTCCTTAGTTATTATCATGCCATATCCAGATTTCAAACCAAAAATTCCAAGCAATGCAACACATGGTAAACTTACGAGGCCTGGAATCTTCATTAAAGCAGATCCTGCCTCGCTTGAGGAAAATATCGATAATCCTACTATTGAATTGGTAAATAAAGTTTCAGCACCTTTCGACGATATGGTTACTGCTCTATTTTCTATGCTCAATAATAAACGTAGTTAAAAACCTTTGCTTCGCTTAGTTTCACGACCATAAGAACCTTTCATTACATAACCTTGCGGGCGTTTGGTCTCCCTCCCGTAAAAACGCATCCTGTCACCTCTGAAGGATAATTTTAATGACGTAAGACGGCCATTTCTATGTTTGGCGATGTCCAAATTAATATTTTCCAGATTTTCTTCGTCCTCTCGCCACAAAAACATTACTACATCCGCATCCTGTTCAATACTCCCCGATTCCCGAAGATCCGCCAGTTGTGGTCTCTTTGGTCCACCTCTCTGCTCAACTGCACGCGAAAGCTGCGACACTGCAAGGACCGGAATCTTTAGTTCTCTTGCCAAATTTTTTAATCCTTGTGAAATTTCCGAAACCTCCTGAACCCTATTTTCAAGTTGACGGGAACGGGCAAGCTGAAGATAGTCGACAACTAAAAGATCAACTCCCGATTCGACCTGTAGCCTCCTTGCCTTTGTTCTCATCTCTAAAATTGAAAGAGCCGGTGTGTCGTCAATAAAGATTGGCGCTTCGGCAAGCTCCCCCATTGCATTAGATAAATTTGTAAAATCGTCTTCCGATAGTTTTCCCGTCTTTAATTTCCAGGCATCGATATCGGCCTGAGCAACCAAAAGTCTATCCACAAGCTCTTCTTTACTCATCTCGAGCGAGAAAAACCCTACAGGCCTCTGGTGCTTAACGGCCAAACTTTGGGATATATTTAGAGCAAGAGTCGTTTTGCCGATTCCTGGCCTTGCGGCCAGGATTAAAAGATTCGATTTTTGCATTCCGGCTAAAACGTCGTCCAAGTCTTTAAAACCTGTCGGCGCACCTCTTAACCCCTCTGCCTGCTTGTGAAGTTCGTCCAGTCTGTCAAAAGATTCAGACAGCGCGTCTCTGACGGGAGCAAAACCCCTTTTGATGTGTTTTTGAGTCAAAGTAAAAACCTCTCCCTCCGCTTTATCCAAAAGTTCATCTGCCGCCAGACCTTCATCCATTGAAAGCTCGACCAAGCGACTTGCTGCTTTCATAAGTGACCTTTTTGTTGCCGAATCTTTTACGATACGCCCGTAGTGCTCAACGTGGGCTGCCGTCGGGACTTTATTTGCGATTTCAACTAGGAAACTTACTCCGCCTATTTTTTTAAGAACCTTTCGTTTCTTCAGCCTTTCAGAAATCGTAAGAACATCAATCGGAATCCTATCTTCGTAGAGTTCAAGTGCGCACTCGTAAATTTCTCTGTGCCTATCGTCATAAAAATCATCCGGCTTCAAAAATTCGGCAACGGCTATTATTGCATCACGGTCTAGTAAAAGTGCACCAAGAACCGACTCCTCTGCCTCAGGAGAATGGGGCGGGATACGGACTTGAAGTTGATCAGCCATAGTAAATTAAAACTCTAAATTCTAAGCTCAAAATTCGAAACAATATCTAATATTAAATTTTCAAAATTCAAAAAAGTTTTACCATTGGAATTTTGAGTTTTGAGTTTATTTAAAATTTAGAATTTCGGATTTAGGATTTCTTTTCCAATACCACCACTTTCATCTCTTCACCTAGCTCACTTTTCTTTATACTTAATTTCTCGATCCTCTCGACGGGTAATCCAGTCTCTTTAAGAAACTCGTCAACCGAGGATAATTCCCCAAAGGTATCCGGGTTTAGTCCAGGAGTTTTATAATGCATGGGAATTGTAATTGCCGGCTCGATGTCCCTAACTATTTCTCCGGCCTCACCCGGACCTATAGTATAGACTCCTCCGACGGGAATCATAAGCACATCAACTTCTCCCAATTCTTCAAGCATGTCTTCGCTCAGTCTATGACCTAAATCTCCCAAATGAACAAGTCTCAAATCATCCATCTCGATCACATAAATTGTATTTTTTCCTCTCTCAACACCTTTTTTTGAATCATGATAGGTCCTTGAGCCAATTATAGACACGCCCGCAATCTCATATTCACCCGGTCCATCGATAATTTTTTTTACTCCGGATACCGCCTGAACAAAACTATGGTCGTCGTGGGCGTGGGAAACCGTAACCAAGTCCGCTGATATTTTAGGAAATTTCAATCCTACTTTTTGGGGGTCAAAGGGGTCGGTTATTACCACTACCGCCCTTCCCTTAATCCTAAACGAAGCATGACCCAGATAAATTATGTCCATAGCAATCAATTGCCCTAATTATTTGCTCATCCTAGCAAAGAGTGTCTAAGTTGACAAGGGGCTTTATCTACCCTATATTAACGCTGACACTGACTAAATACTTCTGCCACAACAATGCGTAAGGAACTCATTATCGCAATAGCAGCCGGAGTCCTATTGGGACTCACCGTTGCTTTTGGCGTCTTTAGAGCAAACTCGGCTTTAAAAAAAAATAAAGTAGAAACAAAAGAGTTTGCTTCGCCGGATCAAAGCAAACTACCCAAACAAAATGGTTCTAAAATTACGCTTGCCACTCCTGAAGCGGAAGATGTAATAATCCAAAACCCGGTTAAAGTAGCAGGGATTACATTAAAGGATGCATTAGTCATCATATCTTCCGAAGATGAAGACCTATTATTGAAAGCTGATTCTTTGGGTTCTTTTGAACAGGAAGTAGAACTCCTTGGCGGGATAAACCAGTTAATAGTAGCATCATATGACGAGAGTGAGGGCAAATTTGAACAAAAACTAACCGTCGTCTTTTCAACAGAGTTTAAGGCAAGAGAGAAAGCATCCGATACCCCAACTGCAACAAATGAGGGTGATCCAATTCGGGAAAAAGTAAGAGAGAAGATTGAGGAGGTCAAGCGAAAACCCAAAGCCTACATCGGAACAATAACCGATAAACTTGAAACTTCTCTCCAGATAAAAAACACATTTGGCGAAATACAATTAATATCTGTTGATATCGAAAGTGTTGACTTCGTAAAAACGGGAAAAAGCCCAACCAGCATTGAATATAACGACTTGGCAATTGGAGATTTTATAATCGCAATGGGTTTTGCAACTAACTCAAATGGCGTTCTGGCTGCCCAGAGAATATTAGTTAGTCCGCCTTTTGAACAACCCAATCGGAGCATAATAATAGGAGAGGTAGACACGCTTGGCAAAAACACACTAAATTTAGTAGACACGTCAGGCAAAGGATGGAGCCTTACATTTCCTAAAAAATGGAAAGGGCCGGAAATAAAAGAAATCAAAGAAGGAGATAAAGTGGCCGCTGTGGTTGAACAAGAAGAAAATATTTATAAAATAAGAACCATAGAAATTACGTCAAAAAAGTGAAGCCTTCTCGAATTAGTATTTCTTTATATGATACGGCTGCTAACTGAAAAGGACATCAATCAATATCTAAAGATAAGACTACAAAGTTTAAAAACCGATCCGAAGGCATTTTTGTCTACTTTCGAAAGCGAATCAAAGTTACCTCTCGAATACTTTCAGCATAAAATTCGAAATGCCACAAAAGATCCAATTTTCGGATACTACGGCATCATCAATGAATCAAGATTAATAGCTTGCGCACAAATTTCAGAAAGCTCTTTAGATAAAAAAAGACACATCGCCTATTTTTACGAACTATACGTGATTCCCGAATTCAGGAGGAAGGGATATGCAACAAGGCTGATAAATTATCTTATCGAAAAAATCAGAAGTCAAAAAGAAGTAGAACAAATAGAATTAAGGGTTAATTCAGGTAATATTAGTGCAATTACTTTATACGAAAGGCTCGGTTTCAAAAAAATCGCCACTCTCCCCCATTCCGCCAAAGAACCCGACGGAAGTTACCAAGATGAATATTTCTATTGTTTATCATTAAATAATGCTAAACTTGAATTACTGAATGGCCAAGGTTAGATTATCTAAGTCAGCATCAAAAGTATTGTCCTCTGTCTTTGTTAGTTTCTCCGAAGTATTTTTGGCATCTTTGATAATCCCAGTATTTATATCGCGCGTTGAGATTGCTCGTATACCTGTGTTAATATTAGGTGTATTACTTACAATTGCATCAGTATTTTTGTCAATTAAATTTGGAGAAAGGGCGAAGATATGACATTTGATAATACTACAAGCGGGTTATTACTTTTTTATATAGCAGGGGGGATAATTCTGATCCTATTTGCACTTCTTTTTTTGATTTCAAAAAAATAATTCCTTTTGGAAAATTTGACAAAAGAGATTTTACTGTTATACTGGCATTTACAATTTAATAAATCCGTTAATACCTTCAGTCACGCGAAGGAAGGAGCTAGCCAAATACTAGACAGAAAGCCTAACTGTAAAAATGGGCAGCCGATGTCGATGAAATAATTCGGAGCCGGCGGTAAAGAGCCACATTCAGCTCATAAGCGTGAATGTGGAAAAAGGATGGGACCGCGGGAGGTCCTTTTTTGTTGACCATAATTTTTTACAAATAGTCAACAAACCCTCCAGCAATTTTGGCACGAGGCGTTTTCGAATAGAACTGGAAAGCCGAGTGCGAAAATGCGGAGGGTAATACAAATTACACCTCTCGTTCCTTGAGCGTTAGCGAAATCCTGAGCAAGTCGAAGGATTGATTAAAGCTAATGTTTAAAGAACGGGAGGTTTTTTGTTGGGTGTAGTGTAACGGCAACACGCTGACCTGTGGAGTCAGAAAAGGGGGTTCAACTCCCCTCACCCACCCAAATTAATAAATATAAATTTGTAAAAAATATATGAGAAAACCTATTCTTATCGACGTTTCTCTAACTGGTGGAAGGGGGCCTGCAAAAAAAGCTCTCGAATTAACCAGTGACCTGGCATTGGAGGGAATTCCCTATCAAATCCTTACAGATAAAGGATTTTGCACCAAATTAAATGATGTAGGAATCAGTCCTGATTACATCATTAATACTAACCTAGGTCAAAGCCCTACGCGTATTATTAAAAGCTTTTATAAAGAAATTAAAGAAATAAACTTTTCCTTTATGGTTCGTTTAGGGGCAAGGGTCCCAGGTCCAATCGCCGCTAGAAAACTTGGTAAACCTTACATTATTGCCGATGGCGGGTTACCCGATTATCTTAGTGATAAAGAAGATTTGTATGAAAGAAAAACATTCGAAAAAGCATGCAAATACTTAGTTACTACCCAATTCAATTGGAAGTATCCTAAAAGAACTGGCTTAGATAATATAGATGTCTGCGGATACCCCATATCAATAAGGTCTTTTAATGTTATAAAAAAGCTAAAAATAAAGAAAAAAATAGAAATATTGAAATCCGCTTCAAGTAACCTGAAGGGACAACTACCAACTTCGGAAAATTCTCTTCTTATCAACCTAGTAATGACCGGAGATTATTTAAACGCCAATAATCGGGTTACATATGGTGCATGGCTAACTACGAGACAATATGACCAATGTATTGGTTTTATCAGAAGACTTTTTACAGATTTAGGTGAAAACACTAATGAAAACGAATTTCTTTTTATGGACAAAGAAATTAGTAGAGTTGTAATCGACTTGCAGCAAAAATATAAAAATATCTCGGTCATAACATATAAAAGAAACTGGGACTTTACTACCGAGCTTTATATGAAAGCCGCAGCTGACGTCACTATTTCGCGTGCAACAAATTATCAACCATACATTGCTGCTTTGGAAAGGGGGTGCAATATTACTACTCCCGTACCAGCTGATGGATATATGGATGAAGATTCTGCAGCATTGCAGTATTCGGGAAACGGCTATACAAAGTTAATTCCTTATGATGATGAAAAATATGTATTTAAACTTTTGGAATTTGTCAAAAACAAAGAAGAACAAAATCGTATAACTAAAAATTTAAAAAATAATAATTTTCTTTATGAAAAAAATCTAAATAAGATAATCGTAGATTACTGGAAACAGATTAGCGAATAGGTTATATGGAAAGAAACAATAATATTCCAAATACAGAATTGAACAAATATCCTGAACTTCTACCTCCTATGGGAAGAAATGGAGCTGAAACTTTTGACAAAATGTACGAAAACAATAATTTAATAGATTATATACTAAGTAAATCTGACCTAAAAAAAGGTAATTTCTTGTTAACTCTTGGTGCGGTTGGAGGAGGCGGTGCAGGCAAAAAGGTAATGGAATTTATAAAAGAAATTGAGTCAAGAAGTATACCCTACTCTGTTATGGCGATGAAAAATTACCTTTCAAGTAACCCTCTTATTTCATTTTCTGAAAAAGCTTCTATTTATCAAGTAGATGACAAAACTGGTAGTTGGGAGATTTTGACTCAACGCTGTTTTGAAACCATGAGAGATATACTGGAACCAATAAGTACTGTTGTAAGTTTCGGCCCGCGCACCCCTAATTTAGAAGCAGCCAGAAAACTTGGTTTTACGAATATTTTTGCAATAGATGGTGCAGTACCTGATAAATGGGAAAGTGTGGTCGGTGCGAGCGGGTTCCCCGATACTGCTTACTATCTACCAGCATACCAAGCTTGCACTTATCTTACTACCTGCGGTTGGGAAAGGGCTTGGTTTCCACCTTTACAAACACTACCTCCTTTTACGAAGGTTGAAGTAAAGTCCCAACCTTTCTCTAAGCAATTTGTAAAAGAACTTATAGACCTTAGAAGTATTACACCACAGTCAGCTAGAAATAAGCTAGTCCAAACCGGCAGATATCCCGACTTAATAGGAGATGAGCTTTTGGTAGTTCCTACAATGGATAAAGTGTATTTAAATCCTCAAGCGTTAGTTGCAAATGGTAAATGGCTTACCACCGAACAGTTCGGTCAATGCATCAGTTTTGTTAATGAGCTTATAGTTGGATTGTCACAATTATCTAAAAAAACAATATTATACTTACCCGACGAAATAAGAGAAATGGCACAACCTACAATAAATAAATTTATTTCTGGTAACTTAAAAATTGTTGCAAGAGATTACATACCTAACAATGAATATTTACTTTTAAGAAAAGCGGGTGTTTCAATAGGACGTGCCCCACTTTGTGTCTCAACTGCAGAAGAACTAGGAATGGGAAATCCTTTCGTAATATGTCCTGTTCCGGCAAGAACAAATGATGGAATTTCATATATGACTGAAGCAGAAGCTTTTGAAGTTTTCAAAAAAATTGATGCAGCTAAATGTATAAATTTAGGTGAGTCGGTAAGTGATGCGATATTGGAAATTGCAGAAATAAAAAGATTATTATAAAAAACGACTCCACTTTAATTTTGCATACAAAACAAGTATCATGAAACAATGGACAAACAAAAATTGCAACCAGTCAAAGGCTCTAGGGATTTTTTGCCGATTGACTACACCTAAGATATATCTTATAATATCCTAAGATATTTCTTAGGAGGTGATTACACTATGATGCCTACAGCAAATGACTTAAAAACAGTAACAGACATGCGCGAAGATGCAATTGGGCTTTTAAATGCAGTAAACAAGAAAAAAAATCCAATAGTAATTATGCATCGAAATTCGCCTCAAGCTGTAATGCTTTCTGTTGAAGAGTACAATAAACTTATTGAAATGGTTGATGATTACATGGATGAATTGATTGCTATGGATTTGGAGAAAGAACCCTACAAACCTGATGACTATGTAAGCGAAGAGGAAGCTCTTAAGGAATTAGGTTTAAAGTAGTCTCATCTTTATGTATTCTATAAAATATGATAAAAGAGCGGTTAAACAAATAAAAAGACTTCCGCTATCAGAAAGAAAAAGAATTACCGATAAAATACACCAACTTGGAGCAGATATTTTACCTAGTCAATTAAATGTTAAAAAATTTACTAAAACTAAAAAAAGTTTTAGATTAAAAATTGGGAAAATTAGAGTTATATATCAAGTTGACAAAGATATGAAGTTGATTCTAATAAAAAAAGTGGGTCACCGCGGAGATATTTATAAACGTTAATTATGGACAAACAATTACTGCAACCACTTAAAGGATTCAGGGACTTTTTGCCAAAGGAGGCCAAGAAAAGACAGCATTTGATTGATAAGTTGAGAAACATCTTTGAACTTTACGGATTTGAACCTTTGGAAACTCCGGCTTTGGAATATAAAGAAATATTGTTTGGAAAATCCGGAAGTGAAACTGACAAGTTAGCCTACTCTTTTAAAGACCAAGGTGGTCGTGAGGTGGCGCTTCGCTATGATCAAACGGTTCCGACGGCCCGAGTTATGGCCATGTACCAGAATTCTCTTCCGATGCCTTTTAGAAGATACCAGATACAACCTGCGTGGCGAGCAGAAAATCCTCAGTCAGGCCGCTTCCGAGAATTTTTGCAGTGTGACGCAGATATTTACGGTTCCCTTTCCCCCATTTCGGATGGAGAGATAATATCTTTAGCGAATTACATTTTTAAAAGCCTGGGTTTTAAGAAATTTAAGATTTTCATTAATGACAGGCAATTACTTTTCGAATTAATGACTTTTGCCTCAATTCCTCAAGAGTTACAGTTTCAAACAATAAGTGCGATTGACAAATTAGACAGAAAAACTGAGGAAGAGGTTGGCGTCGAACTTAAAACGATAGGGCTTAGTGATGAATCGGTAAAGCATCTTTTTCATCATCTTGCGGAGTCGGAGGCGAGCGAAAACATTCAAAATATAATGCGCTACGCCAAATCTTCGGGGGTTGACGAAAATAATCTTTCTTTTCAGGCACGCCTGGCAAGAGGACTGGATTATTATACGGGAACCATATTTGAAGTAAAAATCGATGAATATAAAGCGGGTTCGGTACTTGGAGGCGGGCGTTATGACAAACTGATAGAAAGCCTTTCAGGAAGTAACATTCCGGCGGTTGGGTTTGGGTTGGGTTTTGATAGAACTCTTGAGGCAATGGAACAATTTAAACTTTTCCCGGAAGAAGGCAAAAGGACGGGAGCGCTGGTTGCAGTATTTAATTCCGATCTTTTGGGCAAATCTCTGGAAACTACTCAAAAGCTGAGAGGGGCCGGCATAAGTGTCGAAACTTATCCAGATGAAACAAAAGATCTCGCAAAACAACTCAAGTATGCAGATAAAAAGGGTCTAAAGTGGTTTGTCGTAATCGGACCCGAGGAGGCTCAAAAAGGATCGGTAATATTAAAAGATCTGGAAACAGGTCATCAAGAAGATTTACCTCTTAAAAACTTGGTTGCTAAATTAAAAGAAGGTTAACACATGTCCCCAAAAAGAGTTAAAGCATATATCTACTTACTACTAGTAGCTCTTATCTGGGGTATAGCAGGACCTGTTATTAAATTCACACTAAAAGGAATTGATCCCCTACCCTTCATATCTTATAGGCTTGCAATATCCGCAGTTATTTCAATCATTTTTTTTATCTTAAAAATTAATAGGGGTAAAAAATTCAGACAGCTAAGGGTACATTTGCCTTTGGCTTTACTCTATGGCTTTCTGGCTGTTCCTGCTGCTTTAGGCCTTCTTTTTGTGGGGCTTGATAATACTACGGTTTTGGATTTGACATTAATCGGAATCATTGGGCCAATAGTTGTATTGCTGGGAGGAGCATTGTTTTTTCATGAGCATATTACGAAGAGAGAAAAGGTTGGAATTACAATTGTGCTTATTGGAGTTTTACTTAATTCTTTATTTCCCATTATAAAATCCGAAGGGATAAGACTTACCGCCAATATCCTGCTCCTTTCCTATCTTGTCGCTGACAGTAGCTCGATTCTCATCGCCAAAAAGTTATCGCGATACAATATTAAATCGGCCAACCTCACAAACCTGGCTTTTATTATCGGAGCCTTAACTTTATTACCAGTCACCATCATTATCTACGGTTGGACGGATTTTTACCTTCAAATTTCTACCCTTCCCCTTAAATATCATTTGGGTGTTTGGTACATGGCAATTTTTTCGGGAAGCATAGCTTACTATCTTTTCGTCCGGGCTCAAAAGTCGATAGAAGTATCCGAGGCGGTTCTTTTCAACTACCTTCAACCGATTGTAACTATTCCCTTAGCAATTATCTGGCTTAATGAACGCTTATCTACGTCTTTTATATTAGGGGCTATAATTATTGCAATTGGCCTAATAATTGCTGAATACAAAAAGAAACGCTATAATACTTGAGTCGTGAGAGCAAATATTCACCCAACATGGTATCCGGATGCGCAAGTTAAATGTGCCTGCGGTAACACATTTGTAACCGGAAGCACTTTGCCCAATATCGAGGTCGAGGTTTGTTATAATTGCCATCCGTTCTACACAGGCCAGATGAAATACGTTGATACTGCGGGCCGTGTGGATGCATTCTTGACCAGAAGTAAAATGGCGGTCGAAAAAAGAGTCTCCAAGGCTGAAAAAAGAAAATTGAGGAGCGAAAGAAAGATCCAAAAAGAATTAGAACGACCGGATACTTTAGCCGAGCTTCGAAAAGTGACAAAGAAAAGCAAAGAGTAGCATGTAGCGGGTAGGATGTAGTATGCATTTTATCTGTTAAATCTTTCCATGCTACTTTCTACATACTACTTGCTACAATATCCATATGGGTAACTCAAAAATTAATTATCAGCAAAACTATCAACCTGAAAACAATTCCAGTACTTCCCACCAGAAAGCTTACAATACCGAAGGTAGTGCCAAGACTTTGCAGAAGGCTTACATTGAAATCCGGGGCGCAACCGGTGGAGACGAAGCTAAACTCTGGGGAGGCGACCTTCTACGCATGTACATGCGCTATGCCATCAAAAGAGGTTGGAAAGTAAGCCAACTATCAGATAGTATTTTACAAATTGTTGGCGTAAGCGCGTTTGACGCGCTCAAAAATGAATCCGGCGTGCACCGAGTACAAAGAGTTCCTGCTACGGAAAAACGCGGCAGAATTCACACTTCAACCGCAACTGTTGCGGTGTTGCCCGAAATTAAAGAAAGTGAAGTTAATATTAATCCGCAGGATTTGGACTGGCAATTCTACCGCGCGTCAACCCAGGGCGGTCAAAATGTCCAAAAAGTATCAACGGCAGTGAGGCTTACTCACAGGCCAACAGGAATTGTCGTAACCGCACAAGAAGAGCGTTTTCAGGAAAGAAACCGTGAAATCGCGCTTGACTTACTGCGGGCCAAACTTTGGGAGCGCGAAGAAGAACGGAAAATGGCCGAAATCGCCGACTACCGCTCCCCCATCGGCCGCGGCATGCGTGCCGAAAAAATAAGAACCTACAATTTCCCACAAAATAGAATCACCGACCACCGCATCGGCAAATCATTCGGAAATCTGGAAAGTATAGTCGACGGAAATTTGGATAAAATTATTGATCTTCTTCAAGAAAAACTTCAATGACATCCTCCCCGCCTTAAAAGGCGGGGTTTTCTCGAAACTGTTATAAATATTTCCTTGACAACATATATCGGAATTATTATTCTTGAATAGTGATAAAAACTGACATTTATTTGTCAAAAAAGATGCATTCAGATCTACAAAAACTTGCAAAGCAAAAAAACACTTCAGTTCGGGTGATTCTACAAAAAATCGCAAAAGATATTCTGACTAATCAGAAAGACCAACACAAAACTAACTAAATATATCTTCTGAAAATCGTCACCCTAGTTGAGAAAAAGTTGAAAAGGTGCTATTTTGGCGGAAATAATGAAAAATGATAGAGATTTTAGAGGGGGGAGCGATGCTGAACAAGTGTACAAAGAATATGCAGGGACTGTTCTCCCCTATCTCGGCTGGCCTGCTTGGCCTCCCAAAGAAGTTCCCCAGTCATCAGAATGGTATAAAAAGCCCATTTATGTTCTTCCAAAATATCCTCATATGCCTCAAGCATGTTTCATAGGATTAGATGGTACTCCACACGCAGGCAAAACTTCTTTGGCCGATTCGTTAGCCAAAAAATATGTTCAAAGTTCCAATCACACTTTACATAAAATTAACCCTGACGATTTATATGTCCAAGGGGCAGATGGGATCATGTATGTTGCCATAAGCCAAATATTTCCAACTTTAGAGGATGAATTACCAGTACCTATGGAAAAAAACGATTGGTACACAAACTTATGGCACCAATTTAACAAACAACTTTTTTGGGAAAATAGAATTTACGAGCTCATCCGAACCGCAAAACTAAACGAAACACGTTTGGTACTTGGACAAAGGAGTCCGATAGATCAAACTGTGTTTTCTTATTCACTAGCTACACACAATTCTGACCCTGACTTTTCGATTCCCGAGGATTTTAAGGAATTAGCTTACGACTTATATCTCAAAACGGTTATAGGCAGTCAAACTTTAGTACAATTTGTAGACGCCGAGGTTTTTGTCGGCACCGATAAAAAACAATCGCAAATAAGACGAAAGGCAATGGGTGTTACTTCAAAAGGAATTGCGGGTAGTCCATTTTTCAATGATTTATCAGCTTGGTACGGTTACTGGATAGAAAATGTTTGGCCGAAATTATATGACCTACACGGAACCGGACTACTTGTTCTGGATGGAACAAAACCCATTGAAGAAAACACCGAAATACTTTTGAAATATGTTAAGGAAGCAAATAAACGGTGTCTAGTTGATATTACTCGCTGAATTCACTCAAGGTTGCATTTAATTGTAGTGTTTCGCCGTCACCCTCCTGGCCAGAGGCCTCTCCGGGCCGGCGGCGCCAGATTCCGAGCGAAACTTGCTGTCCTGCTTTTTTCTTGGAGATTAAATCGGCAAGGCCACCATCGTCTCCTTTAACTTCTTCACCGTCAAACTTTGTAATGATATCGTTTGGTTTAATCCCAGCGTTCGCGGCAGGTGAATCCTCAACGACCTCAACAACATAAGCTCCCTGTGGAACTTTATTCAAAATTGCAGTTTCCTGGTCGATCATTTGGTATTGAACCCCAAGAAACGGTTTTGAAGCAAATGAACCCGTCGACTTAAACTGATCCAATGCGTCTCTGACCAAATTAATGGGAATCGCAAAACCAATATTCTCGGCACCTTGGGCTACGGCAACATTGACTCCGATTACCTGCCCCGCGCTATTCAAAAGCGGTCCACCGGAATTTCCGGGATTAATTGCAGCATCGGTTTGTATAACGTCGTCAAGTCGCTCGACAAAGCCTTCAAAAACACTTCCCGCAGTAATCCCGCGCCCTAAGCCAGAAATTACACCCGTCGTTACCGTATGTCTAAATTCACCAAGTGCAGTTCCTATAGCAATCACAAACTGTCCGACTTTGAGGTTATCTGACTCACCCAAGTCAACCGGTTGAAGCGCTTCCCCTGAGTCCGCCGAAGGGTCTATCTTCAGTACGGCTAAATCATTGGAAGGATCACGGCTGACTTTTTGAACTTCATACTCTTTGCCGTCTTTAGTTATCACCTCATATTTAGAATCAGTATCCGAAACGACGTGTTTATTTGTTATGATAAGTCCGTCTTCGGATACGATAAATCCGCTCCCTATATCCTGAGGTTGCCCTCCTTCGATACGGGATCTAAATCCCCCACCGAAAGGATTAAATTCCAAAATTCTTCTCTGGGGTGTCTGAATTGAAACAGTCACGACAGAAGGGGAAACGCGATCGGCAACATTTATAACAACGCTTTCTTCGTTTAATACTTTTTGTTCTATTGTTCCTACTCGAAATCCCTCAGCTTCATTCCTTGCGGTTAGAAAGTCGAGAGGTTTTATTACAAAAAGCCTGTCAGCCAAAGCTCCACCAATAGCAGATACCAGGACAATAAAACCGATTACAAGACCCAAGAGTAAACCTTGAAATTTTGATCTATTCATAAATTTTCAAACAATAGTAAATGGATTGAGGTTTGGAAACTAGTTTAGATATAGGTTTAGAAATGGTAAGTGGAATTTTCTTCTATCTTCTAATATCTATATCTAAATCCATACCAGCTTCTATGCCTAAGCCTAAACCCTATTACTATAGCTTACCTATTCTGAGAATTTCCTGAAATTATTTAAGGCCCGAGTAATTCAACCGCCTTTTGCAACTGTTCATCTTCTTCCGTATCTTCCTTATCTTCTATCTCTACATCCGGTTTTAAACCCCCCTCATTTACCCAAAATCCGGAAGGTGTCAACCATTTTGCAATTGTAATATGAAGCCCGGCTCCCCCATCAACATCCATCGGTTCTTGAATAGTTCCCTTTCCGAATGTCGTTGAACCGACGAGCTTTGCCCTATCATGATCTCTTAAAGCTCCCGCCATAATTTCCGATGCCGAAGCCGAACCTTCATTAATTAAAATAACTAGATTAACTTTTCTCAGTCTCCCGATTTTTTCCACTTTATAATCGTTTTTGACGCCACCTGCTCCCTCTTCAACGACTACCGTATCCTTATTTTCCAAAAAATCTGAAGCAAGTTCCACCGCTTTCTCAAGATACCCACCCGGGTTATTACGAAGGTCAATAATAATTCCTTTCAAATCATTCCGCTTTACCAACTCTATTACCGCCTCCTCCCACTCCCCGCTTGTCTCTGCCGAGAATTTCAAAACCTTGATGTAGGCAATAGAATTGTTATCACCTTTGTATTCCAGAACAATACTCGGTACATTTATACTTTGTCTTGTAATATCAACGTCAAAAGGCTCGTCTTTGCCGTCTCTTAAAAGCGTCAGTGTTACCGTAGTACCAGCCGGACCCCTTATCGCTTCAACCGCATCGGTGATCGAAATGCCGTCAGTTCCCTGATCAATCCTTCTTGATTCGTCTCTTATTACAAGTATCAAGTCTCCTGCTTTGACCCCGGATTTTTCAGCAGGCGTTCCCGGTAACGGTGCAATAACGGCTAAGCGCGTTCCTTTAAAGCCTATTTGAATTCCAACTCCCTCAAAGGTTCCTTGTAAATCCTCTTGAACCACTTTCTTTTCTTGGGGAGGTAAAAATACGGTATAAGGATCCCCCACCGCCGAAACCATCCCGCGTATCGCGCCGTAAACCATCTCGGACGGAATCAATTTTGATTTGTCGTAGTATTTTACTCCCAAGGTGTCCCACACCTTCCAAAAAAGATCAAGGTTGACGTTTTTATCCTCAGGAACCTCTCTGGCAATTTTTACATCGGTGAATTTGACTTCTGCCTTAAAGCCTTTAAAGCCCGACAGGTAACCAATTCCGAAAGATATTGAAATGATAATTGCAAGAGCCAAGACATTTCTGACAAGCCGAAGGTTAAACTTAATATAATTTATTTTAGGCATATCAAATATTTTATTCATTTCCCGATTAAAAAATCCAGCTTAAATTAGCTCAAAACCTAGACTTTTCGCCTCAAGATAAAGGTGTATAAGGAAGTAATCCTAAGTAGCGCGCCCTTTTAATAGCAAGAGACAATTTTCTCTGGTGCTGGGCACACACACCACTACGATCACGACCTAAAATTTTCCCTCTGTCTGACAAAAACTTCTTCAGGCGTTTATAATCCTTGTAGTCAGGAATTAAACCTTCCTCACAAAAGGGGCACTTTAGATCTCTTTTAACTTCCCGTGTTTGCCGTTTTTGCTTGGTTTTTTTCAGCATAATATGAAGAAGGCTCTAAAAGGGGATGTCTTCGTCAACCTCTTTTTCGTCTTTTTCTTTCTCTATCGAAACCTTTTTGTCGCTGGTTTTTTTCTTTTTAGGGTCTTTCACTTCAGACTCGGTAACATGAGATTCGGGAGTAACATCTTCACCAACCTCCTCAGGAACGTCGAAATCCTGTACCTCATGAGGGCCCATGCGGGAGTCCAGTATAATCATATCGCTCGCAACAATCTCTGTAGTTGTTCTTTCATTCCCGTCCTGACCCGTCCAGCGCCTAGTCTGGAGCCTGCCCTCGATATAAACTTTTCTTCCTTTTGCCAAAAGTTGGGCACAAAGTTCAGCTAACTTATTCCAGGCAACAATTCTATGAAATTCAGCGTCTTCTTTCTTCTCGCCTGATTCTGTTGTCCAATATCGATTTGTCGCCAAACCAAACGTACAAACAGCAGTTCCCGCCGGCGTGTATCGAAGTTCCGGATCGCGAGTCAAGTTTCCGATTAATTCAGCTTTGTTTAAACTCCTTGCCACTTTGTCTTACCGTATCCCTAAGCGGAGGCGGATGGTTCCTTTCTAACTATTAAGTACCTAATTATATCATCTTCCATTTTCAGCTTTTGGCTAAATGTCTTGACCGAACTCGATTCCAATTCTAAATTAAAATGGGTAAAATTGCCAGTACTTACTTTTCCTATTTTATAGGATAGCTCAATTTCTCCCCAATCTTCGGTTTTTTTGACAGAACCCTTGAGAGTTTTAAGAAGCTTTTCGATCTGTTCGATGACGGATTCTCTCTTGGCGCTGGTCGCCTTTCCGGCTAAAACAATTGTTAATTCATATAAATTCATGCCCTAACACACTAATGTGTCGGGGGAAAGTATAACAGAAAAAATTAAGGTTGAGAAGAATTAGATATGAAGATTGTGGTAGGCATTTAAGTAAGCTCCTGAAACCTCCGTCTTTCCGATTATTTTAAAAAGAATATACCTTAGCAGTAATCCTATCCGTATCGCCAGTCTTGTGAACTTCAACTTATCGGGGTAATGTTTTTTGTGGAAAAATAATAAACCCCTCATTTGACTCATCAATTGGTTTTTAATATTATTTTTGCTGCTTGCTCCGGCAAGATGGACAACTGCGATTTCGGGAGTAAAACAAATCCTGAAACCCTTATCTTTAATTCTCTTGCACCACTCGATGTCTTCCATATACAAAAACATGTTCTCGTCAAAACCTCCGGTTTTTTCGTAAACGTCGCGTTTTAAAAGAAAAAACGCGCCCGATGCCCACTCAAGGATTCTTTCATTTTTATAAAAACTTTCATCCCAGATGTGTATTGGTTTTAATATTTTTCGTATGTAAGGAACGCTGTCAATCCCCATCATCCAGGCGAAAGTTTTTAATGGTGTCGGCGAGTAACCTCCAGAGGGTTGAAATCTCCCGTCTGGATACCTAAACCTGACGGACAAAATATCGCAGCTTTTATTCTTGTAAAAATAATTCAATGCTTTTATTAAAGTATCTTTCCCCAAAAATACGTCTGAATTTAATAAAAGAATGTAAGGCGTTTTCACCCCACTCATTCCCAAATTATTTCCCTTTGCAAATCCGAGGTTTGTCTTTGATCTAATTAAATTCACCCAAGGATACTTTTTCTCGATCATATCGGTCGAGCCGTCCAAAGAAGCATTATCGATAGCAGTGACTTTGACTTTGTTCTTAAGTTTTTCCTCACAGAATTCTTTGGCGACCAAAACTCCTGCCAAACACTTGTCCGTTATTGCCTTTGTATTGTACGAGAGTATAACTATGTCTAAATCTTTGCTTGGCATATGCGTGTGTTAGTGCGTGGGGAAAACGAAGTTCATTAATCTACTGTCCAACCTTAAATTCAATTATATCCTTATCTTGAACGATGTAATCTTTCCCCTCCAGACGAATTTTTCCTTTTTCTTTTGCCTCTTTCCAACCGCCGATATCCAAAAGAGAACTTACATTAATAACCTCGGCCTTTATAAATTTTTTGGCAAAATCCGTGTGGACACGTTCGGCTGCGTCTAACGCGGTTCCTCCCTTTTTTAAACTCCATGCACTAACTTGATTACCGACCCCTCGCCCTTCCGTAGCTTTAGCGGAGGAGGGTTTAATCGTATAAAAACTTACCAAATCAAGAAGTTTATAAGCTTCAAGAATCAGCCTTTCCAAACCAGATCTTTCCCACTGAAGCATCTTAAACATCTCTGCCTTTTCAACATTATCCAAGTCGATCATCTCTTCCTCTAATTTTCCTGCAATCGCTAACGCTTTTCCTCTATATTTTTCCTCGATTAACTTAGTTAACTGATCAACTTGATTCACTTTTTCCTCATCTACATTAAGCAAATATATTGTTGGTTTTTTCTCAATCCCTCCAAGCTCCAGTTCAAGATTTACAAGCTCGATGTCTTCCAAAACCTGCTGCTCACTTCCCACCGGATGCGAAGTGTGGGGATGAGAAACTTTTTCATCGCTAAATGCGCGAACAACATGAACAATTGCATCAACCTCTCGGATTTTACCCAAAAATTGATTACCAAGTCCTTCGCCTTTATGCGCATCTTTGACAAGACCCGCAATATCAATAAAGGTTACAGTTGCAGGAACGCATTCCTCAGGCTTAATTAAATCACAAAGCCTATGAAAGTCCTCGTCGTGTACGGGAACAACCGACTCGTGGGGATCAATTGTGGTAAAAGGCCGGGGGGCTGTCTCAGACAATCGACGAGAAGCCAGCGCATTAAAAAGCGTACTCTTACCAGCATTAGCTAAACCCACTATCCCTACTGATAAACTCATACTCGTATTAAACTACCACCAGCACGGAGGCTGGTGGATTTTTAGGTGTCTCCACCTTTGTCTTTTTCAAATAATCCAATTTGATTCCAATATTTCTTTTGTTCTCTAACATACT
>Ga0209518_1000953_pt1 | contig 34353 bp, 56 predicted proteins | sample RifGroB1_FD_183993 | JGI IMG/M metagenome (GOLD analysis project Ga0209518, IMG submission 183993) | Groundwater microbial communities from Rifle, Colorado, USA - Groundwater B1 (SPAdes) (version 2) | ecosystem: Environmental > Aquatic > Deep subsurface > Groundwater | place: Rifle, Colorado...
AATCTTTTCAGTGGCAGTATTCCATTGATCTCTTTTTATGTCGACAGTGGTAGAAAATTCACTCGTCGCGATAGTCTCACCAATAGAGTTAAAATGAGATAGTTTGTAATAGTATGTATATGTTCCTGCGGATAGCCCCGCTCCTCGAGTTGCTGTTGGTGAGGTAGGTGCCCCGACCTGGACAAATACGGTAATTACCGGCGAAGCGGTGTAGAGATACTTGGTTAGATTGTCCGTTCCGTTGAAAACATAAAGATTGTCGTAGGCTTGAATAAAATCAGTGTTTAGATCCGAAGTATAGGTCTTTCCTGTTAAATTGTCATAATCTCCTGTCGTACTGTTGTACTCCTGAAGTGTGGTACCAGATGCCCTGATGATCTTTTTTGTACCATCGGTGTGGGTGTACATTGCAAGTCCACGAGTACGAGAGTCTTTGGAATTTCCGATATAGTAAGTTCCCAACCTTTTGTCAATTGAATTAAAGTTCACCTCCACGTTTTGGGCGGCCGACATCTCAGTCCTTTTGATTTTGTTTCGGTACTGGTTAGTATTCAGACCATCAGGCCAACCGTTGTACCTGTAGTCTGGATCTTCAGATGTCTTATGTCTTTGAGGTAAATTAGGCATAATTTATTCTCCATATACTTGGGCTTCTTCAGGGTCAAGAGCCCGTCTTTTAACACCCATTGTTCTTCGGTTGTCCTGCTCGGATCTCATTTTAGATACCATTTGATCGTAAAGAGATAGGTAGTCATTACCCTCAACCGATTCGGGTCCACCTTGGGTTTTTAGATAATTTCCGGCGGCCAAAAGTGAGATTGCTTCTCGGAATAATTTAGGAACTAGTGGAGTGTCGGTTCCTGTATCCAATAGAGTGGGTTCTTTGTAATAGTAATAAACAATTGTCTGGCCGGCAGTCATTGAGGTTTGAATGAAGTGTAGTGAAGTGCCATAGATGTAGGCTGGTTTTTTGTTCCTAACCTGAGGAAGTTGGACTACGCCCGAAGATCCCTCATATTGCTGAACGTTCTCAAATGGAACTATGAAATACCAACCTGTACCAACTTTCACAGGGTTACGAGGGTGAAATGCTCTGAAGTCTGAGGGGAGATCGTAGGTGAGAGCAGAAGCGGTGATCGTACCAGTAGCGGGAGTCGTAGGACTGCCACTGACAACGTAGGTAAACGTAGTCGTGCCGGTGACGACGATGGTAAAAGAACCGTTGTAACTAGACTCGTTGGCCCCAGAGATGGCAACCGTATCGCCTGTGACATACCCGTGAGCAGTGCCGGTAGTGACCGTAGCAATCGTACTAGATCGGGTAATTGAAGTTATGGACACATCGGCAGTAGAATCCGATCCGATGGCCTCAAGCCACCACCACAAGTCCTCAGAGCACAGGTAATTGTAGGCGTTGTTGATCATCCTCTTGCGACGATTGTCTGTATTTACCGAGGTCTCGCCTAGTTTTTCGGCCATGTCGGTTAAAAGATCTGTGAAAGTTGAAACTTCAATTGCGCTCATTTTTGATTTAAAAAAAGGCCACCGCTAGGTGACCAGATTGTTTACTAATCAGACTAATCTTATCACAAAACCTATTCGTAGCCATCGTCCGAATCGAATTAGTAGAAGCTCGTCTATCCTGTGATTACAGTCAATTTAGAAGCACCGGCAGTAACGATGGTCAGACCTGTCTTGAACTCCATACCAAACTCGTAAGTTCCCTCAGCAATAGACGCTTTTAATACACATTTAGCAGTACCAGTAGCAGTCAGGGCGTCGTAGATGGTGATAGCGCCTGCGGCTGTTTCACCAAGAATAATTCTCCACAGTTTACCTGGGCCAGTCATTACTAGGGTTGTGGTATTCGTCGCGATGTAAGTTGGTCTTCCTGTCATTTTAGTAAGTAATTATTAACAAAAGACCTGCTTTCGCAGGTCAGTTGATTGTGACTTCTAGACTAGTATATCACTATTACGCGGTCGTTATCATCTTCTTAAGAGTTTCAGCGGCCATGTTGGTCATTTCAGCCACTTTTTTGGCAGTTGCCTCTTCTTTCAGTCTCTCAAGGGTAGCAGTTTCTTCTTTACTGAGAGAGAATGGAAAACCATCTTTTTCAAGACGAGCTTTCATTTTTTTTCTCCAAAGGCCGGAGAACTCTTGCTCATCTACACCGAGCTTCTTATGGCGTCCTCTGCGGATCTCTCCTCGTAACGAGAACTCAATTTTGTCCTCAGCTTCGATAATTAAAGCCTGTTTGCAGATCACTCTGTACTCTTCTTCGGTTTTTGAGCTGAGTTTGCCTCTGCGTCTCTCTTTTGCAATGGCTACCATTGCCTCAAGTTTTTCCTCGTATTTACCTGGGTATTCTGTGGGCTGTGTGACTCCTGGCATGTGTTTTGATTAAATAATAATTACTTTTTTCCGATTTTACCCTTGGAAACTTTGGGTTTGGCCGACTTTACAACTGACTTGACAACCTCGGGTTCGGACACGACAACTGGAGCGTCGACTATTCCGAGCATTTCCTTGGTATCCGCTTCGTTGAACTCGCGACCTTTTCTGAGAGCTTGTGCTCTAAGGGCTTCTAACTTTTCCTCTTTGGTACCTGGAACGTTTGATTCGTTCATAGTTTTTATTAAATTTTAATAGATTCCTCAATCATTAAGTCAATGTTTTTCAAGAAGTCTCGATCTAATTTGGCGTTGTGATCGTTTGTCGAAAAATTGTTGACGGCATCGACCGCTTCTTGGGAGTTGGTTTTACATTTTTTGGATCTATTTTTGAAGTAGATGGCGCTTGCTTCGTAGGAAAGTTGTCTTAGTGCAATTTGATTCCTATACTCAATCAACAACTCCTCTCTTGTTTTTATTTTAGACATTTGGTTTTAATTTAAACTCTTTTCTCTTTTTACCCTTGATCATGCTCATTGATTGCTCTACAGACAAGGGATTATTAAGAGCGTACTTATATGATTCTACCACATCTTCATGTCGTTTTTTAGCCTTGGAGTCTTTGACTTTGTTGGCAGAACGCCTTGCTTCCTCGGTTGTGACGAGGTCAGGAAGTTTGTCTATGCTGACTACTCCGCGCCGGATAGCATCAGCGAAATTCCTCAAAAAGATAATCTCAATAATTTCATTTGACAGCCTTTGGGTTTGGACAATTTCCATGATCTCTACCATGTCAAAAAGAATGTGCCAGTTTTCAGTACCATCTTTGACACGATTCCACGTCCCCTCGTCCTCTGATGGTTTGAAGATCTCCGAATCCTTTAAAACCTGGAACCTCATGGAGATTGCCGGAGGGAAGTGCTTGGAAAAAAGAGCACTAGCAAATACTTGTCTGGGGATGAAAATTCCCATTTTATTCGATAACTATCTCTAGGTTAGGGTTGGTTTCTAACTCGGACTTACGCATCCAAAATAGCTCGTTGATATTGCCATATTTGTCGGCCAGATCCTCTTGGGATTGAATACAGACAACATCGCCAATAATCTCAAGTATTATCCATAAATTTCCTTTTTTGGCAACCGTTTCCTCTTCGGTGATAGTAGTAACTTTTAACAGTAGTCCTTTCTCTATTTTAATCATTTTTGTAGTCGTAATTAGTAAAATACCATTCTACAGTCTCTTTCATCCCAACCTCAAGATCGGTCAGGTGATAGTTAGGTAGATTTTTATAGAACGATACGGGTATGGTTTTGGGGTCAGCAACGACGACAGCGTGTTCAGATTCGCCGGCGCGCATAGGAACGTGGTCAGGGGAAGATTGAACATTACCAGTTAGTCTGCCGGCCTCTTGGCTGATGATTTCTGCGATCTGATTGACGGTTGTGTGGCGTCCTGTACCGGCTTCAATGACACCACCAAGGTCTTTGTGTGACTCAGCCATCTCAAGAGCCGAAACTAGAATAGAGGCCAAATCCTTGACGAAGATCATGTCCATAACTTGCTCTCCATCACCATAAATCTTGATGGGTTCACCTCTGAGAGCACGAGTGACGAAATTTGGAGTAATTTTGCGGATAGGTTTGTGATGTTGGCCAGGGCCATAAGCATTCAATCCCCTGACAACAAGTACACGCACGTTGTGCTCTTTTTGGTACATGAGGACGAATCTCTCAATAGTGGTCTTGGAAATAGAATAAGTGTTGTTCTCAAAGTGATTACCTACGGCGATCTGTACCCCTGGTTTCTGGTACTTGCGGATAGCGTTGAGGAAGTTCAGACCTCCGAATATGTTTGTCTGGGCGGCAGGGAGTGGATCGTCGACAGCCTCGGTAGTACCCAGAAGTCCGGCCAGATTGATCACCCCGTCACAATTTCGGACAAACTCGTCAACTGATCCGGCGTCACGAATATCTCCCATAAAAAACTCGCCTATTTTTTCGTTTATAAGGCCAGATTTTCTATCAAATCCAGCGACACGATAGCCTCTCTTGACCAACTCGTCAATGACGTGTGTGGCTATAAATCCCGAACTTCCTGTGACTCCGATTGTTTTCATTTTAGTTTGTTATTTAAGTTATTACTCCAAATGATGAAAAAGACGGCGATGGCAATCCTCCAGTTAGTAAATCCCAATAGCGACCACCCAAAAGAGGCAAACAAAAGAGCGGTAATTCCTACGGCTGTTTTTATTTTCATGCTTCAAATTCAAATGGATAATTTGTCGAAGTATCTTTAGTGTAGTTAACTGTCTGAGGTAGTCTTTTGTTCATAACTTTGGTGCTTTCTCTCTCCAAGGCTTCCAAAATCATCGTAAATGCCACCTCAACCTCCTCAGCACTGTTCTTGCCCTCAATTAGTTTCTCAATCGAGAATACCACGCTTTTGTTATCCGCTTCCTGTCTAAATTTGACAGTTTCGTTTGTGTTTAATTCTCTCCCTATTTTTTCGGACATAGTTTTTTGACAATTACTTGGTAATCCTTGAATAAAATCTCAAGTTCTGGTTTGTGAGCCCCTAGAAACTCGTCAATGGCTTCTTTAGGACGAGAGGGTACATCTGCACGATTCCAAAGGTAGTCGTCGACACACATAATTCCTCCGTCTTTTAGTAAAGGCCAGGCATTCTCTATATCGAACCTGCAAGATTCGTAAGTGTGGAGTCCATCAACGTAGACAAAATCAAACTGATCGGGAGTCATGGCTGGAAGCACCTCAGCAGACGGTTGATCGAGAATGACGACACGTTCTCCAAAATGCTTGAGATTTCGGTAGCATCTCTCTTTGACATCAATCATAGGGAGATAGCCGGAACCAGTAAAGGGATCAATGGTAGTAACCCAAGTCTCGGGAACGGCATCGAGAATAAAATAAGCAGATCTTCCTTCATAAGTTCCAATTTCTAGAGTATGAGGTGATTTTTGTTCCAAAAGGTGGGGCAAGATGTACTTTACCCACGATGGGAGATTTTTAGTAAACCAATCAGTCGTGAACTCAGGCACACCGACCGACTGTAAGGGCTCTAGGTCGCCTTGTATCTGCTGGTACTTAGATAGTAGACCTTGATCTCCGACTCTACCCTCAAAACCAGTACGACGTCGCCTCTCAAAGAGCAATTTATCATCAGCGTGACCTTTCTTGGTGTCTTTGTCAAAATCTACCTCGGTAAGGACACAAGATGGCTCATAGACAGCCTTTCCAGTTGCTTTGGCGATGACGGTCAACTCCATATCCCCATAATTTGCTTTGTAGTCTTGATTAAAGGGAACGGTGACATACTTTCCATCAATTTTGTGGACACTTCCGAAAGTCTCAATGAACGGTCGGCTAATAATACCAAAGGTAGCAATCTCCCCATTCCATTTGCCATCATTTGGAATACAGAGTCCGGCGTTTTTGATGTGCATGGCTTTTAATCCCTGAAGTAGCCAGTTACGACCAGGAAAGACATCGTCTGCCACGTAAACGTAGTAATCATAACCAGGATTGTCTAGGTATGCACGATTGAAAGTAGCATGATACCCATCTCCTTTTTTGTCCCATTGGTGTAAAACGTTGACTCTAGTCATTGGATCCGGCATACCTGAACGGTTGAGAAGCAGGTTGACAAGTTTCATGTCGGGGTTTTTGTTCTTCGAGGGGATAACGACTAGGGTGGTACTGCCGCTTTCTTTGACTTTTTTCTCGTAAAACTCGTTGATTGCTTCGGGATTGTAGGCCATCCAGTCTTTCATGGTGACAACTTTGTCGGCAATGTGACCAGGACGAACTCCTCCGTGCATCATGACTTTGAAGCCGTACTGTTGGACCGTCCGGCAGAAAACAAGATCGTGAGTGAGGTGGTCGATGGATTCGTAAGGTAGGTGAAATTTAGAACCGTATAGAGTCCACTTCTCGTCTCCAAGGGTATCGTAGACTTTCATGTTGACCATCATTCCCCCGTAACCCAAACCGTCAACCTCATAGACCTTGTCCTCGTCAATAGTGAGGGGATTGAGAGGTTTAAACGGTTTGAGGGGGTTTTTACCTTTGATGAAAGCAATAGGAGCGTAAGGATCCGCGCGCTTGAAGTAGAGGCATCCCATGACGTCGAAATCACCCTCTAGATATTTGCAGATCATATCCTTGGGGTACAACATGTCGGCATCAAGCCAAAGTACATAATCAAAGCGAGTGCCTTTCTCCCCAGACTCAATAAATTTGTCCAAGATGATATTACGATTGCGATCGGTGCGTACTCCAGCCTGATAGCACACGGTTATGACCCCCAAGTCTTTCAAATTCTCACGAGTGTATGATAGTAGAGTTTGTAGATTTCCCAGAGCGAAATTGGCGTCAACAATGGGAGGAGTGGGGATTCCGATGCCTATATTTATCTTTTTCATCTCAGAATAAAGTAAAGAATAATCAATGCCAAAACAACCCAAATAAACCAGTTGTTACCCTCACCCGCGTCAGCGTATTCTTCGTAGGCTTTCATTTATTTGAGTTAATTATTAACTCCATGACAGCGTAAAACTCCTCAACAATGTCGATATTCTTCAAATACCCATCGCGATAGAGAGCTCGAGCGATTCTAAAGGAGTGTTCAAACTCGTTTGAAGTGGGAAGCTCTAGATTTTCTCGGGGTGGAGTGAAGTAGTAGTCTTTAAAGGAATCAAACCATTTCCAGTAGTAGCCACGGTATCCATTTCCTATATTGTTTTTCTTGTGGAACTTAAGATCGAAACCATTCTCTTTCTCGTCAACAGGAGTAACAGGATCACTATCAAACAAAATACTTACCGGCGCTGATAGAGTAAAGTCATCCATTGATTAAACTTATCAGATTGATGTAGTTTGTACAAGAGTGTCATAGTATATCAGACCATATCATATACCAAAAAAGGACCCGTAATTAACCGAGTCCCAATTTGTTTATGACTTTACAAACACATGATCATGCCTGCGCATGTTCCTGCTGTGGTTGTGCCATCATCGGCCTCAAGAGCCATTGCGAATTTCTGACCCACAGTAATGACCACTGTAGAAGCGGTCGTGCCTGTGTCAGCGCGTCCATCGACTGTAGCGTGGGGGATAAGTGCATCTCCGGCACTTACTCCACCATCCGTCTTAATCGACGCGTTTCGTCCTGATACCTGAATCCAACCGTAGTAAGCGTCAGTTAATGTACCAATGGCGACACCCGCAACTACCCTCCCGATGGAAGCTCCACCTGAACGATCACTAGATACTTCGTATCCAGTTGTGTCTGAAAATTCAACAACGTCTCCGACGGCTAGGGCTTGGTCCTCCACTAGAATATAGCGATAGGCTTTGCCACCCTCCCAACGGACGCGACCGAGTTCCTCCTTAGCGGCTGAGTCGTTCGCGGTTAATTTTGTTGCTGGTAATTGTTTCATTTGTTATTTCACCTTCTTTCTGTATTACAAATTTATAAGACGTTCACTACAGAGTTAATTCTTTGTAGTGGATGTACGCATAAGCGTCTAGAGTGGCATCGGTGGCACTAAGAGTACCCACGATGTAGGAATCCTTGGCAACAGTCGTAGGATTGTCAATGTGTAGCACCTGACCAGTTACCAGAGCACCGGCACTAACAATGTCGTTGGTGGCTGTGGTAGCAGTAGCGGCGGCAATAACTCCTGCGGAGAGGAATTTAGAAGCGGCGGCCGTGGTGACGTTGATAACAATCTCATCGACTAGGATCTTGTGACCCGTCGGATTATGGAACGCAAAAGAAGCAGTTGTGGACGAAGCTAGTTTAATCGGTTCGCTCCATCTCCCTGCTTCGGGATCGATGTTTCTTGATTTGATCATTTTTTGATTCTTTCTTTTCCTTAGTTGGCCCCCTCTCGGGATACTTTGGAATCAAATTGTTAATACCTCAAGGGGGTTAGTTTAAGTCCAACCCCCAAAATGACGACTCATTAGTCAGTAAGACCAGTGAGCTTGTTCTGTCTGCGACAGTTGCTCGAAACGAGGTTACCCATCCAAAGGATCTGTTTCACAAAAGCGTCCTGATCAACAGGTCTCATCTCTTGAGTTACAGTGAACTTGGCATCCTTGTGGACACGGAGGCCGACGTAATCGGTGTTGATGAAGTACATGACTCCAGCATTACAGACTTCGTCGTAGACCATTTGAGCACCCTTGAACTTCAAGTTCTCAAATCCAGCATCTGCCAATTTGTTGTCGGCGAAACGCATATCGGGTTGGAGCTTGGCTTCGTAGGCCTCATACTCATCCTGATCAGTGATGATCAGTTTTGGATGATCTTTCCCGTAACCTTTGGAAGCGTCGTTGTATCCAGTTCTCATGACGTCAATAGAAAGAGGGCCAGTGACGGCGGTCTCTCCTGCACTCCACCACGAGTTGGCTGAACGTACGATATTTCCGTAGGTTCCCGCAGAATCAATTGCTAATACTAGACCAGTGAGGTCTTTACTGGAGTTACCAGTACCATCCGTGAACAGGTCGCCGTTCATGGACTCAATCAAGGACATTTCTGCCTGCATGATTTTACCCTCGATAAGGTTCAAAACTGCGGTTTCACCCGTATTTTGTCTCTTTTCCTTACCACTAACTGATACAGACACGCTGTACTGTTTCCAGTCAAATTCAGCGTTGGTCATTCCATCTTGAGGATCGGTGTCTAGGACATCGTATCCGTCATAGGAACCGGCTGTAGAGTTACTAGCATACAAGAGAGGTTCGACAATTTGTCGTCCACCATCAAGTTCTTTATAACCCTTACCGTTAGCTTTACGAACGTCCTCAGTACCTGCAAGCAGGTAAAAAAGGGCATTGCTTTGGAAAATGTTGTCGACCAATTGCTTGTCGGCGTACTTTACCAAAGTTGTCGTGGCTAGTGTGTCGAAATTTGCATTTCCTACTGCCATATTCTTTAAATAAACTAATAATTACTGTCCTTTTGCGGCCATCTCCGCTTTCGCGGCTCTGAACGCATCTGCGACAGATTTGATCTCATTTTTTGGAGTAGTCCTTGCGGGCGAACCTCCTGCTTCAAGGTTACCGTTTCTGATCATCTCGGTATCCTTTTTGAGCCTTAATTCAGCACTCTTCTCAGCTTTCTGCATTACTCTTTTAACCATTGCGATTGCTTCGTTGGGTTCTACCCCACTTTCAATCTTGGTGGCTACTAACTCTAAGACCTCTGGGTCGTTGAGTTCTGGGTTGTCCTTAATAAGCTGTGAAGCTTGATTAGTGACAGCGCCCTCGGCGGCAGACTGAGATGCGCTTACGTAGCGTTGAACCTCAAACTGTTTGTCGGCCGGCATGTCCGCTAACCCAATTTGGCCGTTCTCCCATAAAGCGGCGAGATCTGATACTGCCATTTTGGATAGGTCTGGTTGACCGTCCGCACCTTGTGATTCAATGTACCTCTGGGCACTGTCCCAAAGTTCGGCTTTCTTTTTAGCTTCCTCATAGAGGCTAGCTCTCTTCTCGATCTCTTTATAGTTTCCAAGCTTTGACTCAAGTTCGGTGTAGGACTTAGCGAGCAAGGTTGTTGCCTGCTTTGGATCCCATCCTTTTTTAGTCGCGATGGCTACAATCGGATCGTCAGTGGTAGTGTCACTGGGTTGACCTTGTCCGTTATCAGGAGGGGTAGTTGTCTCTGTTACTGGAGCGACTGTCTCGGTACTAACAGGGGTTACCTCTTCCGTTGAGGGGGTTGTGTTTTCTTCTAACATAGTTTTTGGGCCACTTGCGTGGTTGTCCTAATTATTGATAATGTACTAGGCCAAACGCTTGCCTAAAGCATGCGCGGGCTTTCGTTCAAATATGCCGTCCCTTGTTTGGATGTGCATATTCGCACGGAAACCTACGAATATAAATGGGCACTTGTTGCACTCGTGGAGAGAGTTAAATTGGTGATGACCATCAACACAAAAGTTGATAGGTCTCTCTCGGGTGTACATTGTCCGAGCACCTCTCTCATCTTCGACCCACTCATTTAAAGGTACTTCTTGCTTACCGTCATTTGATTTGACTTTTTCGTTTTCCATATAGGTACAAAAAAGCCCGCCTTAACGACGAGCAAATTGGTTATTCCTCAGTTTAATTCTATCACATCCCTCTAGCGGCAGTATTGACACCAGTTTGATTGGTAGGAATGTTGCCCATGTCGGGAGTAGTGGGATTCACTGGTTGCTGTGGTTGGGGATTGCCATTGATCAAACGATCGGGATTGTTTTCTCCACCGTTTTGGAAGTAGGTTCGCCACAGCTCTGCACGGTTGACGGTAGCGTCAGCGCCGGACAATTCAAGAGCCTTGAGAGTCTGTGCTTGTTGGACCGCTTTTTGATTTCTATTTGAAGATTGAGATACGATGTAGAGCTCAAAGCCATTCTTGATCTCGTCTCGGGTGTAGGTGGTGTAGACGGTCCGACCGTCAGGAGAGATAGAGAAGTTCTCATAATCATCAACCGGCATATCCATAGGTTGAACGGGGATAGTTTGACCATTGGCGTCAACCTGGGGCTGTTGTGAGCGATTGTAGAGATCCATTTGAACCTGAAAGAGTTTCTTTTTATTGCGGATCATTTCCACTATGTCTGATCCGACGATCTTCACAGGCGTACCATCAGTGGAGGCGTATTGCTGTTCAAGCTGAAGTAGCATTGTGAGAAGTTCTTCCTGTCCTCTTTCGAGTAGCCGGACCATACGAGAGGTCTTGGTATCAGCCCCCTGTGAGGCAATCTCCTGCCCTGTGGCGGTGCCAACCTGCTTGAGAGCCGATTGACCATAAGTAACAGACGAAAGGAACTGGAACAGGTTCTCAACAGCTGAGGCTTTCTCAAAAATAGAGGAATCTAGCTGTGGAGGGGTGAGTGGCCGGAAAGCGTTGGGTGTACTCTCGTTTACTATTAAACCAACATCGGGATCAAGTAGAGCCGCCTCGTCAATCTTTGTACCTTTAGTTTTAGCCCACTTAGGATTGACCATTCTACGAATGTAGGTACGAATACGGTTCATGTGCTCGTTGTACTCCTGATCAAGATCGAGAACAGAGTCAAGAGCACCCATGGCTTTAGCCTTGAAGAATTTGCGGAAGTTCAGAAGATAGATATAAGGTTTCTTTGCGTGATCGTAGGGAAGTTCACGGTCTTTGATGATTTTCTTTTTGGTGAATAGACACTCGTAGTTTGTGAAGTATTTACCATCTTTCTGATAAACACCGTAGTAGGCATAGAGCCGGACACGTTTAAGATCGTCCTCTGTTTCGTCGTTTGACTCTATTTTTTCCTCACCCTCGTAATCGTCAGAGGAAACGTACTCTTTTTCGTCGTCTTCAATTTTTATGTCATATTTTTCTTCCAGGTATTCAGGGGTCTTGATCATCTCTTCGATGATGTAGGGGCACTCCTCACCCAACACAGGACCAGTGTAGCGAGTTTCAGGAGATACCCAAACTCTTCTAGGATCAACAACGGTGACAAATGATTTATTTTTAGTGACAACCTCGGATTTAGCACTGACAATGACTTTTCCGTCCTCGCCTTTGACTTCTTTCTCAATCTCACCTGTTTCAGTCTGCCGGCCAACTTTGTAGACAGCCTTGCCGGTAATGATAAACGACTGGACAAACTCGTACTTCAGATCATCGAGGAATAATTTGCGCTTCTGCTGGTCAATGATACCCCTCCAAAAAACCGTCTTGATGAAATCATTATTGTCATCGGAAGTAATGACCACCTGCGGAGGGGTAGAGGTAAGAACCGACTGGAAGTTATCGTACGCACCAAACAAGAGTGGATATTTAATCTTCTGGACTACAGTGTCGGATCCGACAATAACGTCACGCTCAAGCTCAATACACTTGACCACTCTCTTCCATTGATTTCTCTCGTTCTTCTCAAAAGCCTGTGAACACGACAGCCTACTCTTTAGTACCTCCAAACTAGTGGTCTTGCCCTTTTCCTCATCTTTTTTGGGTTCTGTTTTGGGTTTATAGGTTTTCATACAAAAATACCGACTTACGCCGGCGATTGATTACTTAGCTGATTTGAGTATATCATTATTCCGCTAATTCTTTAATCTTTGAGTCAAAATTATTCAAGTCAAACGAGGGTTTTATATACAGCCCGTTCAGGTCTTTGATCCGGCCATCTTTGAGGTGTACTTCAAAAGATCCGTGTCCCCCGAAACTATTGATTATTTTTATCGCCCGATAGATACGGTACAAGTCAGGATTTATCCTCTGGAGCAAGGCTTCTTCGTTGGAGAATGTCGTGACCTTAAACTCTAATTTTGTGGCAGTTTCTGTCATAAAATATCTATCTGTTTCATTATACGCTTGTTTCTCATTCGCTTTAAATGCTCGGCAAAAGTCCCCCGGGTGTCCTCAGCTTTTCTCTTTTTGGGTAGCTCTGGCTCGGCATCAATATCATGGTTGACGGCAAGATACTCGGTACAGGTACGGTGATGCGAAGTCCAGTCGTGAATAGGAAGATTGACGGCAGATGTAGCCTGAGAGTTTTCCTGCCGTTGTGGGAACCTAGCTTGTTCGATAGCTTCAAGCCACACGTCAGTCCTGGGAGTCTTGTTGACCTCCACGCCCCCCTGTAACATAACCTTTGTCCTTTCCTTACGAGAGTTGAAATCGTTTGATTCTGGCTTGGTTTCTACAAAGATACCCACGTTTGATAGAGCTTGATAGGTCGAGGTGCCAGTCAAGAGAGAGTGTTTGGCTACATCAGGATCACCAAAATCAACAGGGTTACGGAATTGGGACATAATATCGAAAGCTTCTAGATCTTCTTTACCGTAGGACGAAGCGAATAGGTCCCGACACTTTTTGACAATCCCATCCTCGTTGGTAAACTCATCTACTCCACACGCTGGAAAGTAGAATTGAATAGGTTTGTTGCTGTTGAAATAGCAATCAATTAGCCTCATTTTAGCACTCAATGGATTATACTGCCAATACTGGATAGCCACACCGTCAAGACCAAAATCCCACGATCGGAATAACGACCATTTGGGGTTGTAGGGGAAGTCTCCCATCTTTGCCATTTTAATTTCAGGGTAGACGATACCTGTGATGGACGACTCCCAGTTGATCATGATTTCTCGGGCAAAGTCCTCAGCGCTCCGGCGACTTCTTTCGTGATTGAGCCATTTGTCTGTCTTGCGCGGATCGAGGGAGTAGGGGAGAGTAATAACTTTGATAACCTCCCCGTCCTTGCCAAATCTTAATCTTTTCGCCTTACCAGGTTTGATACCAGGGGTTGTCAGGACGATTCTACAGTTCGTGGTGTCAGCCGTAGATCCCCAAGCGGCGGCCCCGTTGTCCCAGAACGCAAACTCGTCCAGCAGGATGGCCTTAAAACGCCCACCACGCGAGAAGTTGGAGTTAGATGACTCACCCGATATTGCGTTACCATTCTCAGGGTTTGAGAGCGACATGTAAGTGAGATGTTTCTTTGTGTGGAATCCAATAGGTAGCATCGCCGGAGCCAAATGATTGATCATGTACTCCAGTTTCCCGAATAAAGACTCTTCCTTGTTGGAAATCTCATTAGAATCACCCTTAGTGTTATCCACGTAAGACTCTTTGCGGGAGCCGACAAGAAAGTTTGATCCAGGAACGTACAGCCAAAACCAGAGCAAGACAGCCAGCACCACGTAGGTAGCGCCCATCTCTCGGCATTTCTCGATGAAAATATCATCTCCCTCCTCAATCGCGCGTACCAGTTCCAACACGAGCTCCTCCTGAAAGGGAAATAAATTGAACTCCCAGTGATAAGGAGGCCGTTTAGGGTCAAAGGTAAAGAGGAAGTTGTTGACAAAAACAATCGGGTCTACCCTAGCCCTTTTGATTGTCTCCTCGATCAGTTCCCTCGCCTCCATTGGTGATAATTCTTTTGAGTTGGTCATCGGTGAAAGTATGGTTAACAGTGAGAGGATTGTCCTTGTCTCCGACTACTTTTTGGGTATCGCCATAAGTACCAGACTCAAGGCGCTTCAGATAGTTGAGAGCCAGGGACCCATCGTCAGCAGATCCCTTGAGAATATACAGGCTCAAACGGTTGTTTAATTCCGATCTACCAACCTCTATTGCCTGTTTTAGGTCGTATTTCTGCTTCTCATTTAAAGGTGATTCTTCGGTGTTCCAACGATAATAAGTGGCTCTATCAATCTGAAATGCCAAAACCGCCGAATTTTCTATTGTCATCCCCAATGCGACATACTCTCTAAACTTTTTGCACTTCATCTTTGAGTATTTCATGGGTGTATGCTAAATCCGTAATTTTTGAAGTCAGTAATTCCCTTATGCTTTTTACAAATATCACAAGCCCCCATTCTGAATTTTGCGTCTATTTGATCATGGCGACCGTATTTGAATCCACACGTGTCACAGACCACGTAGGCGGCCTTGGAGCGTTTTATATACTCGTCGTGCCATAGTTGTTCTCGGGATGGTTCTTTCATACTAGTTTAGCCTTTCCGCCGGTTAAGGTTTCCCACCTTCTGACAATTACATCACAATAGGCAGGATCAAGTTCGGACATATAACAAATTCTTCCCGTTTGTTCTGCCGCGATTAGAGTGGAGCCGGACCCGCCGAACAGATCTAGGACGATGTCCCCGACAAGCGACGAGTTTCTGATGGCTCTTCCGACTAACTCAATAGGTTTCATTGTAGGGTGTTCCTTTGAGATTCTAGGTCTAGCTATATTCCACACGTTGCCTTGTTTTCTTCCACCGTACCACTCATGCTCTGTCCAGCCGTACAAGATAGGCATAGATTCAATATTTCCATTCTCTTCCGTGATTTTCTTCAATTCTTCTTCTGATAGACCGTAGAGGATGGGTTCCATTTGATGTTGATAGTCAGCACGAGAGAGAGTAAAGGCATCCTTGGCCCAGATGATATAACTCTGCCAGTGTCCTCCGTTGTCCGTAAATGCTTTCCAAAGATTGTGGAGCTCGGACGAGGACATGCAGACGTAGAACGCCCCTTTAGTGACCGCGATCATATTTCCTAGTGAGTTGTAGAGGAATTGGTAGAACTCTTCAGGACTCATTTTGTCGTTTAAGATTTTCTTTCTCTTTGTCTGAGTACCATCCGAGTGCATACCTCCGGCGTAGTCAACATTGTAGGGGGGATCGGTAAACGTCATCCGTGCGGTCTTACCATCCATGAGTTTCTGTACTGCACCAAAATCGGTAGCGTCACCACAGATAAGTCGATGGTAACCAAGTTGATAAACGTCCCCCATTTTTGTCTTGGGTTCGTCGGGTAAGGATCCATCAAACTCGTCCTCTTTGAGATCCGGCCCGTATCGACTCATCAGTTCTTTTATGTTTGTGAGTTTTCCCAAATCAAATCGATAAATATCTTCTAGTTGAGGTAACTTGGAAAGTTGCTCGGCTAATTTATCCTCATCGTAGGATCCGGCACGATCATTGTCACTTAAAGCGTACTCAGTCACCGCCTGTTCCAAAGATTCAAACTCTCCCACTTGAGCCACTCCGTCAATACAAGCAAACCACTTTTTATCCTCTCGCTCTTTGAACTCAATTAAACTGACCCAAGCGTTGGACATGCCTAGAGATTTCATAGCTTCAAGGCGCATGTTTCCACCGATAACGGTGCCATCAGAGGTAATAATAAGTGGTTTAAACTGACCCAAGCGTTGGATTTGTTTGCGGAGGCGACCGAAGTTCTCCTTGTCGATTGATCGGGGGTTGTTTTCCCAAGATTTTAATTCAGATATGGGGCGTGTTTCTTTCATAGGTTGTCTAGAATACTAGGCCAGTAAATTTATTATACCTCAAAAACATCCCTCACATTTTTCTCTAAAGTCGCATCTTCTATCTATTTTGTGTTCTTGGATATTTTCTCTCTGAGAGATAATTTGATTTGTTCTAGGGATCTGGTAACACCAGCTGTAGGAAGTTTGCCGGCACATATGTCACAGTTGTAGTGATCAGGACGAGCCGGTTCAAGAAAACATTCGTAGCAATACCCATTCCCTCCCATCTCTATACTTCCAAATCTATCGTTTTCTTTGAATGCTTTTGCTACCGACTCAATAACAACCCTCTTCTCAGGAGTAGCCTCGGTCCACATTGATCTTAGTGTTTCTAGGTTCATTTTAGCAGTGTAGCGTCATGATTGACAACTTTAGAACTATCTGGTATTATCTATAACATCTAATACAGGGAATGAGCCGGCGGTCATAGAGAAGTCATCCGGCCAGTTACAAGCTATATGCTTAGTGCACGCCCTGTATTTTTCGTATTTAGTGGATGGGACAGGAATCGAACCTGTGACCTGATACTACGGAGGTCTTCATCAGACGCGCGTAACCGCTCTTCCAACTGAGTTACCCACCCAAGCCTAATCCTCGTCGTACTTTTTAATCTGGCCTTTACCGAGATATTATACAAACCAAAAATAGGTAATTAACTATGGCATAGATAGGTAGTAGTGTCAAGACTTTATTTGTTCGTTTATGAAGTCTTTCGCTTCCTCAAATCCGTGGCATACCCTCGCCGGAACTCCAGTAGTGTTGATAGCATCGATCCATTCGTCCTGGGTAACCATTACTTTTCCCCTCTTCTGGCGTTTCATCTCGATAAAGAATACTTTTGTTGGGGTGACTACAATCAGATCCGGCACACCACTCATAACACCTAATTTCTTTTGTTTGGCTTTCTGGGACCATGACTTAGTCCAAGTGTTGTTAGGAACGGCACTGTAGACCACCACACGGCCTACATTCTTGAGATATTGTAGGTAGTAGACTACAGAAGATTGCTCGTCTATTTCGAGTGGCGTAGTGACCATAAGTTTTGTAAATAAGCAACAAGATCGGTTGGGTTGGTAAGTAGGTTTGACCAGCACCAGTATCCATTTTTTAGGCAAGCGTGGCATTTTGTGTCAGATCTCCACCTCATTTGATAGATATGGTTAAAGTAAGTGACACCTGATATACAGCCATTAAGTTCGTCAAGTATAAGAGGCTTCCCTTTGTACATTAGGGGGGTAAACGTACCATCCCCGTATTTAAATTTATTTTTCATCTCTCAATTTTACAAAATAACTCTCCTTTACCTCGGGATTCCACTCTAGGTACTTATCATGGCAAGCAAGACATGCCAGTAAGAAGTTTTTAGGGTCTGACAGTTCCTCGGCTGTTTGGTAGTACCGTCTCTTCGCACGATGGGCAAACGAAAGGCCGTAGGATGACCCACAAAGCTCGCAGGAGGTGATCTCGTGATCAATACACCACTGCTTCATGATTTTATTGGCTTTGGCGTTCATTTTGGTGCGTTTACCTGCCTTTATCATTGTCTTTAATTAACCCCTTAATAATTTCTTGAACTTCCGAATCAAGTATCATCTCTTCAGTTCCTTCTTCCTCCGCTTCGGATAGGTTTGCCCTAAACTTTGAACGATAGTATCTTGTTAAGTATGAAAGTTTATTCTCTACCGCCTCCAACAACTCCGATTTCTGGTCTTTGAGGCAGAGGTCAATAAAATCAATTACTTCTTCTCCACAGGTCGTGTAATTCCCCTCCTTGTCCTTGTTCCAAAGATACCATTTACTTTTTAGTGAACCCCTCCAGTCTGTGTTAGTCATTTGTTTGTCAATTTCTTTATAGTCTGTCATGGGTTGTTTTTTAATTTATATACTTCTGACTCACACTCAAATATCTGGTGGTCATACAAAGCACTTCTCATGTCAATCTCGTATTGTTTGTCGGCTATCTTCTTCTCAAAGATATTTACGACCATCTCTAGGTTTAATTGGTTTGACTTAGCCTCTATAAATATCAAGCACAATCCAAAGCCAATTCCTAGACCGAGGATGAGTATTCCTAATCCTGTGGCGATGTTTATCTTCTTTTCTTTATAGTCTGTCATAGGGGTTATTGTTTTTACAAGTAACATGAGTCTGTCCACAGTTGTATCTTTGGCAAAAAGGACACCAATAGCCTTGTTGATAATTTGGCTGAATCTGATATGGTTGAGGATAAGGAATAAAAGTCGGGGGTATCTTGGCTATTTCCTCTCGGATAATCTCCCTTATTCTTTTTTCAGTTATTGTTTTCATCTTCTCATGTTGAGAACACCTACAAAGTCTTCTCGGCTCAAGTTCTTGATTACAAGTCATACAGTAGAGCGTAGTTGTCGTTGGTAAAATAGCCATAGGTTCATTTTTTTTCATGTCTGTTTTGGTCATAGGTTAATTAGTTTGTTTTCTAATAAATAAATCATTACCTTAGCCCTAGCATCCGCCTCGGTATCAGCACTTATGACTTCAAAGTTACCCATTATAGTTCTCCATTTGTCAAACTTAATAGGAAAGTTGGGCTGTTTGGGAGGCAACATCTCCCCTAGCTCTGCGACTGTGGGGGCAGAGTAACTTTTTGAGGTAATGAGTCCTTTCTCACATCCGCATCTATATACAACTATGGCAAATTCTTGATGTAATTCTTCTATCACCCAATAGAACAAACTATTCTGTGGATACCCTAATTCCTTTAATCTTTTACATAGCTCTAATGACGGGACTTGTTGTTCTATTGTCATTGCTTTACTGTTTGTGGGCATGGGGGTTAGTTAAGTTTGTGTGGGTCTTTGGCTGACACTTTAATAAATAGACCAAAATACTCAGTTTCAAGAACCTCACCGCCTCTGTAAGCTGATTCTCTAACCAATTCCGTAAGAAGTTCACCAAATTTGTTTCTAGGAAAGTAACCGAACTTGGACATAATTTTGTTTAGTAGTTTCATTTTATTTATCTCCTTTTTTTAATTTGGTTGGTAGTGGGGCTAGAGTAGAGTGGTTTGTTTTGGCTCAAAAACATCGTACTCAAAATCCTTTTCCCAGTAGGGTTCAGACTTCATAACGTCTCTGACGGTGACTAATTCGGTGTCGTGATCTGTGACCTTGTTTCGGAATGTCTGAACCTTTACCGGCACTTGGATCTGTCCCTTGAGGAAGTCAGCCCCCCTGCGGGTGAGTACCCATTCTCCGCGGGTCCAAAGATCGTTAATCTTGAATTTTGCAATAAGAGCATGAAATCTCAACTTTTGGAAGTTTCCGTATTGACTGTGAGATAGACGTAGATCTTTCTTGGAGAAGTGGTTCTCTCCGGCGCTAGATACATGCTTGTAGACCTCTACGAGAGTCCTAACAAGACCAGGAGTGAGCCGGTGCCAGTATTTGTGCATTGAAGCGCCACATTGGGGGCATTTTTCGATCATGTTATTTGTCTAAGTATTGTTTGTAACTGCCGTTCTTGTAGGCCGCCCATTGGGTGTAGCCGGAACTCTTCATGACTTTAATGGCGTAGTCGATATTTCTCTTGAACTGGAAAGCCTCGACATTGGTTAATTTCTTGTGGAATTTACTGTTGATTTGAAAAATTCCCCTGTCGATCGAATCTTCGTTTAAGTGGATCGCGTTCTCATTGAAGTGACTCTCGGCCTCTGCGATGGCTTCCATGATCCTGTACTGGTCCCAACTGATAACTTTCTGATAAGCGAGGCATTCAAGATACCCGCGAGGGTTGTCGCAACTGATCACCACTTCCGGCTCTTTGGCGTAGACCGGCATGACACCATCCGCGAGGGGGGAAATGAGGGGGCGCTCATTTTCCTGTTTGTAGTAGGAGAGAGCGAGTAGGAGAGCCAGGACGATCAAGAAGATCACACCGACGATAGGATTGAGAGGTTGGTGAGATTTAAACTGACCGTTGTTTTTTCGGTATTTTACATTAACGTATTTCATATATTTTGACCAAATGATAATCCCTTGCAGTTTTGGCGCACAATCTCATCTAGAGTTTCTCGTTGGGGGTCGTCCTCATTGCACTCTTTCTCGAAAGTCTCAACACTATCAATGAGATCCTCAATCAACCACTTGCCATCCGTGGACAGTTCCACGTACTCAGGGTTGTACTTTTTAATCGTCTCCAGGATGTCGTCGTGGAGTAGGTCGTATTTGGTTGTCATTTTTATCCTTGTTTTTAATAACTACCTTTAGACTAACATAGATAGGTATAGGTGTCAAGTCCATCATTTGAACCTAAAAGCACACTTAACACCAGTGAGGCAAGGTGCCTATGACGAGGCTTCCTCACTGGCTTTAGGTGGGTTCTTGAGTCTTTCGACCACTATCTCAATGGCGCGAGCCAGATCGGGAGCCGGAACATCGTGTAGGGCGGCAAGGTAGGTAATACAAGCATTCTCGATCTGCTCCTCACGCTGTAGGACAACTATCTCACCCTTGTGTTGCATGAGTACTCCTAAGTAAGCGTTTTTGATGTCTTTGTTCATTTAATCAGAGAATAAATAGCATTGACCATCTCTAATTTGTCCAGTTTGATGTCTTTCCCTCCCTCAACTGGAATTATGACAAAACGACCAGGACAACCGTCGGCAAGAAGTTTTGCAATACGGTGTTTGATTTGTTTCTCTTTTTTTACAAACAACTGTGCATTTATAAAATTTATATCTCTCTGGTTATTTTTTTCCACCTGCTCTTTAATCATTTCCAACATAATTTTAGGTAAGTATCCCCTCATAGCAGGTATTGTCATTGTGATATACTGTTAATATGCTCACGAAAAAGTCCTTTCATAATTTGCTGAAACTGGCTTCACAGCCGTTGCAAGCATTAAAGGAAACAAAGATTGTCCTCGGTGAGAATAACGCCAAACAAACTCGTCAAGATAAAGTTGTAGATACTTCGGTGATACCGAGTGGTGTGTCCCGTTAATGGACCTCTTTAACTGCGACCAAAAGCCCTCAATAGAGTTAGAATGAACTAACCCCCTTACATACTCACCAATGCCGTGCTGGATTGTGTAGTGTTCGTAGCCACTCTTTTTAACTCGGTTGTAAACATTGTATTCGTCAGTAACGATACTTGACCCCTTAGTTACTTGCCTATCAATGATTGGCTGTATGGTTTTAATATCAATGCTATCAACGACTTCGGCTCTAACTTCACCCTTACGCTTTACTATTCCGAATACTGCTGTTTTGTTGGAAGCACCACGGCCACGCTTGCCCTTACGAATACCGCCTATGTAAGTTTCGTCTGCCTCAACTACTCCCGATAGTGGGTTATTAGATTGTGCAAAGAGTATTCTAATTTGCTTTGCAAGCCTCCACGCACATTTGTAGGTAACGCCAAGCTGTCTTTCCAATTCTTTTGCGGATACCCCATTTCGGCTTGAAGCAAACAAGAACATAGAGTGAAACCACAAAGTTAATGGTGTAGAGGACTTATGAAAGATAGTCCCGCTTAGAGGCGAAACTGTAAAGCCACAGACACAATCAAACCGCTTTCGGCTCTCAATGAGATAGAACTTACCCTTAGTTTTGCATTGAGGGCAAGTGAAGTCTTTACCACATCTGTTGTCAAAAACAAACTGCAAACATTTAGCATCAGTTCCGAACTCGGCTCGTAAATGTTTAATTGTGTATTTCATTTTACAAAAATAAGCAGTAATAAAACGCCAACCAAACAAACTAGCAAGAATAAGATAGCCCCCCAAGAGAAAGTAAATATCTGGTCTTGTTTTTCTTCAGCTTCAAGTAATTCTTCGTATCTTTTACGATTAGGGAAACCCATTTTGTCAATCCAATAGGTAGGTTCATAAGTGGGTTCAAAGGTCTTTCTTTTTTTGAAAAAACAACCAGCACAAATGTCTATTCCGTATTTAAAACCAGTGCGTCTAGCCTCTTTGCTACAATATTTACACTTTATTATTTTCATATTTTTAGCAAGCGTTTAATAACTTTGTCTAATGCAAAATTCCAACCCTCAATGAAAGCACTATCGTATAAATCTTGGTGGTTTTTGTGTATTTCAGTGTGTATTGTTGAAGGCTTTTTATAATTTTCAATAAGGCTTACAATTTCCGTAATTATATCTACTGTCATAGCTTCATATTTAATGCCATTTTTATCTATGCCATAAACTTTTTTCATTCCTATTGGTAATTGATAATAGTCAGATTTCATTATTTTTATCATTGGTTGAGCCTCCCGTTCTTAAATATATCCCTGTTACACTCTTGTAATTAAACCTTACAAAATCTCCAATCACCGAAATTACTTTTCCATTGTTCCCTATTACAATTTCGCTTCCTTGGTATGGATGTATTGCCATCACATATTCGTCTGAAAATATGGTATCCCCAACCTGGACAAACTTGCCATCAATATATATAGGTTTCTTCATATTTTCTTAAATCTAGTCTTTATAAACATCTTTTTTAATTTCATTCCCTCTTTAGTCTTAACCATACTTGCCCAATGATTTCCCCAATCTTCTACAGTTTTTGCGTAGTGTTTTTTGTTCGTATAAGTATCAATTAAAGTTATCATAGCTTCATTATACACCTATTTTACCTGTTGTCAAGGGATAGTTACCTAATTTTATTAGGCGCCAATACTATTTTTGGATGAAATAGGTCATTTACCCAAGAAAATACCATTTTTCTCTCATTTTCGTTGAGTTTCGTGACATTTTTCAAATAAAGTGTCAACAATTTGATGGATTTTGTCATTTTTCGTGTTTTACTGGTAATGTCTCCTTAAATAGGTATTCTCCTCCAACTTTTTCGTATACTACGATGCAATCAACTAGAGCCACCCCTTTTGTGAGTATTACCTCCACAGTCTCTGTTTCTATCACACCATACTCACTCGTCTTTAGTCTGATTGATAATTTTAATTCGGTCATTTTATTCCTAGTTCTAGTAAAAACGCCGTAACTTTGTCGGCCGTCCAAGCATCAATCAGGAACGTACTCTTGCTTAGTTTGGCCTGAATACTTGTGGTGACCTTTTCCGCGACCAATTTTCTGACCATTATCCGAGCAATCTCAGTCACCCTTTCTTCTTTCAGTAGTTTTTCAATCAGACCATCAACGTCTATTTCGTCGAGTTCGTATTGGACGTCTTTTAGTATTCTTTCTTTGATTTTGTCTTTCATTTTATAAAATATCCTTGTAAAGGCTTTTGTTGATAAGTGTCTCAATTGACGGAAACACAATCGTTATTCCAAACTTCTCACCAAGATGTTTGTTGATGGTTTCAAAAACCTTATCAATATCTTTTGTTGTCATCTCTGTGGTACTGTCTAGGCCTAGTTGAGCTTTCATTACCGGCTTCCATAAGTATTCCTTGACCATATCGCCAGACCATCTAATATCTATCGTTGGTTTAAGAGTCTTACGCATATCTAGGCCGTGGTTTGTAAGTTCGTCTGCTAGTTGAGTAAACATCAGATGGAGAGCAGAGTTTTGGGAGAGTGTGCGGGGTTTATTTTCCACTTACTTTATTTATTATTTTTTTAACAGTTTCAATCCCACAATCTAGACCATTTTGTATACTTTTTATGTCTGCCTCTTCTCTATTTACTCTAACAATAATTATATTTGTGGCAAAATTCTCATTGAAAACCACATAGTCACACCATTTCCTGCCGGTTACCAACATCTGCATCTGCATCTGCCAATAATGAGCAGGGTCTATCTTTTCGTCAAACATGTATCTAACAAAATTGACATCATTCTTACACTTAATCTCTACCAGACCATCGTCACCGACAAACCCATCAGGTGAGCACCCGACATACTCATTCGATTCTACGAAGCCTATCACAACTACAGAATTGCCACTTTGAAACTCGTATATCTCTCGTGCAGTTTCCTCCATCTCGTTGCCGCGCTCTATGTCTTCGTTTGTAAATGATGGTTTACCTTTCCCTGTTAAAATCTCGGCTACTTTCTCAAAACAAAGCGTCTCTAGTCCTTTTCCGTTAGATTGGATCGATTGGGCATCACTAGCAGTAAACTTTCCCAATCTTAGGCTCAACCACTCTTCAGATTTTTGTTCTACAGAGTAAATCATTTTAGCTCTGATTTTCTTGCGTGACAGTGAGCAACTAAAGATTTGGAGTATTTCTTGTCTAGTTTGGCTACCAAGTCTTTATAAACTTGCCCCAATTCGTCGAGAGATTTGGCCCCGTTTACCATCTCTATACTTTTCTCGTCTAGTTCTTCGGTAATAGGATTCTTGTCAATATAATCACTTTCTACAATCTCAAAAGCGTTCATCATCAAGTATCTCCTCATGTAGGTAGTTTTACCTCCAAGATTTTGGATTGGATCAGCCCCGCCGGTTCCATCTTTTTTCTTCCCTATCTCTACTTCCGCGGTTGGAAGTCTAAATGTTATTTTTTCCTCTGGTTTGGATGAGTTGAATACCTCTAGGATGGCTTCTTCTACCTCGTTAGTCTTAACTATGCTGAATACAGTCATAAGGCCACTGGAGAGCATTATGGTGTTTAGGGTAGGGAGAAAATCTCTTAACTCGTAATAGGTAAAATTAGAGTAAGTATTTTTACCTGATTTCTTGAGGTTTTTTGTTTGTAATTCCACACGAGCTGACTGGAGTCGCTCGTAAACATTCTTTTGTTCGGAGTTTGTCATATTTTCCTTATTTGGTAATACCTAAGTATCACATGGATAGGTATCAATGTCAAGTAGTAAAATCCTCAACTGAGCCGACACAGCTTCTACCACCCGAATAAGTCTCTAACGACTAATCAGGTATGTTTGTTGATAGACCAAGGTAGCCGGAACATTTATGGAGAGCTACTCCAAGGTTGTACCCTACTGAATTGTGGTACTCTAGTCGACTCAGTTCAAGATTTTAATTTGCTGTACCGTCACCATCAATAGACTCTTCTGTCTTTTTAATGAGTGATTCTTTGGCTTTTTGTTCCAGGGCGGCTTTCTGTCTCATGTCTTCGGCGAACTTTTCCTCTGTTGCCAGGATTTCCGGCGTTTTTTCGACCGAGATAACAAAAGAGTCGTGTTGACCGCGAACCTTGGTAACAGACACCCACGCCGGCCGGAATCCAAAAGCTTTCTCGCAGTTTAGGAATACTCCACCACGACCGTTTTTGTCTTTCAGTTTGATGGCGGCTGTGTGTAGCCAGTTACCGGCTTTGATGAGTTTTGCTTTTGGGTCGGCGGATTTGTCTATCATTTGAAGTATTTGTCTAATTTACCATCCAACAATAGGTCGATCATCTTGTTAACTACCGTAGATTGTTTTTGAGGAAAGATCTTTTTTAAGAAAGCCTCCTTTTTTTCGGACTTCATGACGGTGATCACGTTGGGGTAGTACTTGGGAACTCTTTTGGATGGCATGAGAGCATTATAACATAAGTAGGTAGAGGTGTCGATATTCAATTTTAGTCATGCTAAAGCTTTCCCCTTATTCCCCTCGGGGATTAGTAAGTTTCTCCTCCCCCCTCTCTCCTCTCCTCCTCCCTCCAGGGAAGTTATGGTTGGTGTAGTTGTTACTACTTACCGAGTCCTTAACTTCTTCCCTGTATGGTTATCGTCGAGTTTTGCTTCGGGCCGGAAATCTTAACCACTCTCCGGCGTGGTGATGTCAAGGACATCAAAAAGAACCGGAATTAACCGGTTTTCTTTGATATTTTCGACAGCAGACTTTTACTGATCTTTGATTTTATATACGAAAAAATGTCGGTGGGGTTTTCAAAAAGATTACTCCAGCACCAGTAACCACTTCTCAAGCACATATGCTTTTGCCGTCTCATATCCATTAACCCAAATGTATAGATATGCTCAAAATAACCAATACCTGTTGTAACTGGACCAGTAAAGTTTAATTTTTTTCCTTTGTAATATATTGACCCAAATCCTGATATGTTTTTCTTCTTCATTAAAAAAGACAATCTACTTTCGAGTGGTGTTGCGCTATTTACACCACAGCACCCGAAAACGGACTGTCTATAAATAGTATTCTACTCGGACACCTAACTAGTGTCAATACCCACTATGAAACATGGACCGGCAAATGTCAACTACAACAAACCGATACAAAAAGGACACCATTACTGATGTCCGATTTGCGGAGGTGATCCAGAATTATTCTACTACTTTACGAACACCCGCGTAAAGTCCTGAGGCTGAAAGTCCGAACAAAACACCCTTGACAATCGAGGCTTTGACATCCCAAGGCTCGGGTAATAGGAACGCGATGATGATTCCCAGGGCTAAACTGATGAAAGGGTAAAATTTCTCGGAGATGTTGAGAGGTTTGAATAATTGCACCAGCGCAACAATTACTGGTATGGCGGTGAGTTCAGTGAGTTCCATGTTTTAGTCTTTTAATTTGTAATTTGAGGACTTTGTTGATGTTATCAGTTAATTTTACCACTTGTTTTCCAAGACCCTCAAATGGAGCACGAGTCAATGGACGATTGTCTGAAATGTTCTGTAGTTTCTGTTCTTTTTCGACCAGGGTGTGAATTTTGGCCTTGATAACCTCTGTCTCTTGGGTGGATCCAACCTCTTTGGCGATCCATGTAATAAACTCTCGATAACATTTGTTTTGTATTTCAGCCTCCCTCAACTCTATCTTAAAATCTTCCTTGACCGATTCGTGTATTGAGGCTGGTATTTGATCTGTCATAAAAATCCGTCAGTGGATCAGACTTTTGCTAATTTGTGTCGTCGATCGCTTTGTTGACCGACACCCGAATTTTGTCCTTGAGGGTAACGTATTTGTTCCCCAAGTCTTTAAGTTGATTTTCAATGGTTGTTTTTTCCTCTACTAAGCGATCCCATTCGCTATTTCGGTTTATAGCCACTCTGACCTTGTCGGCATCGGTAAGACCGGCATCGTCGAGTTGTTTGAGTCTGGGATCTGTAACAGGAGCCGGAGTGACGTCAAAGGGCACATTGAATGCCTTGCAGATGGATCTTCCGATCGCGTTGGCAATGAGGTCGGTATTTCCCAAGAGAATCTTGTCGTGGGGATCCTGTACCTGACCCATTTCGATGAGTACGCAGGGTGTCTTGGAGGTCAAATACTGCCAGATATAATATCTCGACATTCCTGCTGTGACGATATTTTTATTTACTATTTTTGTTTCAGTAAAATATACTTCGTCGAAAATATTTTTAATCCTAAGACTTTCTTGCCACATCGCGTCAACGGATTTGTCTCCTGACCCCACCATTCCCCCTCCCTGGTCGTTCTGTACGTCCATGTCTCCATGTAGTGCCAATGCTAGGTCGAAGTCTTTTGAGGTGATCTGTGAGTCGTCATTGGCGTTGGCGTCGGATTGGGTTACTTCAAAGCCTCTATCTCTCAATACTGTCGCCAGTCTGTTGGTAATTCGGATCGTCAATTCCTGCTCTCCGGCAGTTCCAGTACTTCCATGCAAGGATGCTATCGAGTTGAATTTTATGTTTACATGTCCGGCGATTAAAAGTATTTTTTTCATTGTTCTTGACTAATTATACAACTCACTTTAGTGACATTAAGACTCCCTGGATCAAATCAAGCCTACTGAGAATCTCGGTAAACTGCCTGTCAGTGTTTTTTAGCCTTTCATCAGCTAAGTCTTTTGATAAAAAATTCTTCTTGGCATCAGCAAAGTCCTTCGACAGTCCCGTAGCGATTACCTCGACAGCACTAACCCTGCCAGGCAGGGATACAGCAGTATTAAACCGAACGATAAGAGAACCAGCAAACCCAGCCACAAAAGTCGTAAAAATGATACCCGCGGCCTGGACAAAACCAACTCTAAATACACGTTCCGCAGAGAATATTGTAGTAAATCTACCACCCTCGCTGATTTCTTTGGTCTCATGTGACAAGTGTTTTAGCTTCATAATCGTTATTTACCCTGTAGTAATTTTAGCATGAGATTTTTCATCTCGGGAGTGATTACCCCTCCATCAACCAACTGTTGATATTTTTTAGCTCTTGATTTAGGACTGAGAGCCATGATTCTGGCGTGAACCTGTTGGGCACGAAGTTCAACTGGAATGGTGAGCAAGAGTCTGTCTTCCGAGGATAGACCAAGAGCTTCCATTTTTGAGATAGCAAGCATTTCATTTTTGACGTCTTCCGAGAGATATTTGGAGGCTTTTTGGTAGGCAGAGGCTCGGTCTTCTTTAGGAAGTGACATTATTTTTGAATGGAGCCCCTCGGCAACCTCTCTATTTCCTCCGGCGGATGAGGATATTTCTTTGATTCTTTTTAGGGCTGTCTCAAAGGGTAAATTATTATCGTAGACATCGTTGAATACCTGCCTGATATTTGATTGATTTCCTTTGGTGTCGAGCATTTCGTAGGTGGCGTCTTTTTCTCTTTGTTTCTGGGCTTCGGCCGGACCAAACTGTTCAATCTTTATACCGGCGGCTCTGGCGGCCGCTTGTGGAACACTTCTTGTTCGTCCGTAGTAGTCGGGTTCACCTGCGGCGGCGTTTTTAATATCCACACCAGTATTAACGAGTGGAGGAGAGTAACTTCGAGTAAGGAATTTTGCTTGATTGGCAAGTTTTTCGCCGGAGGTAAGAGTAGAGGGCTGATACTTATTTTCGTTGGGATCGGAGATACGTTTACCCCTGAAATCTCTATTAACGAGTAATTGAACGGCCGGAGAGAGCAGGGGATCGTTAACATTTTTGGCAATCGTAGAGGCAAAATCAGGATTGGGTGAAAATGCGTCTTTAGCGACGGCCATTGCGGTACCCAAACCAGGTATCATCTTTCCAGTATCAGTTACATCGTTGTTTGCGTAGAACGGTGAGATGTAGCGAGCGACGTTTATCTCCCCGAAAGGTGTCTGCCAAGTGAGAGGAATGTTAAGACCAGGAATCATGGGAGCGGCGAATCTTTCCTCACGAGTCTTTTTGTCCTGTGGACTCTCTCCTGATACTCTACTAGAGAGTTCGGCCACACCTTTGAGAGTAGCCAGGAAAGTGATTAGTTGGAGAGGACGGTTAACAACGGCATTCTTGATGATGCGGATTAAATCTCCCTGGAATTTTATAAAAGCAGATCCGACCACAGGAGTCTTTGCCCATACATCGTAGAATTTACCCACATTGGCGTAGTTTTGAAATCCATCCGCAACCAACCTTGTAGCCTCATCTAGAGTCTTGCCTTGGTCAAGTAATGACTTGAACGCCGCGACTTTGTAAATATCATCGGTTCCTCCGTAAAATGATTGAATTTTGTCTGGAATAGTAGATAGTCCAAAGGATTTCTTACCGGCGTTTTTGGCAAGTTCATCAACACTTGAAAGTCTGTTGACGAAGTCCGATCGGGTAATATCAGTGCCAGTCACTCCAACTTTCATAAGATAGTCAGATAGTTGTTTGTAACTTGATTTGTTTTTAGTAAGGGAAACGATGTTTTTGTTGAGAGTAAGAGGGTCAACACCAGTCATAAATCCAAAGACGTTGTCAGAAACGATATTGCCGACGTTGGTGGTGGGATTGAACACAGTAAGGAGTTTCTTTTGCAGTTGGCGAATCGGAAGTCGGTCAAACGATCTGAAAGCATCGTAGACGTTTTGTAGTCCAGCATTGGCAAAGAAGTGCCCTTTAAGCTCCTCGGCCGCGCTGTTTAGAACATATTTACCCGAAAGAGATCCGTAGGCTTTGGAGTCGGACAGTTTGACAAACCCAGGTTTTTCTACCTCGGAAACTAAGTTAGGATTTTTGGCAAGGAAGTGGCCTTTAAGTTCCTCGGCCGCGCTGTTTAGAACATATTTACCCGAAAGAGATCCGTAGGCTTTGGAGTCGGACAGTTTGACAAACCCAGGTTTTTCTACCTCGGAAACTAAGTTAGGATTTTTGGCAAGGAAGTCGGTGTAGTTTTTGATAGCAGTGTTGGTCTCAACCTGTGCGAGTCTCTTCCCAAGAGCGTAGACAGGATCATTGAGTGAGGCGTCGGTCTTCCAGTCGTTTATATCTGTACGTGATTTGTATAGATCAGTCTGTACTTTTTTGGTGCTTGAGTTGACAAATTTGTTGACTTCCTCTGGTAGTTCAAATGGTTGGTAGAGCCTAGGTACGTATTTCCCTTTATTTTTGGTGTAGAGTGACTCGTCGATATGACCATTGGCAAACGAGGTATCGTGGACCAGATCAAACCCGTTTCTGATTAAATCGTGAACTTTTTGCTCTTTTGGAGTGAGGTCGTCGTAAGATAATTTAAACTTTGAAATCTTTGGGTCTAGGACGGCGTTGATACGCTCTAGAGATTTTTTGTTGTTGTCTAGGGCTCCATAAAGTGAATCCATGACGTTGTAAGCTCTCTCATTACCCACTGCTATGCCACCACGAAGCTCCGTAGAGGCTTGTGCCCTCTCTGGTGACGTACCAATGCCCTTGAAGAATCCTTGGATCGTAGAGGCGGCTGTACGGACTTTGGCATTTTCAGATCCGAGGGCTTTCTCAACTCCCCTGGTGACGACCGATTGACCTTTGCGGAGAACTTTTGTGTAGGCCGACGCTTCCTTGGTTCCGCCGACAGGATTGGCCGTTGAATACCCAAGAGTATTTTGTACAAAGTTGTTAATTTTAGTAGGTAATTCTGAGGCCACCGACTCTGGAGTGACCTTTTTAGGTTGTACAATTGGTGGTAATGATTCTGGTAAGACTTTACTGGTTACTGGTACTTCTGTTTGTAATTTGGGCGGTGTTTTTCCTGCCTCCAATTCAACCTTGCTTCGTGGAGTGTTTATACTAGTCCCCTCTACTCCTTGGGGGGATAGTGGCTTCCACGATTTACCATTGTCAATACTCACTTCAATGTTTTTAGAATCGACTTTGTTTGGACTCCAACTCTGATCGGGAAATTCTTGTAGACCTGACAGTCCTGACTTTTTGATTCTTAGCATTGCACCCTCGGGAGATCCATATCCACCAGTCATTTCAGGTTTTGGAGCCATATAAACCGCTTTTCCATACTGACCTTTGCCAGGTTTCAAACCTTGTTCGGCGATACTTTGGATGTTTTTGGGGCTAGTTGTGTGGTACAGATAGTCTCCGTCTGCTCCTTTAGAGGCACTGACTACTTTTTCTAAAATATCCTTGGTTAGTTTTTTACCTTGAGGGCTGGTAACTCCAGCCATTAAAGCAAAACCTGCCGCGCCTTTAGCGGGATCATATTTAACCCCAGTGATCTTGCCGTTCTCATCTTTTTCGTATTCAATACCGGCCACTCCTCCGATTGCGTTTAATTCTTGTTTGGTACCAGCACCTCCTGCCGGCACGAAATCTTTATATTTTGTGGAGTATTGATTGGTCCCTCTGCGCGTGGCTTGATTATCCTTGACCATAATGTCTGGCATTGGTTGGCCGTTTTCGGTTACTTTGACAGCCCTAATTCTTTCCGTTAGTTTGACAGGTTCCTTAGCTGAGATCTCGGGATTCTTCTTGAGGAAATTGGCGACCTTTTTAATCAAATCTTCCTGAGTGCCCTTGAGTCCTTTTTTGATGATTCCTCCAAGCTCTTCGTTGGCCTTTGGTGATACAACAGCTCCAGTAGCAAAATCTATGGCGGCATCTTTGGGAGAGTAACCCGTCTGGTTCATTTTTGACAGGATCTTGCCCTCACCCACATTTCCGGCCCCAGTGATGACTCTACGTACGGCCTGGATGACCGCCGGACTGAGTTGAGGAGATATAGAACCCGCGGCCTTGGTAATGACAGGGTCGGTAAATCTTGACATGGCAAGAACAGGAACGGTTTTGATGACTCCTCGTCCAAACTCTTCGGGAGCGTTTCCTCCTTGGAATTTAGCAACGGCGGCGTTGATACCACCCCCGAGTAGAGAAGAAACCGCGCCGGTTTTGGTCAAAAGTTTAGGTCCACCTAAGACCATCGACCCACCAGTGATGACACCTTTTTGCTGTTTGCGTAGTAAATCTAGGTTTTGAGAGTTTTGAGAGTCAAGATAACTGGTGGTGTCCTTGTAGGCGCCCTGAGCTGATTTATATATATTTTTGACAGCTTCTGTGTTGCCTTTTTTCCGAGCAATTGCCATTGCCTCGGTTAGCGCTCTTTGTCTGGAAAGATTTTGCTCGGTAATTTTGTCAGGTAGAATGGCTCGAGCCACGAGTTTGGTGGTTGCTTTTCCTCCTTGGTAAATGTCTCCGGCATAGTTTCCAATCTGTTTCAGTCCTCCCCCGACAACACTGGCCGCCGTCTTAATGTTTTTGGTGATGGGAGTGTCGTGGTAGACAGTAGACTCAACAGGAGAAATCATCCCCTTACTGGGTTTGTTTGTCTGAAAAACATTCTGGTAAGCAGATTTAGCTAGATCTTCAGCTTTTTTCTTGGCTTTTAGTAGGGCATCTACGAGTCGGTTTGCCATGGTGCTTAAGATGCACCGTAGAGAGTGCCTAATTGCTGATCGGTATTACCCATAGTGTAGTTGGCTCCAAATAGAGAAGCAGGATCAACGTCTTTTAGTTCTGGGTAAGAGGCAAAGACCTGTTTAGCAATATCCGCTTTATTGGCTCCTGGCATATTTGTGGCAATCTTATTGACCACATCCACTGCGGCAGTGAGGGCTTTTTGAGTCTTAAGAGAAGCGTTGTAAGCAGTTGACGTACCCTTGCTCTTAAGCTCTGCCAGTTTGATGGCGAGATCCTGGGCGTCTTTCTCTTGACCGACTTTGAAGTTAGCTTGAGCTTCGTCAATGGACGAGAGTCTGTCTTGAAGTTTGGCCTGTTGAGCCGTAACCGCCTCAATTTTCTGAGAATCAGTGAGGTTAATGTCTCCAAGAACTCCGCGGATTTGAGTATCGGCCTCTGCCCTAGCTTGATCTTGAGCCAATTTAGTCTTTTGATCAAATTGACTCTTTTGTTCACCGTAGTATTTAGTCAAATCATCTTGTTCTTGTTTGCTAATGGCGAGTTTACCTGCACCCTCTCGGCGAATATCTCCAAGAGATTGAAGAATTTCTTTAGACTGATCCACGTTCATGTCTCGGTATTGAGTTGAGTCTAGAGTACCAGCGCCGGCGAACATGTTTCTAAGTTTATTGGCAAGGGATTTAGCGGAAACCCTAGTTTTTCTTTCTGCGGTTCCGTAGGTGTCTTGGGTGGTTTGTTCGTTCGTTTTGATAGTGGCAAGTCTTGAGGCTTCCTCACGACCAGCAGTCTCGTTGAACTGTCCTAAACTTTCATCCAACCCTCTGACTCTAAGATCACGAGCAGTTTCAATACCAGGAATTTGATCTTTAAGATTTTGAGCCTTGGTGTTGAACACTCCCAGAGCGGCCTCAAGAGCTTTTTGGGCTTGGTCGTTGGCGTTACTTCGGGAGGTAGAGAAGAACTCGTTCATCAAATTGGCGGCGTTGGGGCCATTGGCGGCGTTGCGAGCGTCAGTCGGGTTATATCCACCCCTGGTAATCAGAGCATTGATAAGGTCGTCTGTGCTACCACCAGGATTTCCTCCACCACCATCTCCTCCACCTCCACCATCTCCACCGGATCCACCATCTCCACCGGATCCACCATCTCCACCGGATGGGGCTTGTAAGGTGTTTGGATTTATTCCGTTGGCTATAGCGGCTCCTCCCGAAGTTCCACCTGTTCTCGGCGCAGGAGTAGCAGTTTTGAGAACTTCACTAGAACCGTCACTTGCACTAGCAGATGGGGGGTTGAATGGGTTCATCTGTCCACCAAGATCTTGCAAATAACCAGATATACCCCTACCTCCACCAACGTTTGGTAGTGGGTTTCCTAGTAACTCTCCGGCAGTATTTATGGCATTTCCAATTCCTCCAATTACTTGTCCTCCGGCTCTTCTAAGTGCTTCTGCTAGTGTCATAGACTTATAGTATAATGTTAGTAATGATTAAAACGATATTCAAGGTTTTACTCAAATTAGGCGTGTTTGTGGTCTGCTTGGGGCCAGCGTTGTACGTTTTGTCTCTTTTAGTAGAGCCAGACGTGACTCAGTGGCCGGCATACGCGATAATCCTAATTTGCTTCCTTTTCGTGATCGTTGTTAAGTTGCTAATAAAAAAGCTACCGTTTCTGGTA